>Ga0214473_10005737_pt1 | contig 14868 bp, 15 predicted proteins | sample RVTome_7_FD_203509 | JGI IMG/M metagenome (GOLD analysis project Ga0214473, IMG submission 203509) | Soil microbial communities from uranium-contaminated site in the Upper Colorado River Basin, Wyoming, United States - RVT98D197 | ecosystem: Environmental > Terrestrial > Soil > Contaminated >... | reverse complement strand
CTTCCGGCACTTGATTTTGGCTGTGCCGAGGACGGCCCGTTTTCGGGAGACGTGGCTTTCCCGTTATCGAGTTTTTCTCCTGCCGATTCGAGCGCTGAAGATGTCATCGACGGAAATCCGGGCGATGGTCCGGACGGGACGATCCCTCCATGGTTGGGTCGAACCTTCCGTCGAAAGGTACGTTCAACGACACGGATTCTACCGGGACAGCGAGCCCGGCCAAAGGGATACTCATGGATAGCACGAAAACGGGAAAATTCACCAAGCGCAGCCTTCCTCCCGAGATCAAAATCACGATCGGCGCGGGGCAGGCAAAAAAAGGAGAGGACATCCTGGTCCTCGATCTACGCGAGGTGTCGACGTTCACCGACGTCTTCGTCATCATGCACGGCAATTCGTCCCGGCAGAACGCGGCCCTCGCCGATGCCATCGCCCAGGACTTGAAGGCGGCCGGCCGCCGGCCTCTCGGGGTGGAAGGGATGGCTCATGGGGAATGGATTCTCATGGATTTCGGGAATTTCATCATCCACATTTTTTCCAAACAAGCCCGGATGCATTACGCCCTCGAAAAATTGTGGGGCGACGCTCCCAGATTGGAGATGTGACCGAAGAGGCTTCCGTTTCCGATGAAGATCAAGATCCTCTGGCCGGGCAGGACGAAAAACGCGGCGATCCGGGCTCTTGAGGAATACTATCTTGAGCGCATTCAAGGGTTGGCTTCCTGCCAGGTCATTCCCACGCCCGCGGCCCGGGGCCTGGAGGAACGATTCGCGAAAAAAATTATAGAAATCGAGGCCGAAGGGCTTGAAAAACATTTTAAAGATGAGTATATTGTCTGCCTTATTGATGCGGGTCAGGAAATGAACTCCAGGGAATTCGCCGGGTTTCTAGAGCGACGCGCGGCCGCCTCGCCCAAGGGGGTGACGTTTGTCGCCGGCGGTTTTTTGGGCTTGGCCTCGAGAGTCCTGGAGCGGGCGAATCTCCGTCTTTCTCTGTCCAGGATGACGCTCTCCCATGAGCTCTGTCGAGCCGTCTTGATGGAGCAGCTCTATCGTTCACTCTCGATCATGAAAGGAAGACCGTATGCCAAATAAAGGGCTGAAGTTGAAGAAAAGGGAAATCGAAGCGTACCGGAAACAACTTGTCGAGCGGAGGGAGGAGCTTGTCGTCAAGCTGGCCGAATTCCGGAACGAGAGCAAAGAAGTTGAGACGGATATCGCTCAGGACCTCGCCGACAAGGCCGAGAGTTCGTACACCAAAGAATTCCTCCTGAGTCTGTCGGACGCGGAGCGGGAACAGCTCTTTCAAATCGACGCCGCCCTGAAGCGGATCAGGCGAGGAGATTTCGGGGTCTGCCAGATGTGTCAAAAAGACATCGGCAGAAAGCGATTGAACGCACTCCCCTGGACGCCGCTGTGCATTGACTGCCAGGAAAAGGCCGAGTCCGAAACGTCTTGATTTTTCCGGCCAAGAGTCTCGCCGCGCGGACCGCTAAACTCGTCGAGCTGGCGTTTTTCCCCTCGTTTTGCAAAACATGCGGAGGTCTTCTCGAGAATCCGCGGGAACGGGTTCTGTGCGGATCCTGCCTGGACAAACTCGTCCCGTGCCGCGCCCCTCTCTGTCCCTGTTGCGGACGTTTTTTTGAGGGGAACGGAGGGTCTCACTTTTGTTCTCACTGCTTGAACGTACCGCCGCCGTTCTCCTGTCATCGTTCCGCCGGACGCTACCGCGGCGAGCTCAAGGATGCGCTTTTGTTGTTCAAATACCGGAAATTCAGAACGCTTGGCAAAAATTTAGCCTCGTTTGTCAGCGACGCGCTTCAGAAGGAAGACGGAATTTGGCCGAACCTGGATTTGATCATCCCCGTTCCACTTCATTGGCGGCGGCGGAGAGAGCGGGGATTTAATCAAGCCGAGGTCTTGGCTCGGGAAATCGCCCGGCCTCGGGGCCTGCGGGTCGAAACGCGCGTCCTTAAAAAAATAGTGAATGTTCCGCCCCAGACTTCGCTGGAGCAGGCGGATAGAGCGAAGAACGTCCGGAAAGCCTATCGAGTCGTCCGGGCGGAAAAAATCCGGGGCAAGACTATTCTCCTTGTCGATGATGTTTACACGACCGGGGCGACGCTTCGGGAATGCGCCGCGACGATGATCAAAGGCGGAGCGAAGGAAGTCCGGGCGGTTACGGTCGCTCAGGCTTGAAAGATCCGGAGAAAAGCGTTGGTCCGCGGGAATCCGCCCGGAGAAGCACGGTTCCGGCGAACCCCGGATATTGGAAAGAGCCCGGAAAATGAAACAGGAGAACGGCCGCCCGGCCGGTCCCCTGTGTTCGAGTTCGGGTGCGGTTATTTCTTCGGCTTTTCGAGAACGATCGGCTTAAGGATTTTCACTTTCCGGGGCTTCAGCTCTTGGCGCTTGGGCATCGTGATTCTTAAAATGCCATTCTCGTGTTCGGCCTGAATCTTTTCGTGGTCGATCGAGTTGGGTAGGGTGAAGGCCCGGTAAAAGGAGCCGTAGGACCGCTCGATGCGGTGGTAATTCTCTTCTTTCGTTTCCTTTTCGAATTTCCGCTCGCCTTTCAAGCTCAAGGTGTTGTCCTCGATCTTGATTTCGATGTCTTTCTCGTCGACGCCGGGAATCTCGGCCGACATCACCAGCTCGTTTTCCGTTTCGAAGATATCCACGGCCGGAGCCCAGGTACTCGTGGTGAACTCCTTGTCGTCGGACCGGGAGGTAAAAACGTCTTCGAAGAGCCTATTCATTTTTTCCCTGAGGGTCACCATATCCCTGAAGGGATCCCATCTGATAATTGCCATTTTATGTCCTCCTGATTTAATTTTTAGCGAGATATAAATATAATAATTGAGTTATTAATTGTCAAGTATATTTAAAATATTTTATATAACTATTTCCCAGCTCCCTCGATGAGGACGACGACTTCGCCCTTAATCTTTTTCTTATCAATGAGTTCTATGACATCCGGGATTCCCGCCCTGATAAATTCCTCGTAGATTTTAGTCATTTCTCTGGCGATGACGACCTTGCGCCGGCCAAGGATTTCCGCGGCAAGCATGAGAAAGGAACTGATTTTTCTGGCGGGTACATAGAAAATCAGGGTCCCCTCTTCCGACCTCAAGGCGCGAAGCTTCTTTCGGGCCGCTTCCGTCTTCGGGGGAGGAAATCCAAGAAACAGAAATCGATGCGTCGCGAGTCCGGACGCGCAAAGGGCGGCGGCAAGGGCCGACGGACCCGGAACAGGAACGATCCTGATCCCCTCTTTTATCGCTTCCCGGACAAGACTGAACCCCGGGTCGGATATCCCGGGAGTCCCGGAATCGGAGATCAACGCGACGTCTTTTCCTGCTTTCAAGATGCTGAGGATGAGAGGGATTTTCTGCCTTTCCCGGGGCTGATAGAAGCTGATCAGCTCTTTATGGATTCCGTATTTATTCAGGAGCTTGAGAGCCTGGCGCGTGTCTTCGCAGGCAATGGCCGACACCTCGCCGAGGATGCGGAGAGCGCGGAGAGTGATGTCTTCGAGGTTTCCGATGGGAGTGGCGACGATGAAGAGCGATCCGAGCGAGGTCATTTATCCCAATCGTAAGGATAGAGGAAATCGTGGCCTATCGAACGGGCCGAGATTTTAGCTATCGGAGGCAGCTGTCTCTTGAACTCCGAGGCCTTGATCATCGCCATGATTTTTTTGACCTGCTTTTTCTTGAATCCCCGGGCGATGGCTTCTTTGGCCGACGTCCGTTCATCGACGAGGGCATAGAGGATCTTATCGACATCGGCGTAGGTCAGGCCGATTTCGCCTTCGTCTGTCTGTCCCGGCCACAGGCCGGCGGTCGGCCGCTTGGCCAGGATGGCTTTCGGAACTTTGAGGTAAGCGGCGAGCTGCCGGATTTGCGTTTTGTAAAGGTCGCCGAGAGGATTGATGGCGCAGGCCATGTCGCCGTGAATCGTTCCGTAGCCGATAAGGAGCTCGGTTTTATTGCTCGTACCGAGAATAAGGGCGTTTTCCCGGACGGAATGGTCATAGAGAATGGACATCCGCTCCCTGGCCATCTTATTGCCCCGCAGAACCCGGCTATCGGTGGGATACTTCATAAAATAGGCGTCCACCATTGGCGCGATATCGATGACGGGCGCTTTGATCTTAAGCCGGCGGGCCGCCATCTTCGCGTCCTCGACATCTCGGGGATAGCTTTGGCCATAGGGCATGATCAGGCCGATGACATTTTTCGGGCCGAGAGCCCTGGCCGCGAGCGTGGCGCAGACGGTGGAGTCCAAGCCTCCGGAAAGTCCCAGAATCCCCCTGGTGAACCCGAATTTGGCCAGCTCTTCCTTGATGAAGGTCGTCAGGATCTTAACGGCGAAGGGGCCGTTAATCTCGATACTCATGGATGATCCTTTGGAGGATCTCGAGCGTCACTTCGGGCTTGTCGTCCCGCTTGAACGGCCAGTTCTTGCGCGCTCTCCGGACGTCATCGAGGTCGATCTCCAGGATGAGCAGTTCCCGCTCGAAATAGGCGGCTTTGGCGAGGAGTTTTCCCATCGGGCTGTAAACGAAGGATCCCCCGGCGAACGCGATTCCGTCCTCGAAACCGACTCTGTTGACGTAGAGAACGGACATCTGGGCGAAGCGGCCCATGGCCTCGCCCATGAGCTCCCACATCCGGCTGGAGGCGAATCCTTTGCCCTCCGAGAAACCGCGTCCGGGCGCGGCGCTGATGACGATCATGGTTTCCGCGCCTCCGGCGAACAACAGGTAGCCGGCATTGAGATGAAGGAAATCGCGGCAGATCAATATGCCCATTTTCCCCCAGGGAGTCGCGAAGGACTGGATATTCCGGCCCTGGGCGAAAAACCGCAATTCCTCGAACAGGCCGAATGTCGGAAGGAAGACTTTGCGATGAATGTGGAGGATGCGCCCTTTGGCGCAAAAGGCTGCGGCGTTGTAAAAAAGGCCTTTTTCGCTTTGCTTTTCTTCGACGAAGCCGAAGACGACGGCCGCGTCCCGGCTGCGGGCTTTGAGCTCCTTGATTTCCCGGGCTTTCTCCGGGTCCAAGGCGACGGTTTCGACGAGGTCGCGGAGGCGATAGCCGGTGAGACTCAGCTCAGGAAAGACGACCAGGTCGGCCTTTTCCTTTACCGCTTTATCGATGATCTGGAGGTGAGCTTCGAGATTTTTTCGGACATCGCCGAGAACCGGCGCGATTTGAGCCAGAGCGATTTTCATGTTTAAAAAGTAGCACAAAACGGGGCCGGCCTCAACAGGGAAAATCGGGTTCGGGGCCGAAACGCGGTTCTCTTATTGTGGCTCATCCGGATTTCAGCTAAAATAGCGAGGAATCATGGTACATATCGGCCTTTTTCTGCGCGACATCTTTCTTGATCATAAAACGGGCCATCTGAGCTTCGTCCGGGAAAACGTCCAGAAACATCTTTATTTCCAGGACGGAAGCCTCATTTTCGCCAAGACAAATGTCCCCGAGGAGCGTCTGGGCGAAATCCTGTTCCGACTGGGAAAAATATCGCCCGAGATCTTCCGTTCCATACCCAACCTCATTCAACCCGATTCCATGCTCGGAGAAACCCTGATCAAGAATAAATTCATCTCCCAGAAGGACCTGATCGCCGGATTGGTCGCCCAGATGCAGGCGGTCGCCTTGAGCCTTTTCCCTTTTTTCGACGCCCAGATCGGGTTCCGCAAACGGGAACGGTTTTTCGAGGAAAAGTTGGAACAGAGGCTGAACCTCCTTCAAGTGATCGACCAGGGCATTCGAGGCATGCGCTTTCATCCGCACCTCAAGGAATTTTTCGAAGGCAGAATTCCCACCGCGGGGCGTTTGGAGGCCATCCGTCTTCTGAATAAGGAGGAGCGGCTTCTGCTCGACCTGGCCGACGGAGAGATGGATATCGCGACGCTGGCCCTGGAGGCCTCTTGGAATCCGGAGGAATTTTGGAAATCGATCTACCTCTTTTACTGCCTGGACCTGATTGCCCTGGTGGAAGCCGGGACGAAGCCCCCTGTTGAAGCGAGCCGGAGCCGAGGGACGGGAGATATCCAGAGCCGGATCCAGGAAGTTCTGGATCTGCGCCAAAAATTGTCCGGCCTGGACGACTATCAGATTCTCGGCGTCTCCTCCCAAGCCGACGAAGCGGAAGTCAAGAAGGCGTATTTCAGGCTTGCCCGGAGGTTCCATCCCGACCTGTTCGACCGCCAACTGGCCCCCGATATCAAGGATCACGTCGAAGAGGTCTTTGACGCCATCACCAAAGCTTATCGGACGCTGCTGAGTAAGAAAGCCAAAGGATCGGTCCCGGTCCAGACCGAGAGAACGGCGGACGAGGGAGAAAAGGACAGCTCGAAAAATGCGGAAATCCGATATCGCCAGGGAAAAACGCTTTTCCAGCGCGGCCGCTACGACGACGCGATCGGGTTGTTGGAGGAAGCGGTCAGGCTCAAGGATAACAAAGGGGATTATTATCTTCTTCTGGCCATGGCCCAGTCGAAATTTCCCGCCCTGTGCAAAAAAGCCGAAAAGAATTTTCTCCTGGCGGCGGAGCTTGAGCCATGGAACCCCGAGAGCCTCGTCGGTTTAGGGCTTCTGTATAAGCGGGAGGGGCTTCTCACCCGGTCGCGGAGACAATTTGAAAAAGCCTTGGAAACCGACCCCGAACATAAAGTCGCCCGGCTCGAATTGAAGCTGTTGCTGGGAAAATCCGACGAAAAGAAGGGGCTGAGGGGTTTCCTCGGGAAGGACTTATTCGGCGGGAAGAAAAAGTGACGAGCGCTTAGTTTTAAGCGCCTATCAGTTTTAGAAATTCCTCCTCGCTCAACGTCGGCACGCCGATCTTCTTCGCCCTTGCGAGCTTCGATCCCGGATCTTCGCCCAGGACGAGATACGAGGTGTGGCTCGAGATCGAGTCGGTCACGGCTCCCCCCAACCTTTCGATCATGTCTTTGGCCTCATCCCGGCTGAAGCGGGCGAGTTTTCCGGTCAAGACGAACGTTTGGCCGGACAATCGGCGCGGGCCTTCATCCTTCGCCTTTTTCGCGGCGAAACGAAGGCCGGCCTCTTTGAGTTTCCGGAGGAGCTCCAGATTTTCCGGCCGGCGGAAGAAGAAATGAACACTTTCGGCGACGACCGGACCGACCTCTTCGATAGCCGTCAGCTCGTCCCTTTCCGCTCGGGCCAAGGCCTCGACATCCCGGAAAGATGCGGCGAGCACTTGGGCCAGGCGCTCCCCGACATGGCGAATGCCGAGGGCGAAGATTAGCCGGTCGATATCGTGGGTCTTGGACTTGGCGATTTCGTCGAGGACGTTCCGGGAGCTTTTCGGCCCCATCCGCTCCAGGCCGACCAGGTCGTCATCCGTGAGAGAATAAATGTCGGGGAGGGACCGGACGAGCCTCTTCTCCAGAAGCTGATCGACCAGGGCTTCGCCGAGGCCCTGGATATTCATCGCCCGCCGCGCGGCGAAATGGAGGAGGGACTCGCGGAGCTTGGCCGGGCAGGACGGGTTGGTGCAGCGCGAGACGACCTCGCCCTCGGGACGGAACGCCTCCGATCCACAGACGGGGCAGTGTCTCGGCATGACGAACCGTTTTTCTCGCCCCGTGCGGCGGTCCTTCATCGGGCCGACGATCTTGGGGATGACATCCCCGCTCCGCTCGATGAGGACGTAATCTCCGATTCGGATATCCTTCCGCTTGATCTCGTCCTCGTTATGGAGCGTGGCCCGGCTGATCGTGATGCCGGAAAGCTTGACCGGGTCGAGGACCGCGACCGGGGTCAGGGCTCCTGTCCGTCCGACCTGGATGAGGATATTTTCGAGCCGGGTCGTGGCCTGCCGCGCCGGAAACTTGAAGGAAATCGCCCAGCGCGGGAATTTGGCCGTGACGCCGAGGGCCTCTCTCTGTTCCCGGGAGTTCACCTTGATGACGACGCCGTCGACGTCGTAGTCCAGCGTCTCCCTCTTCCCGCTCCATTCTTCCCAATAGGCGACGAGATCCCGGATCGTCCGGCACAGCCGCGAATGGGGATTGATCTTAAACCCCATGTTCTTGATGGCCTGAAGGCTTTCCCACTGGGTTACAGGTTCCGTGCCGTCGACGAAGAGCGAATAGAGAAAGACGTCGAGTTTGCGGGCCGCGACTTCCTTGGGGTCGAGGAGGCGAATGGATCCCGAAGCCGCATTGCGCGGATTGGCGAAGAGCAATTCTTCGCGGGCCTCGCGCTCCCGGTTGATTTTTTGAAAGGAGTCGAAGGGCAGGAAAATTTCGCCGCGGACCTCAACGTCTTTCGACTCGGGGATGGCCAGGGGGAGGCTGCGGATGGTCTTGACCCCGGCCGTCACGTCGTCTCCTTGGACTCCGTCGCCGCGGGTTACGGCCTGAAGATACGCCCCGTCCCGGAATAGGACCGATATCCCCAATCCGTCGATTTTGAGCTCGACGACGTATTCGATTTTCTGGCCGGGAAGGAGTTTCTGCGTCCGCCGCTCGAATTCCTCGAGCTCCGCGACGGTATAGACATTATCCATGCTCAACATCGGAGTCGCATGACGGACGGTGGGGAACCCTTCGACCGGTTTCTCGCCGATCCGTTGCGTGGGTGACTCGGGAGTGATCAAGTCGGGGAAATCTCCTTCCAGTCGCGTCAGTTCCTTGACGAGCAGGTCGAATTCGAAATCCGAAATCTGGGGGTCGTTGTCGATATAGTATTTCTTCTCGTGGCCGGCGATCTTTTCGCGGAGGGCGAGAATCCGGGCCGCCGCCCGTTCACGCGGAAGAGTCTTTGCGGTCATGGCCCGTTATTTCCTCCCGGAACGATCCGTTTCCGTCCCATTTTAGCCCTTCTCGCCGCAAAAAAAAACCCTCTTTCTCGCCGCCGGGAGGATGGCGCGAAAGAGGGTTGACGGGTCTTGGCCCGATTCGGGAATTATCTTCGGGTCAGCTTCTGCTTTTCCTCGGCCATAATCTTGTTGAAGCCGTCGATCCCGGCTTTCTGCTTCGCCTGGAGATCATCGAGAATTTTCTGCTCTTTGTCGATGTTCGTCTTCAGGATGCGATATTCCCGCCGCTCGTCCGAGGTGAGATCGTCTTCGCTCTTCTCTCCGAATTTCGTGTTGATGGTTTTCGCCCATTCGTCGATGAGCTGTTTGCTTTCCTGCATCAGCTTCACCCGGCTGTTCCACTCCTTGTCGCTGCCGAAGAAAAGGCTCTCGGCCATTCCCAGGGCGTCTTTGTATTTCGGGGAGAGGAGCGCGGCATCGAGCAAGAAGCGGATGGCCTCGCTGGTGAGAGCCGGGATCGTTTTGGCTTCCTTGGCCAGAGTGATCCCGATGTTGTAAGCCATTTCGCCGGATTTATTCTTGGCGAAGGAATCCTTCCACATGGTCAGCGCTTCGTTCACTTTGCCCGATTTATACAAACAGAGGGCGATGCGCGACTGGCTGTCCTGGTCCTTGGGATTCACCTGGAGATTCATCCGGTAAATCCGTTCGGCTTCGGCATAGTTCTTGGCTTCGTAGAGAGCGTTCGCGATTTTTTTCATCTCGGAGAGAATTTTCGCGTCCTTGAGGATTCCATACGAGGTCATATACGCCTCGACGGCGCCCTTGTAATCCTTGCTCTTTTCGAGAGTCTGGCCGACGATGAAATGGCCGACGCCGATCATCGTGTTCCAGTTGGCGTTGGACGGATCCTTGCCCTTCGCGGCCGTGGCGGCCTGGATGAGCTGGTTGGCATAGGACTTGGCCTTTTCGGAGCTCTGGCCCGGCTTGTTGCAAACGACGGCGAGCTGCATGAGGACTTGGGTTTTAAGGGCTTCGTCCAGCCCGCCGAGGGCCAGGGCTTTTTCTCCGTAGGCGATCGTTTCATGGTCCGGTTTCTGGACTTGGGCGGTGCACAGGAAGGCGTTCGCGAAATTCTCATACTGGCTGCCTTTTCCGCTGCACTTGGCCAGGAAGTCCTTGAGGAGCTGGACCCGTTCGGCGGGGGAGTTGGCCTGCATGGACTTGATATAAAGGTCATCGCATTCATTCTGGGCCATGGCGCTGCCGCCGACGGCGAGAAGAAGCGCAAGGGACGTTAGGATCACTCTTTTCATGCACAACCTCACTTCAAAATTTTGGAGGATAATAGCCTACATCCCGTAAAATGTCAATATTTCGACACTTCCGGGGCTTCTTCATTGCTGTTCAAAATCGTCTCCTCCATCGTTTTTTTGCAAATTTTATGCCAATCTGGAAAAAGGGGGGAGGTTGAGATAAGATAATCGCGGATATGGATAAAAACCCCGAATTTTCCCGAAGCTTTCTTCAATCCGTGGGAAAATCTCTCCGGACGGACGTCCCGCTCCTGGAACACTCTCATTTCCGGATCGGCGGGCCGGCGGATTTCTTTTTCGAGGCGCGGACGCCGGACGACCTCAAATCCGCCAGGCGCGCCGCGCGCGGGGAGGGTATTTCCTATTATGTCATCGGCGGCGGCAATAACCTTTTGTTCGACGACGCCGGGTTCCGGGGTCTGATCATCAAGAATTCGTGCCGGGATATGGGATCTTGCGGACCTGAGCATTGCCTCAAGGCCGCGGGGGGCGCGTCGCTCGGCGACCTCGTCGATTATTCGGCGGCGAACAACTGGGAAGGATTGGAGTTTCTGTCCGGGATTCCCGGGACTGTCGGCGGGGCGGTCTTCGGAAACGCCGGGGCGTTCGGGCAATGCATCGGCGATGTCCTCGAAGAGGCCGTCCTGGCCTCCGGAGCTGATGATGAACGGCTCGTTCCCAGGGCCTATTTCGAATTCGGCTACCGCCATTCCCGTTTGAAAATCCGCCACGACATCCTCCTTGAAGCCCGATTCCGGCTTCGGCCGGGTCGCCGGGAGGAGATCCGGGCGAGGATCGAGGAGAATCTCGCGGTCCGCGCCAGGAAGCATCCGCCGCAAGACACGGCCTGCGCCGGCAGCTTCTTCAAGAATCCTCCGGCCGGACCCGACGGGACGAAAAAAGCGGCCGGCTTTCTCTTGGAACGGGTCGGAGCAAAAGATCTCAAAGTCGGAGGAGCGGCGGTCTATCCGGGGCACTCCAATTTCCTGATCAACGCGAATCAGGCGACGGCCAACGACGTCCTGACTCTGGCCGCGGAGCTGAAGCGAAGAGTCAAAGAGACATTCGGAATCGCGCTCGAGGAGGAGGTTATTTTCCTTCCAGCAGCTTCCTCAATGTTCTGATTTTTAGGGGGGGAAGTTTTTTCTTGGGAACCAGGCGCAAAGCCTCCGCGCCGAGAATTCGATACACGGCGCGGGCGGACGGGAACCGGCCGAGCGCGTCCAGATGGCGCTTCACGGTCGACACGTCGCCCCGGGAGATCGGGCCGGTGAGAGCCCCCGCCCCGTCAAGATGTTTTACGTTCTGTAAAGTTCCTACGAGAAGCGGAAGGAGAAGATGGATCGCGTCCCTATCCGGAACGCCGATCTTCCTGAGCAGATCGCCGGCCATATGAATGAGCGGGACAACGAGATTGGACGTCATGCTGCATGCGGCGTGGTAGAGAGACTTGTCCCCGGATCGGACAAGGAATGGCCGGGCGCCGAGCTTTCGCGAGACCGTTTTCGCCCGGAGAACCGCTCTCTCGTCCCCCTCGAGGCCGATAAAGATATTTTGGAAATGGGACGGCGGCATATCCATCCGGGGAAAGGATTGGACGGGGTGGAACGAGGCGCACATTGCGCCCAGGGCTTTGAGCGGGGCCAAATCTCGGGAAGGACGGATCCCGCTCGTATGGAAGACGATTTTAGCTTCCCACGGCCCCGCCGTCCGGGCGAGAGTCTTGGCCACCGAGGCGATCTCTTCGTCGGGGACGGCTATGATCACAAGGTCGGCGCGCGCGACGGCGGAGGCGGCGCGGGTCGCGGCCCGGCCCGCCCCGATGATTCTCCGGCTCTTCTTCGCCCGGGAAAGGCTGCGGTCGACGAGCCCGCCGATCGTGAAGCCTTTTTTTGAAAGGGCCAGGCCGAGCGATGTCCCCAGCCGTCCGGTCCCGATGATCGAAACCCTTTTCATTTTTTCTCCCGGAAAACCTGGCTCCACAACCGGACTTCGAGAGAAGTCGGGCCGGTCTCATTTTTGGACATTTCTTTTTCGAGCTTCCGTTCCTTGAGGGCTTTTCCGAGCTCGGCGGCGAACTCGGGGCAGGTGATGACCCGGGCGCCTTTGTGCCTGGCGAAGGACGCGATTTCGCGGTCCGAGCTCACGACCGACAAATTCCGAAGGTCCTTCCGGCCGGCCAGAAAGTCTTTGATCATCGCGTCCGCGGTTGCGCCCGGCGGAGGGTGAATGATGTCGAATTTTTTCTCGGGCAGGATCATCTCCTGGCCATCCGGAAAAGGCGCGCCGTCGAAAACGAGAATGATCCGGGTTCGCCTCATCCGCTGAAACGCGATCAGGCGGCGGACGAGCTTCATCTTGTTATCGGGTTGCTTATGAAAGCCGCGGAAGAAATAACCCAGGAGATTGCTGCCGTCGATGAGATAGGCCATAGCGGATGATCGGGCCCGGAAGTCCGGGATCGGCTTAAAGCCGGAAGGTTTCTCCCGGCTTGAGGATGATGACTTCGGCCAGAGACCCGACCTTTTTTTTGAATTCTTCGGGGCTGCCGGCGACGAGGGGAAACGTGCCGTAATGGATGGGAACGACCTTTTTCGTCTGGACGAATTCGACCGCCTTGGCGGCCGAAGCAGGACCCATGGTGTAGCGGTCCCCGATCGGAATGAAGCTCAGGTCGGGGTGGAAGAACTCGCCGATGATCTTCATATCGGTGGTCAATCCCGAATCCCCGGCGTGGTAGATGCTCTTCCCGTCCATCTCCACGACCACGCCCGCGGCGCAGCCTTTCTCCGCCGAATGGAGGGCGGGAACCATGTGGATTATGACGCCCTTCGTTTCGATCGTGCCGCCGATGTTCATCCCCTCGGCTTCGAGCCCGCGCTCCTGGGCCTCGACCGCGATTTCATGAATCGCGACGATGACCGCGCCCGTTTTTTTGGCGATGGCGAACGCGTCGCCGAGGTGGTCGCCGTGATGGTGAGTGACGACGATGATGTCCGCGGTTTTGACCGCTCCCGCGGCCAGGGCCGCCTTGGGATTTCCCGTGAAAAACGGGTCGATGAAGACCGTTCTCGTGCCCGCGATTTTGACGGCCGAATGGCCCAGCCAGGTGATTTCGAGAGGCTTGTTTATCCCGGTGGCCATGTCATCCTCCTTCCTCCCAAAAGATGGAAATGGATGTGGAAGACGTCCTGTCCCGAATCCCTCGCCGTATTCAGGACGATCCGGTAGCCGGACTCCTTGATTCCTTTATCCGCGGCGATAGCCCGCGCCGAGATCAGGATATGGGCTAAGAGATCGGCTTTGTCCCGGGGGATATCGTTTAAAGAGTCGAAATGGTCCTTGGGAATGATGAGGGTGTGGGTCGGCGCCTGGGGACGGATGTCATCGAAGGCCAGGATGCGATCGTCCTCGTAGACGATTTTTGCCGGAATTGTCCGGGACACGATCTTACAGAAGAGGCAGTTGTCCATGACAAACCTCCCTTCCTCCCTTCCCCTCGCGTTGTTCCGTTCGGAGAGGAATGCCGATCAGGGCGCCATCTTCATCCGCTCGATGTTGGCCCCGAGGCCGCGGAGCTTCTCTTCGATGGCTTCGTAGCCGCGATCGATATGCTCGATGTCGTTGACCACGGTTTCTCCGCTGGCGATCAATCCGGCGAGAATGAGCGAAGCGGATGCCCTCAGGTCCGTAGCGATGACTTCGGCGCCGGAGAGCGGGGTCTTGCCCCGGACGATGGCCTTGTCGCCCGACACTTCGATATTCGCACCGAGACGGAGGAGTTCGTTGACGTGGAGAAAGCGGCGGTCGAAAATCGTCTCGGTGATGATGGATATCCCGGAGGCCTGGGTCATAAGGACCATGAATTGGGCTTGCATGTCCGTCGGGAATCCCGGGTAGGGCGAGGTGGTGACATCCTGAGGCTTGATCTCCGGGCTGCCGACGACGCGAATGGAGTTGTTTTTCTGAATCTCGAGCTCGGCTCCGGAATGGCGCAGCTTTTCGATGATCGTCGCAACGTGGGCGGCTTTGACGTTGGTCAGAGTGATGTCCCCCCGCGTCAAAGCACCGGCGACGAGGAAGGTCCCGGCTTCGATCCGGTCGGGGATGATTTCATCCTGGGCGCCGCCGAGCGCATCCACGCCCTTGACCCGGATGGTGTCTTCGCCGATGCCGTCGATCTGCGCTCCCATCTTAACCAGCAGTCCGCAGAGGTTGGAAATTTCGGGTTCCCGGGCGCAATTGCGGAGAATGGTCTCTCCCCGGGCGAGGGTGGCGGCCATGACCAGATTTTCCGTGCCTCCGACCGTGTTTTTCTCGAACTTGATGTCCGCGCCCTGGAGTCGCGGGGCTTCGGCCTTGATGTACCCGTGTTCGAAGGAGATGTTCGCTCCCATTTTTTGGAGGCCGGCGATGTGGAGGTCGATGGGGCGCGACCCGATCGCGCACCCTCCGGGCAGGGCGACGACGGCCCGTCCGAAGCGGGCGAGCAGCGGACCCAGGACGAGAATCGAAGCCCGCATGACCCGGACGAGGTCGTAGGACGCTTCCTCGCTCAGGATTTTTTTCACTTGAATCGTCAGCGTGTTCTTTTTCAGCTCATATTCCGACCCGAGTTCTTTGATGAGCGTGAGCATGGAAAAGACGTCCTTCACCAGCGGGATATTCTTGAGGCGGACTTTTTCTTCGGTCAGGAGCGAAGCGGCGATGGCCGGAAGGACGGCGTTTTTCGAGCCGCTGATCCGGACTTG
>Ga0214473_10005736_pt1 | contig 14868 bp, 14 predicted proteins | sample RVTome_7_FD_203509 | JGI IMG/M metagenome (GOLD analysis project Ga0214473, IMG submission 203509) | Soil microbial communities from uranium-contaminated site in the Upper Colorado River Basin, Wyoming, United States - RVT98D197 | ecosystem: Environmental > Terrestrial > Soil > Contaminated >... | reverse complement strand
AACCTGTCTGAGGCATTGCTATTATAAAGGCTATCGTTTCTTCGAGGATCTGGACTTCACTTGCAATCCTGATCTTGGTGGCTTGGAAGCTGCCCAAGAGATCCTCAATCAGACGACTTCTCGGATCCAGGAATCTTCCGGCATTCGGATAGGAACCAAAGAGCCACGCACTATCCCGGGGGATTTCCAGGTGGAAATTTCACTGGAGTACAGCAGAGGCGGAATGCGGACGAGAGGACTCCCGACTGTAAAGATTCATTTAGCTTTCGATGAGCCACTCTTGACGAAGGCAGTCACCTCCGTTGTGACGCCTCGCTATTCAGATCTTGGGGAATTTACGATTGCGTCCTATAGCAAGACCGAAATCGTGGCGGAAAAGATGAGGGCCTTACTTCAGCAGCAACAGAAATGGCCTCGGCCGCGGGATCTTTATGACCTCTGGTTTATTGTTTGCCACTCGAAAGAGAAAATTGAAGCCGGAGAACTGGAGGATCTCTTCACAAAGAAATGCCGAGTGCGGAAAATCGAGCCCGATGTTTCAGGATTAACATCAGAGAACCTAAAAGAGTGGAATAAAGAAGCGTGGGAGAACCAGATGAAGCCGCTGATGAAGAACGTCCCCGATTTCCTTAAAGTATGGGAGAAGTGGGTCAGCTGTTGCCTTAGTTTATGCGACAGGACCAACTAAGGGCCTCGTGTTGCCTCATTCTTTTCGACCGAGGCTAGTCTCCGGCGCGATGATAACAGTTGTGACCGCTACTGATCACTCCTTAATCCGGGCTGATCACTCGTAACTGCCACCCGTGCGTGTACACTTTCGTCCCTGAGGCGGAATATTACGTTTCGATGAAGAGGATCTGTGAGCGCCGCGGATCACTTGATATTCCACCGATAAATGTTAGCTTGAATTTTAGCTCCGTTCTTTATGTCACGCATGAATAAAAAAATAGCCGCCCTGGCGGTTTTGGTCAGCCTCGAATTTCTCGGCTCGGGCCTGTTCACCAACGGGACTTTCTCCTGGGCCAATCAGTATATTCCGCCTCTGCTAAAGGCTGCCTCGCACACCGATTTCAGGGTCGTTGAATTATATGCGAAAACTGATGGCGGTTTCGTTCTTGAGAGTAAGGGCGAACCGACACCCCAGTCGGAAGTTTTTTTAACCGCCAAAGAAAACCTCGGAAGCTCCGTCCGAAGTTTTGTGCTCAGTCAGCTCTTTCTTAGGATCATTTTAACTCCCAAAGTGCCACGCTACATTTCCAAATCTGTCCTAAATCTCTGATTTTCGCGTTCTCGGCGGAAGTGTTGTTTCGCTCCAGCGACGACAAGTCGCCAGCTGCAGTTGTGTTGGATTATTTTTCCGTAAGGAGGTTATTTTCATGAATACAGTTCGAAAGATTCTGGTGCCCATCGATTTCTCTGAGGATTCGGCCAACGGGCTCAACTATGCCGTGTCGTTGGCGCAGAAAACGCAAGCGGAGGTCATTGCGCTGCATGTGACACAAAAAGAGGAAGCCGATTCCTTCCTGGATTTCCTAGCCGTGATGGAAGGAGCGCCTATGCTAAATCCTCCCGCCGCCATCCCCGTCGATCGATTGCTGCGTGAGAAAGCGTTGGACCTTTACAATTTTATCGAGAGGGTCATTAGAAACCCCGGCCCGCTGAAAATCAGGCGAAAGGTGGCCCTGGGGAACAAAGCCGAAAAAATCTTAGGAGTCGCCAAAGAAGAGAATATCGATCTAGTGGTGCTTGCCGTTCGGAAACAGTCCTTTTTCCCTTATCTGATGGCTCGAAGCAAGTTGCTGAGAATGATCTCGCGAATGCCCTGTCCCGTGCTTCTCAAGCCGTCCTTCGGCGAGCCTTCGCCGGCATCCGGCCTGATCGGGTCCTCGATTTTCGCCAGGTAATTAGCTGGCTAGGTCGCCGGCGGACATTGAACCACTGAAAGGCGCTGCTTACTGGATCACAGCTCGTGGTCAACGGCTGTATCGTTGCAATCCTGAAGTCGGTTTAATGACGCCGCCGGCGCCGAAATCCTATGAATTGCCCGTAGAGGGGAGCAGGCGCCGGCGGTCGCTGATGGTTTTACATCGCTTGTCTGATAGATCGTAGCTCAATGGGAAAATCTATGGAGCCGTAGTCGCTTCAGTGGGCGTTTCGTTGCGAGGGTGCCAAAAGTTCCGTCTGTTCCATCGAACTCACCAGCAACCCGTAAGGGTTCTGCTGAGTTCTCTCGACGTAACGGAGGGTCACTCGATACTGGTAAGGTTTTCTCTCGGTTTCGGTCCTTCCCACATTCAAATGTTGTTCAAAAAGTTCAAATCGTTCAACCGCTTCCCTTCGACTTCGCGTCGCTACGCTCAGGACAGGCGCTCCGTTCAAACCGTTCAACTTGCCACCGCTCTGGTTTAATAGTTCAAGGTTCAATGGGTCAACGACAACCACCTACTCGCCCTCGACCTTGAAAGAGTCGGCGGTGAAAAATTGCGACACCCTGTTCGTCACGACCCGCTTCAGCTCGACACGGGCTACCGGCTCAATAATGGATCCTGTTCAAATGGTTCCAGCCGTTCCAGCCGTTCAAATCGTGAAAAGAACAGATAAGGGCGCTGCGGAGAAGTAGCATTTCTCCGCTGAGGCGGGAGTGAAATTGGCGAGATCGACATCAAACTCCGAGCACCCGACTTAACTTGTCATGGAGCTCTTTCTGCTTTTTTGCGCCAAGCTTTCTGATGTTTAGCAATTTCCACTGGACCGCGGGCATTTTCGCGATGCCTTCGATGCCGATCAAGTCCCATTTCGGCTGACCGGCTTTTAGAGACAGGAGAAACTCTTTTTCGCCGGCAGTTAGCGTGCTTGTCAGAGTCGCGACGAGTGTCTCTCGTGCGGCGATCAAGTCTTCATAGGTCACTTCATCGACGGTCATGCCGGCGAACTCGTTTTCGTAGATCCGGCGAATGTTTTTAGGCGTGGGGTCGAGCAGCTCATGCATCGGTCTATCATGGCTGGCGAGATATACGACGAACGCTTTGCGGATCTCGTCCGTAATGCCTTCATTCTGAAGAAGCAACTTTACGTCGAACAAATCGCGCGGATGTTGACGGTCCAATGCAGCGCAAAGTTTCCCACCGTAGAGGTCGGCCAGCGAAAGTGTCTGTGCTGTTACGGAAAGTTCGAAAGTTTCTTCGGCGCGCCGGGTCAGTTCACGATCCTCGGCAGGATAAACCGAGCCACGGATAACTTCGTTAGGTTCAATCTTTATTCGCGTCGGTCCCGCCGACACGGTGAGCCTCGTTACACGGTCAGGATTCTGGGCGCGGGTTTCCTGCACCCTCGTGCCGACGATGGCCTTTTTGATGGCGCCGGCGATACGGCCGAGTGCGTCGCTCATCCTTATCAAGGTGGTATCGCGGGGTTCATCCACCGGCAGATAGGTTAGATCGATATCCACCGACAACCGCGGCATGTCCCGCACAAACAGATTGATCGCGGTCCCGCCTTTTAGCGCAAAACTGCGCTCGGCGGCCACATGCGGTATGGTCTTGAGCATCAGCTCGGCTTGTTTGTAATACGGACTCTCCTTCACGCTCTCGCTCCGCGAGCCGCGCTTGCGGCTTCGGTATTCGGGACCGTGATTTGGTACTTGGCATCGAAGCGCCCGCCTTTGACCAGCGCGCGCTTTCCTTTGCCGAGGTCGACCTTTGACAGGTCGACTTTGCCTGCCCAGGCATGCGTGCAGTTCTCGGCCAGAAACATGAAAAGCCGCTTCACCTTCACCGACGCGCAGGTTTCCAGCAACGCCTGGACGAGTCGCGGGCGTAAAGTGGTGAGCCCTTCCATGAGTAGCCTGGCCTCTTCATAGGAGTCGACTTGCGGCACCCCATAGAGAACTTCCATGATGGCGCGCTCGGGTGCGGATAGTTTGATCGAGTACGAGCCCAGCTCTTTCTTGGTCAATCCTTGTTCTGCTTGGCCGGCAAAAAGATTGGTCGTTGTGTAACGAACCTTGACGCCCCAGCGATGCTGCTTGAACCAGGCCGGTAGTTTGATGTCGGGCGGGCCGAATAGTGAGACCGTTGAGCCCTTCCCCAATGGGAGGAAGTGGGCATAACCTTGCATTTGCAGGGCCGTCTTTGCGCCGACATGGACCGGAAGTCTCAATTGCTCCTGTAGGGCATATAGTCCCCCGGTCCACTCGACCGCATCGCCTGCCTTGGCATAGGCACCCTGCCCGACTCGGCGTAGCCACGCCGTAGCCTCGTACTTTCGAACCAGTTGCTGGTAAGCCCCTTGTTTTTCGAGCCAGGACGACACCGCGACCGTTCCATTCGGCCACCGTTGGAGCAACTGGTTTATTTTGCTGCCGGTAGGACTACCCATGGTTGTTAAATTAGACGAATATTAAACTTTAGGCAAGCCAGCGGTTTAATAAATCCCTAATTTAACAACCGTAGGTTGTTAATCCCGATCTCAAACAAACTAAAGAAAGAAAACAGGGCGAAGCTTATGCTGGACTGACGGGGTAGGCGCTCACATAAATTGCAGCCAGTTTATTCATCTTGCCGGAATGCTGGTTGGGTCTTTCAGTTTCTGAATGGTAGTTTCGTGGAAGAAACAGCCGATGTTTCATTGTTATCGACCGAGCTCACGACCAACCCATACGGGTTCTGCTGAGTTCTTTCGACATATTGCAGCGTAACTCGATACTGGAACGGTTTCCGTTCAGTCTCGGTTCTCCCGACGTAGCTTATTCGCTCACCAGTGAATTTGATTACGAGAGGGTCTTTACCCTCAACTTTCTCTGCATCGACAGCAAAGAACTGAGAGATTCGATTCGTCACCACCTGCTTCAGCTGCTCTCGGGCTACGGGCTCGAAGCGGCTTAGAAGCTCAGGACTCATGGAACGGGTCGCCGAGAGATATCCTTTCTCTGCCGAGGCGGGAGTGAAATTGGCGAGATCCACGACGAAATTACGCGCGAACTGAACCATGACGGATTCCGGCATCTCACCGGCACTGCCCGCGGCTCTGGCTTCCACTCTCTTTTGCTCCGCCAGTGTTGAAAAGATGCTGTTGGCTGAACGCTCCTCAAATTCCATCTGCTTGGCCGGGAGATCCACGTCGCCAAGGAGTCGGGACAGAGAAGCGCGATATTCGTCTCTGACGACTTGCGGCACATCCTGATTTGAACTCACGCCATCGAGGGATTGGCCGAATCTTTGGAGAAGCCGTGTGATCGTGGCTCGCGTGGCGACCAGGGATTGTCTGCGGCAGATACTTTGGATGCTGACCTCTTTCATGGAGGCCTCCATCCTTGCGAGACCGAAAAGCAGATCCGCCGTAAGAGGAATAGTCCCCTCCACGCCGAGCGGTCCTCCGGCCCGGGTACCGGACGCGGCTTGACTAACTTTATTTCTCACCTCCTGGCAGATCGTATCGTCCAACTCCTGGCGCACATCGCTCACGGACTTGGCGGGCATGACTCTGTAAACATCCTGTCGGCCTGAGAGAGGATCGGTGCGAAAGTCGATAATTAGATCTTTGGCCAACTGCTGGTCTTCAACGGAGACTTTGGAGCCGCTCAAGATCTTATTAGTCGTGGATGGAGTGCCGAAAACCATGATCCCACGGGACGCTCCGCCCAACCCGCCCGAGCAAAACTTCTCCGCCGACTCGACCGGTATCAATCCAAGTGAGGCAGCCAGCTGAACGCATTTCTCCTGGGAGCCGGCCTGAATGCTGGCGGCCGGGTCGGGTCCCAGTTGAAGCCTTCTAAGAACATCTTGAAGCATCCGGATCGTAACCTTCTGGTTCATCATGGACGTGGCATTGGAAAGAACCGAGGCTTCAGTAGGATTTTGAAACGACTGAAGAAGCAAATATTGAAAAACATCCGTCCCGGTGGATGCCTGAAGAGCGGCCCGCACGTCGGGAAGATTGAGCAAGCTTTGGACGTAGTTCTCGATATTCACTCCGGACGGATTGAACCCAAAGGTGAAATCTCGGCCTAACGTGCCGAGCTGCCAATCCTGTTGGACCTTGGGCAAAACCGGACCGATGCGGTAGGTATAGCCGGAAGAGTCACGGTTATAGAACTCGTCTTGGGCGAACGAGAACCGAGTTGAATCGAGCAACAGGAGGACAGCCAGCAGGAATTGGAATGTTATCCGCATATTTTTAACCTCTCCCTTCCGGAAATCGGAAGCAGGTTCAGAGATTAAACGAGACGTGGCTCTTCCGGGCGGCGGAAAATGGGCCAAAGAAACTGAGAAATAGTATGAATATTGTCTGTCAGTCGAGGATTAGTGAGTATACAGCACTACCGCCAGGAAGGTATCCGTGAATTCGTTAAACAAGTGTGCTCAGCATCTCCCTAGCTGAAATTCATTTTTTACGGAATTCCGCAATAGCGGACAAGCGACGGACAGAAAAGAAGAGTAATCGTAGATTTATTGAATCTATAAGGATCTTTTGATTAGCAATTTGGCATTGCGTTTACAAACAAGATTCAAGCAAGTTGTAGGCTTCGTCGAAGAATCAACCTTCACCTAAAATGGAGAGTCAATTCCGTCATCCTCAAGTCTTGCTATCGGGTTCGACTTATTTTCCCCCTGGTGTCGACATAAAAAACCGGTCAATCATGTCATCCACGGTAATTCTTTTCTTGACCCTACCTTGCTCGAACTCCTGGTCCGCCACGATGCCGATCCCCTTTTCGGCGATTTTGCCATCCACTGGGAACGAGTTTCGGTACAGATCATAACCTGCGGGAGCCACCGCCGGGTCTATTTTCACATACTTTCTCAACACTTTTACGGCTTCATCCCGGCTGTCTCGCGTCAAACGCGTTCCCTTCTGATAGGCGCGTATAAACCGGGTCACCTGGTCCTTTTCTTTGGCGAGCCACGACTCGCGCGCTGCAAAAACCTCATAGGGCCATTCGGGATACATATCCTTGAGATCGAACAGCTTGCGATAGCCCATGACCTTGGCTTGTTCCGTCACGGGAAACCAGATAATGGTCGCATCCACGCCTCCCGAGCTTAAAGCAGCAAAGCGGGCCGGAGTGCTGCCGATTTGCAGTATCGTAACGTCCTTGGCATCGATACCAAAATGGCGGAGACTTGCTCGCGTTAGAAAATCGGAAAGGGCGCCAAATCGGCTCACGGCAAACCTTTTGCCTCTCGCCTCTTTCATGGAGTTCAGTTTAGGCTGCGAATAAAGCTCGAAGGGCATCAGATTGCAGATGCCCCAGAAAATCTTCACGTCTACTCCGCTCGCCCGCCCGAGTACGGGTTCGGCTACCGACGACGCAATCACCTGAACATCGCCGCCGATGAGCGATTGCAGATTGGTGGTACCCGAATTGAACATAACAGGGACAATGTCCAACCCCTCGTCCTCGAAAAAGCCCTTCTCAATAGTCACATAAAGCGGTAGGAACGCGACATTGACGGAGGAAATCCCGACTACAATTCTCGCCTGGGCAACGGACCTCACACCGCCTAACAAAAGAACCGTCATAAATAGGAAAACGAGAATCCGTTTCATAGTCTTCTCCTTTTGCCATTGCACCTAGAGCTTCTGAATCACTTTTTCGCCGAACAAACGCATTGAGGTAAGAATCTCTTCCTGCGGCAGGCCCGGTGTCCAGTCAAACCGCACCAACATATAGTTTGTTCCCAGACGACTTTCGTATTCCTTGATTTGATCGATGCATTCTACCGGCGAGCCCAGAATAAATCGATTTTTTGCTAGGCGATCGAAGGCCCAGCTCAGTTCGTTAGGGTCGCTCATCGCCTCGTTCTGTTTCCATTTGATGTAGATCGAGCGATAGAGCTGTTCCAGGCATGGCCGCGCCTTCTCCACAGCCTCCTGACGGTTTTTCGCTACGAAGGTCTCCCGAATGATCGGTAGGTCCGGTTTGCCAGTCTTACCGGCGACGGTCCAGGCCTTGCGAAACAGATCCACCTGCCGCTCAAGTTCCTCGATGGCGGAGTGCGGGCCGATGATCCAGCCATCGCCGATTCTCGCGGCGCGTTCGATGGCGGTATCGGAGTTGGCGGCGATCCAGATCGGCGGTCGCGGTTTTTGCAGCGGTTTGGGATCGACCGTGACGTCTTTGATCTGAAATTCCTTGCCGTCAAAAGTCACGTGATCCTCAGTCCAGAGCCGTTTGATGATTTCCACGCCTTCAACGAAACGGCCAAAGCGTTGGGCCTTGTTCAAGTCGAAGGCGTTAAGTTCCTCGTCGCGATAACCAAGACCAAAAGCGGCGAAGGACTTACCGTCGTTAATTACGTCGAGGCTGGCGAGCTCCGTCGCAACCGTGACCGGATGGCGTAGACCGAGAAGCATGACCGCCGTGCCCACTTCACAATGCTTTGCCTCGGCGCAGAGCCGCGCCAGCGCGGGAACTTGATGCAGACGCTGGAGGCCGGGAATGTTGTAGTGCTCACCCATCGAGAAGCCGTGAAAGCCGCTTTGATCGGCGACGCGCACCTGTTCGATCAGCGTCGGCATTAGCGACGCGCCGGGTTTCTCGATGGACACCTGAGGATTGAGTTGAACACCGATTTTCATGGATGAGGGTACTCCGTGGCGATTTATTTGTAGAGATTGGCGATCAAACCGGATTTTTCGAGTTCCTGCATGAGACTCGAATCGACATAGACTTTCGTGTCGGCGGAGGCTTTGCTGGCGCCCTCCCTTTCGAGAAGCTCCGGTGCAAAGTTCACGGCCTCCAAACTTAGATAGGGAACCTTGAGCTTCATCGGAATCTCCGGGGCTGGAACATTATTTAAGCAGCCTCATATCCACAAACCATCAATGCTGTCAGCGCATAAACCTTCGTCGCTTGGACCAGATCGGCGATCTTCATGGCGCGATTCTGGGCGCCGCTCATGGGTTCCCTTTGCCGCGGCGGGCCGTAACAGATGGAAGGGATTCCGACTTCGTTGAAAACATTGAGATCGCGCCACATACTAATCTCGGCTGAGGGCGGCGCCGGCGGTTCTGCCCCGAAAATGTAACGGTGCGCCGCGATTACGGCGGAAATCAGCGGTTCAGCATTCTTGGCGATGTGGCCGCGCGAATATTGGAACAGAGAAACTTCACAATCCAAATTCAATTTCCCAACCACCGCTTCGATCTCTTGCTTCACCGAGTTCGGATTCTTGCCGGGCACGATTCTGACGTCGACAAAGATGTCGCAGAAAGGGTTCGGTCGGCCGACGACGGTGGAACCGCGAAGGTCGACAATCTGGGCCTTAGGAATAATCGTCCCGCCGACAAAATGCATCGTTTCCCTTTTCTCATATTGCACGGCCCAATCTTCGATGGCCATGATGACCGGGACCGCTTTCAGGAAGGCGTTGGGATTTTCCTGGATCGATTGTCCCCGCTCCAAGCGCGGCGTGTAGACCTCTCTTCCTTTGACGCGAACTTTAATCCAGGCAGCACCGCATTCGGCCTGGACGATGCCGAATCCCGAGGTCTCACCGACCAGCGCATAGTCGGCGACCACGCCGCGATCGATCACCCACTTGGTACCGAAACCTTCGCCCGGAAAATTAATGCCCTGTTGCTGATCGATGGAAGGATTGCCGGTTTCGAAGGCCACGGCGGTCAGCGTCAGATCGCCTTTGAGCTTGATGCCAGATTGTTTAATAGCGCGCATCGCGATCATGAACGCGCACAACTGCGCCTTGTCGTTGATCATGCCTTTACCGAAAAGCATATCGCCGTCGATCCAGGCGGTCTCAAGCTTTTTCTCGTCTTCGGTTGCTTCAGGACCCAGCTCAGGCCCGGTGTCCATGTGGGCATTCCAAATCAGACTCTTGCCGTTGGCCGCGCCGGACAGCGTCGCCACCGCGTTGACGCTCTCATCGGTAATGAACTGCAGCCCCCCTTTGATTGCCGCTGCATCTAGCCATTGAAGCACAGCTTCGCCCAGCTTGCGCTCTTTGGCGTGATGGCTGGGCGTGTTACCGAATTGCAGACAGAGAGCGACGAGATTATTTTTTTCTTTATCGATGAGCTCGATCAATTTCTCGTAGGCAGGGTTCTTGTCTATGTCACTAACCGCGCTTAGCGTTTTTCAGCGCGCGCCACACACGTTCCGGCGTTAGCGGCAGTTCGCGAATTCTGACACCCGTCGCTTGCGCGATTGCGTTTCCAATTGCCGGCGCGATGGAAACGATGCCGGACTCGCCCATTCCTTTGGCGCCGTAAGGGCCAGGTCCATCTCTATTCTCAACTAGTTTTGATTCAAAGACCACCGGTAGATCGGTGATAGACGGCACGCGGTAATCGATCAGGTTCGGATTCAAGAGCTGTCCGTTCTCATATGAGAGCGCCTCGAACATAGTGTGACCCAGCCCCTGGATGGCGGCCCCTTCGTCTTGCCCTTCACACTGAGCAGGATTGATCGCCTTGCCCACGTCGGCGACGCTGACATACTTGTTTAGTTTTACCGAACCCGTCTCCGTATCCACATTTAGGTCGACACCACCCATTCCTGTCTCCCAAAATACCGGAAGCTGTGTGCCCATACCACCACCGGGGCGAATGTAGCCGCGACCGATGAGTTCGCCTCCGGGCATTCCGAAAAACAGAGCTACAATCTTACCGTAGCCCAGCCGCTTGTCCCCGCAGATGACTTCGCCCTCTTTGAGTTCGATGTTGTTTTGGTCAACTCTAAGCACTTCTGCGGCGGCATCAATAATTTGTTGTCGCAGATCTTCCGCCGCAGCTTTCACGGCATTTCCCATCACCGTAGTTGATCGGCTAGCACCGGTGGAGCGATCAAATGGCGTGGAGCTGGTATTGGTACCTTGCATGGTCACGCGTTCAACTGGAACGTCTAGCTCTTCAGCAGCTATCTGGCTCAAAATTGTCCGTGTACCTTGACCGACTTCGGTGCTGCCAGCCATAACCATAACGCTGCCATCCGCAAGCAAACGTACAAGCGCCACCGAAACGGGCATAGCTTCCGAGTCGGTGACACCGACCGCTATACCCAAACCTCTACCCGGAGCCCTCTCGATGTCACCCCAGCCAATACACGCGGCAGCCTCCTTGAGTCCCACTGCAAGATCCGCATCCATGGCTTTGGCACCGGCCCTCAGTTCTTCGCCTGATCTAAGGAAATTCTTGAGACGGAACTCTAGAGGATCGATACCGAGTCTTTCGGCGATGCTGTCCATATGAGATTCCAGCGGCCAGATCGTTTGCGGCCCGCCAATGGAACGCATCGAGCCGGCTGGCACCGTGTTGGTGTACACGGCCACGACATCGATCTTACAGTGCTTAATTTTATATGGCCCGTGAATACGGTTAGCAGCTCGTTTCGCTACGCGTGGGCCATTATCGGCGTAAGCGCCCGTGTCCATCACGACTTCAGCCTGACGCGCGATGACGCTCCCGTCATGCGTGACGCCCGTCTTGATCCGACACTTAGCCGAATGGCGCCGAATGGTCAGCATCGATTCAGCAACACTTTGGGCCACGCGCACCGGCCGCCCGGCAGTTTTTCTTGCCATCGCGACGACCATCGGTTCGATCTTGAAATAGGATTTTCCTCCGAAGGCGCCGCCAACATAAGGCACGACAACTTCGACCTTGGAATGGGGCAAACCAAACATATGGGCGATTTCAGCTCTGACGAGAAACGGATGGGCAGATGAAGTCCACAGGGTAATGCTTTCCTGCGTGTATTTTGCAACAGTCGTGTGCGGCTCCATTGTGTAGTGGTAGATCATTGGAAACTCATACGTCTCTTCAATGATCTCATCAGCTTCTTCAAACCCTTTGTCTGGGGATCCCTTCGCGAAATGTTCGTGATGGCAGACGTTGGATTTCTTCTGATCTCCAACCCCGCCCATTTCGTGAAATTCACCCACCCCGGCTACATTCTCATGTAAAAGTGGTGCGCCTTCGGCCAGGGCGTCTTCGACGCTTGCCAAGCATGGGAGATCTTTGTAACGAACGTCGATAAGCGACAGAGCTTCTTCTGCGGTTTCCCGATTCTCTGCGGCGACCACTGCCACAGGTTCGCCAATGTAACGGACGCGATCGATTGCGATCAGCGGTCGATCGCGCAAGCAGTGGCCGTAGTAGGGATCGATATCTTTGAGGTCGTCACGTGTGAGCACCGCAACAACCCCATGCAAAGCTTCAGCTTTATGGGTATCGAGGGATTCAATGAGCGCATGAGGAAAGGCGCTGCGTAACACTTTACCTTCAAGTAAACCGGGAAGTGCGAGGTCGCCTGTGTACTTTGCATGCCCTGTAACTTTCTCGATTGCGTCCTGGCGCTTGGTATTGCTACCGACCGCGCTAAAGCGATCTTGTTGCATGTTCAAGCCTCTACTTCTTGATTCCCAGGATCTCTCTCAGCTTCGCTGATAGACCGGGGTCAAGCTTGGACATACCGGCGACAATCCTTTCAATCTCCGCGCCCTCCACTGGATCAACTCCCAACTTTGCTTGTTTCATTTCGGCAAGGAATTGGACATCCTTCATTGTCTCTTGAAACGCTCGTCGCATAACCCTGACAATCCCTTTCGGCGTCGCCGGCGGCAGAGCAAAGGGACGAAGAATGGCACTCTGGTCATGAATACCGATCTGGATCAATTGTTTCGCCTCTTCGGTCTTCGCCAATTCCATCGCCACAGGTACGTTTGGCAGATCCGCTTCCGCTTTCGCTACGGCTTGAATCAGGACGCGGGCAGCTCCGCTCTCCAGGGCTTTGCTCCACTGGGCTTTCATCACTTCCCAGCCCCAGCACAGCCCTCCGATTTCACCACTCTCCGCGGCAAGGCGGATATCCGCTGTACCTTTGTAGCCCGAGACGATCTGCATGGGCAGACCGAGCGCCGCCTGAAGCACTCTCGGAACGTCGTAAGTTTCGGAACCCGGTCCCGTGGCTCCCAGTTTCACAGGATTTTTAACGTTCATCCAAGTGCGCAGATCGCTGACGCCCGTCACTTTGGTAAGCGCACAAACCGCATCTAGTTTGGCCGGAGCGCCAACCCATTCGAATTTCTGTGAATTGAACTGCGCGGCAGGATTGCCAAGAATCTGCCCGACCACGACGCCGCCGATGAAATGACCGATTGTCAGACCATCGGGTTTCGCTTGATTGTAGGTATGATTTGCTGCAATTAAACTACCGGCGCCGGGCATATTATCGACAATGATCGAAGGTTTGCCCGGAAGGTACTTAGCCAGGTGACGTGTGATCGCACGGGCGTACGCATCGAAGCCTCCGCCCGATGAGAAACCGACCACGATCCGGATAGTTTTACTCTCGAAGTTAGGCTCCTGAGCCTCGACGCTCGAATACCCGATCACCAGCAGCAAACATATGATCAACAATCTTTTCTTCACCCTTGCACCCCCTGAAGAATCGGAAAGCTCTGCCGTGAAACCTACTTGTAAAGAATATCCTTAAACCTGCTTATCAAAGCCGGGGCTAGCTTAAACAGGCCATGCACAATTTTTTCCACCTCTTCGCCTGCAACCGGTTCGATATCGAGCCGGCCTTTGGCAGCGTCGGCCTTGAACTCCGGATCATTCAATGTCTCCATAAACGCTTTTTTCAGAATCACCACCTTGTCTTTCGGCGTCTTCGGCGGCAGGACGAACGGACGCAGAATCGCGCTCTGGTCATGAATACCGACGCGAATCAGTTGCCGTGCTTCATCCGTCTTTGCTTGATCGATAGCCAGTGGAACGTTTGGAAGATCTACATGGGCTGATGTCCAGTTTTGCAACACAACAGCGACCTCTCTCGATTCGAGCTGTTTGGCCCACGGCCTTTTAGTTCCGTCCCATCCCCAACACCCCCCAGCTAATTCGCCAGCCTCAGCGGCTAAGCGGATATCGGCTACACCCTTGTACCCAGTAACGAGTTGTAGCGGCAAGCCCAGCGCTTCTTTGAGAATTCTGGTGACGTTGTCTGGCGTGGATGAACCGGGAGCGAGACCACCTACTTTCACTGGCGTCTTCGCAGCGCGCCAAGTGTCGATGCTGGTGATGCCGCTAGCCTTAGTGAAGACACAAACGGAATGATCCACGACCGGGGACCCGAGATACTCAAATTGCCGGGAATCGAATTCTATTCCTGGCTGGTCTAACACCTGGCCGAGGAAAAAGCCGCCAATAAAGTGTCCAATGGAAAGGCCATCAGGTTTGGATACTTTGTAAAGATGGTTGGCGGCGATTAGGCTGCCAGCGCCGGTTCGATTCTCAACGACAAAGGAAGGGTTTCCCGGCACGTGCTTACCCATATGGCGCGCAATTGTCCGAGCATAGGCATCGAACCCGCCTCCCGCCGAATACCCGACGATCATCTGTATCGTCTTCCCTTGGTAGTACGGTTGCGCCCATGTGTGTTTTGAAACCAGCGACAAGCCGACGAACGCCAGAAACACTCTAACGAGCATGAACATGTCATTCGTTCCTGTTCCGCGAATAAGAGTCGCAGATGTCTGAGAATCAGAATGCTCCTATTTACATCACTATAGTGCGGGATCTCTTGGATATGGTTTTACCAAACAGCGCGTTTTCTTCTGCTGGTTATTCGTTTTTAGTTTCTGTCCCCGTCGCGACCAGCCTCGATGGACTCGACGATGGCATGAGAAAAAGGGCTACAAAGAACTTTGCCTTCGAGAAGCCCGGCAAACTCAAGATTGCCTGTGAACCTGGCTGGTCTCGTTACCTTTTCTACTCTCTCAATTCTTTGCGGTGATTTTCCTACAACTAGAAATGCGTCAGTAGCTGACATTGAGAGTCGTCCTTTATTTGGCACGGTTTTGTTATCAATCTATCAATGCGAAGGGGGATTTCGCTCAAACCTCGTATATT
>Ga0214473_10005735_pt1 | contig 14869 bp, 12 predicted proteins | sample RVTome_7_FD_203509 | JGI IMG/M metagenome (GOLD analysis project Ga0214473, IMG submission 203509) | Soil microbial communities from uranium-contaminated site in the Upper Colorado River Basin, Wyoming, United States - RVT98D197 | ecosystem: Environmental > Terrestrial > Soil > Contaminated >... | reverse complement strand
GGTAGCTGTTGAACGCCACCAGCTCTCCGATGGTCATGCTGCCACCCAGTACCATCTGTCCCCCAAACCATAGGATGAGCAGGGTGCCGGCAGTCACCAGGAACTGGGAAGAGGGCATGATTTTCGACCACTCAGCAATCGCCTTGATGCGCGCCTTATATAATTTGCGATTTGCCTGTCCAAAGCGGTGGATCTCATAATGCTCCCGTGCAAAGGCACGCACCACTTGCGCCCCGGATACATTTTCCTGTAAACGGGCCGACAGATCACCCAGTGCATTATCCACATCCAGGAAATAATCGCTGACCCGCCTGCCAAAATCGGTGGTGATCAGAATCAGCGGGATCATGGGCAGCAAGGCTATGGAGGCCAGGTGCGTATTGGTGATGAACAGCAGGACCGTCACGCCGACCAGTAGTAAACTGACCTGGGTCAGCTCGATCACGCTTGAGCCGGTGAAGCGTTCCACCGCCCGCACGTCTTCAATGGTGCGACTGATCAGCTGCCCGGTTTGGGCGTGGTCATGATAGGAGAATGAGAGGTGCTGGATATGGTCATATAAGCGGTTGCGCAGGTCGTAACCGACATGCGCAGCGATCCATTCGCTTAAATAGCGTTGAAAGTAGGTAAAAATCGCATTAAGCACACCGATCCCCAACAGGACCAGGGCTGCTTTAATCAAATAACTCACCTCGGATTGCTTTAGACCCACATCGATCACCCGGCGGATGATTTCGGGGATGGTCAGGCTCAAGCCGGTGAGTAGTAACAACAAGACCAGTGAGATTGACACCTGGGGTAAGTAAGGGCGGAGATAGACGCGTAAACGGAAAAGGTAGCGCATAAAAATTTTATATATTGAGTGGATTGATTATGGTCGTAAGGAAATCAACCCGAATGCCGGGGTTCAAGCGAGAATGGATGGAATGCTGCTTCAAAGGTCAAGTAACCGCCTGCGGAAGGATAAAATTCGTCTTTTTGCGGTCCACGATCAGGGGCTCCGGAAGCGGGACCTCCATCGGGGTGTCGCTCGGTTCTGGCAGCCTTTGGTAATAAACTATGCTCTCAAGGGTATATTCGCCGCCAGGCTCCAGGGTGCGTAAATGCATGGTAAATTCCATTTTGGGCATCATGGCTTCCAGGATGCTGGCATGAGCCGCTTCCTTACCCGATGTGGCAGTGATGGTCACTTCTACATTGGGTCTTTTCATGAAAGGGGTCAGCTCAAGCAAGATCTTTACCTGACGGCCATTTTGCTGCGGAGTGACTTGCATCTCACGCAGGCGCACTTCCTCGGGGGGAAGTCGAATTTCATTGGGGTCACGAAAAAAGATATTCACTAAATAGAGTCCAATTGCCTAGTTAGATAATTATCTAATTATACCCGATGCTACTAACGAAAACTACTGATAAGAAAAAAATAGGCGGTATTACCCGCCTATCAAAGCAGGGGATAAGGATTCAGGCTATTTCCCGGCATTCCATATAAAAACGCTTCTCATGCGCCTCTCCCATGGAAAATGTCTTGCGGGGCAAGGCACCATCCAGGATGACAGTTCTAAATAGATCACTTTTACTCATCCCAGGCAGATAGAAAGTGATGTTTCCAGGGGTCTGTCCCAGGGTAAAGATTACCTCTTCACCATGCACGTAGTCAATTTTGTCAGCCCCAGCCCGCTTCAGAAAGTCGTCCAGGAAAGGTTGCAAGGTGCCCACCGGCAGGTTGGAAGAAGGATTGGCGATTTCCACCAGTCCGTATCCTTGAGGTGAGACAACCCCGATGATTTGCGGGGTGCCAGCGGCTTGGCGCACCCTGGTGACCATCTCGGTCTGGTCTTTACAGGGCACGAATGTATACCCAGGCTGATAATATGCCTGCATGGCGTTGGTAATATCCCGCTTTAGACCAAAGACGACCCGGTGGATGGGTGCAAACTCCAACCCTTCGTCATGCACATTCTCGATCTCGACCAAGGCGTAACGCGACGGATGGTCCATTCCGACCTGCGCCTTTTTCTTTTCCCAGATTGCTTTAGCGGTCGCCAGGGAATGGTTGCCATCGCCCATGGCGAAAAGCAGCACCGGCTTGTCCTTTCCAATACCATATTTGGCTGTGAATGTCTGCGGGTTTGCCAGGTTCTCCAAAGCATTGAGTACACCGGTTTCGATGGAGGCCTCATTCACCAGGTAACCATTCAAGTGACCGGAGTCTGCCATCAGCTCAAAATCATATAACTCCTTCAGCAGGGCTTTGGATTTTCCAACCGGCTCGATGACGGTCCGGCCTGGGTCATCGATCAACACCAGGATGTGTGGTAGCTCCAACCTGGCACCTTCCCGAATGTGTATCCGTGGAGGCAGGCGTTCAACAATTGTCCCCTCAGTGGCACGGATGAGTGAATGTGAGCCTTTGTTGTAATCATAATGCTCCAGGTCCAACGCCAGTACCAACCCTTTTCGTAATTTGCCACCCACCTGCCTTTCCACATACACCATGCCATCATAAGGCACCAGTAACCCCTCAGACAGGTAGTCTTGCATCGTCTGCTGGATGTGTTGGATGCGCTCATCTGCACCTGGCTTGTCAAGATACACCTCGGGAAAGATCAAATTGAGCGTGGAAGGTGTATTTCCAATCGTCTCCTCAACCGAATTCCAATATTCTGGTTGTGAAGTGAATTGGTCGCAGGCAATTACCGCCCATTTATTCAGGTCGACCCCTGATCGGGGCAAATAAATACGTGGAACCTGTACGCCAATGCTGGGAAAATTCTTCATCGTGTCTCCTGGTTTCGGGTGGGTTATAAGCTATTGTACCAGCAGCCGCAGTGCTTCCTTCCGTCAACCTGGAAGGTTTTCTGGAGTGAACATCCACCGATTTTACCTTTAAATAAATGACCGCGGGTGAGGCTCCCCGCGGTCTCCGAGACTAGGATAAAATTACATGCCAGCCATGTAGACCAACCCGACCACCCCAGGGCCGGCATTTGCGCCGATCACCGGGCTGACCTCTGAAAAGACCGATTCGATGGGATTGAGTTTTTCAGTAGCTTCTTCCAGCATAATGCGGGCGTCTTCAGGTGCGTTGGCGTGCAGGGATGCCAGTCGGATGGGCGTCCGACCACCAATCTGCTTCACGACCAGCTCGACAATCCGGCTGAGTGACTTTCTGCGTGTGCGCACCTGTTCCGCGGCCTCCACTTTGCCATCGCGCAGCTCAAGGATGGGCTTAATATTCAGAGCTGTTCCCAGGAAACGTTTCGCGCCCCCGATCCGCCCACCCCGGTGCAGGAATTCCAGCGTGTCCACCGCAAAAAAGACACCGGTGTGAAGGGTGGCTTTCTGAGCCAGCTCGACACATTCAGGCAGGCTGGCTCCCTGTTTAATGGCGCGTGCCACCGCCAACAATTGGAAACCCATTGCCATGACAATTGAATTCGAATCGATGATTTCAATTGACGCTTCAGGGGGCAGCATGGACTTTGCCTGGACAGCCGAGTTGATCGTTCCCGATAATTTGGAGGAGACCAGGATGGATAAGATCTGGTAATCTTGATCAAGCAAGCGCTGGTAAATTTCAATGAATTTGGATACCGTCACCTGCGATGTGGACGGCATAACCGCTGCTTTTTTAAGGCGGGTATAAAACTGGCTCGGTGTGATGTTCACCCCGTCCTCAAATGTCTCATTGCCCCAAATTAATATCTGGGGTGCGACGCTGATGTTATACTTGTCGGTCAGGTCCTTGGGAATGGAACAGGTGCTGTCTGTTACGAGGGCAATTTTTGGCATGGATCACTCCTTGGCGAGGCTTTGGTTTGAGTGGGGCTGAAAATTGTGTACACCCACAAACGGTATACCAATCTAATTCTCTTACAACCCTTCCATTAGGCAATAGTTGCGATTGTGGCACCCAGCTTAACCTGCACCATCCCTGGGTTACAGGTTTGGGCTGGACTCTCTTCATTATTTACTCTTGACCATTCCAGCCTTAGGCGCTAAAATTCAGTCCTGTGTTTGAGAACCTGACTGAACGCTTGAATAATGTATTCACGCAATTACGCCGCCGGGGAAAACTCTCGGCGGCTGATGTTGATACTGCCATGCGCGAAGTGCGTATGGCGTTATTGGAAGCTGACGTTAATTATGGTGTGGTGAAGGATTTTATTACCCGCGTGCGTGAGCGTTCGGTCGGTGCCGAGGTGTCCAAAGCGCTCAACCCGGCCCAACAGGTCATCAAGATTGTCAACGAGGAGCTGATCAACACCCTCGGCAATCCCGAAAGGCTCAATCTGAGCGGTGTGCGCCCGTTTGTGCTCATGCTGGTGGGGCTCCAGGGCTCAGGCAAGACCACCGCGGCGGGAAAGCTTGCCCGCCAGCTGCGTGCCCAGGGTGAGCGCGTGCTGCTGGTGGCTGCCGACCCCTACCGCCCGGCTGCCGTCAAACAGCTTGAGACGCTGGGTGAGAAATTGGGCGTCCCCATATTTTTCGAAGCTGGGGTTAAGCCACCTGACCTGGCATACCATGCCCTGGATAAAGCCCAAAAAGGTGGTAACACGGTTATCATTCTGGATACGGCTGGGCGCTCGCAGCTTGACGGTGCCTTGATGGATGAGCTGACTGCCATTGCCAATAAAGTCCATCCCATCGAGACGCTTTTAGTGGTTGACTCGATGATTGGTCAGGAAGCCGTCAATATCGCCAAAGGGTTCCGTGAGTCGATCCCTCTCACCGGTTTGATCATGACCAAGATGGATGGGGATGCCCGTGGTGGTGCGGCGATATCGATCCGCTCGGTCACGGGCGTGCCGATCAAGTTCATCGGCACGGGTGAAGCTCTGGATGCCCTCGAAGTGTACGACCCCGGTCGTCTGGCTTCCCGCATCCTGGGCATGGGCGACATGCTTGGTTTGATTGAAAAGGCTGAAGCTGTCTTTGACCAGCAGCAAGCCCAAAAAGATGCTGAGCGATTGCTCGCCGGTGAGTTCTCCCTGGATGATTTCGCCAATCAGCTCAGGCAGGTGCGCAAAATGGGACCGATTGCCCAGGTGTTGGAGATGCTACCCGGTGGGATGGGCCAGTTAGCCCGCCAGATTGACCCGAAGGACGCCGAAAACCAGCTCAAAATGACGGAGGCGATCATCAGCTCGATGACACCCCATGAGCGCCGCAAACCGGATGTATTGAATGCCAGCCGCCGTCGCCGGATCGCCTCCGGTTCTGGCACCGAGGTCCAGGATGTCAATCGCCTGATCAAACAATACCGCGAGGCGCAGCGTCTGTTCAAGAATATCAAGAAATCTGGCATGCGTGGGTTACCGCGCTTGTTTGGATGACGGGATGGGATGATCCCATCCCGACTGGGAAAATAATGCTGGTTGGGCACAGTGGCGCTTCTCCCTTCCGCCTCCCGCTCATATCAGCGGGACTGTGACCCAGTAAGCCTTTTCGAGATTATTTTACACAAGGAGATTGGTTTAAATATGGTACGTATTCGTTTACGCCGTGTAGGAGCTAAGAAGCAGCCCAGTTATCGTATCGTGGCTGCCGATATTGAGCACCCCCGGGATGGGCGTTTCCTGGAAATCCTGGGCTTTTATAACCCCCGCACCCAACCTGGGACGATCGAGCTGCATGAAGACCGCATCTATGATTGGATAAGCAAAGGTGCTCAACCCAGCGGTTCAGTCACCCAGCTATTCAAAACCGTTGGCTTGTTGGAGCGCTTCGAGCGCTTCAAAGCGGGCGAGGCTATTGAAACACTTTTAGCCGAAGCCAAGGCAGCCCAGGAATCACGCCAAATAAGCCTTCAGACCAGCCGGCGCAAGTAACGCCTTAAGTCTAATCTACCAGCAGATCCCTGGGCAATTGAGCCTCCTGATCGCTTTCAGGGTACCCCTGTAAACGATGGGACCGGCTCTATATCACCAGGAACGAGGAGTGACCTATGAAAGAGCTCATTGAGTTCATTGCCGCCTCATTGGTGGATGACCCAACGCAAGTACGGGTATCCCAAGAACAACGCGGTGGAAAGACTTACCTTAAGCTGAAAGTTGCCAAGGAGGATATGGGGCGGGTGATTGGGCGCCAGGGAAGGGTTGCTAATGCCATGCGCATGCTCCTGAATGTATCCGCATCACGCCAGGGCAAGCAGGCTTACCTGGATGTTGAAGATCCCCAATGAGTCGCCGGCGGGCATATCCAACCCCAACCAAGGCTGCAGGCTCGCCACTGCCCGGTGAGCCTGCCTTCTTAGCCGTGGGTAAGCTGCGCCACGCCCATGGTGTGCATGGTGAGATGTTCATGGAAGTGCTCACCGACTTTCCTGACCGCCTGCAGCCCGGGATAGTTTTATACCTGGACCAGGCAGGTTCGCAGCTGAAGCTATTGAAATGCCGCCCGCACCGCGAGGGGTTGTTGGTGACCTTCGAGGGTTATACGACCCCCGAAGAGATGGCCCAGTTTCGTAACCAGGTCGTTTCTGTGACGGCAGATGACCGCCCGCCTTTGGCGCAGGGCGAATATTATCACCACCAATTGATCGGGCTGCACGTCGTCACACACGCAAAAGTGACCATCGGCACCGTGACCGAGATCTTGGAGACCGGCGCCAGTGATATATTGGTTGTCCGGCAGGAAGCCGGACCAGACGTCTTGATCCCGATTGTGGATGCATTCGTCCAGGGGGTTGACCTTGCCCGAGGCGAGATAACCGTGCAGCTCATCCCCGGGATGCTGGCGGAGGAGGCTTAACCTTGCTCGACCCGCGCATGGTTTGGGTGGGTTTGAACCTGGTCAAGGGGATTGGCTCGGTGCGCTTCAAGACTTTATTGGACGTTTTCGGCAGTCCTGAAGCCGCCTGGGACGCCTCACCTGAGGCTTGGATGGATGCCGGGTTTAGCCGGAAAATCGTCGAATCCTTCCAGAAAGTGCGCCAGGGTGTTTCGCTGGAGCAGATTTGGGACCGCCTCCAGTCCCTGGGTGTCGAAGTGCTCACCTGGGAAGACAGTGTCTACCCGTCTCATTTGAAGGAGATTGACCAGCCCCCACCCGTCCTGTATGTGCGCGGTTCCTTGAAGCCCGAAGATGAATGGGCGGTTGCCATCGTGGGCACACGCCGGGTGACTGCCTATGGGCGCCAAGTGGCTGAAGAAGTCGCCACTACGTTGGCGCGTAATGGGGTGACCATCATCAGCGGTCTGGCGCGCGGGGTGGATTCGATCGCCCACCAGGCTGCGGCTAACGCCGGGGGTCGCACCCTGGCAGTGCTGGGCAGTGGCGTCGATATTGTCTACCCTCCCGAGAACCGGCGCCTGGCAGCCCAGATCATGGAGCAGGGCGCCCTGGTCAGTGACTACGCCCTGGGCACGCAGCCGGATGGCTTGAATTTCCCTCCCCGCAACCGCATCATCTCGGGTCTATCCCTGGCAGTCATCATTGTTGAGGCCGGGTTGACCAGTGGCGCCCTGATCACCGCCGCATTTGCCGCCGAACAAGGACGGGATGTATTTGCCGTGCCGGGGAACATTAATGCCCCGCAGAGCCAGGGTACCAACCGGTTGATCCGGGATGGCGCCCAGCCGCTCCTCGACCCGCAGGATGTGCTCGAGGCATTGAACCTGACCATGGTCACCGAGCAGCGCGCCGTCCGGGTGGCTCTGCCTACCGACCCGGTCGAGGCACGCCTTTTCCAGCTGCTCACCCATGAGCCCAAGCATGTGGACGAGATCCGCTCCCAGGCGGATATGCCCATCGAGACCGTCTCTGCCACGCTGGCAATGATGGAGTTAAAAGGCATGGTGCGCCAGGTGGGCGGGATGAATTATGTGGCGGTGAGAGAACGCCCCGCGACCTATGAGGCATAAGTTTGTGACCCTATCCAGCTTGAACTCGAAGCTTGGCAATTTATATTGTTATTAAAGGACCAGGAGGTTTACTTTGGAAGCATATTGTGTTAAATGTCGGACAAAACGGGAAATTACAGACCCACTAGCGGTCTTTACGATCAACGGGACCCCTGCTTCGCGTGGCACTTGCCCGGTGTGCGGGACCACCCTCTTCCGCATGGGTAATACTCCCGCCCACGCCGGGATGATCGCACCCAAGAAAGGTGACAACCGCAAAGGCAAACTGGTCATCGTCGAATCGCCGGCCAAAGCCCGTACGGTGGGTCGTTTCTTGGGCAAGGGTTTCACGGTAAAAGCCTCGGTCGGGCACGTGCGCGACTTGTTGCATTCGCAGCTTTCGGTGGATGTCGAGCATGATTTTGCTCCCAAGTACCGCGTGCCCAACGAAAAGCGCCCGGTGGTCAAGGAGATCCAGGCCTTGGCAAAGTCGCATGCCGAGATCTACCTGGCGACCGACCCCGACCGCGAGGGGGAGGCAATCGCCTGGCACCTGCTTGAATCAGCCAAGATCGAGCCCAAGCGCACCCGCCGGGTGGTCTTCCACGAGATCACTGAGCCTGCCATCAACGAGGCTTTCTCTCACCCGCGTGAGATCGATATGGACCTGGTGGATGCCCAGCAAGCCCGTCGCATCCTGGACCGTCTGGTAGGCTATAACCTCAGCCCACTCCTGTGGCGCAAGGTGCGCAGTCGCCTTTCGGCCGGTCGCGTGCAATCCGTCGCCCTGCGGTTGGTGGTGGAGCGCGAGCGCGAGATCGATGCGTTCAACCCGGTCGAATACTGGTCGATTGCCGCCGAATTGCGTCCCGAAAAGATCAAAGAGACCTTCATCGCCAAACTGGCCAAGGTGGATGGCGAGGACCCCGTGCTTGGGAAGCAGGTTGAAGTCCAGCCGATCCTGGTCGATATGGAAAGCGCGGCCTATGCCATCTCGAGGATCAAGCGCGGCGAGCGCCGGCGCAAGCCCTCGGCACCATTCACCACAAGCACCATGCAGCAGGAAGCTTCCCGGCGTTTGGGTTACACCGCCCGACGCACCATGGCCCTGGCACAACAGCTATACGAAGGCATCGACCTGGGAGAAGGTGCGGTGGGTCTGATCACCTACATGCGTACCGACTCGACCAACGTCGCCGAGAGCGCCCAGGCTGAAGCGCGTGAGTTCATTGGTACCCGTTATGGCGAGCGCTTCCTGCCGCCCGAGCCACCCAAATACCTGGCCAAAGCCAAGGGCGCCCAGGAAGCCCACGAAGCCGTCCGGCCCACCTCGGTCATACGCCAGCCCGAGAGCATCAAGGAATTCCTCAACCGTGACCAGCTGCGCCTGTACCAGCTGGTGTGGCAGCGTTTTGTAGCTTCCCAGATGGAAGCGGCGGTATTTGACACCCTTTCGGTGGAAGTTACCGCTAAATCCGCCCAGCACGAGTACTTGCTGCGCGCCTCCGGCTCCACGGTTAAATTCCCGGGCTTCCTTATTGTTTACGAAGAAGCCAAAGACGAAGACCAAGTCGCTGATGAGGAGGAGGAGAATGCCCGCATCCCAGCCGGCATCCTCGAGGGGCAAGCCCAGAAGCTGGTGCGCCTGATCCCCGAGCAGCACTTCACCCAACCCCCACCCCGCTACACCGAAGCCACCCTGGTGCGCACCCTGGAGGAATACGGCATCGGTCGCCCATCCACCTATGCGCCCATCCTGAGCACCATCCAGCAGCGCGGGTACGTCGTGCGTGACCAGAAGCGCCTCACCCCCACCGAGACCGGCATCCTGGTAAATGACCTGATCACGGAACACTTCCCCGGGGTCGTGGATTACGGCTTTACCGCCAAAATGGAAGAAGAGCTGGACCAGATCGCCGAAGGCAAGCTCAAGTGGGTCAAGTCCATCCGTGAGTTCTATGGGCCCTTTGCCGAACAGGTGATCAAGGCTGAGAAGGACATGCCCGAGATGAACATGGGACCCGAACCCATCGGGCGCATCTGCCCGGAGTGCGGGCACGAGCTGGTCATCCGCTGGGGGCGCTACGGCAAGTTCATCAGCTGCAGCGGCTTCCCCGATTGCCGGCACACCGAAGCCTGGCTGGAGAAGATCGGCGTGCTGTGCCCGAAAGACCAGGGTGATATCGTGGAGCGCAAGACGCGCAAGGGGCGCACTTTCTACGGTTGCGCCAATTATCCCAATTGTGATTTCACCTCCTGGAAATTGCCCCTGGCTCACCCGTGCCCCGAGTGTGGCGGATTGCTGGTAGTTGCCAATAAAAATCAGGCGCAATGCACCCAATGCGAGACGGTTTTCCCGCTCGACCAGGTAACCGTTGAAGAGGCGGCTGAAGTGGGTAAATAGCGTCATTGGGGGCGGTGTGGAAACGTTGAGATGCCTATGCAGGGCTGGTTCTCCCAGCCCCGCTTTGTTTTGTCAGCGAGGGCGTTGTTTGCCCGAAGAAAGATACAGCGACCAAGGTCGCACCTTTGAAAACCACGACAGTGAATGCATGTAGACACTGCTAGAGCCCACCTACGTGAGCTGGTTGGCATATGTGGGGAGAATAGATCGTGATTCGTCCCTAAAAAAAACGAATCGGAACGAATACTCTTCGGATTAGATTGGTAAGGTGCGAGCCAGGGGGAATTGAACCTGATAGATTCAAATGCAATCAATTAATTCCCTGGAAAATGGGAATCCCATTTTTATCGATGAAGACCTTTCGAACCATAAGCGTATTTTTCTTGTAAAAGGCCAACCGATATATGAACGCAAATGCCAATTAAGTTCAATTGGCACAGAAGAACGCTGATTGAATATAACAACAACATATGAAAGCGTTCATACCTAGCAGAAGGACACTGCTTGGTACAAGGGTGGATTTATCTATATATAACATATTAAGTGAATCCACCCTTGATTATAGCACAGATGTTCTAATCTACAAGGGGTTTAGGGAAACTCGTGAATAATTTAAGGTTTCTCATTTTGATAGCCTGGAAAACGGATAAATAGCGGATAAACGGATAAAACCCACCGATTTGCCAATTCGTTGGAGTGAAAAGTAGAGACGCGCCGGCGGGGCGTCTCTACCTTAATTACCAAACCTCCAGGACTACAAGGCCGGCAGCCCGCAATCGCAGACCTTCACCTACGATACGCTGGACCGGCTCTCGAGCGGTGTGGCGGCAGGTGGAAGCGGGGGAACCTACAGCTTGCAGAATTACACATATAACAGCAACACCGGGAACCTATCGAGCAAGGCGGGGGTAAGTTATACTTATGGAGACAGCAACCACGACCATGCGGTGACACAAATGGGTTCAGACACCTACAGCTATGATGCCAATGGGAACCAGATGACACGCAATGTTTCAGGGAGCTCGTACACGCTTGGGTATGATGCGGAGAACCGCCTGGTGAGCGTGAGTGGAGCAGCAACGGCAACATTTTATTATGATGGGGATGGAAACAGGCAGTGAAAGCATCAAGACACTGCAGGGTAAAGGGGACCGTGGGTACCACCACCACTACCTACGTAGGGAATTACTTCGAGTGGACCGGGTCTACCGGCACGATGAAGAGATACTATTATGCGGGAAGCACGCTATATTATTTGTTAGGGGATCATCCTTCGCTCCGCTCGGGACAGGTTCTAGGCAGCCTGGCTATAACCGCTACAAGCACGGGAACGAAGTCGGCAGAGACGAGGTACTACCCGTGGGGGACGGAGCGGTATAACTACGGAACAAACCAGCCCAGCTTCCAGCCCTCACTTCGCTCGGGACAGGTCTTACGTTTTACTGGCAAGAGGCTGGAAAGCGGGAAGAATGGGCGATCACCGTTCCGGTCTAGTAGCAGACCGGATTAAGCGCGCCTACAAAACCAAACCAGAGGCTGGGGAAGAATGGGCGATCACCGATGGCCCCAACTAGAGAACCCGGACTGGCACAACTCTTGCCTCGTGCTCATTCAATGCTTAAAGACAGTTGCATGTTTTATCACTATGGTCTAAAATTAGACCAGCACATAGGGATAAGCATCCCTTCGTGCGTTAAACAAGTCTTTCATGAATAGAAACTTTTGCCTGGAGTGAAAAGATGAATCAAATCCGTGAATATCTCAATCGACCGCTCGTACTTGGAAGCGTGGGTCTTGTAGTGGGGTTGATTATCGGTCTGGTCGTCCTTGGCTGGGGGTTATGGCCCGTCCAATGGATCAACGCCGCGCCCGACAACCTGCATCCAGGCTATCAGGAAATGTGGACGCGCATGGCGATCATTTCTTACGGCGCCACGGGTGATGACGCTTCGGCAAAAGTGGAATTCGATGCGCTGGGTGATACGGGTGTGGATGCCTTAGCCGCGGTGAAAGCCAACCCGGGTGGAATCGACCCCAACCTGATCAACCAATTTGGGTCTGCAGTATCCGCCGGTGCGGCAGTCCAACCTGCCACGGCTGCCCCGGGGGTCACCCCCACCGCAGCCCCTGCCACAGCCGGGGGGTCGAACCTGACCACGCTTTTACTCGTGATGTGCGGGGTCACGCTATTGGTTGGTGCGGGTCTGGTGGTGTATTTCGTCCTCCAGGGTCGCAAGAAGGCTGGCGGGGTTGAACCCGCCGCACCCCTGTCATCCTCCGAAGCTGAAACCCCGACGGAGTGGACCAATTACCCTGCCCCTGGCGAGCAGGCCCCCATGGCACAATTCATGGCCTCGTATAAGGCCGGGGATGACTTGTTCGATGACTCGTTCAGCATCGATTCTCCATCCGGTGAATTCCTGGGTGAATGTGGGGTGGGCATCTCCGAGACGATTGGCATCGGAGTTCCCAAAAAGGTGACCGCCTTCGAGGTCTGGTTATTCGATAAGAACGACATTCAAACGGTGACCAAGGTGCTGATGAGCGCGCATGCCTTCAACGATGACACCATCCGGCAAAGGCTGGAAGCCAAGGGTGAGCCATTCATGGCTAACTCGGGTGGGCAGACGGTGCTAGAAACTGCCACCCTGCGCCTGGTGGCGCGCGTGGTCGATATGGCTTACGGGCAGGGGGCATTACCCGAAAGCAGCTACTTCGACTCGCTGGTGCTCGAGCTGGCTATCGTACAGAAGCAGTAAAGCGTTAGTTTTAAAGCAAAGAGTGGGTTAGTACCGACCAACCCACTCTTTTTATTTTATTTTGAGGATTTTTAATTTGATCTCCCCGCCCGGCGTGCTGGCGATGACCTCATCCCCCACATGACCGCCCATCAATGCCTGCCCAATGGGAGATTCATTGGAGATTTTCCCGTTACGCGGGTCGGCTTCGGTGGCACCCACCAGGTAATACATCTCAGCCGGGTAATCCTCTTCCTGGACGGTGACGCGTGACCCAACCTGGATGGTACCGGTGGGTAGCTCGGTGTGATCGATAATCTTGGCATTCTTGAGCAGATACTCCAGCTCCTGGATCCTGCCCTCCATGAATGCCTGGTCCTCTTTTGCCATATGGTAATCTGCGTTCTCAGACAGGTCACCCATCTGAATGGCGGAACGCAAGCGTTTAGCCATTTCGTCCCGCCGGGGTCCTTTCAACTCTTCCAGCTCAGCTTTTAGCTTGGCTTCACCTTCTGGGGTTAGATAAATCTCCTGCTCCATAGGCTTGCCTCTAAGGTTTCATCACCGGATCGAAAAGTTTTTGGTATTCCTCCACCGCAAAGCGGTCGGTCATGCCGGCAATATAATCGCAGATGGTGCGTTCCAGGCCGCGTTCCTGGGTCCATTCCTGGACGTGGCTCGGCAGGATGGCAGGGTCGCGCAGATATGCCCGGAACAGGTCGTTGATGATCCTTTCCGCTTTGACTGCCATACGGACGACGCGGTGGTGGCGGTAAAGGTTATTGTAAAGGAAATCCTTCAGCTCGCGGTTGCGCCGGTGCATATCTTCGCTGAAACTCACCACGTTATAGGGCAGGCGCTGCAGCTCGAGAACTGAGCGCACAGCGCTCTCACGCAAGTGCTGGTCGGTCGCATGGATCAGGTCGGTGACTTCCATATCGATCAGGTCTCGAATCATGCGGTGGCGGGAGAGGTCATCCAATACCTGCCCGTGCCAGCCGACACTTTCCACCAGGATCTCCCAAAACGCGATGCCCTCCAGCATGGCGGCACTGATCATGCCGGAGCGCAGCCCATCATCCAGGTCATGGGCGGTATACGAAAGCTCATCGGCGGCATTGGTGATCTGGGCTTCCAGGTGCCCGCGCAGCTCGGCATCGTAATTGCGGGCATCGGCCACATCGTATTCCGATTCGTGCTTAACGATGCCCTCACGCACTTCCCAGGTCAGGTTGAGACCGGGAAAATCCAGGTAGCGTTGCTCGAGCTTGGTGACGATGCGCAGGGACTGCCGGTTGTGGTCGAAGCCCCCGTGGTCTTTCATCAGGTGCGCCAGGGTGGTCTCGCCGTTATGACCGAAAGGTGGGTGCCCCAAATCATGGGCCAGGCAAATCGCTTCGGTGAGGTCCGGGTTGGCACCCAGGGCACGCGCGATGGTGCGCCCGGTCTGGGATACCTCCAGGGTATGCGTCAGGCGGGTGCGATAATAGTCGCCCTCGATGTTGATAAACACCTGGGTCTTGTACTCCAGGCGCCGGAAGGCGGTGGTATGCAGGATGCGGTCGCGGTCACGCTGGTAAGCCGTGCGGTACTCCGGCTCATCTTCCGGGAAACAACGCCCCTTGGTATTCTTGCTACGTATCCCATAGGGCGCCAGGCTCTGGTCTTCGATGACTTCAAGTTCTTTGCGGGTGAAAAACATGCTTTCCCTCTACCAATGGACTAATTGGGTTTGATTTATCCAAACCGTATTATAACCCCACTCTTCCGGTAGGGTCTTGTTCTACCCGTGGACTTGCGTCCCCAGGGCTTCGCCCAGCAATGCCCGACGGAGATTGCCGGACACCTCGCCTGAAAAGATGGAAGCGCATAACCCGGGGTGT
>Ga0214473_10005734_pt1 | contig 14871 bp, 8 predicted proteins | sample RVTome_7_FD_203509 | JGI IMG/M metagenome (GOLD analysis project Ga0214473, IMG submission 203509) | Soil microbial communities from uranium-contaminated site in the Upper Colorado River Basin, Wyoming, United States - RVT98D197 | ecosystem: Environmental > Terrestrial > Soil > Contaminated >... | reverse complement strand
GGAACATTTGCAATCGGTCTTTTGGCAATCACTCCTAGGTTCTGTTGTCTTGCTGAGGATAGGATATTATCAATACTTCTTTGATCGAAAAGATTTATTGAGAACTGTAAGCTTCCAAATTTCCCTGTTGCAGCCGCAAAATCCAGTTCTTCGTTTTCTCCAGAATATGCCGCAACTCTTATCTTTCCATTCTCCAATGTTTTCATTAAAGCTTCAATCACATCTCCCTTTTGTAAAACGTCAAGCGAACAAGAATGAAGGTGTACTATGTCAACAAAGTCCGTTTTTAATTTCACTAATGCTTCATCAATTCCCCTGATAACAGAGTCATATGTCCAATCATTCACCCCTGCAATTCCATAACCGACTTTAGTTGAAATTACAATATCCTTTCTGCGATGCGATAAATGCCTCCCAATTCTTTCTTCTGATAAACTGTATGCACGGGCAGTGTCAAACAAATTTATCCCCAGGTCTACAACTGAATTTAGAAGGCTTGATACTTCCGCTTCAGTTAGATTATTTCCGCCAATGTGTCCAGCCCCAAAACCTACTGCAGAAATCTTAATTCCGCTTTTTCCGAAAGTTTTCATATTCACAATCTTTTCCTCAAATAATTATTTCAAATTTTATAGCTGGCTTGAATAATAAAAAATTAAATAACTAAAAAAATTTTTAAACTGCTGTCATGACATGAAAATAGTTAAACACATTCTAAAAAAGTTTTTCAAAGCTTGCATAAATAATTAATTCAATATCGTTAATAATATAATTTTATTAAATCTTAAAATGATATGATCTTTTTTCAGGTGTCTTATTTCGTTGCACATGTTAACTAAATATCCTCGATTCTATTACGAAAATAAGCTTTTACATATGGCACATGACTTGCCTTTTAATAACCAAATAACACATGTTAAACAAAGACACGAAAGAATATGGCAACAATAGTAAATAGTATGGATAGGGTAATATCAAATTCAAGAAGACATAATCAAATTAGTCAAATTCTAATTAAATCGTTTTTAATGGGAATGACAGGATATTCAATTTTTATTTTAGTGCTTACAGGAAGTTTTTATGTCATATCTAATTTAGTTGAAGAAGGGTCTGGTAATATTGGCAGCACTGTTTTGGTTATTTCATCGATTGGTTATCTATTTATTTATTCTTTCTTGCTTATACGAGAAATGAAAAAAAATAATTTTTGTAAATAAATTGATGTTAAGCCGAGAGACAAATTTTGAAAACGAAAGAATATATGAATTCAATTCCTAAAACAGAGAGCGAAAACGTAATTGAGAGCAAATCTCAATTCTTAAGCATTATAAAGAAATATGTGCTGCTCCCCGTAAAAGCAGGGTTATATGGTTTCACATTAGTTTTTTCTGTGCTTCTACTTTTGAAACTTCTTTCACATCTTTTCGGGATCAGCGAAGTGCTTAATCTTGACCTTATGGATGTAATACTTTCATCAGTTGGTTTCTTTTTCATGTTTCTTATCTATATCCTTAAAAACTCACATTGATTACTACGTAATTGGCTTTAAATTTATCCTACCTTTAAAAATTCTATGCTACAGGTGTTTTAGCACTAAATGCCTACGCTAAAATTCTCCTTTGTTAATTAATAAAAAACAATTTGAGTATAGGAAAAAAATGGAAGAATAACACTAAATCCTCATTACAAATTCACAAATTCATTGTTTGATTTCTTATACTTTTTATTAAAAATACCTGTATCTAATAAATCTTTAATTGCAGCTCTAACCGTTTTAATTCTTTCCGTATAGTTGGCCTCGCCGATTGTTAAAAGATTTTGATAAGCTTTTTCATAATCGCCATTAGTGTTAAGAGCTGCGGCAATTCTATCATTAGTACCCCTGCCCTGGTGGCGAATATCACAAATCACCTGACATACTTTGGCGGGAACATTGTCTAAATTAAATCTTCTATCATACTGAATCATATTAGCTTTAAAATTTTCGATTGCAATTTCGGATTGTACTTTCCTGTGATTCGGATCGTTAGTGACCCAATGAACCATGCGTGCCGAACAAATAAGCTCTTGATTTTCAATCTCTGAAAGTGTCGAGTTAAAATAATTCATTAGTGCCTCTGTCGATGTATCGCTCTCTAATTGAGTTAATGTATTGTTAGAATTTTTGTAAAAAATTCTATTGTTCTGCATGACGAGTTTTGGAAAATAATCGGAACCGTTGGAGAGGGTCAATAACTTTTTTAAATACTGAACAAAATCGCCATTAGGTACGTGTGCAGCATACTGCATAAAACTGAATGTGAATTTAGACCTATCATAAGTATTCAGACACAAAAATGATCCCCCGCTCTCTGCTTTCGCAGTTGGATAAATGAAGTACGACCAGAATCCAAATTCATTTTCATAATCCTCCGGGTTATAAATCAAATCTGCTTTTCTAGTGAAATTGTAAAGACCAAAATTTCCATCGTACTTCGTTTTATATCCTATTACGAATTTTGATTCATTTGAATTCAGTAACTGTGCATAATGCACCGTTCTCCCATTAGAGAGAGTTCCCGTTGAAAGCGCAAAATCATATGGCATAATCGTCTATCCTTTCTTAATTCAATTTAAATATTTTTGATAATCCGTTAAATTTTTAGGACGATATTCGGCATCTTGATTAAATCGTTTAATAACTGAATCGTGTAAAGATTCATTTCCATTATCACTTTTTCCGATTGGACGATAGTATCTAAAAATCAACTTGTAAAAACCTTTCCATGATTTCTCAGGCCCTTCCATAAAATTGGGTTTAATAACAATCTCCCCTAAGCTAAGCTCGCATGACTTTGCTTTATTAATCATCCATTCAAGTGCTGTATCTGATAACCCCACGGTTGGATAACCACCGCCGATGTTTGAATGAACCCCAATAAACCATACTTGTTCTAATAACTGATTTGCGGACGATGCTTGCTGCTGCCACAGTGTAGCCTTAAAATTTCTGCGCTTTTCATCTATCGCCAAAGCTTGAAATGCGTTATTAACAGTCGAGCTTAAATCAGTATCATGGAATCTATTCCCCATAACTGAAAAACTTAATTTACTTAGAGCATTATTTATAAATAAAGGATTGCCTAGTGAACCAACTGTATCCCAAACACCAATAAATTTAATAGGCACCTTATCCTTTACTGCATAAGTTTTTCGAAATAGAGTTGCCTCATTAGCTCTCGGATGAGTGGATGGGGATCTTGATTTATAAAGTTTATAAGCTTTATCTACCATGAAGATAAGATTGGGACGCAGTATACCGGAATTGCGAATTAACCCGCCTAGACTTCTAACAGTAAAAGCTCCCCGGCTGAATCCGAATAAAAACAATTCATCACCGATTTCATAATTCATAATCAAAAACTTATATGCCTCAGTAATGTTTCTCGATATCCCTGATCCGGTAGCCCCATCAAATATCCTTTTTAATTTCCCGCCGGAAGTACCTACACCGGGGTCATAATATGTCAATTGGCGCGCACCATCATCAGCGATATCTTTTATTGCTTGCGCAATCCTTACAATATTGGTCTGACATAGTATATTTCCTTCTGTCTTATCGGGTGAGTTCCAGGTACCATCGCAACAGATTATTATTCGCTTCATATATTACTCCAATTATCTCTGAATTTGAAATTCATGTAAGGATTAGGGCGAAGAGCATTTACATTAAACTGTGGTATGATTGATTCCTCCTAACTTTTAATTTGTCCAGCTATCTGCTGAATCTTAATAATTACAAACTCAGCCGGTTTTAATGGGGCAAAGCCAACAATTATGCTGAGAATACCTTTGTTCAAATCGCTTTGAGTTGTGGTTTCTTTGCCACATCTTACAAAATATGTTTCTTTTGGTGAAGCACCTTGTAATGCTCCTTGCCGGAAAAGATCTTGCATAAATGTATCGACACTTAATCGGATTTGCGCCCAAAGATGCTCATCATTGGGTTCAAACACAGCCCATCGAGTTCCGCGGTAGAGGCTTTCTTCGATATATAATGCCAGACGCCGTACTGAAATGTATTTCCATTCTGAAGATAGTTGATCGATTCCTTTCATGGTCCTTGCACCCCATATGACATTCCCGGTCGACGGAAAAGTTCTTAGACAGTTGACACCTAATGGATTTAATAATTCGTTCTCCCTATTGGTTAAAGTGTACGTAAGTTCTTTTACCCTTTGCAAGATTGCTTCCTTCCCGGCGGGAGCCTTCCAAACGCCTCGTTCAGAATCAGTCCTTGCCCAAATCCCGGCTACTGCACCCGAAGGAACAAATGTTTCTAAACGATTTTCTTTTAAAGTATCCGCGATTTTAACGAAGGGAAAATAAATTGCAGCATTTTCATCTCGAACTAATACATTTGTAATTGCATCCTTCGAAGTTACATCAGAGGGCTTCGTCCAAGTAAACGGAGGATCAACAATTAGCATAGCTCTTTTATCTTTGCAAAGTTTCAAAGCTTTATCCCATGTTGATGGCTGAATTTCTTTATCACGAGCCATAGGTGGAATAACAAGGATATTAAGTAAGTCGGTATTTCTAAAAGCATAAATTCCTGTTTTTTCGATTTCAAATCCCTCATATTGATTGAAAGTCAATTCAATACCATCATGTCCCATCATTGATGGTCCCTGCCAATGATTATCTGCAGCTCTTTTTCCGTTTAGTTCTATTGGGGTACCAATTATTGTCGGTCGTACCTTTGGTATGGGTTTATTTATTTTTATAAGTATCGAAGATTGTTCTAAGACTTTTTCGATGTACCGCGGCGCATTAGCATTTACAGAAATATTTTTTAGTACCTCACTATACTTGATTTGGATGGGATCCGAATTTGCAACTATTTCCGAAATAAAAAGATTAAATAAATCACTATCATCAGGATTCTCAGTATTATAATCTACCCGAAGGCGAAGGTTACTCCCCCAGGAGCCAGGATTTCTCGCTTCAAATAGCCACTTCCTTGCTCTACTCTCTGGGGCTAATCTGAAATTCGCTGTATTAGCATTGTTGTTGATTCGTACTATTACAGCATCTCTTCCTCCATTCATAAAAAAATGCTGTAACGAATAACTCATAGGACTTTCTGACCACAGTCCGCCGAAAATTCTTTCAAACTCAATAAAACTATGAATTAGAGAGGGTTCATTAACTGGACCTCGTAAGGCTCGCCCAATAAATCCAGTAACAGATGTAGCAACACCGGTAATTGTACGCTCCCCTTGTGGTAGTTCCTCTATAAATACACCCGGATAAGTTGGTTTTACGGGCATGATGTTTTATCCTTCTAACCTTTATTATAATCCATTTTGTTCTTTTCTATCCATCTTATTTACGATTTACTGCAAACGTAAGTTGAGAGTTGTATGCCTCGAGTTTAAAGAAATATCAATAAAATTCTTTCAGAAGTTTTAATAATCTTGTTTTAACGGAATTATTTTCCAATCAAGACTATCTAATAATTATTGATTCAGAAATTAAAATTCAATAACAATATTAAATCACAGTTATTATTCTTATATAAAGCGACTAAGGGAATATCATATGTATTAATTGATTCCCTCTTGTTTAGGTTCTTAGCATTGCTAATGTCTCATTTTTTCAAATCATCCATTAAGCTACCTCACGGATTTACGTTTTGTTTCCTCAGGCAAAGGAAAACTAACTGTGAATCGAATCCGGCGAAGGAATGCACTATCCAAAGAATTTTTTGTATTTGTCGCAAGGATTACCAGTCCGGGATAAGCTTCTATTCGCTGCAAAATATAACTCACTTCGATATTTGCATACCTGTCATGACTGTCTTTTACTTCACTGCGTTTTCCAAAGAGTGCATCTGCTTCATCAAATAAAAGAATAGCACCACCCTCTTCGGCGGCATCAAATAATTTTTTAAGATTCTTTTCCGTTTCGCCAATATATTTGGAAACCACCTGGCTCAAATCGATTTTGTGCAAGCTTAGATCTAATTCGCTTGCCAAAATTTCAGCCGCCATAATTTTGCCTATATGGTTATCACCAACAAATAAAGTAATTACACCGCGTCGTTTTGTCCTGCCCATTGGTGTCTTGCCCAATCGATTAAAAGATGAGCTAATTTCTTTTAATCTTTCAATTTTCCACCTTGATAAATTCAGATCGCCCCAACTATATCTTAGTTTTATTTTTTTCATATTCTTTCTCTAAATTTATTTTAATTTAATTACTACAAACGTTACATCATCATCGGGATCTTTATCACCAGCCCATTTTGCCGCATCATTTTTAAGATAATAAATTATATCTTCCGGTGTTGCCTCGGCAGCCTCCTCAAATTTTTCCATGCCTCTGTCATATCCATACATTTCACTATTACTATTTTGTAATTCAGGAAATCCATCGCTCATTAATAAAACCGTATCTCCTTTTTCTAAAAAAGTTTCTTTAACTGAGTAAGGAAAATTGGACATTGTTCCAAGGGGCATAGCTTTTATAAATATTTCCTCAACACTTTTTGTTTTTTTACGATAGATTAAAGCAGGGGGCATTGCTGCCGATGAGATTGATAGTTGATTCCCTTTAATTTTAATCATCTGCAAACACATTGATAACTGCCGAAATTTCATGTCCTTTATGACACTTGATATATTTGTAAAAGTATCTAAAATATTATTGTTAGATGCTAAACTGTTAAATAAACTTTTCGTGATGGTTACCATTGTTCCGGCTTTCATTCCATGACCGGTTGCATCGCCAATTACTGCTGTAAGTGTTCCGTCTTCTCCCACGTGGAAATCATAATAATCACCTCCGACTTCAGTGGCGGTTTGCATATAAACAGCAATATCAAGATTTGGCAGCTCCGGAATGGTCTTAGGCAGCATTGCTAATTGGAGTTGCCTAGCCTCTTCCAGTTCGGCAGTCTTACGAAGATTAGCAGTTTCCAATTTCTTAAAGTCTTCATATCGAGAATAAGCCACACCGAAATCGTCCGCCAGTTTTTTAGCTATCTTAATCTCTTCCTGTGATAGCGGCTGTTTGCTGCCTACATATAACATTCCCTGGGCGAATGGTAAAAGCTGCAAAGACAAAGTTTCCGGTGCTTCTTTACCCGCTTGGAAGCGCTCCTTATTTTCAACAAATCCTTGCTCCATCATATTCTTTGTCCATGCAATGAATTGCTCCCTGCTCCAAACTTCATGGTATATCTTACTCTGGCGCCAATGTTTTACGGCATTTTCCAGCCATGTATTATTAATTTTCACGTGGAGAGCTGCGAGAGATTTTCCAAGTGGGGTTGAGAGATATGCATGTGCAACAGCATTGGGTTCATCAAATATAAATACCCCACAGCGAAAGAAAGGAACACCAAGGTTCGTTAATTCTCTCCAAATTAGGGGAGTGATTCTATTAAGGTCATCAGTAGTTCGCATTGATGCAATTTCTGCACGAACACGGTCCAACGAAGCTTGCTGCTCTGCTTCGCGGGCGCGAGCTTCAGTTGACTTTAAATCCATGTAACGCCTGTAGGTAAGACTAAGAACAGAAGTGAATCTGCGGAATATTTTTAACTCTTCTTCGGATAGCCTACTTTCTGTCCAGGCGAAAACGAATCCTTCTTTGAAATAAAAAATATTTCCGTATTGGGTAACATCATCTCTGTACTCAGGATAATTGATCTGGCGGTTCATCACACTATAATATGCTTTAATATCATCTCCTTGTAATATCGGATGATATTCTTTTTGCAGTTTCCAGTTTTCAAAAATTCCGTCTAAGACGGGATGTCCTGTTTGTTTTACTTTTCCAATTACCTCAAACGAATCTCCTTGTTGAGAAGACGTTGTAGTTGTAAGATTTGTGGTACGCGTTGCCTCATCAATCTGACCTACACCGCAGCGAATTGGAATTATTCCAAGTGTTTTAAGCTCTTTAAAGAAAATGCCGACTGTAGAAGATAAATCCTCAGAACTGTGCATAGCCATTGCTCTTGAACGGACTCTTTCAAGTGAAGCTTCGATTTGTGCTTCTCTTGCCTGTGCCTCTGCTTTTTGCAAATCAAGAAAACGGGTGTAGGTTTGCTGGAATACTTTTCCAAAACGCATCAGCATTTTATTTTCTTCATCGGAATAAGGAATGCCAGAAAAGTTTTCAATGTAGAGAGAAACATTATCAAACAACACTGTTGATCCTGCAAGACCCGGACAGCTTAAATAAAAATCTTTTGATGCTTCCGGTAACCCGGGAACATATGATAAAAGCTCATTGTAAAATTTATTCTTTTCTTCAAAATTTAAATTGGTGGCAAAGAAGTCTGTACCTTTTTCCTTTGCTTCATTAAATTGATTTGCCCAAACAGACTCAAAATATGGATGTGTTATTTTAGAAGGAATGTCTTGCTCATCAGCGATCCAAAAATGCCAATCGCCTCTCGGTGTATAGTCAACTACAAAACCTGAATGGTCAACATTGATCTTTAAGTGTACGAACTGTTCATAAACAACCCGAATTACTTCTTTAAGCTCTTCACTTTTTTGCATTGCCATTGTTTTTGCACGGACTCTCTCCAGTGCGAGTTCAATTTGTGCTTCTCTTGCCTGCGCTTCTGCAAGTGCTATATCCGTATAGCGCTGGTAAGATAAACTGAAAACATTTCTGAATTTTTTGAGTAAAATCAGTTTTTGTTCATTAATTTGGCTAAATGTTGAAATGCCAATTGTTCCGGTACCTATTGAATAGAAATAGTAGTAAAGCGCTTTTATTTTATCAATTCTCGGATCATCTTTTTCTCCGTATTTCCTTCTAAACACCTTCCAATCCTCCAGGTCCTTTCCCTTATAAACTGCTTCAGAAAAAGCATCATTTGCAATTCGCGATTGCTTTATTTGTTTTTCCATTACAGGATGAGTGTTAAAATTCAGAAGCGTTATACTTTTTCCAATCCCATCGGAATAATCATAATTACGAAAAGTTTTATTATCATCATTATGAATATTGATCATCGCATTTCTCAGCTCATTGAATCCTAACTTGTAGAGTTCCATATACAACATTTCGCTGACATTCAGCAAATCTTCTGATTTATGCATACTCATTGCAACGGCTCTAACTCTTTCTAGTGACGCTTCAATCCTTGCTTCACTTGCTTGTGTCTCGGCTTTTTCAATATCCAGATACCTTTGATATGCCAGTTCAAACACTTTGAGAAATCGTTTGAATAAATCTATTTCTTCTTCTGTTAAAGGATGATATGTTGAAATTCCCAATGCAACAGGTCCGAGTGAAAACCAATAATAGTTGAGTGAGGATGCTTTGTTCAGGTATTTATCTATGAAAACATTCGTTGTTTTCTGGTATGCAATCCAGTCTTTTACTTTTTTACCTTTGATGTGAGTAACGAATATTTCCCCTTTGCCTTTTAACATTTTTACTGCAAAAGCTTTGTGAGTTTTATTATTTGTATACGTAGTTTCGGTAATAAAAGTTTTTTTGTGCTTTGTATAATATTCGTAATTCATATAGGTGCCGCGCTGTTCGTAGAAGATAGCCGTTTGTACGTTCCGAATTTCCGTTGTACCCAATGATTGAAGTTGGAGTGAAATCGTCTTGCACACATCCAGCATATCGGCGGGTTCTCTCATTCCCATAGCTATGGCACGGACTTTCTCTAAAGCCGATTCAATTTCAAGTTCACGGTTTTTATGTTCAAGTTCAATTGTGCGCCGTTTTACGGCCTCACGTAATTGAAAGTTCTCAGCTGAAATTTTTTCAATTGCAATATTCTCACCTTCATCGGTTCTTGTATCAGGCATAGAGGAATGCTGATGAATAAATTTCCATCTATCTTTCTTTTTCTTCATCAAGGTTGACGCCCTGAATTTAGAATAGAAATTCCATTCACTCTCAATCAAGGCATAGATATCAAACAAATCAGTAACAAGAATTAAATCTTCAACGGGTTCAACTTTAAGAATCCTGTTTCGTATTTCAGTTTTTCCTGCTACTTGATCAATGGTATCATATAAAAATTTTACAGCATCTTTTTTATTAAAAAACACCTCACTTTCTGCACTGCCTATCTGGTTGTAATCATCATCTAGTATAGAAGTAATTGCTTCAACATTACCTTTAATATAATTGTCGAAGTAAGCTTCATAAGTCTTAATAACTTCCTTTTCTAGTTTTTTAGTTAGTTTCATTTACTTTACCTTAATTACAACAAATGTTACATCATCATCAGGTTCTTTATTATTTGTCCAGCGTTTTCCTTCATCACTTAAATATATTACAATTTCCTCTGGATTTTTCTTTGCAACTTCTTTAAAACTGTTCCTTGCTCTTTTATAGCCGTAAATCTCTTCATTTTGATTTTTTAATTCAGCAAAGCCATCGCTCATTAATAATAGAGTATCGCCCTTTTCAATATTAACCTCTCTAACATCATAAGTAACTTCTTTCATTGCGCCTAACGGCATATTATTTATTGCGATCTCTTCAACTGTTTGCAAATTATTTCTGTAAATGAACAACGGCGGCATTCCGGCATTTGTAGTTTTTATTTCATTGTTGCTAATCTGCACGCAGGTAAGTGCCATCATTAATCTGCCAAGCTGCATATCTTTTATTGACGCACTGGCATTCTCGAAGAAAGGCTTAAGTGCTTTGTTGGTTCTGTCTGACATAAATAGTGATTTCATTATTGAAACCATCATTCCCGACATCATTCCGTGTCCGGTTGCATCGCCAAGTACTACGGTTAATGTACCATCCATATGAATGTGAAAATCGTAATAATCTCCGCCAACTTCAGTAGCAGTTTTCATATGAACTGCGACATCCAGGTTAGGCAATTGCGGTATTTCTTTGGGAAGCATTGATAACTGAAGCTGACGAGCTTGTTCTAGCTCTTTTGTCTTTCTTTCATTTTCAGCTTTCATCAGTTGGGTTTCCATTTCCAGTTTGGCCGATTTTTTTTCATGCTCAATTGCTTCCTCGGAAAGGTGTTTAACTGTTGTTAGCTGGATCTCAAGATTTTTATTTGTTTGAGAAGAACTGCGTGCTAGATAGATAGACATTGACAACGGTATGCTGAATAGGAAAATAAGTATAATATAGAAATTGTTAAATTGTGCACCAATTACTAAAAGTGTAATAAGAAATAGAAAGAAGCCGGCAAAAACACATACACCTGTTCCAATAACCCAGGCGTTGTTTTTTTTATTTTTTATGGCTAAAAATATTACTCGTAGTATTTCAATAGAAATAACAAATACAATCCCCAAATATATTTTTCTGGCTATATCGCCATATCCAATTACCAACTGCAATATATAAACCGCAATTCCTATCATCAGTAAATAACGAAATAATTTTAACATTCGAGCGTAGAAGATCTGATAAAGAAATGCCAATACGCTTAGGAATATTGCAAGTGCGAAATATCGGGAAGTAAATGTCGCAACAAAATAAAAAGCTAAATCTGAATGCACAATATTGACAAGGACATCTGACGCGAAGGACAATGCTATTGAAAAAGTAAAAATTGTATAATATAGATATTCCTTTTGTTTGGAGTAAAATAGGAATAATAAAAGGTAGATTATCGAAATAGATAAAAATATTCCGAATAGCGCTGCATTTTGGGCAGTGTCGTTTGCCTGGGTAACACCATAATAATTTACACCCTCATTCCAATTCTTAAAAGTTGCATAAAATCCAACTGTATTTCTAAACCTTTTATATAAATATGGATAGTCTATCGGCAGGTGATTAGAATATCTTACGGTAAGCAGATAAGTAGAACTTGAATCAAAATTAATTATTATAGGTTCACTGTTAGAGTAATAAATTTTTTCATTTTCGCTACTGTCCGAAACAGTCCCAAAATTATTAATGAGTTTTCCGTCAATATAAAATTGAGAGGCACCGTAGTGATTAAGAGTCATCGCTACGTTTTTGTTCATCAAAGAAGAATCTATAACTATCGTTTTTCTGAACCACCCAATTCCAATCCAATCACCTTCATTAAGTGAATCAACGAATAAGCGGCAATCTACATTCCCCCAGCGGACAGATGAAAAAGCAGGAAGAGCCCAAGCGCCATCGTCACCAGCATGATAATCCCAGTTTTCAAATATTTGAATATTTCCTGACTTTAAGCTGTCACCATTTATGTAAGTAGTATCAGCGGTTTGGCTGAAAGTAATCGTTGTGAAGAGAATGGCTAACAGAATAATTTTTTTCATTAAATGGTCCGGTAATTATTGGGATTAGTACAGCAATATTTTTATTTGACTTTTATTACAACAAACGTTACATCATCATCAGGTTCTTTATCATTGGCCCAACGAGATCCTACTTCTTTTAAGTAAGTGATAATGTCTTCCGATTCTTTTTCCGCTGCTCTTCCAAATACTTCTTTCACCCGATTGTAACCATAGTTTTCATTCTGTTCGTTTTGCAATTCGGGTAATCCGTCACTGAGCAGTAATAATGTATCTCCAGCAGAGATTTCTGTTTCTCTTATTTCATATGGAAAATCTTTTATTGCCCCAAGCGGCATTCCAGTTAACATTATTTCTTCAATCTCTTTTGATCGTTTTCTGTAAATAAATAATGGCGGCATACCGGCATTGGCAATTTCAATTTTGTTTGTTTTTATTTTAAGCATCATAAACGCCATCATTAATCTTCCAAGTTCTATTTCTTTCAAAGCATCACTGCTTTGATCAAAATATGTTTTCATATCCAGCCTAGATCCACCGGATGCGAAAAGTGCTTTTACCATTGAGACAATTGTTCCTGCTTTCATACCGTGACCAGTTGCATCGCCAATTGCAACGGTAAGTGTTCCATCCACACCAACGTGAAAATCATAATAATCTCCACCGACTTCAGTAGCGGTTTTCATATAAACCGCAATATCGAGATGGGGAAGTTGTGGTATTACCTTGGGAAGCATTGATAACTGAAGCTGCCGCGCTTCTTCAAGTTCTTTCGTTTTTCTATCATTCTCAAGCTGCAGAAGCTTTTTATTTTCTTTTTCTCGTTGTCTATCAAGCTCAAATTTTCTTATTCCGCCAAGCAGAATTACAAATCCAATTAAATAGATTGAATAAGCCCACCATGTTTGCCACCATGGAGATTTAATAATAATTTTTAATGATGCGCCCTGTTCATTCCATACGCCATTGTTATTTGCAGCTTTTACTTGAAAAAAATATTCACCGGGCGGCAGATTTGGATAAAATGCAGAGTGCTGGCTTCCAGCATCACGCCAATCATTTTCAAAATTTTGTAATCTATACAGAGTTTTGTTTTTGCTTGGATTAGAATAATGTAGTGCGGTGAATTCCAGAGAGATGTTATTCTCATCGTAAACTAGAATAATTTCTTTAGTATCATAAATTGGTTTCTTTAAAATTGAATTGTCGCCTGGAATTATAGATTTATTAAAGAGTTTCAGATCAGTTAGAAATACTTTAGGAGGAATCGAATTATTATTTACATCGTTAGAACCGAATACCGTAATTCCATTGGCACCTCCGAAAATATAAAGTCCCTGTGCAGTCTTTAAATAAGCACCTTCTGCAAACAGCTGGCTCTGTATTCCATCAACTATTGAAAAATTATTAAACTTTTCTGTCCTGGTATTAAAAAAACTCAATCCATCAAAAGTGCTAAGCCATAAAGCATCCTTATCTTCATCTTCGAGAATTCCCTGAACACTCATAGATGGCAGCCCATTATTACGAGTATAAGTTTTTATCTTTTTCGTTTCTACATTATACTTACTTAATCCTCCTTGCCAGGTTCCTACCCATAAGGTTCCTTTGGAATCCTCGTGAATTGAATTGATATCCTGAGTACCAAAAATATCTCCCTTAGTTTTATCAAAACCGTGCCGCTCAATGCTATCAGTTTTATAATTATATAGAAACAATCCATTTGTAGTTAGTAACCATAGACCATGTTTCTTACTTTCCAACGCTCCAGTAATTTCATTGCTGCCTTGTAACTGAGATAAGTCATAACGTTTAAATACATCATCCCCTTTACTTTTTTTATAGAGTCCATCAAATGAGCAGAGCCAAAGATTTTCGTATTTATCTTTAAGGAAATTATGTATGAATAGAGAATTGGGTACACCTTTCAGCTCAATTTTATTTACTTTTTTAGTTGCCGGGTAAAATGTATAAACTCCTGTCTCAGTAGTGATTAAAAATTCACCTGGCGAAATCTCTATGAGTCCAAATATTACATAACTTCCGGGTAAAAAATTCTGGAAAGGAATTGGTTTAATTAATCTGGTTTTGATGTCAAAAATATTAATACCCGAAGAGTTTCCCTGCCCTGAAGTCGTAATCCAAATTTTGCCGTCATGGGCTTCATAAATATTATTTGCCCAGCCTGGAGTTAATGAATTTTTATCGGATGAAGCAAAACGATAAGAGTTAAATAGAGTTCTCTCTTCATATTTAAATAATCCTCCGAATTGTGTACCGATCCACAATGAACCAAACGAATCCAATTTAAGATCAAGTATAATTTCATTTTTAGTCGGATTTATTGAAGGATCACTAAAACTTTCAAATCTCTTTTTCTCTTTACTAAAGAAATATATTCCGTTTCTTGTACCAATCCACAAATTATCATCTTTATCAAGAACAAGAGCTGTCCCTACAAGTTCATCGTGGCTGCTTTTATCAAACTCACTTGGATCATATATTTTATATTTTCCCGTTTGTGGATCGTAATCAATTAATCTTGATTTATTAGTGATTAGCCAAATATGAGCATCCTTATCGTAATTGAAATCCGTAACATATTCATTACTATTTTCTAGTTCTTTTA
>Ga0214473_10005733_pt1 | contig 14871 bp, 14 predicted proteins | sample RVTome_7_FD_203509 | JGI IMG/M metagenome (GOLD analysis project Ga0214473, IMG submission 203509) | Soil microbial communities from uranium-contaminated site in the Upper Colorado River Basin, Wyoming, United States - RVT98D197 | ecosystem: Environmental > Terrestrial > Soil > Contaminated >... | reverse complement strand
GCCTCCCGCCTGCTCGGCCTCACCCTCACCTCGCGCCAGAAGGGCGAGGGCGCCATCCCCATGGCGGGCATCCCGCACCACGCCGCCGACGGCTACATCGCGCGGCTCATCCGGGCGGGGCAGAAGGTGGCGGTGTGCGAACAGATGGAGGCGCCCGCCAAGGGCAAGAAGCTGGTGAGGCGCGAGGTGGTGCGGGTCATCACGCCGGGCACCATCACCGACACCGCGTTCCTCGACGGCGCCGCCAATAACTTCCTCCTGGCCCTGCACCGGACGGCGGCGGCGCTCGGCGCCGCCCTCGTCGACGTCTCGACCGGCGACTTCTGGACGGGCGAGCAGGGGGGTCTCGGCGAGGCGCTGCTCGAGGCCGGGCTGCTCCGCCGACCCGCCGAGATCCTGATCTCCCGCGACGCGGAGGCCGACTGGCGCGAGCGGCTCGCCGCGCTCGGGCTGCCCGTGACGACCGCGGAGGCGGGGTGGTTCGCCCCGCGGGCTGCCCGCGAGCTCCTGTCCACCCGCTTCGGCGTCACCGCGCTCGACGCCTTCGGGGTGGGGGGAATGACGGCGGGGCTCCAGGCGGCGGGCGCGGCGCTCGCCTACCTCTGCGACACCCAGGGCGAGTCCCTCGCCCATCTCACGCGCATCCAGCGGCTCGTGCCGGGCGACGCCATGCTCCTCGACCCGACGGCGGTCAGCACCCTCGAGCTGTTCGAGACGGCCCAGGAGCGGTCGAGCCGCGGGTCGCTCTTCGCGACGCTCGACCGGACGAAGACGCCCATGGGCGCGCGCCTCCTGCGTCAATGGCTGCTGCGCCCGCTCCTCGACGCCGACGCCATCCGCCGCCGCCAGGAGGCGATCGGGGCGCTCGTCGAGGACCCGGCGGCGCGCGAGGCCCTCGGGCGCCGGCTCCGCGGGGTGGGCGATCTCGAGCGGCTCACCAGCCGCGCCGCGCTCGGCCAGGCCCATGCCCGCGACCTCGTCGCGCTCCGCGGCTTCCTGCACGCGCTGCCGGCCCTCTGCGACAGCCTGGGCGCGCTCGCGGCGCCCCTCTTCGCCACCCTCGCCGAGGACGTCGCGGGGCCGCCCGCCCTCGCCAAGCTCCTCGACGAGGCGCTCGAGGACGAGCCGCCGCTGGCCTTGCGCGAGGGCGGCCTCATCCGCGAAGGCTGGAACGCCGAGCTGCGGGAGCTCAAGGAATCGGCGCGGGAGGCCCGCCACTGGATCGCCTCGCTCGAGCAGCGCGAGCGCGAGCGGACGGGGATCGCAAGCCTCCGCGTGCGCTTCAACCGCGTCTTCGGCTACGCCATCGAGATCGGCAATGCCCACGCCGCCAAGGTGCCGGCGGACTATATCCGCCGGCAGACGCTGGTGGGCGCCGAGCGCTACGTCACCGCCGAGCTCAAGGAGTACGAGAGCCGCGTCCTCGGCGCGGAGGACCGGATCGCGCGGCTCGAGCTCGATCTCTTCGCCGACGTGCGCGCGCAGGTCGCCGTCCACGCCGAGGAGCTGCTCCGGGCGGCGCGGGCGGTGGGCGCCCTCGACGCCTTCGCGGGCCTCGCCGAGGTCGCCCACGAGCGCGGTCACACGCGGCCCGAGCTCGACGACACGCTCAGCATCGAGATCGTCGACGGCCGCCATCCGGTGCTCGACGCCGGGGGCGCGGCCTTCACTCCCAACGACCTCCACCTCGACCCCGCCGGGTGCCAGATCATCATCCTGACGGGCCCGAACATGAGCGGCAAGAGCGTGTTCATGCGCCAGGCCGCCCTCCTCGTGATCCTCGCCCAGATCGGGGCCTTCGTGCCCGCGCGCTCGGCGCGCATCGGACTGGTCGACCGCATCCTGACCCGCGTGGGCGCGCAGGACAACCTCGCCCGCGGGCAGAGCACGTTTCTCGTCGAGATGGTGGAGACGGCGAGCATCCTGCACCACGCGACGGCGCGGAGCCTGATCCTGCTCGACGAGGTCGGCCGCGGCACCTCGACGTTCGACGGGCTCGCCATCGCCTGGGCGGTGACGGAGGAGCTCCACGAGCGGGGACGGGGGGCCAAGGTCGTGTTCGCCACCCACTATCACGAGCTGACCGCGCTCGCCGATCGGCTGCCGCGCGTGCGCAATTTCCACGTGGCCGTCAAGGAATGGAACGACGAGATCATCTTCCTCCACAAGGTGCGGCCCGGCGGCACCGACCGCTCGTATGGCATCCAGGTCGCGCGGCTGGCGGGGCTGCCGCCGCCGGTGATCGAGCGCGCCAAGAGCATCCTGGGCGATCTCGAGAGCGAGCGCGCCGAGCTCGCCGCCGCCCTCGACCCCGGGCCGCCGCGCCCGGAGGCCGCCCAGCTCGGCCTCTTCCCGACCGCGCTCGACCCGATCCTGAAGGAGCTCGGGCAGCTCGACGTCGGATCGATGACGCCGCTCCAGGCCCTCAACCTGCTCGCCGCCTGGCAGGAGAAGCTGAAGGTGCGGCCCCGATGAGCCCGGCATGACGCGCATTCACCGCCTGCCCGACCACCTCGTGAACAAGATCGCCGCCGGCGAGGTCGTCGAGCGCCCGGCCTCCGTGGTGAAGGAGCTGGTCGAGAACGCCATCGACGCCGACGGCGCCGCCATCACCGTCGAGCTGAAGGACGCCGGCCGCCAGCTCATCCGGGTGACCGACGACGGCATCGGCATGACGGCGGAGGAGGTCGACCTCGCGCTGATGCGCCACGCGACGTCGAAGCTCGCGACCGACGCCGACCTCGACGCCATCGCGACCCTCGGCTTCCGGGGGGAGGCGCTGCCCGCCATCTGCGCGGTCGCCCGCTTCTCCGTCCTGTCGTGCCCGCGCGGCGGCGAGACCGGCACGCTCGTGCGCGGCGAGGGCGGGACGGTCGGCGAGAAGCTGCTCGTGGCCGCGTCGGCGGGCACCACCGTCGAGGCGCAGGACCTCTTCTTCAATACGCCGGGCCGGCTCAAGTTCCTGAAGGCGGCGGGGACCGAGCTGGCGGTGGCGCTGCGGCTGCTCCACGGGATCACGCTCGCCCATCCGGAGATCCACTTCCGCGCGATCCACAACGGCAAGGCCGTCCTCGCGGCGCCCCGCGCGCGCACGCTCCGCGACCGGCTGGGAGCGCTCCTCGGCTTCGAGCTGGCGGGCGGGGTGCTCGACGTCGAGCGAGGCGAGAGCGGCGTCGCCGTTTCCGGCCTCATCGCCCCGCCCCAGCTCGCGCGGGGCAACCGCGACGAGATCACGCTGATCGTCAACGGCCGCCCCGTCCGCGACACGCTCCTCGCCCAGGCGCTCATCGACGCCTACCGGCCGCTCCTCGCGCGGGACCAGTTCCCGGTCGCGGTGCTCCGGATCGATCTGCCCAGCCGCGAGGTGGACGTCAACGTGCATCCGACCAAGGCATGGGTGCGCTTCCGTTCCCCGCGCCTCGTCCAGGAGGCGGTCTTCAGGGCGGTGCAGGACGCCCTCCGCTCGAGCCGCGTCGTGCAAGGCCAGGGCGGCCTCGGCCCTGCGGGGGCGAGCGCGGGCTGGGGGAGCGCGGAAGGCGGGCCACCCGGGCCCCCGCAGACGGCGGATGGGCAGGCCCTCGGCCTCGCGACGGATGCTGTCGGCACGTCCCAGCCTGCGCTGTTCCGGGAGGACGCACGACCATTCGCGCGCTTCGGCGGCGTGATCGGCCAGCTCCAGGACACCTTCATCGTGTCGGCCACCGACGAGGAGGTCTTCTTCATCGATCAGCACGTGGCCCACGAGCGCGTGCTCTTCGAGCGGCTCGAGGGCGAGATCGCGAAGAGCCCGCTGGCATCGCAGGAGCTGCTCTTTCCCCAGCCCCTCGAGCTCGCCGCCGGACAGGCCGACCTCCTGCGCGAGTGGGCGCCCACCCTCGAGGGCCTGGGCTTCGGCCTCGAGGGCTTCGGCGGGTCCGCCGTCATGCTGCGCGCGGTGCCCGCGCTCCTCAAGGGCGACGAGCCGCGGCGGCTCATCGACGGTCTCCTGGACGAGGTCGGGGGCGCCCGGCGTGACGAGACGGCGCCGCTCCTGCACCGGGCCCTGTCCTTCGTGGCGTGCCGGGCCGCGATCAAGGCGCACGAGCACCTGCAGCACGACGAGATGGCGCGCCTCGTCGCCGATCTCGCGGAGACGCGGACGCCGTACTTCTGCCCGCACGGGCGGCCCATCGTGAGCCGGCTGTCGCTGCGCGAGATCAAGCGCGAGCTGGGGCGCACATGGTGACGGCGCCGCCGCTGGTCGTCATCGTGGGCCCGACCGGCGTCGGCAAGACGGCGGCAGCGGTGCGGCTGGCCACCCGGCTCCCGATCGAAGCCGTCAACGCCGATTCCCGCCAGGTCTACCGCGGGATGGACATCGGCACGGGCGCCCCCACCCGCGAGGAGCGGGCCGCGCTGCCCCATCACCTGGTCGCCATCGTGGATCCCGACGAGCCCTACCATGCCGCCCGCTTCCGCGCCGACGCCCTGCGCGCCATCGGCGAGATCCGCGCCCGCGGACGGCTCCCCGTGGTGGTCGGCGGCACGGGTCTCTACGTCCGCGCCCTTGTCAAGGGACTCTATCCGGCGCCACCGGCGGATCCCGACCTGCGCCGGGAGCTGGAGGCCCAGGCGCGGACGCACGGCGCGCCGGCCCTGCACGCGCGCCTGGCGGCCCTCGACGCGGAGGCCGCGCGGCGGCTGCACCCGAACGACCGCGTGCGCATCGTCCGCGCAATCGAGGTGCGGACGCTCGCGAGCGGGGCTCCGCCGGATCCGGCGCCGCGCGCCGCCGCCGACTGGAGCCGGGACGTGGCCGGGTGGCGCCTCCTCATGGTCGGGCTCACCCAGTCCCGGCCCGCGCTCAACCAGCGCCTCGCCGAGCGCGCGCGCGCGATGGTCGCGCATGGGATGATGGAGGAGGTGCGGCGGCTGCTCGGCGCCGGCTGCGACGAGTCGCTGCCCTCCATGGGGGGGATCGGCTATCGCGGGTTCTGCGCGGCGGCGCGTGGACGGATGAGCCCGGACGAGGCCCTCCGGCTCATGATCCGCGACACGACCCGCTACGCCAAGCGGCAGATGACGTGGTTCGCGCGCGATCCCGAGGTGCGCTGGATCGACGTCGACTCGGCGGGCGGCGCCGAAGGCGTGGCGGAGGCCGTCTTCAAACAGATCACGCAGGAGGGACTGACGGGGTGAGACGACGCGAGAAGGCGTTCCTCGCCGCGCTCAAGCTGCCCAAGCAGCGGCGCGTCGACGTGGAGGAGTCGCTCGATGAGCTGGGCCGTCTGGCGGAGTCGGCGGGAGCAGAGGTGGTGGGGCGGCTGACGCAGGAGCGGACGGCGCCGACCGCCTCGCTCTACTTCGGCAAGGGCAAGGTGGATGAGATCAAGAGCCTGTCCCGGCGCGAGCGCGCCGACCTCATGATCTCCGACGACCCGCTCTCGCCCATCCAGGAGCGCAACCTCGGCGGCTCCATCGGGCTCAGGGTCATCGACCGCACGGCGCTGATCCTCGACATCTTCGCCCAGCGCGCGCGGACCATGGAGGGCAAGCTCCAGGTGGAGCTCGCCCAGCTCTCCTACCTGCTCCCGCGCCTCGTGGGCCAGTGGAAGCATCTCGAGCGGCTCGGCGGCGGCATCGGCACCCGCGGACCGGGCGAGACGCAGATCGAGTCCGACCGCCGGATGATCCGCCACCGCATCCGCAAGATCAACGAGGACCTGAAGCGCGTGCGCGTCCACCGCCGCCTCCTCCGCGACCGCCGCAAGGCGAGCGGGGTGCCCGTGGTCGCCCTCGTGGGCTATACCAATGCCGGCAAGACGACGCTGCTCAACCGGCTGACCGGCTCCTCCCGCACCGCCGCCGACCAGCTCTTCGTCACGCTCGACCCCGCGGCCCGGCTGGTATCGAGTCCGCCGCATGCGCCGTTCGTCCTCACCGACACCGTGGGCTTCATCCGGAAGCTGCCCCACCAGCTCGTCGCCGCCTTCAAGGCCACGCTCGAGGAGCTCGCGGAGGCCGACGTCCTGCTGCACGTCGTGGACGCGAGCCATCCGGCGCTCGACGAGCAGATGGCGGCGGTGGAGCAGCTCCTGGGCGAGCTCGAGCTCACCGGGCGCCCCAGCATCGTGGTCCTCAACAAGGTCGACCGGCTCGACGGGGAGGCCCCGCTCGGGGGACTGAGCGAACGGCTGAACGGCGTCGCCGTCTCCGCCATCACGGGGGCGGGGATCGAAGGGCTGCTCGGCCGCATCGACGAGGCGCTGCGCCCCGGCGTGGAGCGCGCGGCCCTGCGCATTCCGTACAGCGACGGGCCCGCCGTGGCCCTCTGCTACGAGCGGGGCCGCGTCCTCGCGCGCTCGGACGAGGCCGATGGCATCCGGCTCGAGGTGGAGTTGCCACGGCGGCTGCTCTCGCCGCTCGAGGTCTACCGGGAGACGGCGTGATCCGGCGGTCGCGGGCGCCGACTTTCCCGCGGGCAGGGGGCGCCGCCGATGCTACAATCGACCGTCGGTTCCCGCCGATCACCCATGGGACTTGCCAACTGGCTCACGACCCTCCGGATCCTGCTCATTCCCGTCTTCGTCACGCTGCTGGTCTACCGGCACACGAAGACGGCGCTGCTCGTCTTCTGCTGCGCGAGCCTGACGGACCTGCTCGACGGCTACATCGCGCGCCGGCGCGGCAGCCAGACGCGGCTCGGCGCCTTCCTCGATCCCGTCGCCGACAAGCTGCTCCTGACCTCCGCGTTCGTGACGCTGACGTGGCTCAAGGTCATCCCGTTCTGGATCGCGGCGGTCGTGGTCAGCCGCGACCTCGTGCTGAGCGTGGGCGTGCTCGTCATCCACGTGTCGGGGGGGACGGTGCACCCGGTCCCGTCCTGGCTCGGCAAGCTCTCCACGGTCTTCCAGATGGCGACGGTGCTCGCCGCCATGGTGGCGTTCTACTGGAAAGTCGTGCCCGGGCTGCCGTGGCTCTTCGCCTGGATCACCGCGCTCCTGACGATCGCCTCCGGGCTGCAGTACATCGTCAAGGGCCTCAAGCAGATCAATCCGCCCGCGGGCGCCGCGCAGCGAGGCTGAGCCGGCCGTGAGCTGCGCGTCCACCGCGACCGCTTCCGGCGTCGTCATCGCCGCCGTCCGCTCCCGCACCCCGGCGGCCCGCGCCGGGCTGGCCACGGGCGACCGGGTCGTCGGCGTCAACGGCGAGCCGATCCGCGACGTGATCGATTTTCACTTCCACGCCGGCGACGCGCGCCTGCGCCTGACGCTCGAGCGCCAGGGGCGGACGCGCACGGCCGTCCTCGATCGGCGCGGGCCCGACCTCGGCCTCGAGCTCGAGGCGCCGCGGCCCGGGGAGATCTCGACCTGCGCGAACAAGTGCGTGTTCTGCTTCATCCACCAGCTCCCGCGCGGCATGCGCAAGAGCCTCTACGTCAAGGACGACGACTTCCGCCTCTCGTTCCTGCACGGCAACTACATCACGCTCACCGACCTCGAGGAGGAGGAGCTCCGGCGCATCGAGACGCAGCGCCTCTCGCCGCTGTACGTGTCGGTGCACGCCACCGATCCCGAGGTGCGCCACCGCCTGCTCGGGCAGCCGCGTGTCAAGGGCGACCTCCTGCCCGTCATGGAGCGGCTCGCCCGCGCCGGCATCGCGATGCACGCCCAGATCGTGCTGTGCCCCGAGTGGAACGACGGGGCGCACCTCGACCGCTCCGTCCACGAGCTGGCGCGCCTCCACCCCGCGGTCACGACGACGGCGGTGGTGCCCGTCGGCCTCACGCGTCACCGCGAGCGGCTGCCGCGCCTGCGGGCGGTGTCCGATGACGAGGCGAGGGCGCTGGTGCGCTCGATCGAGGAATGGCAGCGCGAGCTCCACGCCGCGCTCGGCACGCGCTTCGTCTGGGCATCGGACGAGCTGTACCTGCAGGCGGGCGCGCCCCTGCCCGCCGCGCGCGCCTACGAGAGCTTTCCGATCGCGGAGGACGGCGTGGGGCTGGTGCGCCGCTTCGAGGACGGCTGGGCCCGCGCGCTCGGACGCGCGCCGTCCCGCCTCGCGCGGGCGCGCGCGGTGACGGTGGTGACCGGAGAGATGTTCGCGCCCCGCCTGTCTCCGCTGCTCGCGGCGCTCGAGGTGGGCAACCTCGCCGTCCACGTGGTCCCCGTCGCGAACGAGTGGTTCGGGCGGGGGATCGGTGTCGCGGGGCTCCTCACGGGCGAGGACATCCAGTCCCAGCTCGCGGGACGCGCGCTCGGCGATGCGGTGCTCGTGCCGGCCGTGGCCATCCGGGACGGGGCGGGGGTCTTCCTCGACGACCTGGCGCCCGAGGATCTCGGCGCCGCGCTCGGCGTTCCCGTCACCGCGGTGGAGCCCACGCCGCCGGCGCTGCTCGCCGCCATCCTGGGCCGCTAGCGCGGACGGACCCGATGCTGCGCCCGATCATCGCCATCGTGGGCCGACCCAATGTGGGCAAGTCGACCCTCTTCAATCGCCTCGTCGGCCACCGGCGCTCCCTCGTGCGCGACGTCCCCGGCGTCACCCGCGACCGCCTGTACGGCACCGTCGGCTTCGAGCGCTGGCAGGCGACCGTCGTGGACACGGGCGGCTTCGAGCCCCGGCCCAGCTCGGACCTCGTGGCCGGCGTGCGAAGCCAGGTGCTCACGGCCATCGAGGAGGCCGATCTCATCATCTTCGTCGTCGACGGGCGGGCGGGCCTCACGCCGCTCGACGAGGAGATCGCCTCCGTGCTCCGGCGCAGTCAGCGCCCCGTGCTCCTCGCCGTGAACAAGGTGGACGCCGCCGCCCAGGAGCCGGCGCTGGCGGAGTGCTACCGCCTCGGCTTCTCGCCCGTGCTGCCCGTGTCGGCCGAGCACGGGCGCGGCGTGGCGGAGATGCTCGAGGCCGCGCGCGACAAGGTCCCCGAGGCGGTGGTCGAGCCCGCGGGCGCGGGCACGCGCGTCGCCATCATCGGCCGGCCCAATGTCGGCAAGTCGTCCCTCGTCAACGCCGTCCTCGGCCAGGCGCGCGTGCTCGTCCACGCGGAGCCGGGCACGACGCGCGACACCGTGGACACGCCCGTCACCTTGCGCGACCGCCCCTACGTCCTGATCGACACCGCGGGCATCCGGCGCAAGGGAAAGGTGTCGGAGGCGCTCGAGAAGCTCGCCGTCGTGATGGCGCTCAAGAGCCTCGAGCGCACGGACGTCGCCGTCCTCGTTCTCGATGCCTCCGAGGGCGTGACGGCGCAGGACGCGCACATCGCGGGCTACGCCAACGAGGCCGGGCGCGCGATGGTGCTGGCGGTGAACAAGTGGGACCTCGTGCCGCCCGGGCTCGTTCAGAAGGCCGACGTGGTGGGCCAGATCTACGACCGCCTGCCGTTCCTCGCGTACGCGCCCGTCTGCTTCACCTCGGCGGTGAGCCGTCACGGGCTGTCCGAGTTGTTCGATCAGATCGACCTCGTGGCGGCGGAGGCGAGAAAGCGCGTGCAGCCGGGCGAGGTGCTCACCGCCCTGCGCCAGGCCCTCGAGCGGCGCCCGATGTCGGCGCGCGGCGTCGCGCTCCGCATCTATTCGGCGCAGCAGGTCGCGGTGTCACCGCCGACCTTCGCCCTGCGCGTGAACCTGCCCGGCGAGATCCACTTTTCCTACGAGCGGTACCTCCTGAACTCCCTGCGCCACGCCTTCGGCTTCGCCGGGTCGCCGCTCCGCCTGCTGTGGAGAAAAGGCGGCGGCAAGCATCCCGCGGGGCGCGCGGCGCCGCGCGCGGGGCGGTAGTGGCCCGGGTCACGGCCTCGGGCAATGCCCGCTAACTAGCCAGAACCCCTGCCGATTTCGTTTGTGCGCCGGGCCGTCTGTGCTAGCATTGCCTATCTCATCAACCTGATTCGCGTGGCCGGGGAACCGTGAGCCCAGAGCAAGAAGACTACGAAGAGGACGACGAGCGAGAAGAGATCGCCTCGCGGAGCATCTTCGCCGCGGGCTGGTTCCGCGCCGTTCTCGTCCTCACCGTGCTGGCTATCGTGGTCGTGGTGTCGCTGCCGTATCTGCTGAACTGGTTCGAGCCCTCGCCGCCGCCGGCGCGCACGGCCAAACCGGCCGAGCCGCCTCGCCCCGCTCCCGGTGCGGAGCCGCCATCGACGCGCGCTCCGGCCCCTGCCGTTGCGCCCTCGTCGCCGGCGAGTCCGCCGCCTCCCGCGGTCGCCACGCCGCCGAAGCCCGCCGCGGAGAAGGTCGCCCCCGCGCCTTCAGCGGCCAGGACCGCCGTGGAGAAGCCGTCGGCACCCGCCGCGACAAGACCGGCCGAGAAGACGGCCCCCGAGCGGGTCGCCGAGGCGCCGGAAAAGCCCGCGGCGGCGCGGAAGGTCGACGGCGCGTGGGCCGGCGCGGGCGGCGGCTACTGGGTCCAGCTCGGCGTCTTCAAGGACGTGAGGAACGCCGAGGGCCTCGCCAAGACGCTCCGCACCGAGGGGTTCACGGTCGAGGTCACGCGCGTCACCCGCGGATCCGATGGCAAGGGGACGGCGGCCCAGCACGAGATCTTCGTGGCGGAGACCGGCGCCGACAAGGTGGACGTGGCGCTCAAGGGCCGCGGGAGCGCCCAGGTCGTGGCCGGGGGCGTGGTCGTGAAGCCCGCATTGAGCCTGCAAGAGGCGATGACCGTCTCCAAGCAGCTCACGGCCGCGGGGCTGAAGGTGGTGATCCGGCCGGCGGGGGGTGTCGCCCAGGGCGGGATGTATCATCTCGTGCGGGCCGGCGGCTACCCCGATCGGGCCCGCGCGCGCGCCGCCCGTGATCAGCTCAAGGGCAAAGGCCACGAGGGCTTCCTCACCCAGGGGCCGGCGAAATGACCGCGGCCGGCGGGGCCCTGGTGGTGCTCGTGACGGCGCCGGAAGGCGAGGCACGCGAGCTCGGCCGCGCGCTCGTCGACGAGCGGCTCGCCGCGTGCGTCAACGTGCTGCCCGGCGTCACGTCGATCTATATTTGGGAGGGCAAGCGCGAGGAGTCGATCGAGAGCCTCCTCGTCATCAAGACGCCCCCCGAGCGCTACGCGGCGCTCGAGCGGCGGGTGCTCGAGCTGCACCCGTACTCCGTGCCGGAAGTGCTGGCGCTGCCCGTCGAGGCGGGCGCGCCCGACTATATCCGGTGGGTCCAGGCCTCGGTGACGGCTGAGGGGAGGTGAACGCGCTGACCAAGAACGACCTCATCAATGCGGTGGCCGCGCACGGATTGTCCAAGCGCCAGTCGGCTTCCGTGGTGGAGTCCCTGTTCGACATCATCTTCCGCTGCTTCGAGAAGGGAGAGGACGTCAAGATCGTCGGCTTCGGGCATTTCCGGATCCGCCAGAAGCTGTCCCGCCGCGGGCGGAATCCCCAGACCGGCGATAGCATCGAGATCACCGCGCGGAAGGTGCTGACGTTCAAGCCGAGCAAGGGCCTCAAGCTGCGGATCAACGCGTAGCGGGGCGGGGCCCAGCGCGGTTGCCTGTCGTGATCCCGGACAAGCTCTACTACCGCATCGGCGAAGTCGAGGCGATCACGGAGATCCCCGCCTACGTGCTCCGGTACTGGGAATCCGAGTTCAAGCTCCTCCGGCCCAAGAAGAACCCGGCCGGCCAGCGGCTCTACCGGAAGAAGGACCTCGAGCTGGTGCTGCGGATCAAGACGCTGCTCTACGACGAACGACTCACGCTCGAGGGCGCCAAGAAGCGCCTGCGCGGCGAGGGGCGCGGCACCGCCCAGATGGACCTCGGGCTCAAGAGCGTGGCCCTCGAGGAGACGCTGCGGCGGCTCCGTGACCGCCTGCGCGCCTTGCGCGAGCGCCTCGCCGTCGGCCGGACGGGCCGAGTGCCTTGATCTTCCTGCGCTCTGCCCGTACAATCGGACGTGGGTCGGGGCGTGGCGCAGCCCGGTAGCGCACTTGACTGGGGGTCAAGGGGTCGCTGGTTCAAATCCAGTCGCCCCGACCAATTTTCCTCAGCCGCACAAAGCAGATTCTCGGATCTGCTCTTTTTTTGCCGGCGGCCGCAGCACGGAGAGCCATGACACCCGTGATTCTCGTGACGAACGACGACGGGATTCACGCGCAGGGACTCGGCGCGCTGGCCGAGGCGCTGGCGTCGCTGGGCGAGGTCTTCGTGGTGGCGCCGGACCGCGAGCAGAGCGCGGTCGGGCATGCGCTCACGCTGCACCGGCCGCTGCGGGTGGACCGGATGGGCGAGCGGCGGTTCGCCGTCAACGGCACGCCGTCGGACTGCGTGAACCTGGGGGTGCTGGGGCTCTTGCCCGAGCCCCCCGTGCTCGTGGTCTCGGGCATCAATCACGGGTCGAACCTGGGTGACGACGTGACCTACTCGGGCACGGTGTCGGCGGCGATGGAAGGCACGCTGCTCGGCGTGCCGTCCATGGCGGTGTCACAGGCCGAGGGTGATCCGGCCGGCTTCGAGGCGGCGGGGCGTGTGGCCCTGGTGGTGGCGGCGCGGGTCCTCGTCGAGGGACTGCCGGCCAAGACGCTCTTGAACGTGAACCTGCCCCGGGGCGAGGTGCGCGGCGTGCGGCTGACGCGGCTCGGCCACCGCGTCTACCGCGAGAAGGTGGTTCAGGAGGTCGACCCGCGCGGCCGGCCGTACTTCTGGATCGGCGCGGGGCCGCCGGAATGGCAGGTGGACGACGCCTCGGACATCGCCGCGATCCACGCCGGGCTGGCGAGCGTGACGCCCCTGCATCTGGATCTGACGCACTTCGGCGCGCTCGGGCGGATGGCGGAATGGGAGGGAAGTCTGAACGCCCTGCTGAAGAGTCGGTCGCGGTGATCGGCCACGACGAGCTGACGGCGGGGACGCAGCGGCTGGCGCGCGAGCGCGAGCGGATGGTGGAGGAGCAGCTCGTCGCGCGCGGCGTGGCCGACGCGCGGGTGCTCGCCGCGATGCGCCGGATCCCGCGCCACCGCTTCGTCGAGGAGGCGCTGAGAGACCGGGCCTACGGGGACCACCCGCTGCCCATCGGCGATGGGCAGACGATCTCCCAGCCGTTCATCGTCGGCCGCATGACGGAGCTCCTGGCGCTCGGCGGGCGGGAGAAGGTGCTGGAGATCGGCACGGGGAGCGGCTACCAGGCCGCCGTCCTCGCGGAGCTGGCCGCGCGGGTGTGCACGATCGAGCGCATCCCGAAACTGGCCTCGCGCGCGCGGCTCGTCCTGGAAGAGCTGGGGTACCGGAACGTCTGGGTGCGCGTGGCGAACGGGACGCTCGGCTGGCCGGACGAGGCGCCCTTCGACCGGATCCTGGTGGCGGCGGGCGGGCCGAGCGTGCCCCCACCGCTATTCGAGCAACTCGCCGAGGGTGGGCGTATGGTAATGCCCGTGGGCGAGGTGACCGGCCAGGTGCTCAAGGTGATCGACAAGGTGCACGGCGAGATGCGCACGAGCGAGCACGCGGCCTGCGTGTTCGTGAAACTGGTCGGGAAGTATGCCTGGGAGGGTTGAGGGGGAGGGTTGAGGGCTCGAGGGACGAACTGAGAACGGACGGCGGGGCGTAGCGCAGCTTGGTAGCGCGCCTGCTTCGGGAGCAGGAGGTCGCTGGTTCAAATCCAGTCGCCCCGACCATTTTTCTTCCCGGTGGACAGCGGCATTCGACGTCGGTGAGGGACATGAACACGGCGGGAGCGCGGAGCGCCGCCGAGATCCTGGTGCAGGGGCGGGTGCAGGGCGTGGGGTATCGCGCCTTCGTCCAGCGCAAGGCCGGCCAGCTCGGGCTCGCCGGGTACGTCATGAACCTCAAGAACGGGAGCGTGCGCGTGCGCGTCGAGGGCAGCCGTCAAGGGATCGAGGAGCTGACCCGGGAGCTCGAGAAGGGCCCGCCGCTGGCCCGCGTCGAGAGCCTGGCCGTGACGTGGCGACCGCTGACGGGCCGGTTCACGTCGTTCGGCATCCGCTATGCGGAGTTCGACGCGTGAGCTGGCGGCGCCCGAGGGCGCGGCGGCTGATCGGGGCCGGCCTCTTGCTGCCGAGCCTGCTGCTGATCCACCCCCCGGGGTCGGGCGCCGAAGGCAAGCCCGCCAAGCCGGCCCCGAAGCGCAGCGCCTCGAAGGACCTGGCGACCAGCAAGATGCAACGCGCGGCCAATGCGCCGCCGCGTGGCAGTCCGGAGCGATGTGTCCACACGGTACGTCGGGGAGAGTCGCTCAGCCGCATCGCCGTCCAGTACCGCGTGACCCGTCAGGGGATCATCGCCACCAACCATCTCGTGAGCCCGGATGCGCTGAAGGTCGGCCAGCGGCTGACCATCCCTGGGTGCAAGCCGGCCAAGAAGCCGCGCGGGCCGGAGGCGGCCGTGCCTGCCGTCGAGATCGACAGCGGCCTGCTCCTCGCCCGCGTCGGCCCGCGACATGTTCCGACCAGGCTCTTCGTCGCGGTCCCGGACTTCGATGGCGAGGCCGTGGACTTCGCCTGGCCCGTCGACGGGCCTATCATCTCCTCCTTCGGCAAGCGCCGGAACGGCTGGCATGCGGGTGTCGACATCAAGGCGGATCCGGGCACACCCATCCTCGCCGCGGCGGCCGGCACCGTTCTCTTCAGCGGCTGGGCCGCCTTCTATGGACGGGTTGTCAAGATCCAACATCGCAACGGATTCATCACTACTTACGCTCACAACAGTGAGAATCTGGTGAAGATCGGGGACGAGGTGGCAGCCGGCGCTCCGATCGCCACCGTGGGACGCACCGGCCGGGCCTCGGCCGAGCACCTGCACTTCGAGATCCGCCGAGAGGGAATGGCGTTCAACCCCATCTATCTGCTCGAGATGCGCGACGGTGCGCCGGTACTGGCCAGCGCCCTGTCCGAGCCCCAGGATGAGGACGACGACGAACCCCGCGAGTGAGAGCGCCGGCGA
>Ga0214473_10005732_pt1 | contig 14872 bp, 5 predicted proteins | sample RVTome_7_FD_203509 | JGI IMG/M metagenome (GOLD analysis project Ga0214473, IMG submission 203509) | Soil microbial communities from uranium-contaminated site in the Upper Colorado River Basin, Wyoming, United States - RVT98D197 | ecosystem: Environmental > Terrestrial > Soil > Contaminated >... | reverse complement strand
GCTTACTCCCATTGTTCGGCGTGCAGTTCCATCCCGAAGTCACCCATACGCCCTGCGGCAATCAGATCATCCGCAACTTCCTTTATGATATTTGCGGCTGCAAAGGCGAATGGCAGGTCGGGCACGTCATTCGTGATGTGGTGGATGCCATTAAGACGCAAGTCGGACCCAAGGGCCGCGTGTTGTGCGCTTTGTCCGGCGGGGTCGATAGCAGCGTCGCCGCCGCCTTGATCCATCAGGCCGTCGGCCACCGCCTCACCTGCATCTTCGTCGATAACGGACTGCTCCGTAGCCGTGAGGCCGATCTCGTCGAAACCACCTTTCGGCGGCATTTCAAGATCGACCTTCGCGTGGTCAACGCCGCCGACCGGTTCCTTGAAAGGCTTGTGGGCGTCACCGACCCGCAGCAAAAACGCATCCGCATCGGCCACGAATTCATCGAGGTGTTCAAGTGCGAGGCCAAAAAGTTCGACGATGCGCGCTTCCTCGCGCAGGGAACGCTCTATCCGGATGTGATTGAGTCCGGTCACGCGAAGGCGGGGAAGGCCGCGAACATCAAGATCCACCACAACGTCGGCGGATTGCCCAAGGAACTGGGCTTTGAATTGGTCGAGCCGCTGCGCGATTTGTTCAAGGACGAGGTCCGCCGCGTCGGCGAGCATCTGGGATTACCGGAGGAAATCGTCTGGCGGCATCCGTTCCCAGGTCCGGGATTGGCCGTGCGGATCATGGGGGAGGTGACGCGCGAGAAGCTGGACGTGCTCCGCGCCGCGGACGAGATCATCCTTGAGGAAATCCGCTCCGCCGGTTGGTATTCCAAGATTGCCCAGGCCTTCGGCGTCTATCTGCCGATCAGCACCGTCGGCGTGATGGGCGACGGGCGGACCTACGAAGGCCGCTGCGTCATCGCCGTGCGTTTCGTGGAGAGCGCCGACTTCATGACCGCCGATTGGGTCCACGTGGACTACGAACTGCTGGGGAAGATCGCGAATCGCATCATCAACGAAGTCCCCGCCGTCAATCGGGTGGTGTATGACATTTCGTCGAAGCCCCCGGCGACGATAGAATGGGAATGATCGGCGTCCAACTGGGCTTGCGGCGTTGTGGGCCATCACCTCCCTTTGCCGGTCATGCTTGGCGAATCGTGGCCAATGACGGTATCAGAGCATGTTAACGGCCTTCATATTACCGCCGTGATAAGGAAGATGCCGCAATTCAGCAGACAGGAGTAGAAATCCATTCTCCCGTGGCCGCTGCCTGATCCAATTCCCGCTGGACCGACACCTGATTCCGCCCATAATGAACCATGTCCGGGGCGCGAGCCGACCCGGCGCCCGTGCCCGTCTAAAAGAGGGTAGTTTGTTTGTAAAGTATTTATGAACAAAATGTTACAATCGTCGCGCAATCTCTGTTCAAACCGCCGGGCGGCCTTCTCCATCGCCGAGTTGGTCGTCTCCATCGGAGTGTTGGTGATTCTGTTCGGCCTGGCCGGTCAGGTTTTCAATCTGACCATTCAGTCCACGGGACAGGCCACGGCTCTGACCGACGTCAGCCGATTTATTCGGACCTTTGAGGACACCATCCGCGAAGATATGCGCCACGTCGAGCCGGGCCGATCCGTCATCGTCATTCAGGGCAACCCGGTGAACGCTTTCTGGTCGAAGGCCCATCGGGAGGCCGCCCGCTCGCAGCAGGGCGGCGCCGGCGATCCGTCGCAGGCCTATCCGCATTTGGCCGACCCCACCCGCGAGGACAGTACCGGTAACCTTGTCAAACCGCATGCGGATACGCTAATGGTTTTTTCCGCGAGGCCGACCGGTACGTTTGCCCATCGGTCGGATTCATTAAGACCCAATCTGGACAAAACGACCGCGAATGTTCAGCAAGTGGTTTACGGCCACGCCGTGATGGGCGAATACGTTTCGTCCGGCGGAACGTCGTACACATTCCAGCCCGGCCTCGTTGCGTTTCCCAATGATCCGCTAACCGGCTATCCGTCCACGACGATCGTCTCACAGGTTCCGGCCTCGGAATGGCATCTGGCCAGGCGAAGTGCCCTCCTGGTCCCGACGATTACCCCGGACCCTCCCACCGTGGACTTCTTTAATGTATCTGCGGCTTTGGATGACCCGCGCTTGTTGTTGGGTCAGGCCGATGTGGCGGGCAACTTCGATTACCAACAAAGAGTGGTGCAGCCGGCGGAGGCTTTTTTCACCTGGTCGGGCGGTAATGCGTGGCCGGGACTGGACAAGTGGCATCTTCCGGCGATCTTTGCCAAGAAGGTGGGCAATCAGTTGCAGCGCGCGATCCCCTTCGCGCGCAGCTTCCTGGATCCGACGCCGCCCGTGGATTTGAGGGATGCGGATGACAACTCGATGCAGCCCATGGGGCAGTATTTCCTCCCCAACTGCGCCTCCTTCAAGGTCGAATGGATGCTCGATCCGCGCAGCGACCTCGTGGCCGGCCGTCTCGATGCCGTCCGAGACCCACTCTGGTTTGATCCGGGCCGGCATCCGACCAACACGGGAGAGAACTGGACGAATACGAATCCCGCCAGCGAGTTGATCCAACGCGCGGAGCAGGCGGGAGCGGGAACGCCGCTCAACGACGCGCTCCTCAGCTTGCTGGATCAGCCATCCGTTCATCCGGACAGGATCAATGCGCCGAACAATGCACTTATAGGTTACTCGCTGGGGGATCGGATACTAGGTCCGACGGTGCAAGGAGAGCGCGGGACAGCCGTTGATCCGTGGGAAACATTGTCCGCCGACGGACGCCCCAATCTGATCGCCTTCGGCGCGTCGCGTTTCGACGTATTGACTGGCGAAATCGTCGAGGAAGACCTCTTCCCCGCCGCGCTCAAAATCACGATTGATCTGTACGACCGTGAGGGCCGCTTCGATCGCCCCATCCGCCACGTAATGGTGATCCCGGTGGGAGGATAATCAGAGCCGCGACCGTAAGGGAGCGGTGGGTTACGATGACGAACGTAAGAGGACATCTTCGCCAGGATAACAGGAGTGTCGATGGGGCGTCGTCCCATTCCCCATTCCCCATTCCCCATTCCGCATTCGCCGCGAAGCGCCGCGCCTCCGTCCTCGTCCTGGTCATGACCGTCCTCTCCATCCTCTTCGTCGCCGGCATCACCTTGCTCACCACCATGAACTTCGAGGCCGACGTCATCCAATCCGTTGAAATCCGCGACCGCCGCGAGGTCGGCATGGATGCCATCCTCGACAACGTGTCCACGGTCCTGCGCGACGGCCTCATCTCCTCGCTGGAGGGCGCCTTCAGCGCCGCCTTCGATCCCACGTCCCCCTCCCGCGTCACCTTCATCGAACTGCCCGGCCATCGCGGCCTCATCAGCCCGGTCGAGCCGATGGGCGTGGACGCCAACGGCGACGGACAGCCGGAATACGTTGCCCAGCCGTGGGTGACCGACGCGGAATGGGTAGTGACCGGCAATCCGAACGCGCTTGTGAATGTCACCGCGCTGATTACCCAACTACAAGGACTGGATTCACGCCTGACCTCCGGCACGCCGTTGGCGCTTCTCCTCCTGAACGTCTTGGGGCCGGGGAACTATCCACCGGAATTGGAAAACAACCCCGACTACGCCATCGTGGATTCCGACGGCGACGGCATCGTCGATTCCTTTCAGATTGACGCCGCCAAGCTCGGCTTCACCGAATCGCAACTCCGCGAACTGGCCGTCCAGCTTAACGCCTCCGGCAACCCCCGCGGCCGCGTCTTCCTCTCCCTTCGCGTCGTGCCCCACGGCGGCATGGTGAGCCTCAACGCCTCGCACCCCAACATCGTGGCCAACATACTCGGACTGATGGATCCGGCCACGGGCAAACCCGTTTTGCAAACGCTCTACGAGGGTAGCGACGGCGATCCGTTGAGCGTCGACGCCCGGCACCGCCCGGCGTTGTGGTGGAAAGACCCGCTCAATTCCGCTTATGCGGCCTATTCTCCGCTACAGGAAGAGTTTTTGCTCCGCCGCCGCGGCATCCTGCCGCCGCGCACGATCACCCCGTCGCTGTTGCACGGTAACCCGCTCCTCTCCTTGCAGGCGCTTTCCGCCGGAACGGCCAGCGGCGATGCCGATCTGGGCCGCTGGCTCTATCCGCCGGATGATGTCAACGCGAGCACCTTCGAGAGTGTCTACGAAAACGCGCACCGCTATTGGCCTTTCGCCCCGGACGAGCTTTACAACGCCCGCGACCCTGACCCCAAACCGCTCTGGTCGGTGCGTATGGAGCCGTTCACGTCGCAGCAAGCGATGCCCATGGACCCCAACGGCATGCCCATCCCCGAATACGACCGCCGTCACCTGCTCACCACCATGAGCTACGACGATCTGCTCTCCCGCGGGGGCCGTGTTGAGTCCGTTCGGCGCGATGCTGGCTGTAATATCGTGCTCGACACGAGCACTCCTCCCAAACCTCTACTGTCGGAAATGGATTTGCGCCAGGCCATGATCCAGGCCAACCGCTGCACCTACGACGCCGCCAGCGCCACCTGTCCACAGCTTCCATTTGAGTACGTCAATTATCCCGTGGATCCCTATGACGGCGGCGCTTGCAACTGCCTGAACGAACCGGAGTGCAAACTGGACCCCCGCAATGGCCGATTGCAACTGAGCCTGCCCTGGTTGGATGAACAGTTCCGACGAGCTTACGACCCCAACATTACTCTCCCGGCGGCGCGCGAGCAGGTGGCCGATGCACTTCGGCGCGTCATTCACGACGCCTACTTCTCGCTGGTCAACAACGCGATGGGGGCATACTGGCGGGAAACCGATTGCAGCCCGAGAGGCACGAACGGCCAGTGCGGACCGCAGGAGTTTTGTGACAACAATCCGGCGACCGGAGATTTTCTATGTCACGATTCCTTGACGCAGCTTTCGCGCCGCGAGCATCTGCTCTTTCGAACCGCCGCGTCGCTGACCGCCAACATGATCGACTACGCCGATCTGGAATGCGCGTCTGGGGCCAATCGCGGCCTCTCTTGCCAAACGGACGCCGACTGCGGCGGCGCGCCGGGCTCCGGCGCTTGCGCCGATCTGGCCATCCCCACGCGCATCAAGATGCGCATGTTCGACTTCACCTTCAACACCTGCTACGGCGGCCCCGATGACGGAGTGACCTGCCTGAGTCAAAACGATTGCGCCGCGCCGGGGCGATGCCAGGCCGCCGCGGGCAAAGACCTGGGCGGCCCGGGACTGTCAACGTTGCCGACTCAATACGTCTACGGCCTGGAACGACAACCGTATATTACCGAAGTGGCGACGCACTTCGATCCTGCGGTTTCGCCTTCAATCGTTGGACGCGCTATCGAACTCTTCAATCCCTACTCCGTCCCGATTCCCGGCGGTGATGGCGATGGCGATGGCGAGATTGATTATCTACTATTCGAAATCAACCCCAGTACTGGTTTGAGTAGTACGCCAGTTCTCGTTCAGAATCCGATCCCAAATAACACGTTCTTTACTTACGCGACAAATGCCGCAGTCTTTCCTCCAACGGGAAACTATCAGGACTTGCCGCTCACCGATTTGACGTTTGATACCGGTAGTACAATTCTGCTAGTCCGTCGGGTTCGGTTTCCGGGAGATACTTTAACAACGAATATCGTAATCGACCAATTCACGATAGCGGGAGGATTTGTTGGAACCCCGGTGACTCCGCCAGCCGGGCCCACTACTTACTCGTTGGAGCGCGTAGCTAGCCAAAGTCGGCCGTGGGCATGCACTGTCCCGCGAACGAGCGACGGAAGTGCCGCAAACTCACATAGCCTAGGCACCTGGAACGCGTACAGCGATACCGCCATCCGCCCCGTCGAAGTCCAGTTCGCCAACACCGGCGGCTTCTCTCGCGTACATCCCCTGGACGTGGATGATCCGGCCAGCGGCAGAAACGACCCATCAAACGACCAGTATGGCCGGGCCTTCCCCACCACCGGTTCGATGTTGCTATTGATGCGCCACGCCAACCGCTCCCTGGCCGATTACGACCCGGCCAAGAGCACCGAACTGGCCTTCACCACCTGGCTGGATCAGGCGGAGTGGCGGGAACGCGATCCGGTCACCACGTTCTCCAAACCAATCATCGTCGAGGAATACAAGCAGATCGACAACGGGCGTATGCCCATCTTCGATACCGTCACCTGGATAGAGAAACCGGCCACACCCGCCACCGGCCTGCGTCGCTTCGCCCATCACCAAGACACTGCCGGCGGGGCGTGCTGTTACGGCGCCGGACAGTGCATCGAAACGCAACAAGGCCACTGCAACACCCTCGGCGGCTCCTTCTCTATCGGCGCTTCCTGTCTAGGTGACAACAACCTCAATGGGACCGACGACTATTGCGACGCGCCGACCGGGGACATTCCCGTCGGTGGCGCCGCGCGGTTGCCCTGGGGTCAGTTGGTCTTCGATTACTTCACCGCCTTGCCCCTCTCCAACAAAGGCCCCTACTTCATGGACGAGCTCGCCAACCTCCCCCCCGGCGCTACGGTGGATGAAGTAATTCCCATCCGCGCCCCCGCCCAGCCGCAGGTGGACATGGGCGGCCTGCGCGTCCACGGGCGCATCAACCTCAACGCCGCCCCCTGGAAAGCGCTGGAGGGCGTGCCGCTGATGCCCATGCAACGAATGCCCGCGGCCTATCGCGCCAAGCTCCGTTGGGGCGCGGGAATCGTGAATCCGGGTGCCGTCGATGTCTTGAACCCCGACCCGGCGGCAAACCCGCCGGATTTCTTCGCGTTTGACAACGAGGCCGCTTCCGTCTTTCCGCCCATGGCGCAGGCGATCACCGCCTATCGTGAACTTCGCGAGATTTGCGGGATCGATTTCGAGGCGCCTCTCGGTGATTGCGAGTCGACCGGCAACTTTGGCGATACCCAGATCGGACATGCTTCCCAATCCGCCGCCGCGCCGTTTCGTCGAGGGCCGGGCTTCCTCACCGTCGGCGAGATTGCCAACGTTCGCAGCGCAGGCGCGCATCTCTATACCAACACCTCCGCCTCGGGCGATCGGCGTTTCGCCTATCACCGCGCCGATTTCGGTGAACTGGCCCAGAATTCGACCGGTGCGTACATCGATCCAAATCCGGATTACGTAGAGGCCGTGGGCTGGCTGGTGGCCCTCGGCGATTGGCTCACCACCCGTTCGCAGGTCTTCACCGTCTTCGGCACGCTTCGCGGCGAGTACGATCCGGAACTGGTGGCCGCTCTCCCGCCCAATCCAACCGTCGCCTCTTGGCGGCCGATCGCCATGGACGTCGATTCCCGGGCTGTCCGCTTTCAGGAAACGATCGACCGTTTACCGGCCTTGCTCGGCGAACCCAAGCTCCAGCGCGTCGGGCAGCGCGTCACCAAGCCGTACCTCGACGCCCGCGACGACTGAGAATCCCAGCCGCGACGTTGAGGAAGCGGCTTCTCGAATGCTGAATTGTGAATTCTGAACGTGGAAAAAAACGCGGCGCAGCACGTAGGCCAACGGCCTTGACGCTTTTCCGCATTCTGAATTCCGCATTCGCCTCGTCCGGTAACCCGCCCTGTTTGAGGTCCGGTCGTCAAATGGGGTTGGCGCGATCCGCTTGGTATCGGTAGTTTAAGGGGATATAATGGCGCAAAGCCTTTGGAGGGGGGCGGCATTCGCGCTGATTGTGCCGCCGTTGCCATCCCACTAGCCTCTGCCGCCCGTGGGGGCGATCACCCTCTCCATCTTCACCAAACGCTGCGAGGAGTGAACACACGATGCGGACGAAGCCCACCAACGCGGCCTTAATCCTTCTGACACTTGTAATCCCGGCCGCCTGGACGGCCCGCGCCAAAGCGGAAGTCTCCACGCCCATCGACGGCCACAACATCTCCGCCGTTCCCGATACAAGCGACTCCGCGTCCCCTATCGACCCTGTCGCCGCCGCCATCCCGCTTGATGGCGAGGCGGTCTTGCTGGACGGCGATGGCTCGGTCGCGGCCGCCACTACCTGCGTCGAACCCGGCGCCTTCACCAGCACCAGCGTGGGGACGAGCCGGTTTCGCGGCAACATCTTCCGCATCGATGATCATCTGACCGGAGAGGAAGCCCGGTTAGGCGAGATCGCCATGGAGCTTCGCTTCACCGGCAACGTGCAACTCCACTTTTCCATCTTCCGCGCTCCCTCCGCCGACGAAGTGCAGACGTTTACGCGCTACAAGCCCGACATCGTGGTGACGCGAAGCAACAACGGCACGGCGCAGTTCATCGGTACCACGGTTTCACCGGCCATCACGCTTGATGAAGGATTCGATTATCTGATCGGCGTGTCCTGGACGCAGACGGACAACCCGGTGACGACCAACCGCGGCGTGACCGTCGGCAACGACGGCTCCGGCGCGACCCTGCCGCCGTTTTTGCACGGGGAGACCATCGGATTGGTGGCGATCAACGGCGTGACGCCACCGCTCACCAGTCCGCAATCCGGGCTCACCATCTTCGATACCTTCGGCGCATACTCCATGCGCCTCTGTTTCAATCCGGTGCCTGGCGCGTGCTGCCAGCCGACCGCGACGTGCGCTCGGAAGCTGCCCGGCGCCTGCACGAGTGACAACGGCGGGCACTTTTTCCACGGCGAACGCACCTCCTGCGGCGACATTCCCTGCGAGTACGGCGCGTGCTGCGGCCCCTGCGGGGATACGGCCTGTGCCGTTCATTTCACGCCGGAGGCGTGCGAGGCCGGCGGTGGCGAGTGGGCGGGAGCGGGCGTGCCCTGTGCCGCGGGACTCTGTCCCCTCATTACCGGGGCGTGCTGCAATGGTTCGGAATGTTCGGAGAAATGCATTAATGAATGCACCAGCGGCGGCGGTGAATACTTGGGTGATTTCTCTACTTGTCAGCCAAACCTATGCGCCGGGGCATGCTGTGCGCCGGAGATTGGCTGTTTGGATTTGAGCTCGGACCTTTGCGACATTGTGCCGGGCAGCACGTACAAGAATGACGGGACGACTTGCGCCGGCCTGACATCCCAGCAGGAATGTGGCGGGGCTTGTTGCGCAACGCTGCAGGGCCACCGCGTTTGCCTGGAGGTTGATAACCGCGCGCAATGTACCGCTTCTCCAAGTGTTCAGAACCCAATCTACTTGGGCGACTCACTTTCGTGCCAAGGTTCCACATGCGTTCTGGGTGAGAACGATGGTCTCCCATGCCTATCGAACGCTAATTGTCCAGGGGGTACCTGCGTCGGTTTCTGCGATACTCCAGTGGGCGGAGCCTGCTGCTTGCGAAATGGCACGTGCGCGATCACGACGGCGGGTTATTGCGTGGATGATGCGGGCGGCGCGTACCTCGGTGACGACACGACATGCGCGCAGGCCTCGTGCAAGGGTTGCTGCGATCCCGTCGAAGGCTGTGTCATGACCACTACCGGCACGTGCCCCTCCGGATCGCCGCTGCCCGATTGTGTGCCCGACACCTGCGCGGTGGAATTCGGCGCCTGCTGTCTGCTCGACCCCGACTTGGGTCCAAGCTGCGAAGAAAGTCAAACCCGCGCCGCCTGCCGTGAGCTCGGCGGACGCTTCGAATCCGGCGTCGATTGTACCGCCTGCCCCGCCGATCTGGGCGCCTGCTGCCGCCCCAACGCCGAGTGCCTCGACCTTGTCACCGCGGCTGAGTGCACGGGCGTCCTCCTCGGCGAGCACCGCGGGGCGGAGACGCTCTGCGAAAACGAGGCCCCCAACTGCGAAACCCGCGGCGCCTGCTGCACCGACAACGGCGCCTGCGTCTTTGTAACCGAAGACGCCTGCGTCTCCCTGACCGGTAGCGCCGCCAATTTCAAAGGCCTGGGCGTGCAATGTCTGCCGGGCGCGTGCCCCTCCGGGGCCTGTTGCGATCTGACCACGGAATCGTGCGCCCTCAGCCGCAACGACGCCTGTGTGGACGTCACCGAGGTGTACCACGGCGATGGATCGACCTGCGAACCGGGCCTTTGCACCCTCGGAGCCTGCTGCGTGTCGGGTACCTGTCTGCACATTCTGGAAGGCCAGTGCGTTAGCGGGAAGTTCAGCGCGGGCGTGGATTGTTCGTCGCCCAGCGCCTGCTTTGGCGGGGCCTGCTGCCGCGATGCGGAGTGTAACTTTGAAACACAGTCGGCCTGCGTGTCCGCCGATGGCGTGTACCAAGGCCCGAGCGTGCCGTGCGACCTGGAGCGCTGTACGCTCGGCTCGTGTTGCCGCATGGACAATACGTGTGAAGACGCCCAAGTGGCCTCCCAGTGCGAGGCTCCGGGTGGATTGGAGTTCCGCCCCGGTTTGAGCTGCGCCTCGCCGGTGCCGTGTGAGCGATTCGGGGCCTGTTGTCTGCCGGATGCTTCCTGCCAGGCGCTGACCACCTCGGAGTGCGAAGACCTGCGCGGCAGTTTGACGCCGGGCGCGGCCTGCGCCGATTTGATCTGTATCGGCTTCGGCGCTTGCTGTCAGAGCGGAAACTGCACGGAGGGGCAGGGGACCTCTTGCGGCGGCGCTTATCTTGGCGACGGCTCGGAATGCATCACGGGGGTGTGCGCTCTTGGCTCCTGTTGCACGGACCAGGATCCGCCGCAGTGCGTGGACAATCTCGTGGCGCACGAATGCGACACGCTCGGCGGTCTGCACCGACCCGGCGTGACCTGCGCGGCCGGTCCGTCCTGCGATCAGCGCGGCGCATGCTGCTTCGAGGAAACCGGAACCTGCGCCGATGACGTGCGACCCGGCGTCTGCGGCGCCAGCGGCGGGGTGTTCACCCTCGACGCCCTGTGCAACGAGGTGCCCTGCCAATTGAAGGGCGCCTGTTGCGACGGCGGTTTGTGCTCCATCATCACGCCGTCGGATTGTGCGGCCGCGGGAGGGGTCTACGAGGGCGATCAAACGAGCTGTTCCGTCGGGCTTTGTCGGCTCGGGGCGTGCTGTCACCTTGATGGCACGTGTTTGGATGACGCGGTTCGCTCGGGTTGCACCGCGACGTTCGATCATTTCTATGAGGCGCAGGCCTGCGCGGACGTCTGCATCGGCCGCGGCGCCTGCTGCGTCGCCAACGAGTGTCGGGACGATGTCACCGAATTCGCGTGCCGGCTAGCCGGCGCGTTTGACGGCGTCGGCACCGTCTGCACGTCCGATCTTTGCGCTAATGGCGCTTGTTGCGGCGTGGGCGAGCCCCCGGCCTGCGTCGATCAGTTTACCACTCGCCTGGCGTGTGAAGGGTTGGGCGGGGCGTACCAGGGCCCGGCCACCACCTGCACCCAAGGACTTTGCGACACCGGCTCCTGCTGCCGGGTGAACGGAACCTGCGAAGATGACGTCTTTGCGTCCGACTGTCCTTCGCCTCACGCCTTCCGCCCTGGCATCCTCTGCAACGACGCGCAAAACGTCTGCGTCGCCCAAGGCGCCTGCTGTCTGGGCGACGCCTGTCAGTTGATTACGCTGGCGGCCTGCCTCGGCCAGGGCGGCGTCTACGGCGGCAACGGAACGCTCTGCGACCCGGCGGATCAGTGCGTGTCCGGAGCTTGTTGTCTGACCGACGGCGGCTGCGGGTTGCGCCGCAAGCGCGATTGCAACGCCGCTTCCGGCATCTTCCAGGGCCCCGGCTCGATTTGCGGCGGCGAATTGAACTGCGCCCGCGGCGCCTGCTGCGAACTCGACGGTGATTGCACCGATGACACGATCGTGTCACTCTGCACCGATCCGCAGGCCGTGTTCTCCGTCGGAGGCGACTGCGCCGACTGCGATCCCCGCGGCGCCTGCTGCAACGCCAACGTTTGTTCTCTGGAGACCCAGGCCGACTGCCTCACCGGCGGCGCGTCCTTCCTCGGCGTCGCCACGCTCTGTGAACCGAACCCCTGCCAGTCAATCGCCATCGTCTCCTCGAATCCGCCCAACTGCGCCATCGACGCCCGCCAGCCCTCTTCCCCAGACGGCACGAACCCCGCCGGTTGGAACGGCATCGAACTGACCTTCGACGGCGATACGACCGGTCTGGTGCCCGGTGACTTCCTCGTCACCACCACCAACGACGCCACGCCCCCCGGCATTCTCTCCGTCACCCCCGTCGGCAACGCCGCCACTTTACTCTTCGACGGCCTGATCCCTCTGCGAAGCTGGATCTGCATCCAACACACGGACAGTGCGACCACACGCTGTATCGCCCATTTGCCCGGCGACGTCAGCAACGACCGCACCAGTTCCGCCCCGGATATTCTGTTTCTGATCGACTGTCTGAATGGAGTGCGGACGTGCGCTTCGAGCCAATGCGACGCCGACCGAAGCAACGTCTGCGGACCGCCGGATATCCTCCGCGTGATTGACCTGCTCAACGGGGCCGGCGCGTACGATCCGTGGCTGAATGTGAACGTAGGAGTGTGCCCGACAGCGCCGTAAAAACGGCAAATGTCAAATGCAGAGTGCGGAATGTCGGACTCGCGTCGAGCGGGTTTCAGCATTCACCATTCAGCATTCCGAATTCGCGTGAGCATCAGCGGTGATTACTCACACCTGGTTCACGCGCTCAGCGTCGCCTCCGCCTCCGCCACCTGATCCGGCAGCGACTCGCGCACCTCCTCCAACTGCTGCCGGGACAGGCTCAGTTGCTCCAGCATCTCTTCGGTAATGACGCCGTTCCGCGCCGTCAGATAAAACCCGATCTTCTCCTGACAGCACATCACGTCCGCCACCTGAATCAGCGTGGCCATGTTCCGCAGGTCCACGGACAGTTGCTGCGAATTGTGATGGAACCCGACCGCCGCCCGCAGGTGCCGCGGGAACTTCCACTTCGTGGTCAGCCCCACCCCGAACGCCTGATGGTCCGCCCCGATCGTTTCCCGTTCGCACTGCAGAAAATCAACGTCTTCGGTCATGCAGCGATTGATCACGTCCGCGAACTCATCCGGGAACGACTGCCGCTCGATCAGCGTTCCGATATCATGAATCAAACCCGCCACGAAGATCTCGTCGGACATCGCCGGGTGCGGCGAGCACTTCGCCAGCGACCGCCCCGCCACCGCCACCGCCACGTTGTGCCGCCACAAATCCGCGGCGCTGAAATGCTCTGAAATCCGCTTCCCCTTGAACAACCGCGCGATCGACGCGGCGACGGCGATGTTCTTCACCGCCGACATACCCAGCAGGATGATCGCCCGATCCACGCTGGCCACCTGCCCCGGCAATCCGTAGAACGCCGAGTTCACCACCTTCAGCACCTTCACCGAAAGGGCCGGGTCGTTCTTAATCACCTCGTGCAGGTCCCGCGCCGTGCTCTTGGCGTCCTCCACGATCTGAATGATCTTGATGGTGATTTCCGGCAGGGTCGCGATATCGCCCACGGACGCCATCGCCTTCTCGACGATTTGTTTGGCGTTGTTGGCCGTTTCCAATGCCATAACCAGCCCCCAGGTACGTAGGTTCCCACCGCCGACGGTCGCCCCGCGCAGAGGGTCGTCAAGCATGTATCGTCCGTGGCGTGGAGTCGCATTAAGTCCCGGAACCCGCCGGAACGCGACGGCGTCGGTACCCTCTAAAATTCGCTTACTTTGCGACGCAGATCATCGCCCAGTTTCGTCTCCGCCAAAATCCGCGCGATGCGCTTCCCGGACCCGCCGCGCCCGTAGACGCTGGTCCGAGAAGTTATCGGGCGGCGGCGCAAGGCTCGCCGAATCCCCCGGCCGACGGACTCCTCGGTTTCTTCTGCCTCGATCACCGACGCTCCACCGCGCTCCCGCCCTTCCTGCCGCAGTCCGATATTGACTGACGGCACGCCCAGCGCCGGCGCCTCGATGATCCCGCTCGAGGAATTGCCCACCAGCACGTCCGACGCCAGAAGCAGCCGCAGGAACGCCTCCCGCGGCAGCGAACGGTACACCTCCACCCGACCGTCGCCTGCCTTTCCGGCGAACTCGCCGATGGCCGAAACGATCCCGCTGTGCCCGCGATCCGTATTCGGATACAGAATCGTGGGTGACAGTCCTTTGGCACTCACCGCCCGCAGTATCACCCGCATCGTGCGCCGCTCCCGTGACGCCGCTCGCCCGCACGGGTGAAACAAAACCACCGCCCGGCCGGTCGGCTCCGCGGATCGACGAACGCCCTTCCGCACCGCGAGGATGTCGTCCAGTCCCGGCGCCCCCACCACAAACACACGTTCTGGTTGTTCGCCCATTTGAAGGATGCGGCGGCGCGCACCCCGAGTCGCGGGGAAGTGAATATGAGCGAGCTTGGTGATCGCGTGGCGAAAACCCTCGTCGAAATCCCCCGGCGCTAGGTCGCCCCCGTGGATATGCGCCAGAATCCGTCCCGTGCTCACCGCCGCCAGCGCCCCGGCCATTGCCTCCACCCGGTCCCCCAGCACCACGACGATGTCCGTCTCCGCCCCTTCCAAAAACTCGGCCATCCCGCGGATGCCCCGCGCCAGTCCCCGCGCCTGATCGAGCGGATCGTCGTCGCCTTTTTGCATCGGGATTCGCCCGGCGATGCGCCGACCGTCCCGTTCAATGTCTTGGATCGTGTACCCGAACGCGCGAAGCAGATGAATGCCCGTGACCACCAACTGCGGCGTCAACCGCGGATGACGCTCCATCGCATCCAGCGTCGATGTCAGCAGCCCGTACTCGGCGCGCGTCCCGGTCACCACGGCCACCCGCCGCCGCCGTCGCGGAGCCTCCCCGCTCATCGCAGCATGTCCCATGACAGGATGGTGTCACCCGGAATGAACATCCGCGCCGTCTTTCCGATCACCGCGTCGTAGTCCCACGCCGGAATCCCCGTCCCGGGTCGCTTCACCATGACCATCGCAGTGGTAAGGGGGGCGCCTTCGGCGATGTCGCCGGCGGCCGCCACGCTCTTGCACGCCAACCGCCGCACC
>Ga0214473_10005731_pt1 | contig 14876 bp, 11 predicted proteins | sample RVTome_7_FD_203509 | JGI IMG/M metagenome (GOLD analysis project Ga0214473, IMG submission 203509) | Soil microbial communities from uranium-contaminated site in the Upper Colorado River Basin, Wyoming, United States - RVT98D197 | ecosystem: Environmental > Terrestrial > Soil > Contaminated >... | reverse complement strand
ATGAGGATGATCCCTCCGGGGCGGAGGCTCTGCGCCAGAAGCTCGATGGTGCCGACGACTCCCCCAGCGATCCACGTGGCACCGAGACAGGCTGCCACACTGGCCTTCTCGTCAGAGACATAGCCGGAAGCATCGCCATGGATGAACTTGACTTGATCGGCGACGCCGAGTTCTACAGCACGGAGTTTCGCTTGCTCGGTGAACAACTGGCTCATGTCGATGCCGGTGCCGATGACGCCGTGATCGCGTGCCCAGGTGCACAGCATCTCCCCCGAACCGCTGCCGAGGTCGAGCACTCGGGCCCCCGATTCCAGACGCAGCGCCGCGCCGAGAGTGGCGAGCTTTTCGGGTGTGATCGGGTTGTGGATGCGGTGAGCACTTTCAGTGATGTTGAATATCCGTGGGATGTCCATTGTGAAAAATCTCCTTACGGGTGTGAATAGATTCGGTCAGGGCCTAACGTTGTGGCTCACCGGCGCGCGAAAGGAGGCGAAGCCGACTGAAGCGCGTCCGGTTGAGCCGCGTGTTAGGCCCGACCGTGTTAGATGTCGGGCCTGAGCTTACTCTTGCCTGACTATATCGACCGAGATCTCCACCGCCGGATTCGTTCCTCTGTTCTCAAGCCAGTGTGTGGTGTTCCTATTCTCGGGCCAGCCCACTCCCGGCCCATAGTCCGTAGCGACTCCATTTCGATGGTCAGTGATCGTTCCTTGCAGTATGTAGACGTTGCCTGGCCGGTCCTTATGGTCGTGAATCGGGCCGAAGACGCCTCCAGGCTCGATGGTCACCATACGCATTCGAAGTTGGCGCCCGGCCATGCCCTCGATCTCAAGGCCAAGGTCAACCGTTGCAAGTAACTTCACCGTAACACCTTTCGTCTCAGGTGCCACCTGTTCGTTGCTCATCGTACTCTCCTGTCTGTACTTCCAGGGCCTAACTATGTGTTATATGGTTTCCTGATAAGATCTCTTGGCCCACGGATTCAATAGTGACGTACACTGTTTTCCGAATCACTTCGGCACGACAACATCGTATCTGGGTTCGTAGCCCCGATGCCAATACTGCTGCCACAATTCCTCCAACTCCACTGAAAGATTAGGGCCGCATCATATTTTACTTCTGCTACCTCTGGTTGTCGCGCACTGGACGTTTCACGAGGGTTACGACCTTCCTGCCCTGACGACGCATCGCGTCCCGCAGCATTGCCTCGGCGTCGTAATTGTGCCGGGCTGCCAACCGTTGCTTGATCCGGCGAACCTCGGCGACAATGGGATCGCCTGTAGATGTTCTCTTTCGTGCCATACCTATTCTTCTCCTAACAATTCTTCGGGGGTACAAATGACAGGACAACGATAGCCCTCGCAGGAACAGACCGCCTCAATTGCTTCAAATATCTCCGCATTGGCCAGATGCGTGCAGTTCCACGTCAGTAAGTACTGTACGCCGTGGACAGCGGATACGGCGATATGGCCGGCGTCCCGCGTCGCCTTCCTGGGTAACACTTTTCTTCTGAGCAGCATCTGTGTTAGTGAGATGACGTCCCCATTGACGGCCAGCAGCGGCAGCCCTTCTATAATCGACAGTCGCGCCTCGGACGCCTGTCGGTCGCCTTCGGCGGCTTCGTCCAACACGATCTGCGATACGAAGATGCGAAAATCGCCCCGCCTCTTGAGCCACCAGTCCATGGTGATCTGCTGGCGGGCCGCCACAATCAGATCGCGGCTGGGCCTGCTCGTCAAGTAGCTCGGAATCGTCGTTTCCAGATACAGCAAGGGCTTCATATCGATTGATTAATAGGGGCGTGCCCTATATTCCCGCTTGTCTTTTTTAACATTCTCTATCATCTTATACACGTCAATCCGGCACGACAACATCGTATCTGGGTTCGTAGCCCCGATGCCAATACTGCTCCCACAAATCCTCCAACTCCACGACGGCTATGTGCGTATCGACGTAACTCAGATTGATGGCACGGCGGTGTCTGGCGATACAAAACCTGTGCATACTGGCTTGGTCACCGTTATCGCCGTTAAATGAGTTCGACGGGGGCGGATCGGTGCTTCTGGGCCACGCATCGACCCACATGCCGTCGCCAAACAAAGGAACATCAGGTCGAGCATCAGAGAAACTCTGGAAGTAATTGCCGTAACTTGAACTGCTCGTATCGACTTGATAATATCCGGTTGGCTGAAGCCATGAATTGATCGTGTAGCTGCCTTCGGCATAGCTTTTGCCATGGCTGCCCCACCAGAAGGCCCAGGACCGGATCGCGGTGCCCCGCTGTAAAGACTGGCCATCAGCCCGCTCTCTCACGGACGGGCAAATGATCACTTGCATCATACCTTCGTAGGCGGCCTGGGGATCTTTCTCGTATAGCTTGTCGCCGAGATAGGGAGCAATCAAGTGGAACCAATAGGGCTTGCCGGGCCCACCCACCCCCATAACCTTGCCGTCATGGTTTTCTGTGTAATATACCAGTGCCAGCGTCTGTTGTCTGAGTTGAGAGGAGCAAACAACTCTCTTTGTTTGCTCCCGTACTCTGCCCAACACGGGTAACAGGATGGCCAGAAGCAAAGCAATTATTGCAATAACAACCAGTAGCTCAATCAGGGTAAAACCATATCGCCTGTTCATCATTAGCGACCACCTCATGATTCTCCGCTTTCGCGTCCGATTCTCCGACGACTGCCATAGTCTTGTCATTCGCGGGCATAGAGAACCCTTCCTTCATGCGCCGCCGGTTGCTCAATCAATATCATACTCACTACCCGCGCCGGAAACAAAGAAATTCCGAGAGACAGGACACGGAATACAGGAAACGGGACGGCGGGGATCGGGAAATCAGGTTATCAGGTGGTGGGTATCAGAAGATCAGGTTATCAGGGGCAAGAGCATATCGAATAACGAATATCCAATATCGAATGTCCAATATCGAAGGCCCAAGAACCGTGTAAATCTGTGAAATCTGTGTCGGTTTTGATTTACGATTTTCGACTTACGATTGTCGATTGGTGGGGCTGAGCCGCCACCCTACGAATCCGCGTCCATCGGTGTTCATCCTTCGGCAGGCTCAGGACGGCGTCTGCGGTTTCAATTTCGTGTTTATTCGGGTTCATTCGTGGTTTCATTTTGGGTTACGGCCAAAGGCCGCGGGCTTGGGAGATTCTGCTTGACGGCGGAAGGTTATTTCCAGTAGATTGCCGATTTAGCCACGAAGGCACGAAGTCACAAAGAAAGAACATATCCCGGCCTTGGTGCCTTGGTGTCTTTGTGGCAAAAGGTGGGTCGAAAATCCGAAACGGAAAGCATCTATATGGCTGAGCGTACTGTAAGAGTTGGGCTTGCCGGTTTCGGCACCGTGGGCAGCGGCGTCGCAAAGCTGATCGTCGAGGAGGCGGACGCAATAGCCGCCAAGACCGGTATTCGGCTGGAGCTTGCCTGCGTCGTCGATACCGATACGACCTCCGCGCGTCTGGTCAATCTGCCGCCGGGCGTCCTGACGAACGACCTGAACAAGCTGCTGGCCGACAAGAGCATCACGATAGGCGTCGAGATGATCGGCGGCACCAGGGTGGCAAAAGACGTCCAGCTCAGGATGCTGGAAGCCGGCAAGGACGTGGTCACCGCGAACAAGGCCCTGTTGGCCGAGCACGGCAACGAGCTTTACAGGGTGGCTCGTGAGAACGGCCGGTGCATCGCTTTTGAAGCGAGCTGTGCCGGGGGAATTCCGATCATCGCAGCGATCAGAACGGGACTGGCGGCCAACAATATCACGGCCATGTACGGCATCGTGAATGGAACCTGCAACTACATCCTCTCGAACATGAGCTCCAAGAACGAGGAATTCGGCCAGGTCCTGGCTCAGGCACAGCAGAAAGGCTACGCCGAGGCGGATCCGACCCTGGATATCAGCGGCGGCGACAGCGCTCACAAGCTCGCGATTCTTGCTTCCATAGCCTTCGGGTACGAAATCACGCTCGAAGATATCTCTGTCGAGGGCATTGAAGCGATCTCCGCAGATGACATTCGTTATGGCGCCGAGATGGGCTATTGCCTGAAACTGCTGGCTATCGGTCAGAAGGACCACCGGGGCAGGATTTCATTGCGCGTGCATCCGTCCTTCATCGCCAGGGACAATGCCCTGGCTCGCGTCGAAGGGCCGTTCAATGCCATCAGCATATTTGGCGGCGCGGTTGGTCAGTTGACGTTCTACGGTCGGGGCGCCGGAATGATGCCCGCCGCAAGCGCCGCCGTGGCCGATATCATCGATGTCGCCCTGGGCAATTCCGGGACGACCTTCCGCCATACGAATCTGAGGCCCCGAAGCGAGACGGCGCCCCTGATAGAGAAGATAGACAGCCTGGTGAGCCGGTATTACATCAGGGTCATGTGCAAGGACAAGCCGGGCGTGGTGGCTCAATGGAGCCGCGTGCTGGCCGACAATCAGATCAGCATATCCGGGGCCATACAGCATGAAGACACGGGGCCGGACGATACCGTCCCGGTTGTCATCGCCACCCATCCCGCCCGGCAAAAAAATGTTGCCGCCGCGTTGAAAGGCATGGAGAATCTCGAGGTCGTGGGCGCCAAGCCCGTCTGTATTAAAATTGTGGATATCCCGGAGGACAAGGATTGACCACCAAGTATGTCATCATAGTCCCCGACGGGGCGGCGGATGAGCCCCAGGACCAGTTCGATGGAAAGACGGTGCTCGAAGCCACCGCTACTCCCAACATGGACAAGATCAGCACGCTGGGCAGACAGGGTCTTGTCCAAACGGTTCCTGAGGGGATGGAGGCCGGCAGCGACGTGGCGCAGATGAGTCTGCTGGGTTACGACCCTCGGCGCTATTATTCCGGCCGGGCGCCCATCGAGGCGGTTGCACGCGATATCAAACTGGCTCTGGAAGACTGGGTCTTCCGATGCAATCTGGTCACTATCGCCGACGGCAGAATGGCGGACCACAGCGCCGGCCATATCTCCACCGCGGAGGCCGGCAACTTGATAAAAGAGCTGGACGAGCAACTGGGCAGCGAGCAGATTCGCTTTCACGCCGGTGTAAGCTACAGACATCTGTTGGTGTTCAAAGCAATGGATTTCGACGTCAAGACATGTTCACCGCACGACCACATAGGCACGCCCATAGAGAAGCTGTTGCCCCGCGGCAAGGGGGCCGACCTGCTCATCGATTTGATGGCCCGTTCGCAGCAGATTTTCAGCGATCACGACGTCAACAGGGTCAGGAGAGACCTGGGGGAAAACCAGGTCAGCTCCATCTGGCTCTGGGGGCAGGGCAAGAGGGCACAGATGGAACGTTTTCAAAAGCGGTTCGGGCTCAAGGGAGCGGCGATCACCGCCGTGGACCTGGTCAGAGGTCTGGCGAAGCTGATCGGTTTCGATTTGATCGACGTGCCGGGTGCGACCGGCTTCATCGACACAAACTATCAGGGCAAGGCGTCCGCGGCCATAGAGGCGCTGGACACGTATGACATCGTTTTCGTCCATATCGAAGCGCCCGATGAGGCCGGTCACAACGGCAACGTGGAAATGAAGAAGAAAGCCGTCGAGCTGATCGATAAGCATATCGTCGGGCCGGTGTTTGAGGCGCTGCAGAAGTTTCCAAGCTGGCGAATACTCGTCCTGCCGGACCATCCGACACCCGTGCGGACCGGCGCTCACTCGGCCGAGCCGGTGCCGTTTGCTATGGCGGGCGAGAAGATCAGCGGGATTCTACACGCCGGTTTCGGTGAGACCAACGCCGCCAGGTCGGGGTTCCGAATACAAAACGGGTTCGAGCTTATGGAATATTTCCTGAAGAGTTAAAACAATTGACAACCAAATCCGAGTTCTATATATACACCAATTTCTGAGGATTTCATTGATAGAAGGTACAGGCAAATTGAGCTTAGATGGGTAAACGATGGCAATAATTGTTCAAAAATTCGGTGGTACGTCAGTAGCGGATGCAGAGAAGATTCGCCGGGCCGCCAGACGGGTCATTGAGACGGTAAAGAAAGGCAACAGTGTGGTCGTGGTCGCCTCTGCCCGCGGCCACCAAACCGACCAGCTCGTGGCCGATGCTTTGGAGCTGAACCCCAACCCGCCCAAGCGTGAGATGGACCAGTTGCTCAGCACCGGCGAGCAGCAAACGGTTTCTCTGTTTGCGATGGCGCTCGATGCGATGGGCTACGACGCGATCAGCTTTACCGGCGCCCAAATCCGCATGCTGACCGACAGCGTCCACACCAAAGCAAGAATAAAGAGTATCGACGCCGACCGGATCCACAAGCAGTTGAACGAGAAGAGAATTGTCATCGTCGCGGGTTTTCAGGGCATCGATGAGCATGAGAATATTACCACGCTCGGCCGGGGAGGCTCAGATACGACCGCTGTGGCGCTGGCCGCGGCGCTGGGCGCCAAACTGTGCGAGATCTATACCGACGTTGACGGAATCTATACGACGGACCCGAGGCTATTCAAGCGGGCCGTGAAGATGGACCAGATCAGTTACGATGAAATGCTCGAGATGGCCAGCCTCGGGGCCGGGGTGATGCATCCGCGGGCCATCGAGTTCGGCAAGAAGTACGATGTGACGATTCATGTAAGAAGCAGTAGCGAAGAAACCGAGGGGACACTAATAACTCATGAGGTGCCGCAGATGGAAGGCGTAGTAGTTTCAGGCGCAACAATACAAAGAGACATGGCCAAGATTGGCCTCGTTGGCATTGATAATGTGCCGGGCAACGCGGCTAAAGTTTTCGCCCATCTGGCAAAGGCCAAAGTCGTGGTCAACGACATCATCCAAACGGAAATAAGTCCGGAGAAGGCAAACCTGTCCTTTATGATTGCCGTTTCGGATTTGGACGCCGCCAAGGAGGCGGCGGAGGAAATCAAGAGCGAGGTGAATTGCCAGAGTATTTTCGTTCGCGAGGACATCGCCGAGGTTTCCGTGGTTGGCGTCGGTATGCGAAGCCATTACGGCGTGGCCGAGAAGATGTTCGGCGCCCTGGCCAAGGCGAAAGTCAATATCGATTCGATCACGACCAGCGAGATTCGCATCAGTTGCGCCGTCAATGAAGACCAGGCCGAGAGAGCCCTGGAGGCCGTTTGTCTGGCCTTCGATCTGGACAAGCCCGCCAGGCTGCGCAGCCCCTGATTCTGTCCGCTCCAATGCAGCTCGCCAGCTCCCGGTAAGCAGATGCGCGCCAAGCAAGACAGGCCCACCTATGTCATGAGCAAACGCCGCAGAAACGGCATCATCGTTCTGTGCCTGCTCTTTGTCGTCCTGCTGGTTCGGCTGGACCATGGCGCTGCAGGACGCCGGTGGCGATATCGGCTCAGCTCGCAGGATCAATCGCAAAAAGATCAAGAAAAATATCACGCCGGAACTTTCAAGGTCGTTGACGTTATCGATGGCGATACGATTGATATCGACGTTGCCGATGGCGCGAACCGGCGCACGCGAATAAGACTCCTGGGAATCGATGCGCCCGAAACCCGCAGCGACCAGTCAGACGCGATGTATTTCGGCTCCCAAGCCACCGAATTCGCAAAGGGCCTCATGCTCGGGCAATCTGTCACCATTTACCTCGACACGCCGAATCCCACGAGGGACAAGTACGGCCGACTCCTCGCCTATGTCCGGCTGCCCGACGGAAGGTTCGCCAATGAAGTCCTGCTCACCGAGGGCTTCGCCTACGCCGACGTGCGATTTGCCCACAGCCTCCTGAACAAGTACCGCCAATTGGAAGCCAGCGCCCGAAGCAGGGCGAAAGGATTGTGGCCGAACGTCACCCCCGACCAATTCCCCAAATGGCGCCGAGCAAGCACGGACGACAGAAGACAGACGACGGAGGACGAACCATAGACGAGGCTTGCCCGCGGCTTCATGTGGTGGGCTTGCCCGCCGGGGGCGGGGACGATTCTTTGCCACGAATTGACACAGATTTGCACGAAAATCCTCGGCGACATACGACATACGAACGACTACCGACGAGACTCTTGCCACGAATCAACACGAGCTTGGAACCGCAGACGCCGTCCTGAGCTTGCCGAAGGATGAACACGGTTTAGGATTCACCACGAAGCCACGAAGAGCCACGAAATCACCGATTCACCAAAAGGAGTTCTGGACAAGTCTTTCAATCGAAAATCGACAATCGAAAATCGTCAATTGACTTGGCTTGCCCCACCGCCGTGTGTCATTGCGAGCGAAGCGCGGCAATCTTCAATGCTGTCTTCCTGTTCTCACAGACACGGATTTCACAGATTAGCACTGTTCGAATCATGGTTTATCCGGTTATCCCGTCAAAAAATCTGTTGATCTTGTCAAAGCCCCGTGCTAAATTCAAGAGTAGCGGGATGTGCAGCCCGCCGAGATATGTTTGAGGACTTGTCCGCCGGTCTGTTTGGTGGACTTGTCCGCCACAGGCGGAAAGAACGACATGGCGGAAAAACGGATATGGATTGACACCGATTCACATAGATTCTCGACGAGAATTGAGTATCGTGTCACCAGGATTCCCTAATCATTGTTGGACAAATGCAAGTCATGGCTATCTGTCCGAAATGCAGCGGTAAAGTGCCATACCTGAAATTGATGAGGCATACGCGGTGGACACCAGTCATATGTCCGCACTGCGATTCACGACTGCACTTTGACAAGCGAGATTGGTTCAAAAAGGGCGGGATGTTTGTGCTGTCGCTGCTTCTTCTCTCTGCGATTTGCCTGATTGGGACATGGGTAAGGCCGAGCGTCGCCTACGCTGTAGTTTTGGCTCTCGGAGGTCTGGCATTACTTGTAAAGTTCCTCTTTGATGTCAAAGAGGCCAAGCTTCAAGAAGAAGAAGAGACTATGGAATAAGATTGTAGGGTGTGCAAAATTCTTTTTTTGCACACGCTGTGCAAATGTTTATCATGGGCCTATCTCAAATTACAATCAGGTAGGGTGGGGCTTGCCCCACCATTCGCGTCTGTTGTCACCTCCAGACTTGGACGCGAACAGAAGAATTGAATGAGGTATTTGTTGGTGAATAGAACCGCGTGTGCAAATAGTGCCTAATGCACAAGTTGCACACCCTACGAGGAATCAGTAGAACTTGTCGGAGACACTTGTGCGATACTGAGTTAATAATTTCTGCTCTGGAGTGGAGCATAAGAATGCCCAATACAAAGACACTATATATCACAGGGGCCGGCGCCAGCAGTGAAGTGGGATTGCCAACCGGCCGGGAGTTGAAAAGCAGGATTGCCGAACGTCTAGACCTACGACAAATAGGCGGAGATAGGTGTATACTCGATGCCCTTAACAACCACCTCAATAACTCAGAGAATCCCGAAACACAGGTAGCCCTTTACGTGAAAGCAGCTCGGCAAATCCGAGATGCGATGCCTCTGGCTGAGTCAATAGACAACTTCATGAACATACGCAAAGGTGATGAGAAGATTGAGCTATGTGGCAAGTTAGCGATAGTGCGTTCTATCTTGGATGCCGAGAAGCGTAGCCGGCTTTGGTTCGACACGTCAAATAGCAAAAACCGCCTCAGCTTCGCCGACGTTGAAGAAACGTGGTATGGAGCGTTCATAAAGTTGCTCACGGAAAACTGCACGAAAGAAGACCTTATGACACGTCTCAAGTCTATTGCTTTGGTGGTCTTCAACTATGATAGGTGTATAGAGCATTTTCTATTCAACGCTTTCCAAAATGTCTATTCTTGTGATCATGAGGAGGCTGGTGGGTTTGTCCAAGGAATCGAAATATATCATCCATATGGGATTGTTGGCAGCCTGCCTTGGCAGGGTGGTCAATCAGTAGCATTTGGAGAAGAAGAAGTAGACCCGTTAAGACTGTTAGGCTTAGCCCAGCAGATCAAGACTTTTACTGAAGGTACAGACCCTCAATCAAGTGACATCGTAGCTATACGTGAACATGTAGCCAAAGCCAGTCGCATCGTCTTCTTGGGTTTTGCGTACCACCGGGAAAACATGAAGCTCCTTAGGCCGGACGGGCATATATTTGACTCATCAAGACCGCCAGGTTCATGCTTTGGAACTGCAAAAGGAATATCAAGCAGTGATTGTGAGATTATCAAGAGGGAGATTTGTCCCAGTTACAAAAGGAGTATGACAGCCATGGAACTACGCAGTGACTTGGATTGTCATCGCCTGTTTGCAGAATACCGGAGAGGCCTCTCCTTGGATTGACCAGAAGGAACATTCTGACAAAGCTCGAAAGTAGAAGGTAAATCGGGGGACGCCTTACATATTTTCGGTTGATGGAAATGGTGCGATTCATCGCACCCTACGGGCCCCGTGGCACCTGCCGAGACACGATAAACGACCGACGAGGGACGAGAGACGAGAATCCGGTATCGAGTATCCAGTATCCAGAATTCGAGTTAATTCGTGTTCATTCGTGGCAAAGGCTTGTCGTTCGTTGGTCGTTCGTATGTCGTATTTCGCCTACGGAGATTCTGTAATACAATCTTTCAAAACGTTGTTTTCTATGCTCGATTTTTGTTTTGGCCAATCGTAACCTGTGTATTTGTGGTAGCTTACGAAGCTTTTCTTGTAAGGCGAACTTTTTGGTTGCGGCCGAGGGCGAAGCCCAAGGCCGCGCTGGGTTCATTCGTGGTTAGAATCCGGTGTTAATCTGTGTCGAAGTCGCTGGAAGTGTCATTGCTCCGGAAAGTTGTGCTTCTTTTGGCTTGCGCTCAAATCGGGATTCGCGCCGACACCTCGTCGCACAGGCCCCCCCCAAAAAACAGGGGCCTATACCCTTTGACAGGTACAGGCCCCGAAGTGATACAAATTGCGCCGTCCATCCCGCGTAAGCGGAACGTCCAGCCAGCGTCATAATCGACGCCGATCGCGTGTTACTTCAACCACAGTTCTACATCAAGTCCGTGATCTAATCCACACCGTGTCAAAACGGCTTGTCGAACGGCAGCGTCCTGCCGGCCAGCCCCGCGACCTCGGCATCCGATAGAGCGCGGCTGAAGATCTGGACCTCGTCGAGAGCGCCTGGAAAGTATCGCGATGGGGTGTCATGCCTCAGCGCGCCCAAGGTCAGTCTGGGCAGGGTCTGATCAAACTGAGTATTGTCCGCCGCGGAACCTATCTGCTGGCCGTTGACGTACAACATCATGGTATCAGCCGACTTGACTATGGTGGCGTGATACCATACACCGTTGGAGTAAGTGCCGCTGTAAATATCGGTGCCGCCGGCGCTGCCGAGCGGGAACCGGTGGAGAAAACGCAATTGGCCCGCACCGGTCATTTCTAACAGAACACCATGTTGGACCAATGAGTTATATACCGAAAGCAAGTCTCTGGCACCCGTACCGCCACCAATCTGGAACCACAATGCCATCGAGTACACCCGCAGGTCAAACGTGCTGTCGATCTGCACAAAGTCGTCCGTCCCGTCGAGGCTGATAGCCTGGCCAATCTTACCGGCCGTGAAGAGAGGACCACCGGATAAAGTACCATTGTTAGCTCCGGCGATGTCGTTGGCGTTGCCCTCCATCGGGTAATGCGCTACCAGGCCAGCCGGGTCGGGCTGCACTGGCGTGATCAACTGACGGACATAAGGGTACAGCCTGATATCGTCAAGGAGCAACGTGCCCTTGGCGCCGGCGCCTTCAATCCCGACCGTCAGGCTGATGACACTCTGCAGATTCGTGCCGACCGAGGCCAAGTCGATATTCCAGGGCTGCCATTGCTGCCGAGTTAAGTTGACGGCTTCACCATCGTATGCGACCTTGACGGTGTTGATCTTGACGTACAGTTGCCCAGCCACATTGGCCGGATCGCCATAGAACCATAGCGACAGCGTCAGAACGCCGTGCTCGGTCCAGTTCTGTGCCACAAACGTGCGTGTGACCTCCGACAAAGCAGCGGCCGTGTTGTTATACATCATGGGTGCAGACTGCCCGCCGCCATGTACGATGGCGCTCTCCATCGTCGGCTGGAACGGGACAGCATAACCCATAGTCGAGCCGTTTGCCGCCGGATTGGTAAATCCATCCGGCCACGTATCATAGACCATGTTGCTGCCGGGCTGGCCAGTCTGAATCTCATTGTAGGCCTCGAAATCGTCAACGAGAACGTAGTCGGCTACCGAGAAGCTCCAGAGGCTGCCTTTGGTGACGGTCCCGTCGGTGTTGACCTCATCGATGCGCCAATAGTAAGGCCCGCTGCTCAATTCAACGCCTTCGGGCGGCGTATAAGAGGTCGGGCTCTGACGGCCGCGATAGACGCCGGCCGTATCGGAGGCGTTGGCATCGGCCACAGCGGCCTTATCCAGGCCAAAATAGACATCGTGCTGAGAGGCTTTCTCGCCGGCGGACCAGTTCAGGGGCGTGGCCAGATTGATGGCTACTTGAGCACCGTCGCTCGGGTTGGCCGTGCCGGCCTGAAGGGGGTTCTCGCCTTCGGCGATGATCTGGCTGATCTGAGCAGCGCTGATGGCATAGTTGAACAGCCGAACGTCGTCCATCAGGCCGTCGTAGTAGCAGTTCCCGGCGCTTGTGGCGACGGGCCGGCCCAGACGCATGACCGCGAAACTCTTGATGTTCGTGTTATGCGCTGCATAGCCCACCTCGAGGCCATCGACGTACAGCCTGACACCATCTGTCAGGTCCCACGTGGCTGCCACGTGTCTCCAGCCCGTGCCGCCCACATCCGGGCCGTTTATGGTAATGTCGCTGGTTCCGGCGACATCTTGTTCGAGGAAGAAATCCAATTGGCCGTTCCCGGGGTCGTCGATGTTGATATGGATCTCATTCTGGCCGCCGTAGCCGTCGCCGGCGGCGGTCTGGCAGGCCCACCAGAGCATGCCTTCGTCGTTGTTGGCGGCATCGCCCTGTGTGGTGTTGATCCACATCAGGATGGAGCCTTTAGCCGTGGTCGCGATTCCCGGCGGCAGCTCCACGTGGCCCCGGTTATCGCCGAGGAACTCCAGCCCCATGTCAAAGAGGGTGGGAACCCGCTGGACCGTGCCGGTGCTTTCGGGCACTACGGTCCCGTGGTTTCCGTGGCCCGACCAGTCGATAACCCTCGCGTCTCCCTCGCCGACGTTGGTTTTCCACCAACCGACAAGATTCGGGTCGGTGATGGGGATAGCAGGTAGTGTAGTAAAGCTCCAGACGGCACCTTTGTACGTGGCGGCGCCCTCGAACTCATCGACCCGCCAGTAATACGTTTTACCGAGTGCAAGCGGACCGGGCGGCGTGAAGGTAGCCGCCGGCACGGACGCGCCGCCGGTGGCGTTGCCGACGGTGTCAGGATTGTCACCGAAATAGACATAATGCAATTTGGCGCCGACGCCCGCCGTCCAGCTCAGAGTCACAGCCGGGTCTTGATACTTGGCGCCGTCGGCCGGGTTCGGATTGTATGCCGTACCGGGCGCGATCGTGAAGCTCCAGACGTCGCCTTTCCAGGGGCTGTTCGGATTGGCCTGGTTGACCTCATCGATGCGCCAATAGTACGTTGTACCGGGAACCAGGCCGCCTGGATAGGGATCTCCGGGCATGCCCAAACCAACAAAGAAGGATGTGATCGATTGGGGCTGGTTTACCCTGAACGTATTGCCCGTGCCGGCGTTCACGTCCTCGAAGTTGTCGCCCAGATAGACATCTTGCGAGACGGCTGTGGGGCTTGCTTTCCACTTGAGCTCGGTCCACGTGGTAAGAAGCAGCGCGCCGTCTTCGGGTGCGGGGCCGTAGGCATACGGCCAGGTTTTACCTTCCATGGTGCCTACGATTTCGACCGCCGACAAGGCATGGTTGTAAAGCCTGACATCGTCAATCGCGCCAATCCAGTCGCATCCCCACCCGTCCGAGCCGATGAGGACAGGAGTGCTGCTCTTGGTAATTTGGCCCAGTGGGGCCGATTCGGTCGGCGCCCCATTGAGGTAGCAGGTCACCGTCGTGCCGTCATGCGAGCACGCGATATGGCACCACTCGTCTCGGTCCAGCTTTCTGCCGACGTAAACCCATGTCAGGGGCGTCGTGTTGAAGTAGAATCCCATGTAGGGCTTAGGGCTGTCCCACCCGTAGCGAACCTGCCAACTCCAACTGGGGCTCATCCCACTCATCGCCTTGGCCAGCGGCGCTGTCTGACCGCCAACTTGGCCCTTTCCTTCCGGGTCATCGGCGCCAGGTCGTATCCAGAGGGCTATTGAGATCAGACCACCGATGTCCAGGACGGCGTTATTGCCGCAATTGATGTAGTCCCCGCCGCCCCCGGGGACGCCCAAGCCGTGGAACTCCAGGGCAGCGCCGTTAATGCCGGTAATCCATGTGGGATTGTTGAAGAACGTCCCGTTGTTGCCGTTACCGCTGGAGTCCGACGCGGTTGTCCCTGAGCCTTCATCGAGCTTCCAGTGCGCCACGAGGTCTGCCGAAACGTTATTCGCCAAACCCAGCACCAAAACCAGCCAAATCAGACAAATCAGCTTCTTACACATGATAATCCTCCTTACAAGAGATTCTGATAGTTGTTTCCGCCCCGTCACACGCCAGGCAGACTCGCAACGGTCTCCGCTTTGTTTCCATTAGGCCGGGATATTTCTCTGTGATCTGAATCTGCCTCCTTCCTTCCAAAGCTGGATGCGGGCCACGGATTGGAAAGCGCAACCCTTCCGACAAACGACACAAATCTCACTTGTCCAAAGCCGGCAATCCACAGATGCAGCTAACTGTACTTATACCAAATACCCCCCTTCGGTGTCAAGGCGAATTCCAGGGGAGCCATTTGCGTTGTAAGGATTTTTTCTCTAATTCACAGACCGAATTGAGGGGAGATTGTCACGTTGACCGCTCCCTCAGCCTCCCAGCCCCCTGGCGGGCTCAATGAGGCCCGATTTTGACGCA
>Ga0214473_10005730_pt1 | contig 14878 bp, 14 predicted proteins | sample RVTome_7_FD_203509 | JGI IMG/M metagenome (GOLD analysis project Ga0214473, IMG submission 203509) | Soil microbial communities from uranium-contaminated site in the Upper Colorado River Basin, Wyoming, United States - RVT98D197 | ecosystem: Environmental > Terrestrial > Soil > Contaminated >... | reverse complement strand
CCCTCTGATTTTGAGCCTCTTCAAGAAAAAACGGCTGGTCTTGTCGATAGAGGGGAAAGAGGGGCTATAAATGATGATCTCGTAAAAAGTCTGAAAAGACGTATTTCCGTCATTCCGGCGAAAGCCGGAATCCAGTTATTTCAAACAATCAAAAAATTCTCTGGGCTCCGGTTTCCCCCGGAGTGACGGATTTTTGCGATTCCATCAATTTTGCCGGGGCAGGCATATTTGGCCTGGCATCCGTGATGGTCAAGTTTGCGGTTGTCCGGAAAGGAGTGACGACCCGGATAGGAATCGGAAACAGGCGAAGCCTCAGGTTACGTAATGCTCGGAGGTGATATACCGATCGCCGCGGTCGGGCATCACGGTCAAGACGTTGGACCCCGGCCCCATTTCTTTGCCGATCTTTAAAGCGGCAAAGACATTGGCACCGGAAGAGATTCCCACAAACAATCCCTCCTCTGGGATTCGGATTTTCCAATTTGACCCGGAGCGAGACCTGGAAAGGCTTCCCAATGGAGTCTAGCCTCTTGGCGGGAGTATTCCCGATTAAACCCAGCATACTGTCCAATTTTTTCATGGTTCACCTCTTGATGCGAAAAATTATTTTCCGGGTGTCAGAAGCGCCGATTTTGATTGCATTATTGAGTCCCCTTTTTTCCATGATGATCGCGGCTGAGGAAATAGTTAGCCCAGGATGAGGTTTGATCCAGGGCCCAGTTTCGGGGTGGAATGTACTCTTGTTTCAGAGACTCTTCCTCCCTATGCGGTTTGAGCCGGTCGTAGGCCCGGGCGTAGATGCACCTCCTCTTTCCCGGGAAAACTTCGCACCATCCTTCCGATGAGCCTCCACACTGGCCGTTGAAAAGAAATTTGGGACACTGGGATTGGGGGCAAAGAAAGGCCATCTCCGGAAGGGTGCAATCTCCACAGCGGCGGCAGCGGGAAGTGAAAAACTTCATCCAGTATTCCAGTTCGGTAAATAGGCTTTCGAATCGCGACCCGTCGATCTTCCCGCAGAGCCAGCGGGCCTTCTGATAAAAGGGAGCGTCGGGGACGAAGACCCAATGATGAAAAGAGCGCATGAGGGCATAGCCGAGGCTCTTCGAAGGATGGCTGCGCATGAAGTTGGGAACGTCGGAGTTGAGGCCCGTCTTCTCATCTTTTTGAAAGAGATAAAAACCATCCTTATGGGGAAAGGAAAACTCCGGAACCCAGACTTCCCAGTTCTTAGAAAATTCTTTGGATTGCTCGATCACCGACTCCAAATCTTCAAAGCTTAAATTAGGCCCGCCGACGTGCACCCCATGGTACCCGATTCCCTTCAGGACCGCGATCAATTTCGCAGCCCGGGTCAGTCGAGCCGCTCTTCCTTTATCGGGTGAAGCGGACTCCCTTTCGATGATCCGGTAAAGATCGTCCGTCACCACGCACCCCGGCACTCCGCCGCGGTTCATGATTCTGGCCACGGGCTTGTTGAGGATATAAACATTGCCAAGAATGGGGAGGCGAAATCCACTTCGGCGCATGAAGCGGAGGAGTTCGTCAAATTTCCGGGCATCGAACCCGACCTGGGTGATGATGAAATCCGCCCCCATCTTCACCTTCTTGTGGAGCTTGTAATACTGGGCCAGCACTTCCGATTCTAACTTCTTAAAAGGGGATACAGCGCACCCTTTGAAGAAATGGGTGGGCGGACATTGCATACCCCCACCCGGCGCCTTCTCTTCTATGCAAATTCCCTGATTCATCTGAGTGATCAGATGAATGAGCTGGACCGAGTCGAGGTCATAGACCGGCTTGGCCTTTCCTTCAAATCCGTAGAGGGGGAAGTCGCCGGTCATCACCAGAAGGTTGTGGATACCGATCCGGTCCAGGGCGTACAGGATCGATTCGATCTGGTTCCGGTTCTTGTCCTTGCAGGTGAAGTGAATGATCGGGTTGATGCCCATGCGGCAGATCTCCAGACCGATCACATCGGGAGAGAGGGCCGGGTGACCTCCCGGATTATCCGTGATGGAGACGGCATGGATGAGCTTCGCCTGGATCGTTTTCTCGGCGAGCCCCAGAATCTGGTCCTGGGTCTTACCCCGGGCCCCCCGCCCCGGCACGAGCTCGAGGCTATAAGTGAACTCCTTCTTTTCCAGGACCGCTTCTCTAAAGGGGTTCTTGCTCATGGGTATCCACTTCCTTCCCGTTATCCGGCCAGTGGGCACACTTTAAGGTCAGGACGACACCCCCTATTTTACCGCCCATTTCCAGTACGATCAAATACAAAGGAGCGAAAGGATGAAAAGGTTAAAAGGCAACTGCGAGAGAATATAAAGTTTTAATCGCAGCCTTAGTCGGAATCCGTTGAAAGAAATTGACGCGAAGACGATTCTTACCATCCTGCCCGCAGTCATTACCACTTCTATTTTATAAATTACGTAGAAAATAACTTTCAAATCCCTCCAATCCCCCCTTTACGAAAGGGTAGCTGTGAAAAATTTGGAATATACCCCCTCACCCTGCCCTCTCCCGCCCGGGGAGAGGGTAAACATACTGAAATAGGAAAGAAGTTCCCTCCCCCTTGATGGGGGAGGGCGAGGCCCTGCACCACGTGGGGTGCAGGACAAAGCCCTGAACCTAATATGGTTCAGGGGTGAGGGTGATCTAAGGGATTATTTCACAGCTTCAAGGGGGGCAGGGGGGATTTGAATGGTTTACGAGTGGCGGGCCCCCATGGAAAATTACTAAGTTATAAGGTATTCTAAAGCAGGCCTCTCTCTGACGGAGCAAAAAATACTAATTGGTCCACAATTGACCAGACCTATTCTACCAAAATCTCCCCTGCCCCCTCTTTTCCAAATCCCGCGAAACGCGGGACTCCCTTTTGTAAAGGGAGGGAAGGAGGGATTTAGTATTCGGTGTCTACATAATTATGGACTGACTAATAACCGGAGGTTGAGGAATGGTGAGTGCAAGGGGCGGGAGTACTGGCGGGGATCTCCAATTTTTTTTCGAGCCTAAAGGCGTGGCTATAGTCGGGGCTTCTCGGACACAGGGTAAGATGGGTAATACCATCCTGCGGAATCTACTCATGTTGGGCTATACCGGCCGGATTTTTCCGGTAAACCCCAGCGCCGGTGAGATCGAAGGACTGAGAAGTTATCCTTCTGTGGCCGCCATACCGGAGCCCGTGGAGCTGGCAGTGATCGCTTTACCCGCGCACCTGGTCCTGGAGGTCATGAGGGACTGCCAGAAGAAGGCGGTGAAAGGCGTGATCATCATCTCGTCCGGATTTTCAGAGTCTGGAAGGGAAGGGATGGAGCGGCAGCGTGAGTTGGTCCGGCTGGCAACTGAAGCCGGGATCCGAATTATCGGCCCGAATACCACGGGTGTCCTCAACCCCGCGGGACGCTTCACATCTACCTTCGTGAATTTAAAAGGAGTGAAGGCGGGGGGCATCGGCTTCGTGGCCCAGACGGGCATGTTTGCCGGAATGATATTCGAATATATTTTTTCTTCGCAGCACTTCGGGCTGAGCAAAGTGGTCGGGCTCGGCAACAAGGCCGATGTGACCGATGACGATGCCCTTGACTACCTGGCTCAGGATGAGGCCACTCGGGTGGTTATCATGTACCTTGAGGGGGTAAAGGACGGGAGACGTTTTCTGGAGTCGGCCAGGAGGTTAGTGCGCAAGAAACCCTTGGTGGTGATCAAGGGCGGGAAGACCGAAGAAGGGGCCCGGGCGGTACGTTCACATACCGGTTCGATGGCAGGACGGGATGAGACCTTTGAGGCCTTGTGCAAGCAGGCGGGCGTCATCCGCGTAAGCGACTTTGAGGAGCTTCTGGATTATGGCAAAACCTTTGCCTACCAGCCTATACCCCGGGGCAACCGCATGGCCATTGTGACGCTCTCCGGAGGAGCTGGAGTCATAGCCTCAGATGCCTGCCTGGAGTGTGGGCTCGCGCTCGCCCGTCTTGAGCCGCGTACCCTGGCGAGGGTGAAGGAGAAGATGCCGGACTGGGCCAGCAGTCCGGGAAACCCGCTCGACATAGAGCCTCTTTCGGAGATGATCTCCGCCGAGGGAGCCTACAGGCTGGGCCTGGACGCTGTTCTGTCCGACCCTGGAGTGGACATGGCCCTCCTCGTCATGGGCACCGAGAGGATGACCCGAATACACGCCGATTATGTGCTGGAAGTAACCCGGGCCCATCCCGGAAAGCCGGTGGCCGTCTGCATCATCGGTGAAGCGGCCATCTACAGCCAACTTTTCCAAATTTTGGAGGAGGCCAGTATCCCGGTTTTTGTGAGCGTCCGCCGGGCAGTCGCCAGTCTGGCGGCCCTCTACAGATATCGCCGCTTCCTGGATAGCCTGGCCTGAAAAATTTTCGTAAACTTTAGGCACTCTAGGCACTCAAGGCACTTTAGGCACTTTCTTTTATAGCGGATTGGCTTTCAGACCGGCTAAAAACGCGCTGAAGCCTATGCTGTTAGGCTGACATGTGCGGAGGAGGGCTCCACTCATCCATCAGCGGGGGCGATGAGACGGCAGCGACTTCGCGTGGCACGCCGCCTCGCACCAACATGTGTTTACAAAGGGTAAAAGGGTAAACAGATTGCCTTGACAAAATCCCCCAATTTGCTATCATCACCCCAGAAATCTTAGCTATCCCATTTCGTCAGCCCGGAGGTTGGCGTATGGCCGTGGAGATTATCTAACCCCATTTCTTGTAGGCGGAGGAATGGGATTTTATCACTTAACCAGTACTTCCTGGAAGCGGTACCTGACAGACTTTGCAAGGAGATGTAGATTCCCTTTCGTAAACCTCAGAAATTGGAAATGCTGGCATAGTCTGGCGGTTGTTTTTTTGGCGAAAACGAAACTGGTCTTATGCGGAAACCATATAAGACACCGCGAAATTGAGATTTGATGACAAGGGCCTTTTCATACTCATAACTTAGGACAACCAATCCGATGGTGTTTTAGGCCGACCCGAAAACAAATCAGGTTTCTTATACGGAAACCAGATCATCCAAAGTTGGGCAGCACAACCCAGGTGCAGAATCGCAGGAGATGACATGGAAAGCCACGAGGTGACAATGCCGGACGCTACGTATCCTGGTGTGTATATCGAGGAGCCCCCCGATTCTCGGCGCAAAATTGCGGGTGTCGCAACTTCAATGGCCGCCTTCATCGGATGGTCACAGGAAGGACCGACCAGCCGTGCGCAATTGATGTCAAGCTGGTCGGAATACGGAGCGGTCTTTGGTGGCCTGAATTCGGAAAGCCTCCTTTCCTATTCGGTCTACCACTTCTTTGGCAACGGTGGCCGGCAAGCCCTAATTGCACGTTTGCTTGGCGACACAGCATTAAAGCCAAACACCCCTGGTTTCGAGAACCTCCTGCTGCCGAGTAGCGGCAACGGCGGCCTCTACATGCTTGACCAAACAGGATTCAACCTCCTCTGTGTGCCTGCTGAAACAACCCCCCCGATTGTGGCTCGCCTCCAGGAGTATTGCCGCGATCGTGGCGCATTCTTGATCGTCGACTGCGATGAGACAGCGACGTATGAGTCGCTGATCCATGGGCCCGATTCGTCGATCACACGCGAAGATGCGAGCAATTCAGCCTTGTACTTCCCTTGGATCTACGCCCCCGATCCAATATGTGGAGATCTCCCCCGCGCGCTGCCGCCGTGTGGCTTCGTTGCTGGGCTCTATGCAAGGACCGACGCCACTCGTGGTGTGTGGAAAGCTCCCGCAGGTATCGATGCTAGACTTGTTGGTGCCTCTGGCATAACGGCGACCCTCACTGACAGCGAAAACCAAGTACTGAACGCGAGGGCGATCAATTGTATCCGGGATGTTCCCACTCGAGGAATTGTGGTGTGGGGAGGGCGAACTCTGCGCGGTGCCGACAACTTGACTTCTGAGTGGAAGTACATCCCGGTACGGCGGCTGGCGCTCTACATTGAAGAAAGCCTGATTCGTGGCACCAAGTGGGTCGTTTTCGAGCCGAACGACGAGACGCTTTGGGCACAGATCCGCCTCAACATCGGGGTGTTCCTGGACGACCTGTTTCGGCAGGGCGCATTCCAGGGCACGACCCCAAGAGATGCCTACTTTGTCCGGTGCGACAAGGAGACGACGACGCAGAGCGACATCGCCGTGGGGATCGTCAACATCCTCGTCGGCTTCGCTCCAATAAAACCGGCCGAGTTCTTGATAATCAAGATCCAACAGCGCGCTGGACAACCGCAGGCTTAACTCGGCCTTGTACCTTCATAGCAACCCCCTATCGGGCGCACGAAGGAGAAGAAAGGATTCTGAGAAACCTAACCTGAGGGACAACACCATGAGGATGATTTTGATCGTTTCGCTTTCACTACTCTTGTTGGCTACTGCTGACCCTCTTGTCGCAGCGGAACTCTCCGGGACGGTTTACAATGGCGGTGTGCCTGGAGCAAATCTGATCATTACCGCGGAAGGCAGGAAGGGTGAAACGAGGACCGACAGTACGGGGCGATACAGGTTCGACTTACCAGCAGGAAACTATGTCCTTATCATTCGAGGTCAACGATTCCCTGTCACGGTCTTACCTAGCGGCACCAGACAAGACATCCGCTTCTAAGAGTACCGGATGACACGAAGGAGACCCTCCGATGGCTAAGGAAACACCGACCGCGAAAGATTGGTGGGACAAGTTGGAATCTTTTGCAAAGATTCTTGCCGGTGTCTGTGCTGCCGGGGGAGCGATCTTGATCCCGGTTTTCATTAATCATTACACCGAAGAGAGTCGCAAGTCTCAGGTCTATCTTCAGATGATGACCGAAAGGGAAAAATCCGATACCAGCATCAGGGAGAACATGTTCAAGATCCTCATGGATGGATATCTCCAAACGCTCAAAGAGGACGCGAAAAATGAGGATTTGGAATCTTTTCGAAAACGAATCGTGTTTCTCGAGCTTCTCGCGGTTAACTTCCAGGAGTTTTTCAATGCGAAGCCCTTATTTGAGGAAGTCTATGAGAGGCTGGTGAAATATCGGGGCACAGTGAAGGATGAACAAACAAGAAACGCATGGATGGAGTTGGAGAAGAAGATTACGGGCGTCGCTAGAGAGATTGCGTCCGGACAAGCCACGACGCTGAATACGCTCGGGGACAGCGTTGGGTTTACCATGAGAAAGGGCGAAGTCGGTTGCATACGGCTCTATGACAAAGCATACTTTGAAACTCTTCGAAAACGTGACGGAACCTCCCGCTTTCATATTTTCGAAGATGGAGAATGCTTGCGTGATGGGGAGAAAGAGGAAGAGGGAAAGGCAGGCACACCCACACCGAAGAGCCAAGATCAGAACGGCAAGCAGTCGCTCACCACAAAGGGGTATCACAAACAACAATCCATCGAGCTCCGCGTTAAAGAAGTGAAAGATGCGAGTGTAGTAGTTTGGGTCACGGTCTATGCTGACTTCTTCGCGCGGAACGTCTATGTGGGAAGCGAACGGGTGAGGCGTTTTCCGGTGAATGTTTCCTATTTTGATCTGCCTTATACGGACAACATCCAATTAGCGGACGGAAATCGATTTTCACTTGTGTTGAAGCGCATTTACAAGCCAGGTGGAAACGAAAGTGCTGAGGCTGATATTGAGGCCATCCGGTTCAAGAACGATTTCATGAGTATGAAAGATCGTCCTCTCTTTGAGGAAATGCTCAAGAAGCTACAACAGAGTCCTACGACGCGGTGATTCGATCTGTTGTCTGAAGAACGCCTCCGACCGATTGCCCCGTACGATCAGGCTGACATATGAGGTTGATCCCCTAACTTGGCCCCGGTATTCTGGGGGACGTTGTGTCCTAGGTATCTTTATGGCGGAAGGTGGTATCAGGACTTGAAATGTGAATTAAGTCGAAAACCAACTTTAGTTATTTCAGCACTATCTTTTGAAAAGCCTTTCAAATTCTATCAAAAGTCCGGGCCTAAAACCTTAAATTCATCAACTATGGCTTGAAAATGCAGCCGATTTGGGGAGACAATTTTCCGCTTGACAATCCATTAGCGCAAGAGTATCGTTTCATTGCATAATTGTTATCCCCTCTGTAGCCCGGTAAACCAACAGCCAAACCTCTAACCTTCTGGTGGAAGTCATGAGAAGCAGTTTCCGGAAGGTGCCGATATGAAGCCTCCAAGGGTTCTTTATTTCCTTTGGAGGCTTTTTGTCATCTGGTCTGGGATAAATAGAAACAGATTCGTTGGGACTGGAAACCTTGCTGTTAAATTTTGCAGGCTAAATTGCTTTTCGGTTGTATAAACAATAAGACTCTAAAAGGAGGCAACAATGGCAGACAGGGTAATTTTAATAGGTTGGGATCGTCCTATTGTTGGCCGGGAGCAACGAGCAATGCAACTATTCCAGAAGTGTATTGAGTATTACTCCAAGTTACAAACCGGCGGTAGGATCGAAAGCTTTGAGCCAGTAATCCTCAGTCGTCACGGGGGTGACCTGAATGGGTTTATCCTGCTAAAAGGCGATGGAAAAAAGCTCGCAGAGGTCCGAGAAGAGGATACTTTTATTGAACTCACCCTCGAGGCGAGTCTTTGTCTGGACGGTTTTGGAATCGTGGCAGGCTACATCGGCAAAGGCGTAACAGATATCCTTTCTCGATGGTCGAAGCTTATCGGCAAGTGACCCTTGTCGGCAACCGTTGGGGTTTGAGATGGAAGTTCAATGGATCGAAGGGGGCAGGGCCAGCAATGGCCGCCCCCATCGATTTCAAGCAGAAATTCTTCTTGAATTCCTGGTCTTGGATTTGATCAAGGAAAAAGGGGGACTTTTCTTAAGATATTCTATCTCTTCCCGGATTTTCATAATTTCAGGATGTTCCCGAAATTCAACAAGCAGGGGGACAAAAATTTACCAAGCGGATTCGTTTCCTGTAAATTGGGTGAACTCATGCTTGGATTGGAGGCGAGATGGACGATTTCGTATTTTGCGTAACTGGGTGGCTTTTCATTGGGGCTGCTTCGATGCTTTGGTTTGGTTGGACCCTTCTCCCCGTTCGAATTGGTCCCTTTTTTGAGTCCAAAGTCTTCGGAGAGGTCTATTCTCGTCTTCGCCTCTGGATTTGGCTCTACCGGATTCATATCTTCGGTTATCTCGTGACGGTGATGGCCTTTGCCGCTCTGGCAGCCCTTGTGGTGGAGTCGGATTCACGGATCTTGGTATGGCCGGCCGTGGCGGTGTCAGCGGCTGGCTTGATTGTGGCAGCGGTCGCGGCGGCGTTCTATTACCATTTTGGGGCTTGGGGGGCGATTCGTATGAAAGATCAACCCGGCAGCAGAATCCAGAGCTTTTTGGATTCTCTGCTCGTTGGAACCGAGTACGTGACTTGTCTGGTGCGGTTTGGACGAGTATTCTTCGGACTTGGCCAAGTTATGCTGGCCATCGGGCTTTTTCACGGGGAGATCCTGCCGCTATGGCTTATCGGGGGTGCGGGGGTACTGGGTTTGGCAGCTATTGTCGTGACTATGGCTTTTCCGGACAATCTGGAGTATTACCGGCCTTTGTTTCACCTCAACGCAGTTTGGCTGGCGGGAATAGGTATTGTTATCCTTACATCGGGGATCATGCTTAGAGGGTAATGGGGAAAGTGGTATCGGGCCTTGAAATGTGAATTATTAACAGTCTCATAATAGTGAAAACATTGCTTTATAAAATCCCTCCTAACCTCCCTTTGCCAAAGGGAGTCCCGCGTTGCGCGGGATTTGAAAAAGAGGGGCGAGGGGAGATTTTCTGAGTAATGTCTATTTAATTATGAGACCCTTAATAAGTTGAAAACCAATTCCAGCTATTTCAGCACTAACCTTTAAAAAGCCTTTCAAGTTCTGTCAAAAGTCAAGGCCTTAAATTGCATGCCGGAGCAGATGACGGTGAGCCTGGGTTTGGGGAAGATCGAAACCCTCCTTCAGAGAGATAGAAATTTACGCCAAAGAGTGGAGGTCATGGGGCTGGCCTTGGGAAAAAAAGGGAAGAGAAAATACTTTATTACAATTGCCTGACCCCAATCTTTTCAAATCCTCAATTTGGATTTGGAAACGGAGACCATTTCCAAAGGGTAAACAGATTGCCTTGACAAAATCCCCCAATTTCCTATCATCCCCCTGAAAGCCTGGCTATCCCATTTCGTCAGCCCGGAAGGTGGCGTATGGCTTTGGAAATTATAACACCCCATTTCTTGTAGGCGGAGGAATGGGGTTTTTCGTTTAACGACTACTTCCTGTAGTCAACAACCGGGCATTTCAGGGAGGCCTGCATGATTTCAATAGATAACCATCAGTCTCTTTTTAATCTCCCCGCTCACTTTTTTAGGACCAAACTTAATGCATTCTACAATTTGTATTTGCTTGACATGTAACTCTGTTATTTGTATATTCAACCCATCCCAAAGCAAGTTCTTATCATTTTTTTTCCGACCCTGGAGGCAGAGGAAGACCATAGCGATGAATTCGTTCCTTGTTCACGTAGGCGATGACAACTTCTGCCGGGTGCTGCCCGAAGAACTGGATCGGTCAAAGTCGGACAACGGGCGTGTCAAAGTGATGGCGTTTCCACCCCTGGGGATTCAGACGCTCGCGCCGGTGCTCCGCCAGCGGGGACACCAGGTGCGGATGTTCGACACGGCCCACCCGCAGATGAAGGCGGAGCACATCGCCCAGGCGGTGGCACAACAGCCACCCGACGTGATTGCGCTGTCATTTCTTTCGACTACCACTTACCCGGCGGTCAAGAGCATGGCCCGGCGACTCAAGGCCGAGGCGGGGAAGATCCCGATCATTGTGGGCGGCGCCTTCGCCACCTTGAATGCGGATCGCATTCTGGGTGATTGCGCGGACATCGACTGCGTGGGGGTGGGTGAAGGCGAGGAGCTTCTGCCGGATTATTTGGACCACCTCGATGATCCAGGCTCCGTGGCGGGCCTGGTCTGGCGTCGCGGCGGGAATATCGTAGAGAACGCCCCGCGTCCACTCCTCCGGGACCTGGACCAGTTTCCGTATCCCGACCGGACCAGTCTGCCGATCGACTACATCGAGTCCCTGCCCCTGGATGTTCCGGCGGTGCTCTCGCTGGACAAGTTCTGCACCGTGCAAACGTCGCGCGGTTGCCCGTACTCCTGCATCTACTGCGATATCCCGTCCTTGGGAGAGGGCCGGTGGCGGAGCCGTTCACCCAAGCATGTCCTGGGGGAGTTGCAGGAACTCAACGATTTGGGCTATCGCTCGATTTACCTGACCGATGATCACTTCCTCATCAACCGCAAGCGGATTGACAGCATTTGCCGCGGCATCATCGAACGCAAATTGAAGTTTCGCTGGGGTTGCGAAGGGCGGGTGGATTCGGTCGGCATTGACCAACTGCCGGTCATGCGCCAGGCCGGCTGCACTTTCCTGGCGTTCGGCGTGGAGGCGGGGACCCAGAAAGTGTTGGATCGGCTCAATAAGAAGCAGACCCTCGCTCAGGTGGAGCATGCGGTCAGGAAAGCGAAGCACCAGGGAATCTCCAGGCTCCATGGGTTCTTTATCGTCGGCTCACCCGATGAAACCGAAGCGGACATCCTGGAAAGCTTCCGCTTCGCTGCACGTCTGGAATTGGACACGTTTGGTTTCAATCGTTTGTGCGTCTACCGCGGGACGTCGCTGTGGCAGGAGTATGTGGCGCGCGGGATCCTTGACGACGAGCGGGACTGGCACAAGTGGTTCAAGTGCTCCGACATCGACCCCACCATTCTGCCCAGCGCGGTGGTGAACCGGCTGCGGGCGAAAGGTTACGGTTTGCTTTTCCTCCACCGGATTCTCAAGCGCCCGATCCGAACCTTGAAACTCCTGCGCGCTTTCGGCCGCCACATGAAGACGTCCGACATCATCAAATTGCTGAGCAGTCCATTTCGTCGGCGGACTTTGACCCGGAAGCCGGAACTCCCGGCCCGGATGATTGATTCAGGACTTGAGGAGCCGGACCATCAAACGGTCGCGGCCGCAGGCCTCCCGTAGGACCGTCGATGTCATTGAGCTCAATATGGAAGTAATAGAAAAGCTTGGCTGGAGGCTAAAGGAATCCGATGTGGCGTTTACCAAGAATTAGAACGCAGAAATGGGGATAACTCTGCCAGACTGATTTCTGAGGCACGGGAGGCAGGGCCAAAGAGGCCCTGTTTTTCTCTTATCATGCTTTCAATGCGTAATCATCGAATACCAGAGCGGTGTTCAATTACAGATAAGTAGGTGTACTCGGTAAAACCTGCTTGGGTAGACTCAGTCGACTCGATTCCGTGCAGTTCTTCCAGATGTTTTGTTTTTAAATTTCTTTCTAAGTACGGGATAGAGGGTTTTTATTCTTGCCATTTTCTAAGAATGGGAGTTAGATTGATTCTTGTCGAGAGCTTGTCCGATAATGCAGGAAAGAAAAGAGCAAAAGGCAAGACCTGAGCCCCCGCGCTTGGTATTTTTTTGTTGACCCGCAATTTCCTTTTCCGTATACTGACCTCACCCAAAAACGAGTTCTTATCAATAAGTGTCGCAGAAACGTCCAATTCGTTCGACCAACGGGAGGAGGAAATCGTGCTGAAAACCTGCATACGTTTCATGATCGTCGGCGTGATTACGCTGTTCTCGGTTGCTGCCTGGGGCCAACAAACCCTTCAGACCATGCCGTTCGGCACCCCGATCGGCAACGACGCCGCGAAGAAAATGGCTGTCGCGGCCGTCGCGGAGGCGAAGAAGAACGGCTGGCCCGTGTGCATCGCGGTCGTCGACTTTCACGGCGCGCTGGTGTATTTCGAGCGCCTGGACAATACCCAACTAGGTGCCGTTAGGGTCGCAGTGGACAAAGCCCGCACGGCGGCGAAGTTCAAGCGCTCGACCAAGGTGCTCGAGGACGCCGTCGCCGGTGGACGCCATGCGATCCTGAGGTTGGGCGACGCGACGCCCATACAGGGCGGTCTGCCGATCGTTATTGACGGGAAATTCGTCGGCGCGATCGGGGTGTCTGGCATGTCGTCCCAGCAGGACGAGCAGGTCGCTTCGGCTGGACTGGCCGCGCTGAAGTAAGCCGATCTGGTTTTCTCGGAATTCAGGACAGGGCCGGAGCACGTATGCGCAAAAGCGGTGTTAGGCCTTGAAATGTGAATTAAGTCGAAAACCAATTCCAGTTATTTCAACACTATCTTTTAAAGAGCCTTTCAAGTTCTGTCAAAAGACAAGGCCTCAGACCTTGAAGTAATCCACAATCCTGCCGCCAAAAAAGCCCCAATGAAAGGGTAGAAAGGTTAGGAGGAATTGGGCAAAAATTTTGTCTGGGCCAGGATTCATTGACAGGCAATCGCCTTCCCGGTATACTCACACTACCCCAAAGCGAATTCCTATCAAAGACGCAGATTTATCAGGACGATCAGGAAACAACAATGATTGTATACAAAATGGTAACCAAGGAACAAGGTGGCCGGCTGGTGAGCCTGATGGAAAAGGGCAAACGGCAGATAGAGTACCGGCCGGGCGAGGTCGCGTACCCCCCAGTCGGGATCCTGTATGCACGTGACTCCATGGAGGCGGCCTTTCAGGCGGTTAAGGAATATAGAGCCGGCGAGATCCCGACCGCGGAGCTCTGGGAAGCCGAAGCGACCGGAGTGACCGATATTGGTTATTCCACCATCGTGGGCTGTGCAAGCTTAAAGCTCGTAAAGAAACTATACCCGATGGATTCCTGAGCTGTCCAAATATGGAGAAGATGGTGTCAGGGCTTGAAATGTAAATCAAGTCGAAAACCAAATCCAGTTATATCAGCACTATGTTTCAAAAGGCCTTTCCAATCATGTCAAAAGTCAAGGCCTGACACCCTAAATTTTTTAAATTTTGTAAAGCTTCCCCTTGTTTCATCGCGGGTCGGGCCGGGGATCCTATTCGACATTGCAAATGATCAGCCTGCAAACACCCCCTGACAAATGCATATTGTCTATCCATGCTAATACATATAAAAATGCATATCCCGAGGAGAGGCTGATGAGGACAACGCTGAACATAGAAAACCGATTGCTTAAGAAACCAGCCAAGCTTACCGGCATTCAGGAAAAAACATCCCTGGTTAGAAGGAGAGGCTATGTCTCGGTTTGATGAGATTGCCAACTCGCTCTTGGATTTCGGGGGGGCCAGAACCTCTGAGTTGACAAGGGTAGCCATGAAAGAGGGAGTGCCGGCGGGCGAGATTTTGAAGCGGGGTCTTCTGCCGGGGATGAAGATCGTCGGCGAACAATTCAGAAATGGAGAGATCTATCTGCCCGAAGTCTTGCTTGTTGGAAAAGCTATGAAAGAAGCAATGGCCTTGTTACGGCCTGCCTTCCAGAGGGAGGGAGTATCCCGTCGAGGTACGGCTGCCATAGGCACCGTAAAAGATGATATTCACGACATCGGGAAAAACCTGGTGATCATGATGCTGGAGGGAAACGGGTGGGAGGTAACGGACCTGGGAGTTGATGTATCGACCGAGGAATTCTGCTCTGTGGTCAGGGACAAGGCTCCGGATATGCTGGGGCTGTCAACCCTTTTGACCACGACGGTAATGAGATTAAAGGAAGTAATCGATGCCCTGGAAAAGAATGGACTGAGGAAAAAGGTTAAAATCATGGTTGGCGGCGCAGTCGTCACTCAGGCGTATGCGGACAAAATTGGGGCGGATGGCTATGCTCTCAACGCTGTTGAGGCCATTGAGGTGGTTGGGCTTCTTTTGAATCGATGAGCGCCGATCAGGGGGGATAGAAATGCCAAGACTGAGCGGGAGAGACCGGATACTTACAGCCTTACGGCGCGAAGAGCCCGATGTGGTTCCCCACATGGAACTTT
>Ga0214473_10005729_pt1 | contig 14878 bp, 14 predicted proteins | sample RVTome_7_FD_203509 | JGI IMG/M metagenome (GOLD analysis project Ga0214473, IMG submission 203509) | Soil microbial communities from uranium-contaminated site in the Upper Colorado River Basin, Wyoming, United States - RVT98D197 | ecosystem: Environmental > Terrestrial > Soil > Contaminated >... | reverse complement strand
CAACTCCGCGCCTCGTCCACGGCGGCCGCGAGCTCCTCGGGCGTGAACGCGGTGAAGTCGGCGGTGATGCCCGGCGTGAGCACCCCGCCGGTCGCGATGAGCTTGATCGCGGTCGCGCCGGCTCGGATCTCCTCGCGCACGGCACGGCGGACCGCGTCGGGGCCGTCGACCTCGCGCGCGATGCCGACGGTGTGGCCGTGACCACCGGTGATCGTGAGGGCGCGGCCGGCCGCCAGGATCCGGGGGCCGGGCAGGAGCCCCGATGCGACCGCGCGGCCGACCTGGATGGCGGCGTCGCCTCGGCCGCCCAGGTCGCGGACCGTCGTGATCCCATGCTTGAGGCTCCTCGCGGCGTTGGCGACGGCCTTCACGGTCGCGGCCGCGTCGCTCGTCATCTCGCGCGCCTCGGCGGCGAAGTCGGCCGAGCCGTCGAAGCACAGGTGCACGTGGGCGTCGATGAGGCCCGGCGTCACGGCGCGACCGGCGCCGATCTCCACTGCTGCTCGAGCGGCCCTCGGCGCGCGGGCGTGCGAGCCCACCCAGGCGACGTGCCCGTCCGCGACGAGCACCCCCTGATTCTCGCGCCGGGTGCGACCATCGAAGAGCGCGACCCTCGCGAGGTAGACGGCTGCGGCGGGACTCACGCGGGCGGTCACGGTCCTCTCCTGCTCGCGCGCCGGTGGCGCGGGCGCGCTCATCCTAATGGCGTTCCGCATCGGACCGGGGGGAGGTGTCCCTCGACGTCCTCGACCCCGGGCTCCTCCCCTGTCCCCCCTTCGGGGGACACCCGACGGGCGGGGTGGCGATGTCCCCCACCTCGGGTACCCTTTCGCCGGTCCCGGCCCCCCGGTCGGGCAACTCCTCGCAGCAAGGGGCACGGTTCGTTGCAGGAACTCGCAGGTCGGGCGGTCGAGGCCGCCAGGGACGCCGGGGCCGACTACGCCGATGCCCGCGTCGTGCGTGAGGACTCCGAGTCGATCACCGTCCGCAACCAGGAGATGGAGGGCATCGACCGGGCGAGATCCGAGGGGATCGGTATCCGGGTCCTCGTGAACGGCTACTGGGGCTTCGCCGCCACCGCTCGGATGGACGAAGCCGAGATCGCCCGCACCGCCGACCTCGCGGTCCACGTCGCGAAGGCCGCCTCGCGCCTGCCGATGGAGCCCGTCCGCCTGGCCGAGGTCGAGCCCGCGTCCGGCACGTGGCACTCGCCGATGCAGCAGGACCCGTTCGAGGTCCCGCTCGAGGAGAAGGTCGCCATGCTCGTCGAGGCGACGCGCCGGATGCAGACCGTGAAGGGTCTCGCGTTCGCCGAGGGCGGCACGGACCTGTACCGTCGTCGGACCTGGCTCGCGACGAGCGAGGGCACCGCCGTCGAGCAGACGAGCGTGCAATCGGGTGGCGGCATCGAGGCGAGCGCGCTCGGCGAGGGCGAGCTCCAGCGCCGCTCCCACCCGAACTCGTTCCGCGGCCACATCGCGGCGGCCGGCTGGGAGCACGTGGCGCGCCTCGGCCTGGTCGAGGAGGCCGAGCGGACCGCCACCGAGGCCGTCGAGCTCCTCTCGGCCAAGGAGTGCCCGAGCGAGGTCACGACGCTCGTGCTGGACTCGGGGCAGGTCGAGCTCCAGGTGCATGAATCGATCGGGCACCCCCTGGAGCTGGATCGGGTGCTCGGCATGGAGGAGGCGTACGCGGGCTCCTCGTTCGTCCGGCCCGAGGACCGTGGCAGCCTCCGCTACGGCAGCCCGCTCGTCTCGATCACCGCCGATGCCACCGTGCCCGGCGGGCTCGGCTCGTTCGGCTGGGACGACGAGGGCGTACCCGCGCAACGCGTTCCGCTCATCGTGGACGGCATCTTCCAGGACTTCATCTCCTCGAGGGAGACCGCGAGCGTGCTCGGCCTGCCCTCGAGCGGGGCGATGCGCGCGGACGGTTGGCAGCACCTGCCGCTCATCCGCATGACGAACATCAACCTCGAGCCGCGCGAGGGCGCCGACACGAAGGACGGCATCTTCATGGCCACGAACACCTCGTGGTCCATCGACGACAAGCGCGTGAACTTCCAGTTCGGCTGCGAGATCGCTTGGCGGATCAAGGACGGGCGACTCACCGACATGTACCGGAACCCGAACTACACGGGCATCACGACCGAGCTCTGGGGATCGTGCGATGCGGTCGGCGGCCGCGAGGATTGGACCCTGTGGGGCACCCCGAACTGCGGCAAGGGCCAGCCGTCGCAGGTCGCCCGCGTCGGTCACGGGGTCGCCCCCGCCCGGTTCCGGGGCGTCCGGGTGGGGGTGCGGGGCTGATGCCCGGCATCATCGGACCGGACGAGATCCGGCGCGTCGCCGCGGCCGCGCTCGAGCTGCCGGGTGCCGACGGCGTCGAGGTCTTGTTCATGCACGCGTGGGGCGGGCTCACGCGCTTCGCCTCGTCGGCGATCCACCAGAGCACGTGGAGCGAGGACACGGCCATCCGCGTCCGCGTCGTCCGCGAGGACCGGATCGGGGTCGCCGCCTCGAACGACTTCTCACCCGAGGGCGCCCGCCGGGTCGCCGAGAGCGCCCTGGAGATGGCCTCGGTCGTCTCGCCCGATGCCCTGTTCCCGGGCCTCGCACCACCGGCGCCCGTGCCCGAGCGCGACGGCTTCGACGAGGCCACGGCGGTCATGACGCCGGAGGAGCGGGCCGAGGGCGTCGCCGCGCTCGTCGGGCAGGTGCCCGCGGGCTTCACCGCTGCGGGTGCCTTCGAGACGCTGGCTTCGGAGGTCGCCGTCGCGAACACCGAGGGGCAGTTCTGCTGGACGCCCTCCTCGCAGGCCTCGATCACCGCCGTGGTGACGGGCGGAGAGCGGGGCAGCGGGTTCGCCGAGACGTTCGCGAGCAGGACCGCCGACCTGGACCCGGCCGCGATCGGCCGTCGGGCCGCCGACAAGGCCGTCGCGTCGCAGTCGCCGATCGCCCTCGACCCGGGCCGGTACACGGTCGTGCTCGAGCCGGCGGCGGTCTCAACGCTCGTCGGGTTCCTCGCGTGGGTGGGCTTCGGCGGCCGCTCGCTCGCCGAGGGCCGCTCGTGCCTCTCCGGCAAGCAGGGGCAGCAGGTCGCCGCGCCCTCGATCAGCATCCACGACGACGCGACGTCCCCGGGCACCCTCGGGATCCCGTTCGACTTCGAGGGCGTGCCGCGGCAGCGCGTCGACCTGATCGTGCACGGGATCTTCCGCGACGCCGTCTACGACCTTCGCACCGCGAAGCAGGTCGGCACGACGACGACGGGACACGCGCTCCCGCCACCGAACCCCGACGGCCCGTTCCCGCTCAACCTGTTCATGGCGCCCGGCGACTCGAGCGTCCAGGAGATGGTCGCGGGGACCGAGCGCGGCCTGCTCGTCACGCGGTTCCACTACTCGAACGTCGTGCACCCGGTCGAGTCGGTGATCACCGGCATGACGCGCGATGGCACGTTCCTCATCGAGCACGGCGAGACCACCCGCCCGGTGCGCAACTTCCGATTCACGCAGTCGATCCTCGAGGCGCTCACGAACGCCACCGCGGTCGGGCGCGAGACCGAGCTCGCGAGCGAGTTCTTCTTCTCGGCCAGCCGGGTGCCCGCGCTGCGCGTCGAGGGCTTCCAGTTCACCGGTCGCTCGGACCACTGAGCACGCTGGCGAGCTCCGGGCGCCCTGCGATAGGCTTCGCCCCCCGACTTCCCCGACACGGAGGTGACCGCACCATGCAGGTCGGCGACATCATGCACACGGACGTGAAGGCGGCGAAGCCGGAGGACACGTTCGCCGACGTCGCGAAGATCATGCGCCTGAACGGGATCTCCTCCGTGGTCGTGCTCGACGGTGCGAGGCTCAAGGGCATCGTGACCGAGCGCGACATCGTGAACCTCGTCGCGGCCGGCGGCGACCCACACGAGGTTAAGGTCGCCCACGGCATGACCCGCCGGGACCTCGAGACGGTCTCGCCGAAGACCGACATCGCCGAGGCGGCCGAGCACATGATGACCCGAGGGATCCGTCACCTCCCGGTCACCGACACACGGGGCAAGGTCGTCGGGATCATCTCGATCCGCGACCTCACGCGGTGGGCGTCCGAGGAGCTCTCGGGCGGTCACGAGATGCCCGACATCGCCCGCAGCCACAAGGCTCTGAAGGCCGCGAGCGAGCTCAGCCGGCAGCGCCGCAAGGGCTCGTAGCGCGCTCAGCCGATCGCGTCGAGGGTGGCGGGGAGCTCGGCGAGCGTGTGGACCCACGCGTCGGGCTCGGCCAGCTGCTCCGGGCTCGGCTCCGCCGGCGCCTCGCCGCGGAGGACCCACACCGCCCGCATCCCGGCCGCCTTCGCCGGCCGGACGTCGTAGTCGAGCCGGTCCCCAACCATCACGCACGCCGAGGGCTCGGCGCCGATCTCCTCGAGCGCATGGGCGAAGATCCGCGGGTCGGGCTTCTCCATGCCCAGATCGTCCGAGACGCCCAGGAACTCGAAGTACGCGGTGAGCCCATCCCGCACCATCGCGCGGCGGATCTCGCTCGGCTGGTTCGCGATCACGCCCAGGCGGTACCCGGCCGCAACGAGCGCCTCGAGGCACGGCCGGACGTCGTCGTGCAGCGCATCGGGTGGGTTGGCCCAGTGCGGCGCGATCGCCCGGGTCACCTCGTCACGGTCGACCTCCGAGGACAGGAACCGCTCCGCGAGGGCGTCGCGGAAGGACGCTCCTTGCGCCCGGCGCAGCTCCTCGTACGCGGCCTCGTACTCCTCCTCGGTCACCGCCGCCCCCAGGTCGCGGAGGCCGCGCAGGACCGCGCGCCGGTAGACCCGGTCGTCGTAGATCACGCCGCCGATGTCCAGGAACACGACCTGCAGGTCCATGGCTCCGATCCGGTGCGTCGAGGGTCCCGACCTCAGGCATGCTACCCACTCCCCCACAGGATCCTTTGCCCCGCTTCGCCGTGCGGGCCTAGACTCGGCACATACGACCGCGTCGTCGGTCGGAAGAGGGGTGACGCGCCGGATGCGACGTATCGCCATCGCGATGACGGCGCTGCTCATGACGGTGATGGTCCTGGTACCCGCCGTCGGCAGCGCCGCACGGGAGACCACGCGGCTCCCGGTGGACGACATCCGCGACTTCAAGGGGGTGAAGGATCCGAAGCTCGTGGCGCAGGCGCCGGGTCTCGCACGTGAGGTCCAGCGTCTGACCGGGAAGTCTGTGAGCGCGGCCGCGGTCGGCGACACGCGGTTCTGGCTGGGCTCGGACGACTTCAACGGCGAGATCTACGTCAAGGAGTACACGCTTGGCGCCGAGGGCAGCCACGCCGAGATCTGGGTGGCGAGCGACTCGGACAGCGTATCGACCGGCCTCGAGTTCCCGGCGGGCGACTGCCGGAACGACGACGGCGTGCGCACGGTCGTCACGGACGAGCAGGTCCAGTACCTGCTCGACGAGTTCGACGACAACATGTACCCGACCGAGTCCGAGCTGTTCAGCGTCCCGCCGCCGCTCGACGGCATGGACGCGCCGCTCGCCTCGATCCTCGGCCTGCCGACGAACTACTACTCCGGGGACGGGGACAAGATCGTCGTGCTCGTCGACAACTTCCGCGACGACAACTTCTACGACACGGACAACGCGAGCACGTACTCGTACATCGCCGGCTTCTACTGGAGCCTGTACGACTTCTACTTCAACCGCCTCACGATGAACATCGACGGGTGGGACTGGCTCCACCGCACCGGCGACGACCCGCCGAACGACCCGAGCACCGACCCATGCACCCACGCGCCGGCGCGCCCGAACGTGTACGAGGGCGTCTTCGCGCACGAGTACCAGCACCTGCTCGAGAGCTACGCCGACTGGAACGAGGTCTCGTGGGTGAACGAGGGCCTGTCCATGTACGCGGAGCCGGCAACCGGCTACGGTGACTGGCTGCTCGGCGTGAACGACGTGGGGTTCGAGGGCAGCGTCCAGTGCTTCCTCGGCAACATCATGAAGACGACGGAAGCGAACCCGTTCCCCTACCCCGGCGGGCCCGAGAACTCGTTGACCGTCTGGGGTGATCAGACCGACGACCAGTCCGAGATCCTGTGTGACTACGGCGCGGCCGGGATCTTCATGGGGTACCTCGTGCAGCAGTACGGCGAGGACCTCTTGTCCAGGCTCCACGCGAACAAGAAGAACGGACTGGCTGGGGTCCAGAACCTGCTCGACCGGTTCGCCGGCGGCGTCGACGCCATGACGGTGCTCGACCGGTGGGCCGCGATGGTCGCGGTGGACGGTTGGCTCGACAGGGGAGCCGACCTGGTCGGGATGAACGAGGCCAAGTACCAGCTCGATCTCATCCACGGCAACGTGTACTGGGCCGGCGACCAGGCGTACGAGAACCCCGGCGCACCGCCGAACGGCTCGGACTACGTCCAGTTCCGTGACGCCATGGACGCGTTCCTGAAGGTCCAGGACGTCGACCGCATCGGGTTCGACGGATCGTCCGAGCTCCCGCCGGTGCCCGTGGAATGGACCGTCGACAACACGGTAGGCAGCCCGCCCGCCAGCCTGTACTCGGGCTCGGGCGACAACCTGGACCGCGCGATCATCCAGGAGGTCGCGGTCGGGGCCGGCCTGCTCACGTTCGAGACGCAGTACGTGACCGAGGCCGGCTACGACTACGGCTACGTGCAGGTCTCGACCGACGGCGGCGAGACGTACGAGAGCATCTCGTGCACCGACTCGATCCCGGCGCCGCTCGGCCCCGGCTTCGAGGGCGACTCCGGCGGCTGGATCGCCGAGACGTGTGACCTCTCGGCCTTCGCCGGGCAGACGGTGCTTCTGTCGTTCCGCTACGTCACGGACCCGGGCGTGATCGAGGCCGGGTTCTGGATCGACAACGTCGACGTCGACGGCACCGTGCTGACCGCCGGCACCACGCTCGACGGGTGGTCCTCGATGACCGAGATCAACCCGTTCGACGCGGACTTCACGGTCCGGCTCGTCGCCTACGACAAGAACGGCAAGAAGGTGCACCTCGCGAAGCTCGCGCTCGACGTGAACAACGACGGCTCACTGTCCGGCGCCGAGATCCAGGAGATGCTCGGCAAGCGCGGCGGGGTCGTCGCGGCGATCGTGACGTTCCACGAGCCGACCGAGCTCACGCAGCAGACCGCCTCGTACGCGCTCACCGTGGACGGGGTCCTGCAGCCGGGCGGCGCGTAAGGCGCCGAACGGAGGTCCACGCGAAGGGGCGGCTCCGGCCGCCCCTTCGTGCTGTCAGGACTCGGGCTCAGTACGGTGGCTTCAGGCGGGGGAACATCGGGAAGAGCTTGACGTTCGAGGTGGCGAGTGGCAGGGCGAGGCGCTGCGCCGTCGCCGCCACGATGAGGTCCGCGGTGCTCAGGTGACGGTGGCTGCCATGGAAGGCCCGCCCGAGCTCCCCCGCCAGCCGCGCCACATCCTCGTCGATCGGGCACCACCGGATCTCGGCCATGAGGCGGTCGGCCGGCGCACGCTCCGCCGAGCGGAGCGCGCGCGCGACTTCGACCCGCGTGACCTCCGAGCACGTGGGCGAACCGGCGAGGCCCTTCAGGAAGTTCCTGGCGTCCGGGTTCCGCCGGAGCACGTCGACGAGAACGGTCGTGTCGAGAACGACGCTCACGCTCGCCAACGCTCCTCGAGCTCCTCCTGACGGCGGACGTCGGCCTCGCGCAGCTCTCGGACGTACGTCGCCCCGTCGGGCAGGTGCGGCGCTATCCCGTACGCGGCGTCGACGGCGTCGCGGAACCGCCGGAGCCGCTCGGCTTCCGGGTCTCCGCCGAGGTAGGCGTCGAGGGCTTCGCGGATCACCTCGGACTTCGTGGTGTGGCGCGCCGTGGCCCGTCGCTCGAGCTCGCGAGCCTGGCGTTCCTCCAGGTAGATCTGGGTGCGCTTCACGCCCGCCAACATACATCGCGACCATACATCGCGCCACCGACACGGCTCCGGGATCAGCGGCCGGTGAGCGCGCGGAGTGCAGCGAAGGACTCGGGCCGGCACACGGAGGTACCCAGGCGGATCGGGTCGTACCGGTCGCCGTGGCAGTCCGAGCCGCCGGTGGGGATGACGCCGAGGCGCTCGGCCAGCCTGCCGTAGTGCGCCCGCTTGTCCTCGTCGTGGTCGGTGTGGTCGACCTCGAGGCCCTGCATGCCCGCTGCGGCCATGCGCTCGATGAGCTCCTCCGGCACCGAGGTCTGGTCGCCCCACATCCCCGGGTGCGCGAGCACGCAGATCCCGCCCGCGCCCAGGATGACCTGCACGGCGTCCACCGGGTCGAGCGCGTGCTTGCCCACGTGCGCCGGCTTGCCGTCGGCGATGTACAGGTCGAAGGCCTCGCGCTCGGTCTCCACGATGCCGGCCTCGACCATCGCCTGCGCTACGTGCGGGCGGACGATGTTTCCGCCGCCCGCGATCTGGGCCACGCGCTCGAAGGTGATGGGGAACCCGAGCGCCTGGAGCTTCTCGACCATCAGCTCGCCGCGCCGGAACCGGTCGTCGCGCAGGCGCTGGAGCTCGGCCTGGAACCCGGCGTTCGCGACGCCGGGCCAGTAGCACAGGACGTGGATGGAGGTCTTCCCGTACTCGGCCGAGAACTCGACCCCGGGGACCACCTCGACCCCGAGCTCGACCCCGGCCGCGATGGCCTCCGCGAGCCCCTCGGTCGTGTCGTGGTCGGTGAGGGCGATGACCTCGAGGTCGCGCTCGGCGGCTCGGCGGACGATCTCGGCGGGCTCGAACGTGCCGTCCGAGCGGTTCGAGTGCGTGTGGAGGTCGATCCCGGGCATGCTCGGATGGTCCCAGAGCAGATCGCGCCGCGTCACGCGAGGGGTGCGAGGAAGGGACGTACGCTGAGGGGCGTGACCGAGCGGTTCGACCTCGCGATCGTCGGCGGCGGCATCGTCGGGCTCGCGACCGCGTACCGGCTCCTCGAGCAGCGCCCCGCCCTCCGCCTCGCCGTCCTCGAGAAGGAGCCCGCGCTCGCCGAGCACCAGAGCGGGCGCAACTCGGGAGTGATCCACGCGGGCCTCTACTACGCGCCGGGGTCGTTGAAGGCACGCCTGTGCCGCGAGGGCAAGGACGCGCTCGAGCGCTTCTGCGAGGAGCACGACATCCCGTTCGAGCGCTGCGGCAAGCTCGTCGTCGCGGTCGACGAGGCCGAGCTCCCCCGCCTGGCCGAGCTGAAGGCGCGAGGCGAGGCGAACGGACTCCGTGGCCTCGAGGAGGTCGGCCCCGAGCGCATCCGCGAGATCGAGCCGCACGCGGCCGGCATCCGAGCACTCCACGTCGCCGAGACCGGCATCCTGGACTTCCGGCTCGTCGCCCTGGCCTACGCGGACGAGGTCCGAGCGCTGGGCGGGGAGATCCTCCTCGACCACCGCGTCACCGCGATCGACAGGTACGGCGCCGGCCTGGCGATCGAGACCACTCAGGGGCCCGTCCTCGGGCGGAACCTCATCACGTGCGCCGGCCTGCAGTCGGACCGGATCGCTCGGATGTCCGGCGCGCCCGAGACCATGCGGGTCATCCCCTTCCGCGGCGACTACTGCGCGCTGCGACCCCACGCGCGCCGGCTCGTCCGAGGGCTCATCTACCCCGTTCCCGACCCGGCGTTCCCGTTCCTAGGCGTGCACTTCACGCGCCGGATCGACGGGGAGGTGTGGGCGGGACCGAACGCCGTGCTCGCGTTCGCGCGCGAGCGGTACGGCCGCTTCGACCTGAGCCCGCGCGACCTGGCCGCCACCCTGGCGTTCCCCGGCTTCCGGCGGCTCGCCCGCCGCTACTGGCGGACCGGCCTCGGCGAGATGCGCCGCGACTGGTCGAAACCAGCCTTCGTGCAGGCGTGTCAGCGCCTCGTCCCCGAGCTCGAGCCGGACGACGTCGAGTGGGGGCCGAGCGGCATCCGGGCGCAGGCCGTGCTCGAGAGCGGCGACCTGGCCGACGACTTCTCGGTCCAGGCCTCCGAGCGCATCCTGCACGTCCGCAACGCCCCCTCCCCCGCCGCGACCGCGAGCCTCGCGATCGGTCGGGTGCTGGCCGAGCGCGCGATCGAGCGCTTCGACCTCGGGGGCTGAGTCGGACGAGCACTACGCCTGCGACGCGGGGACCGCGTTCGGCGCCACGTCCTCGGAGCCCGTGATCCGGAAGAAGCCGTCCACGTACGCGACCGACTGCCGCAAGAACACGGGGGGGCAGCACACCGGCTCGTCCGCCGGGTAGCGGGCCGCGTACAGGTCGAACCCCGCGGTCGCGAACACCAGGGATCCGTGGTCGGCGTCGGCGGGGCGCGCGACCACCTGCGGGATCCCGACCTCCGAGTACGACACGACGTCCACCGAGAGCGCCTCGGCCTCGCCCTGCTCGTGGAACGCGACGACCAGCTCGGGGACCCCGTCCGTCGTCAGGTCCCGCGTGGCGACGTTCACCTCGGTCCATCGCTCGCCGCCGGCGTCCTCGGCGCGGAGCCACTCGACCCAGCCGCTCTCGTCGGTGACGAAGGTGAACACCCGGACCGTGAACGCTCGCGCGGCGGTCGTCGTCGGCGAGGACTCGACGACCCACATCACGCGATTGCCCGCCACCGGCACCTGGCCGCACTCGCCGAGGATCCCGGGCGTGATGAGCGCCGCGCACGACGCGTTCGCCGCCGCGGTCACCACGGCTCGCGTGCCCTCGCCGAGCACGCGCCCGTCGGTGCCGATCGCGGGCACCTGCCCGGGCGAGGGGGTGGCGACCGCCGGCGGGAGGGTGGAGACGGCCGCGGTCGGGCTCGCGACCGCGGCCGGGCTCGGGCTCGCGGGCGCGGCGGCCTCGTCTCCTCCCGAGCGTCCGATCGCGTAGCCCGCGAGGGCTCCTGCCGCGAACACGGCCGCCGCCGCGAGCGCGATCAGGAGCGAGGTGCGGGTCTCCGGCCTCATGTCCGGGCGACGCTACGACCGCTCGCGGGCCCGGGCAAGCACCGTGGCGATCTCAGCCGACGGGACCGCTCCGCGCGCGGGCCTGCGCCGAGATCACCACCCAGATCCCGCCGAGGAGCACCGCGCCACCGGCCACGGCCGACCAGCCCGGCACCTCGCCGAAGAACACCAGCGCGAGCACGGAGGCCACGACCGGCTCCCCCGTGACGGCGATCGCCACGGTCCCGGCCTCCACGTGCCCGAGCAGGTAGTTGAAGACCGTGTGCCCGCCGATCTGGGGAACCAGCGCCATGGCCAGGAACAGGAGCCACACGCGGGGCTCGAACCCCGTGAAGCGTGCCTCACTCGCCGAGACGACCACGGCCAGGATCGCCGCGGTGGTCGTGTACGCGATGCCCGTGTAGGTCGTGAGCGAGATCCTCTGCCGGAGCGAGCGCCCGGCGAGCAGGTATCCCGCGACCGCGACCGCGCCCGCGAGCGCGAGCAGGTCTCCGAGCGCCGCCCTCGCCGAGACCCCGTAGTCGCCGCCCGAGATGAGCACCGCACCGGCCAGGGTGAACCCTACGCCGACGGCCGTGCGACGGTTCACGGTCTCGCCCATCGCCCGTCCGATGAGCGCGACCCACACGGGGGTCGTGGTGACCAGCACCGTGCTCGCGGCGACGGTCGTGTACGACAGCGATGGGATCCACGTGGCGAAGTGCAGGGCGAGCAGCGAGCCCGAGAGCAGCGCCGTGCCCCACTCACGCGGGCCGAGCGAGCGCAGCTCGTCCCGGTGGCGCACGAGCGCGATCGGGAGCAGGATCGCGGCGGCGACCGCGTTCCGGAAGAAGGCGACCGACATCGCGGGAGCCTCGGCTGCCCGGATCAGGATGGACGAGAACGCGACCGAGGCGACGCCCAGCCCGAGGAGCGCCACCAGGCGGGGGGCGAGTCGGTCGGTCACGCTGCCCGGCTACCCGCCGCGGGCGACCGAGCGAGCGGCCCCACGGCCGGCCCCCATCTCCCGGGACAGGCTGCGGGCCACCTGCTTGACCGCGGCGACGAGCTGCTCGTCGGGGCCGTCGGGCAGCAGGCGCTCGACCGGGCCGGCGAGGCCGATGGCGCCGATCGGCGTCCCGCGATGATCGAAGATGGGGGAGGCGATCTCGGCCTCGCCGACGATACCCTCTTGGTCCTCGACCGCGAAGCCGGCCTCGAGCGCCCGCTCGAGCGCGACCTCGAGCCCCGCCGGGTCCGTGATCGTGCTCCCGGTCAGCCGCGGGAGCTCGCCGGCGATGAGCGCCGCGCGCCGATCGGGGTCGAGGTAGGCGACGATCGCCTTGCCGAGCGCGCTCGCGTTCCACGGGATCGAGGCGCCGACCTCCAGGATCTGCACCGAGTCGTCCGGGCGGAACACGTGGTGCACGATGAGGATGCTCGCCCCGTTCAGCACGCCGACGCGCACAGCCTCGGTTACGCGCCCCGCGAGGGAGTCCGCCCACAGCAGCGAGCGCGAGCGCAGCTCGTGCGCGTCGAGGTAGGCGTTCCCGAGCTGGAGCATCGCGGGCCCGAGTCGGTACTTGCCGGTCTCCGGGTCCTGCTCGACGAACTCCTGGCGCTCGAGCGTGCGCAGGAGCCCGTGCACGGTTCCCTTCGCGATGCCGAGGCGCTCCGAGAGCTCGGTGACACCCAGGCGCGAGGCACCCGAACCGAGCTCGCGCATGATGCGCGCAGCCCGCTCCACCGATTGGATCGTCCCTCGCTCCGCCGTCACTCCGTCACCTGGCCGACCGCCCGGCGCCAGCCTAGACCCTCGTCGGCGGGCGCGTCGCGAGGGCTCAGATGGCGAGGGCTCGGGCGGAGCGCCCGAGCGCCGAGAACAGGATCGCCGTCGACGTCGCGCCGGGGTCCTGATGGCCGACGCTCCGCGGCCCGAGGTACGACGCGCGACCCTTCCGCGCCTGCATCGGGACGGTCTCTCGAGCGCCTTCCTCGGCGGCCACCGCCGCCAGAGCCGACGCGTCGGCGACGGAGCCGCCGCTGCGGAGCTCACGCTCGAAGGCCGCGACGGCCGGAAGCCACGCGTCCACGATAGTCTTATCGCCCTCGACCGCGGCGCCGAGCCGCTGGATACCCTCGAGGGCGGCGCGGAGGGCCGAGAGCAGGTCCTCGCCGTCGAAGGTCCGCTCGTCGCCGAGCGCGGAGCCGGCCCCGCGGAAGGCGGTGCCGTAGAGCGGGCCCGAGGCGCCGCCTACCTTGAACACGATCGCGTTGCCCACGGCCTCGAGGAGGCGGCCCGGCGGGATGGCCTCGTCCCCCTCCAGGGAGAGCAGCGCCGCGGCGAACCCGCGGTCCATGTTGACGCCGTGGTCGGCATCGCCGATCGCCGCATCGAGCTGGGTGAGGTAGTCGCGATGGGCGGCGACGTCGGCAGCCGCGGTCCTGATCCACGAGCGGACGAACGCGGAGTCCAGGGGCAGCACCCCCTCGTCGGTCCCAGCCCCGCCGCGCCGCAGCGTCGAACCGCTCACGACCGCAACCCTGCCTCCCCTGCGACCCCGGTGTCAACCGCTGCCGCGCAAGCCCCCCCTCCCGTTCGGCCCTGCCGAACAGACATCGGGTATCCCGCCCAGATTTCGGGGGCCGGTTGGATTTGACACTGCTATGTGAACAGGGTTCTCTTACCCTCAGGTGCCCGACCGGGCACCAGTGAGGGGGTGGTTCGTCACCATGTTCATGGGCGAAGTGGTTGGCACTGCCGTCCTGATCCTGCTCGGTGACGGCGTGGTCGCCGGCGTCCTTCTGAACAAGTCGAAGGCGCAGAACGCTGGCTGGATCGTCATCACCTGGGCGTGGGGTCTGGCCGTCTTCATGGGCGTGCTCACGAGCATCGCCGTAACGGACGGCGTCGCCCACCTGAACCCCGCGGTCACGATCGGCCTCGCGTCCGTCGACCTGGTCGAGTGGGGGGACGTTGCGCAGCTGATCGCCGGTCAGTTCATCGGCGCGTTCATCGGTGCGACCCTCGTGTGGATGGCCTACATGCCGCACTGGGCCGAGACCGAGGACCCGGGCCTCAAGCTCGCCGTCTTCTCGACGGGCCCGGCGATCCGCAACCCCGGCATGAACCTGATCACCGAGATCATCGGCACCTTCATGCTGGTGTTCGGCATCATCGCGCTCCCCGGCGCTGCGGAGGTCGGTCCGCTCGGGGTCGCGCTGCTCGTGGTCGTGATCGGCATGTCGCTCGGCGGCCCCACGGGGTACGCCATCAACCCGGCTCGAGACCTCGGTCCGCGCATCATGCACTTCGTCCTGCCGATCGCCGGCAAGGGCGACTCGGACTGGAGCTACAGCTGGGTGCCGGTGGTCGGCCCGATCATCGGCGGAGTGATCGGCGGCCTCGCCGGCGACGCGCTCTTCTTCCAGTAGATCGGTAAGGGGGGGTAGGGGCTCCGGACGGATCGACATCGTTGAAGTTCGGAGGTGAGAGCAGGAACATGAAGAAGCTCATCAACAAGGCGGAGGACGTCGTCCGCGAGGAGCTGCAGGGGATCGAGGCAGCCCACCCCGACCTCGTGAGAGTGCAGTACGACCCGCACGTCGTCGTCCGCGCCGACGCCCCGGTTCAGGGGAAGGTCGGGCTGATCTCCGGCGGTGGGTCTGGGCACGAACCCATGCACGGCGGGTTCGTCGGCATGGGCATGCTCGATGCCGCTTGCCCCGGCGAGGTCTTCACCTCGCCGACGCCGGATCAGATGCACGAGGCCACGAAGGCCGTCAACGGCGGCGCCGGGGTCGTCCACATCGTCAAGAACTACACGGGCGACGTCATGAACTTCGACATGGCGGCGGAGCTCGCCAAGGCCGAGGGGATCGAGGTCGAGTCCGTGCTGGTGGACGATGACGTCGCCGTGCAGGACAGCCTCTACACGGCAGGCCGGCGAGGCGTT
>Ga0214473_10005727_pt1 | contig 14880 bp, 10 predicted proteins | sample RVTome_7_FD_203509 | JGI IMG/M metagenome (GOLD analysis project Ga0214473, IMG submission 203509) | Soil microbial communities from uranium-contaminated site in the Upper Colorado River Basin, Wyoming, United States - RVT98D197 | ecosystem: Environmental > Terrestrial > Soil > Contaminated >... | reverse complement strand
TTACCATTACAATTAAGCTGATGTACATGGTGGCAATCCAGTACAGAATTGGCTCATCCTTCTTTTCAAGCGTAACATGAATTTTGCCAATTGTGAAATTATTATTTGCACCAGGATGGCAGCTTCCGCAAGTTTTAACAAGATTAGCTTTACTTACTGTTGATGTAGAATCACTTGAGGGCTTAATGTTATGAGCTCCGTGGCAGCTTGCGCAATTAGCGACTTCTAAAGATCCGCCTTTAATTGCCAACCCGTGATAGCTATCAGAAAAGGTTTTATAGCGATCTGTATTTAATCCATATTTAGCTTCTAACTTAACTGAGCTATGACATGGTGAGCAGACTTCTCTCGAGAGATTCTTAAATGCAACGGGTGATTTGGGATCATTATGTTTTAAAATATTATGTTCACCATGACAATCTGTGCAAACCGGTGATTCTTTATTACCCTGTGCAACAAACACACCATGAATGCTTTCTTTATACTCATCGGCTATCTGCTTATGGCAATGAGAGCAAGTTGTTGGTATATTAAATTTATTAACAGACGACTTTTCATTATTTCCCGGTATAACACCATGCGCGGTATGACAATCAATACATGTTGCAGCTTTATGGTTTCCATTTGCTATTTCGCTTGCGTGAACACTTAAATCATAAGCCGTAATAAATTTTGCTGACGGTGCTGTCTTAGATCTAATTTCTTCGTTATCTAAGTGACATGAAAGACATAATTTTTCCTGAGCATTTTTTCTTTGAAGAGTGTCACCAATTGCTTTCTGAGTAACAAGTGCATTCTTATGACATGAAAGACAATTTGGTGAACCCAATACTCCTTCAGTTAATCCTTCATAATGTTTTGAAGCTACAAAAATTTCTTTGACATCTGTATGGCATTGCCCGCAAGATTGAACCAGATTATCTGTAGCCCATTTTGAACTTTTAATTTTTGGAGAAACTACATCATGAGTGCCGTGGCAAGTTTTACAAGAAGTTCCAACAGGTCCATTTATTCCATTCGCCTTTTTCATTTGGGGATGGAACTGATGTTTTACTCTTGCATCTTTATGGCAGGAGAGACAATTAATTGGTTGGATATCTTCTTTGTGTGGAAGATCTTCCGCATTAAAACCAACATGGCATGATATACAAGTTAATTTTCTGTGCGGTGAATTTTGCAGTATTTTTATATTTACGTAAAGTGATACTTCTTTTCCCTTTCGCTCAGTTGTCAGAGTATTGTCTTCATGACAGGTTAAGCAATCTTCGTTTGATTGGGAATAAAGTAATGGTGAAAAGTAAAGTAACAATAGTGAAGTGAGAAACTTTAATAGGTCTATTTTACTTCTGATTTTAGTTTCTAATGAGCTGCTTCTATTTATCATATTTTTTAATTTTAATCGGTGTATGAAAATACTCGGTGGTAAATTAAGATAATTTTCAAAGAATATGCCGTAAAATCATTCTCATTTTTTAATAAATGAACTAATTTCCCCTAAATAACTCTCACTAATTGGAATGCAGCTTCAAATCATTTTCATTTCCGAGAAGCAACTATTAAGCTTTTTTCTGAATTGATTAGTAAAGAAATCGTGTGGACTGACGGGGATAGCACTCTAAACCAGGTAATTGAGTTTTTATTTCCCATAATTAGGACCATCCTTAACGAAAAATATATACTTAACTTTTCAGAATATTTTTCACCGCGGATTTCGAACCGCCATTAAATTCAAACATCTTATAAATATTTTCTTTTTCATTGCTGTTTTTATGATAGAACTCATTCTTATGTAAATCATAAACGTAATCCTCTTTCCAGCTTTGAACATTTTTTACAATTTCCATAACAGCATCAAGAATTAAGTATACCTCATCATCAGTCATGGTTGGATGAAGCGACATTCTAACCCACCCTGGTTTTTCTGAAAGATCACCATGATTTATCTTAGCTGTGATGTGTTTTGACATTTGCGGAGTAACATGCAGCAGATAATGACCGTAAGTTCCTGCACATGAGCAGCCGCCCCTGACCTGAACACCAAAACGATCATTCAGAATTTTTACTATAAGATTGTAATGAATATTATCCACATAAAATGAAATTGCTCCAAGCCGATCTTCAACATTATCTGCAAGAATATGAAGCCCTGGTATTTTTCTTAAGCCTTCAAATGCAATCTTCACTAAATATTTTTCACGTTCAATAATTTTCTCCACACCCATTTCTTCCTTAAGCTTTATTGCTAAAGAAGCTCTAATGGATTGAAGAAATGCCGGTGTTCCCCCATCCTCTCTTGCTTCGATGTCAGGAACAAATTTATGCTGCCCCCAGGGATTTGTCCAATCCACTGTACCACCGCCCGGATCATCAGGTATACGATTTTTGTAAAGTTTTGAATCGAAAATTAAAACTCCCGAAGAACCTGGACCACCTAAAAATTTGTGAGGAGAAAAGTAAATGGCATCCAATCTTTCCATAGGATCGGGTGGATTCATATCCATTTGTTCATAAGGCGCGGAACAAGCAAAATCAACAAAGCAAAAACCTCCATTTTCATGCATCAGCTTAGCCATTTTATGATAAGGTGTGTGAATACCTGTTACATTTGAACAAGCGGTGAATGCACCAATCTTCAATTTTCTATCATGATATTTCTCTAATTGCTTTTTAAAATCACTAAGATCAACCAAGCCCTGAGCATCTGGTTTAATAACTACAACATCTGCAATTGTTTCCAACCATGATGTTTGATTTGAGTGATGTTCCATATGGGTGACAAATACAACGGGCTTAAGATGTTTTGGCAGAGAAAGAAATCCTCTCAACTGTTCGACAATTTTCAGTCCTAAAATTCGCTGAAATTTATTTACCATTCCAGTCATTCCTGACCCGGCAGTAATGATTACATCATCAGGTTTTGCGTTAACATGGTGTTTGATTATATCATGAGAATGGTGATATGCTAATGTCATAGATGTACCGGTGACGCTCGCTTCGGAATGTGTATTCCCAACAAATGGTCCAAATACTTCGCTGATAGTTCTCTCGATCGGTTTATACAATCTTCCGCTTGCTATCCAATCGGCATAAATAATTTTTTTCTCTCCATAGGGCGAAAGAAACATCTGATCAAAGCCAATAGTATTTTTTCTGTAAGGTTCAAAATATTTTTCTGGTTGAGCCATTTTGTTTGCCTATAATTGATTGTGAAATTAAATAATTTTACTTGAAAATAGAACTCAAAAATGAATGAAACCTGATTAAAAGTTTTCAACTTCATTCTTTTTTTTCTAATTTTTGTTATCACTTAACCACAATTAACATTTACTTACCCTATGAGCTACATAATAGGCATTGATGGAGGGGGAACAAAAACCCACTGCTTACTTACAAATTTGGATGGAAGTGTGCTGCATGAATGTTACGGTGGAGCGTCACATTTTCTCGTTCAAGGAATTGAACCCGTATCCGAAATCCTATATAAGCTTATAAACGATTGTATAAAAGTTGTCAGCATCAATCAAGATGAAATTAAAATTGTTTTATTAGGTACAACTGGTGCCGGCAGAAGACCCGATGCTGAAAGACTTGAGCAGGGCTTTGCAGAATATCTTACTAAACAAAAATTTAAACTGAATCTGTTCAGGGTTGAAAGTGATGCACGCATTGCTTTGGAAGGAGCATTTTCCGGAAAGCCGGGAAGTATCCTAATTACCGGCACGGGATCAATCATGTTTGGTAAAGATACACATGGCAGCATACATCGTGTCGGTGGTTTGGGAAGATATTTAGGCGATGAGGGCAGCGGCTATGTGATTGGTAAAAAAGGATTAGCTGCTGTTTCAAAAGAATTTGACGGTCGTGGAGGTAAAACTTTAATTTCCGTTTTAGTAAAAGAAAAATTCAATATACTTTCTCAGGACATTTTAATAAAGGAAGTTTATAGAAATAATTTTGACATAGCCAAAGTGGCACCGCTTGTTATTGAAGCAGCAGAAAAGAACGATAAGCTTGCTATGAAGATCATTGAAGATGAAACAGATGAATTACTTCTGCATGTTTCTGCAATGCGAAAGAAACTGAATGAAAAAATTTTAGCCGTTTCTTTTATAGGCGGAATTATCACTCATAAAAATATTTATTCAGATACTTTGCGAAAGAAAATAGAAAAGAAGCTGTCTAGTGTTGAAGTTAAAGATGCGGAGAATTCTCCTGCAATGGGTGCTGTGCTAATGGCAAAACAGATTCTCAAAATATAGTTTTATATTCACACTAAATTTATTCCTGCAGAATTTCGGAGAAAAATATGTTCGGTAAAAAACCTTCCTTTAGAAATCCATGGGCGTGGGTGCCAACTCTTTATTATGCTGAAGGAATTCCATACGTAGTCGTAATGCTCGTTTCTGTTATAATGTACAAACGGATGGGAATTTCGAATGCCGACATTGCATTCTATACAAGTTTACTTTACTTACCCTGGGCAATCAAACCGCTTTGGTCACCATTTGTTGATATATTTAAAACTAAAAGACTATGGATAATCATAATGCAGCTAATAATTGGGGCTGGTCTTGCGGGAATTGCTTTTATGATTCCGCTGCCAAGCTTTCTCCAATATACTTTAGCATTTTTTCTATTGCTTGCCTTTAGTTCAGCTACTCATGATATAGCAGCCGACGGCTTTTACATGCTGGGGTTGTTTGAACATCAGCAAGCTTTTTTTGTTGGAATACGAAGTACCTTTTACAGACTTTCAATGATTACCGGACAGGGAATATTAATTATTCTCGCAGGATATTTTGAAACTCACAGCGGGCTGCCCCCGGCTGAAATTGAGGTATTTGCTAAACCTAATTTAAAGGTTGAACAAATTCTTCTTGATAATTCCTTTACAAGTTTATCAAAAGATAATCAATTAAAAGTACTGGCAAATACCAGTTTAATAAATATTAGCACTGGCAAAAGAAACAAAGCAGAAGTTGATTCAGTCGTAAACATCCTGCATGTAAAGAATATTCGAAACGGTTTTTATAACACTAAAGGAACAAGCCCAAAAATTCCTCCTCTCAAAATCAAAGCGGAAGATTATAAAAAAACTGTCGGTAACATTGCTATTGTTTCATTTGCACTTTCATTGGAACCAAAAGATCAAAAAGATTATGTCGTAAATTTTGATCGTGATGGTGGTGATAAGAGTATTTCAATTTTAGAAGGAACAAGATTTGTTTTTAATAAATCCAATTGGAATAAATCTGCATTCGCAATATTACAGCTCGATCCAAAGCTGAAAACTGAAACATCAACAACTTTCAAAGCAATTTCGGGAAATATTCCGTGGGCTTGGTCAATGACGTTTTTAATTTTGACCGGTTTATTCATTTTATTTTTTCTCTATCATTATTTTATTCTTCCTTATCCAGCAAACGATATGCCCGTTGTAAAAGATGGCTCGCGTTCAGTTAGCAAAGAATTCATCAGAACTTTTTCTTTGTTCTTTAAGAAGAAAGAGATTCTAATAACCATAACCTTTTTGTTAATCTACAGATTTGGCGAAGCACAATTGGTAAAGCTTGCATCACCATTTTTACTTGATCCGCGGGAAGTTGGTGGATTAGGTTTAACTACGGGAGAAGTTGGACTTGTATATGGAACGGTGGGGATCATCGGACTTACTTCGGGAGGAATTGTCGGAGGATTACTTGTTTCCAGGGATGGCTTAAAGAAATGGATTTGGTGGATGTTTGCCGCAATTAATATTCCTCATGTGCTTTACATTTATCTGTCTTTCGCACAACCGGAAAACTTATTAATCATTAATCTTTGTGTTGCAGGTGAACAATTCGGATACGGTTTTGGATTCACCGCTTATATGCTTTATATGATTTACGTTTCCGAGGGAGAATTCAAAACTTCGCACTTCGCTATCTGCACGGGCTTCATGGCATTGAGCATGATGATACCAGGAATTTTTGCTGGTATGATTCAAGAAGCTTTAGGTTATCCAAAATTCTTTATTTGGATTCTTCTTACAATGATTCCGGGATTTTTTGTTACCCGTATGCTGACAATTGATCCAACCTTTGGTAAAAAAACTGTAAAGGAGAAGTAAAGTGAGAAAACTTATCCTCGTCATTTCCTTTTTCGCTCTAAGCTTTTTAATAAATGGAAGTTCATTTATTCAATCTGATAGCTATGAATTAAATGCTTCTGATTCGACTAAATTAAAATCTGATCCCAATTATTTCCAAAATCAAAATGATCCTTGGGTTGAAAAAATTCTCTCTGGAATGACTCTTGAGGAAAAAGCCGGTCAAATTGTTTTCCCTCATGCATTCGGAAAATATATGAGTGAAGACAATCCCGATTATGAACGCCTTGTTTATCTCGTTAAAGATTTGAAAGTAGGCGGGCTAATTTTCTTTCTAAGCAATATTTATGATCAGGCGATAGTTACCAACAAGCTTCAAAAAATTGCTGACGTACCTTTACTCATCTCTGCAGATTTTGAAAGAGGTGTGGCACAAAGAGCAGCCGAAGCAACAATCTTTCCTTACAACATGGGAATTGGAGCTGCGGATGATACTGCTTTAACATATCAAATGGGAAAAATAATTGCAATCGAAGGAGCAGCGATTGGGATTCATCAGAATTATGCACCTGTTTCAGATATCAACAATAATCCTTTTAATCCTATAATAAATGTAAGATCATTTGGTGAAGATGTTGAACTCGTTACAAGATTAAGCAATTCGTTTCTCCGAGGCGTACAAGATGGGGGAATGATTGCAACATCAAAACATTTTCCAGGACACGGGAATACAAATGTAGATTCGCATCGCGACCTTCCGGCAATTTTAGGAACCGAGGATGAATTATTAAAAAATGAGCTTGCTCCTTTTCAGTCCAACATTGAAAACGGTGTGATGTCAGTTATGATTGGTCATCTGCAAGTTCCAGCATTTGAATCTGATGACAAGCTGCCGTCAACACTTTCAAAAAAGATCATTACAAATTTGCTGAAAGATAAACTGGGTTTTAAAGGATTAGTTGTCACCGATGCAATGGAAATGCATGCAATAACTAATTCTTTTACAGCAGGAGAAGCCGCTGTCCTGGCAATTCAAGCCGGCAATGATGCAATTCTTTTTCCTACCGATTCTGAAGTAGTAATTAACGCAATAATTTCTGCTGTTAAAAAAGGTGATATAACTGAAGAGAGATTGAATCAGTCGGTTAGAAAAATTTTGCTTGCTAAAAAATGGGCGGGGCTTGATAAAAGGAGACTAATAGACATTGAGTCAATCTCACAAAAGGTGGGAGTAGAATCTCATTGGGAAATTGCAAGAAAGCTTGCGAGAAAATCAATCACTCTTGTTAAAGATGATCAGAACTTAATTCCGTTAAGCCAAAACAATAATATCAAATACTTACACATAAGCATTCTTGACAGCAAGTTTTGCGGTGAAGAAAATTATTTTAACTCAATTTTAAATTCCCGGTTAAATAATCTTTCAGTTAAAAGAATTTCTCTAAACAGCAATGACACCGACTATGAAGATGCTCTGACCTCCGCCCAAAATTCCGACTTCATTCTTCTATCTACTTATTTAAAAGTCAGAGCATTCGAGGGCGATCTTGGTTTGACCAAATTACAGACGGAGATTGTTAATGATTTATTTGATTTGGGTAAACCTCTGGTTTTTATGGCTCACGGAAGTCCTTACATTCTTTCACGGTTTCCAAAAGCTGAAACTTATATTTGTAATTACGGCGATACTGAAGTCTCAGAGTCAGCACTTGCTGAAGCCATATTCGGAGAAATTCCAATTCAGGGAAAACTTCCGATTTCAATTCCGAACACAGACTATGAGTTTGGTCTGGGTTTGCAAAAACCAAAAAGCGCACTTCATAACATCAGCGGACTTTTCCAAAAGCTTGAACAAAATAAATTTGCTGAAGCGGATGATCTGATAAAAAAAGCGATTGTGGATTCAGCTTTCCCGGGCGCTGTTCTTCTAGTTGCAAAGGATGGAGAAATTATTCACGAAAAAGCTTTCGGAAATTTTACTTATGATTATTCTTCCCGTGAAGTAACTATAAATTCAATTTTTGATTTAGCTTCTGTTTCAAAAGTAATTGGCACAACTACAGCCGCAATGATGCTTGTTGATAGAGGAAAATTAAATTTAGATGAGAGGGTGATTAACTATTTACCCGAGTTTAACAATACTGGAAAAGAAAATATTACAATAAGAAATTTGCTTCTTCATAATTCGGGACTTGCTCCTTTCAAAAAATATTATGATGTGTACTCAACTGCTGAAGAAGTAATTAATGACATAATGAACTTAACTCCAGAACAAGAACCGGGAAGCAAATATGTTTATAGTGATCTTGGAATGATTACTCTGCAGCAAATTATCGAAAGAATCAGCGGGAAATCTTTAGACAAATTCTTAGATGAAAATTTATTTACTCCTTTGGGTATGAATTCTACAATGTATAATCCGCCGCCGGAATTGAAAGATAATTGCATGCCGACAGAGTTTGATGATTTCTGGCGGATGCATCAACTGCGGGGTGAAGTTCATGATGAACGGGCATACATGTTAAACGGAGTTGCTGGTCATGCCGGACTTTTTTCAACTGCCAATGATTTAGCTAAATTTCTCCAAATGATTTTGCAAAAAGGAAATTATCAAGGGAGACAATACATTAATCCTGAAACAATTGAACTGTTCACAAAGAAGCAATCAGATCAAAGCTCGAGAGGTTTGGGCTGGGATACAAAATCTCCGGAAGGTTCTTCAGCAGGAAAATATTTTAGTCCTTTATCTTATGGACACACAGGCTATACGGGAACATCTGTTTGGACTGATCCAACAAAAAGTTTATTTGTTATCCTGCTTACAAACAGAGTCTATCCCACAAGAAATAATAATAAGCTTTCGAAAGTTCGTCCGTTAATTCATGATGCAATTTATAAAGAATTAGCTCAAGAATAATTTATCTTAAAGCGATGATAAAAAAGAAAATAATTTATCCTTCAGTTTTTGATCTGACTAAAGAAGATAAAAATTGGATTAAAGACACAATTAATGATTTATCGCTTAGAGAAAAATGTGCACAGCTTGTTATGCCCTGGGTATTGGGAAATTTTCTGAACGAAGATTCTGCGGAGTATAAAAGACTTGAAAGATTAGTAAAAGATTTGAAAGTCGGTGGATTAATTTTCTTCTCTGGCGATATTCTAAACCAAGCCATGCTTACAAATAAAATGCAAGCATTGGCTGAAATTCCGCTTCTAATTGCATCGGATTTTGAACGCGGACTTGGAATGAGATTGAAAGACGGATTAGAATTTCCATACGCAATGGCACTTGCCGCAACCGGTGATTTGAATTTAGCATTCAAACTCGGCAAAGCAATTGCAGAAGAAGCCCGCGCAATCGGAATCCATCAGAACTATGCACCGGTCGCTGATATAAATAATAATCCCGAAAATCCAATCATAAACATTCGTGCATTTTCAGAAGATAAAAGAATTGCTGCGGATTTTTGTTCCGCCTTCATCAAAGGAACATCTTCTGCAAGAGTTCTTTCTACTGCAAAACATTTCCCGGGACATGGGAACACTCATATTGATTCTCATTTAGAAATGCCGGTAATCAAAGGAAGCAAAAAGTATCTTTTAGAAAATGAACTCGTACCATTTATGGCTTCAATTAAAGCTGGAGTTCATTCCGTAATGGTTGGCCATCTTGGTGTTCCGGGGGTAGAAAATAATCCGAAGATCACTGCTACACTTTCTAAAAAAGTGATAACTGATCTGCTGAAAAATGAAATGAAGTTTAACGGCTTGGTGGTCACCGATGCTATGAACATGGATTCTGTCATTAAAAATTTTTCGGCGGCAGAAGCAACAGTATTGGCATTCAATGCTGGAAATGATCTTATCCTATTCCCGCCGGATGAAGAAATTGCGATTGACTCACTTTACTCAGCAGCCAATCATGGTGAAATCAGCGAAGAAAGAATTGATTACAGTTTAAGGAAACTCTTGAGTGCGAAACGCTGGCTTAAAATAGAAGAGAATAGATTTTCAAATTTGAATGAAATGGTTAAAACAATCGGAACGAATAAACATTTTGCTTTGGCAGAAACAATTGCAGAAAAATCTATCACGTTAGTTAAGAATAATAAGCGAATAATTCCAATTGATAAATCCAAGTATGAAAATATTTTTTGGATAACAATTACAGAGGGATTAGGAAATGAATCGGAGGAATCATTTCAATCATTAATTCAAGAAAAATTTCCAGGTTCAATGCTCGCATTAGTTCACGAGCAAACAAATGATGATTATTATGCTAATGTTTTACAAGCAGCACGGAAAGCTGATATGCTCATACTTCCTTCCTTCGTAAGAGTAAAAGCATATCAAGGAACCGTCAGCTTAACGCACAAGCATGAAGCATTCATTACTAAGTTACTTAGCTTGAAAGTTCCAACTGTATTGGTAAGTTTTGGGAATCCTTATTTATTGTCTTTGTTTCCAAAAGTGAATGCTTATCTATGCGGCTTTGGCGATACAAAGTTTACACAAAGGGCAATGTTAAAAGCATTAGTTGGAGAGACAGATATTCAAGGGAAGCTTCCAATTTCTATTCCTAATACAAAAAAGCCTAACCCCGTCCCTTCCCAAAAGGAAGGGTGAAACGTTTTTACTGTCAACATTTGATTGGTAACAGTGGTGTTTTCAAAGCGAGGCGGTCACGAACCATTTCGTGAGCGGTAAAAGTGAAATGTCATGAAAACTCGATGGTTTCTGTGATTTTAGATATGCCAGATTTTTGCGAAGTAATTCCCTCCGTACGAAATCTGGCATATCTAATTACATAATATTCATGAACCTAAAACAAAAATTAAAGTGAGTTTATTATGTCTTTAAAAAGATCTAAAAATTCTATGATTGCCGGAGTTTGTGCTGGAATTGCTGAGTGGCTAAACTGGGATGTTACGTTAGTTCGCGTTGGATATGTTTTGGTTTCAATTCTCAGCGCTGCGTTCCCGGGAATTCTTATCTACATTATTCTCTGGATAATAATGCCGCCGCCGGATTCCACCAACTCGATGATTTAATTATCTAAGTAGGGACACGGCGCGCTGTGTCCCTACCGTTAGTACAAATCATCTCGAAATCTGGCATATCTTATTTCTTCTCACTTAATGGTTTGTGGCTACTATAAAAAAATAAATTTCCTCAACCGGTCAAAAATCATTTTATAATTGATAGTAATAAAACGTCACGAAATCTCGAAGTTTTGATTGATTTTTGTAGGGGCATAGTGCACTATGCCCCTACAGTTTCTATTTTAGATGTGCCAGATTTTTACGAAGTAATTCCCTTGCATTGAAATCTGGCATATCTATTTACATTGGTTTTATTTCTTTTTTACAATCCCGACCTTGTTTGCAAACACAGCACTGAAATCTTCGATCAACTTAGTCGCATCGGAATTTTTAGTTGCGCGCAAATATGTATCTGCCATTTTTAATAATGTTTGATGAACATGGATGTTCATATCTTCAACCATCATATCTTTTGTCCAGAGGTCAATTCCCAGAGTTACTTTTTCTTTATTATCCCAAATTGACAACATGAGAGAAGAGCAGTCTTTCTTTCCGATTTTATCGGAATCCGGAGCTTCCCATTGAATCCGGGTTGGGACTTTATTATCATCTAAATTAATGGTGAGATGAATTTCATTTATGGAAGGCATAAATTCTCCAAAATTTGTTTATACAAAATTAAGCAATTGAACTTAAATTAAAGGGACACGATGCATCGTATCTTTACAAAGTTAAAGAAAATAATTTTCTTTGTTTCATTTGTTATCTAATGAATTTAATTTAACCAATCAGAATAAAAAATAATTTACATGAAAAGTCTTAAATCCTTTCTCGTTTTATTTGTGTGCCTGCTTTTCTCAAATGAAGTACTTCCGCAAGAAAGTTTAAGCATAGGCGGATATTTAGGCGGCGGAGTAATAAGCGGCAACACTGCAAGCACGGGCAGCTTTGCTTCATCATTATTTGTAGAAGTTGATCCTGGACTTTATAAAGATTTATCATTTCGTTTAACCTTTCTTTACGATACGGATTTTAATTCTATTCTTCCAAACACTACAAAAAGATATTACCCTTTCATTAAAGGATTTGGGCTTAAAGGAATTACCTCGCAAAGTATCGAACCAAATTTTTTCATTGAAGAGGGCTTAGGTTTGATAGCTCTGAATGATAGAACAATAAGCGGAACTGATGAATGGGATTATGGAGGTAATTTCTCTCTCGCTGTGGGATTTGATTTGAGAAACTTGGATAATAAAGGATTTAAAATAAGTCTGGGAACAGAGTACGGATTAACTTTTAACAATACGCTCGCTTCTTATTTTTCAGTGCATTTGCAAGCGCAGTATTTTATTTTCTGAGCATCCAACTGAGTGACTCGTTAATATTTAAAATTTTCTTTAAACTTGTATATGCAAATAATCAACAGTAAACAGTTCTTATAATTAAAATACAAAGGTTGGTCAATGACAACAAAAACTCTTACAGCGGTCTTGCACAAGGAAGATGATATGTATGTGGCAGAATGTCCCGAAGTAGGGACTGTTAGTCAGGGTTATTCGTTAGAAGAAGCTTTGGCAAATCTAAAAGAAGCCACTGAACTTTATCTTGAAGAATTTCCGATACCCAAAATCGATAAAATACTCATGACAACATTTGAGGCTTCAGTAAGTGCCTAATTTACGCACTGTTTCTGGAGTTGAAACTATAAAAGCTCTCGAACGTCTTGGTTTCCGACAAGTTAGACAAAGAGGAAGTCATATTGTACTAAGAAAAGATTCAGTTCAAGGGGCGGTTGGATGTACTGTCCCATTGCACAAAGAATTAAAGATAGGAACGCTTCGAGGAATTCTCCGACAAGCTAAAGTTGAACCGGACGAATTTTTAAAAGTGTTGTAAGTAAAAAAAAGCCGTCTCGAGGACGGCTTTCAACTGAATAATTATTTCCTAATGCACAACATTATCTAAATTGTTCTGTGGTTAAAATCATTTTTCCATTGAGTAATTCATCACTTAAACGAGTTGCTTTGTAAATATCTCCTATCGCTTCAATCATTCCGGATGAGTGAACAGCAACACATCGGTTTTTTTCCGGAGTAAAAATAAAATTACCTGGAAGACTTTCAACATTGCCGTCAAAAGCTAATCCGACTATCTCAGCATTTTTATTAATAATAGGGCTGCCGGAGTTTCCTCCGATAATATCATTTGTCGAAACAAAGTTAAATGGTGTTTCTAAATCGAAATCAGCAGGAGGATTTTGCCAGCGCTCAGGCAAGTTCCAAGGAAATTTTTTATCGAAAGAATAATAACGGTCATACATTCCATAATATGTGGTGAATGCCGGTGCCTCGGTTGCATTATAATCATATCCTTTAACAACACCATCGGAAATTCTTAAAGTAAAAGTTGCATCCGGAGGAATTGATGTTCCGTAAACTTCGAACAGCGCTCTTCCTAAATCCTGGTTATAAGCCGCCTCTTGTTCATTCAGTTTACTCATCTGTTTTGAAAGCTCATCTCTTCTTTCTTTTGAATTAACAATGAAATAAATGAATGGATCATTCGAACTTAAAATAGCTTCGACTCCTTTGTTTGCAAGTTCCTTAACTTTTTCTGCACTTGTAACCGAAGAGTTATTCAATACATAATTAACAGCATCGGGTCCTTGTTTACCGTTGGTAATTTTTTTTAACAATGGATAATTATTACCCAAATAATTATAAGACAAATTTAATTGAAGCAGCAGTAATTCCCGGCTCATATCTATATCTAAATCCTCCGGGAAAATTGAAGCGATCGTGCTATCTAATCCTTCACCTTGATACTGACTTTTTCTTTGCCCTATTGGAATCTGAATTTGCTGTGCAAGGTTTACAAGATCTTGCGCAATATAGAAATACTCAGAAGTTCTAATTGGACTAAGCGAAAGAGCAAACAGCTCTTGTGCAAAAACTCTGGATTCTTTTTTTACCCCAGTAATTTTCTCCCAAAGATTTCCGTACTTAGCATTAAGTTTTGAATTCGCCTGAATTGATTGCTTGAAATTTTTTTCAAAATCTTTTTTCTTTTGCAATAAAATCGGATCTCTTAAACCATCAAGCGTTCCGCCAATCGCCTTGCGGCTATTTGAAAAGCTCAAAGCTCTATTCATAAATTTTTCTTTTTTCTCAGGATATTTGCCCACCATCTGGTAATAAATTCTTTCAAGATTTTTAAGCATATCAACGGTACGGGGATATTGAATATCTCTAAGAAATTCTAATTGAGAAACTGTGAGAAGCCGATTTGTAGTGCCGGGATTTCCAACAACAAAAACTGGCTCACCTGGGATTGCACCGTCAGAACTCCATTTAAAGTAGTGATCTGTTTTCAGAGGTTTGCCTTCATCATCATAAACTCGATAAAATGTACAATCAAGATTATAACGAGGATAGGTAAAGTTATCAGGGTCGCCTCCAAAATATCCCATCTGATGTTCGGGAGTAAAAACTAATCTTACATCTCTATATGTTTTATAACCGTAAAGCGAATACTTACCACCGTGAAATAATTTTGTTACTTTAACTTTTAATCCTGTTGAATCTGCTTCTCTTGCTTGAATTTCAGCGATTGCATTTTCTGCATTTGCTACTTTTTCTTCATCGGTTAAACCCTTGTCTATTGCTTTTTGAACTTCGTCAGTAACGTCTTTTATAAGCACAAGCTGATCAACAAATAAGCCAGGTACTTTTCTTTCATCATCAAGAG
>Ga0214473_10005726_pt1 | contig 14882 bp, 16 predicted proteins | sample RVTome_7_FD_203509 | JGI IMG/M metagenome (GOLD analysis project Ga0214473, IMG submission 203509) | Soil microbial communities from uranium-contaminated site in the Upper Colorado River Basin, Wyoming, United States - RVT98D197 | ecosystem: Environmental > Terrestrial > Soil > Contaminated >... | reverse complement strand
ATCCTTTAGCGCCTCCCTGCGGGGAAGGAAGGTCCTCCGCGCCGAACGCCAAGGGAAAAACATCATCCTCCACCTGAGCGGCGGGGCCGCTTTGCGAGTTCACCTGCGGATGACCGGAAGGTTGAGGTTCGTCCCCTCCCAGGCACCCCCGGAAAAACATACTCATGTGATCTTTTCGTTTCAAGGCCAACTTTGCCAGCTTCGCTTCGTGGACCAGCGTCAATTCGGCAGGCTCTCCGTAGAAAAGGAATGGATGGGCGATAAGCTCAAATCCCTCGCGGACCTGGGTCCCGAGCCTTTCGACATTTCCGCCAAAGAATTTATCCGCCGCACACAAATAAAGCACCGGGCGATTAAACCGCTCCTTCTGGACCAGAGATTCCTGGCCGGGGTGGGTAACATTTATGCCGATGAGGCGCTCCATCGCGCTCGCATCCACCCCCGGAGGCGGGCCGATTCGCTGGGTGGAGAGGCGCTTGTCCGCCTTTACCATGCCTTGCGACGCATCTTACGGGAGGCCATCCGGGCCGGCGGGACTTCTGTCCGCACCTACGTGGATGCCAGCGGGTCTACCGGGGCTTTTCAGCATTCCCTGCGGGTGTATGGAAGAGAAGGCAGGGCCTGTCGGTCCTGCGGTTCGCCCATCGTCCGGGAGCGCGTGGGCGGAAGGGGCACCTTCTTCTGCCCCCGCTGCCAGCCTTTGCGGCGAAAAAAGATGTCTGGCCTATAAATGTTCGCTCCCCTGCTGGAAAATTTGTTGCATAAAAGGAAGCCGCGTTCTAAAATGAAGTCGGGGTTTACATATCCTGGCTTGTCGGCGAGGGCCTATGGATCGGTTACAAATCCTAAAAAAAACAGTATTCTTCTCCTCTGTCTCGGAAGCCACCCAGAAGGAAGTCAGTCGGCTGTTTGCAGAAGAGAAATACCAGCGGGACGATTACATTTTCTTCGAAGGCGACACTCCCGAATGGTTGCACATTGTCAGGGAGGGGAAGGTGAAACTCGTCAAGCATTCGGATTCCGGCAAAGACGTCATCCTGCAAATCTTTGCCCCCGGGGATATGTTCGGGGAATTCGCCCTCTTTGATCGCAAACCGTACCCCACCTCGGCTCAGGCGATGGAGCCTTCGGCGATCCTGAAACTTTCCCGCAAGGAATTCCTCCTCTTCTTCGGCCGGCACCCCTTTGTGGCCACAGAGATGATTATGGAGCTGGGCCGGCAACTGCAGGAAGCCCACGCCACCATCAAGAGTTTGGCGGTGGACCGGGTGGAACAACGGATCGCCAACATCCTGTTGAAGCTGGCGGATAAACTGGGGAACCCCGAAGGGGCTGGGATTGTGCTCAACCTCGCCCTCACCCGACAGGATCTGGCGGACATGGGCGGAACAACCGTAGAAACCACCATCCGCGTCATGAGCCGGTTTACGAAAATGAAAATCATTAAACCGGCCAACGGAAAGATCCTCATCCTTGACCCCCAAGCCTTGCGGCGCATTTCGGAAGGAAGAGAGATTTCTTAACCTCGCCCCTCCAATAAAAAAGTAAAGAAGAAAATTTTGTTATTTGACGCCGTTAATGAATAACCTGAAAAAATGACAAGGAAATCAAGAATTGCCTTCCTGACGATAGCCGGGTTTGTGGTCCTGATTTTTGCCCTGTCTGTTGGCCCATTGGAAATCTCCAGGAGTAGACCCAAGAAGATCGAATGCGTGGGGGAGGAAGGGGGGGCGCCCCGTTTCACCCTGTTGAACCTAAAAGGGGAGAAAGTAGATTCTGCGGACTTCCGGGGGAAAGTCATCCTCCTTAATTTCTGGGCCACCTGGTGTGCCCCCTGCCGGCAAGAGCTCCCCGGTCTGAATGACCTTTACCACCAATATAAGGGGGAGGGGTTGGCGGTGATCGGCATTGCCCTGGATCGCGGAGGAGCAGAGGAAATGCAAAAATTCGTGGAGCAATTCAGGGTGGACTACATCAACGTTATTGGCGATGAAGCCGTGGTAAAGGCTTTCAGTAGCATTCCGGGCATGGGGCCGATTCAAGGAATTCCCGTCACCTTCATCATCGACCGCAAAGGACAGATCTGTCGGCGATTCGTCGGGTTAACGGAAAAACGGGTACTTGAGGAGGCCATCAGACAGGTCCTTTAGGAAGGGACATGATCTAGATCATTTTTATGTCAACCCATAATGATAGGGTAAAAAAGAAAAGGATGATGGTTTGAATTTTTGGACGAACTTATTTTTTGAAGAAAGAAGATTCTGGGAACAGAAGCCCGAAGGAGGTTGAAAGGCGATGCGTGAAGGGAAACGAAGGATTGACAAAGAAATGAACATTGGCGATGTCCTGGACAAGTATCCCGAAGCCCGCGAGGTCTTCCAGAAGCATTTCGGGGAAGGCTGTTTCACCTGCCCGGGTTCACGGATGGAAACGATTTTCTTCGGAGCCCTGATGCACAATAAGGACGCCAATGCTCTGGTCGAAGAGCTCAATGAAAAGATCAACCTGTGAGGGAGGGGGTAGATGACGCACAAGATTACCGATGATTGCATTATGTGTGGAACCTGCAAGGAAGAGTGCCCGGTTGAAGCCATCAGTGAAGGGGACCCCAAATACGTGATCAACCCTGATTTATGCACAGACTGTGCGACCTGCGCCGATGTTTGCCCGGTAGAGGCCTGTGTCCCGGAGTGAATGTTCGGGAATCAAGCGCACAGGCCCATCGTGACCGAGCTCTAACACTTTAGGAGCGCAAAAAGGAGGTATTCGTGCGAGAGAAAGTTGAAAAGGTGATCGAGGAAATCCGTCCCTTTTTGCAGGCGGATGGGGGGAATATCGAACTGATCGACGTTCAGGAAGGGATCGTCAAGGTGAAATTAGTGGGGGCCTGTGGCTCATGCCCCATGTCTCAGATGACCTTGAAGCGTGGCGTGGAAGCACGCCTCAAAGCCCAGATTCCTGAGGTCAAAGAAGTCGTCGCAATTTAGCCTATGCCGTAAGGCGCAAGTCGGGAGAACGTGGGGAATTTTTTTCTTCCCCCTTGCGCCTCACGCCTGACGGTATTTTTACGGATCTTCCATTTAGATTATCCTTCCTACTGCCAAACCTTCGGCCACAGCCTCCAGGGCTTTGCGCGGAGTCTTCGCGTCCCCGATGAGATAGATCTCCCACGCTCGGCCTTGGAGCTTTTGATAAAGGTCATTCACCGCTTTTACCCCGGTAGCTAAAACGACCGTATCGCCCGGGACAAGATTTTCCTGACCTCCGCGATCCACGATAACCCCTCCATCCGTAATCTCCTTGGCCTGAGCGTGGGTTATGGTTTTAATGGAAAGGCGCCAAAGGTCCTGCATAATGGTCCACCGGGTGCTGCGGCCAAGATCTTGTCCCGGTCGATGCAGCATCTCCACCACGGTGACGCTCTTCACCCCCCGAAAGAGGAGAGAGTTCAGAGTCTCAGAGGTCTCAGCCTGGTTGGCCATGAGAAAATGAAGAGTATCGCCGTCGATGGTTCCTTTCCGGGCCAGGAAGATCGCGGTTTCCAACCCGACGGCCCCCCCGCCGATGACCACCACTTCCTTCCCTGTATCCACCCTGCCGGAGAGAACGTCCCAGGCCGTGACCACGTTGGGTCGATTGCTACCCTTGATTCCGGAGACCGAGAGCTCTGCCCCCGTGGCCACAACGACTACGTCAGGTTTTTCCATCTCGACGTACTCGGGAGTAATCTCGGTCCGGGTGTACACCGCTACGTTCTGAGCTTTCATCTGCCTCTCGAGGTAACTCAAGAAAGTAAGAAACTCTCCCCGCCCCGGCGGGGCTGCCGCCAGCGGGAGTTGCCCGCCCAGCTTCTCTGCTTTTTCATAAAGGGAGACCCGGTGTCCCCGGAAGGCAGCGACCCGGGCAGCTTCCATGCCTGCCGGGCCTCCGCCGATGACCATGACTTTCTTCTTCCGGGTGGCTGGTTCGATGGTCAGCTTGCCCTCTGCGCCGGCACGGGCGTTGACCAGGCAGGTCACCGGCTTCTGGTCGAAGATCGGATCAAAACATCCCTGGTTGCAGGCGATGCAGCGGTTAATCTCATCAAAACGCCCCTGTGAGGCTTTGTTCGGAAGCTCCGGGTCGGCGATCAGCCCGCGCGCAAAGCCGATGAGGTCGGCTTGGCCCTCCCGGAGGATCTGGTCGGCCAGGAGAGGATCGTTGATCCGGTTGCAGGCCATGACCGGAATCGAAACCACCTGCTTGATCCCCTGAGCCAGGTAGACGAACCCCCCGCGGGGCAATCCCATCGTGATCTGGGGAACGCGGGTCTCATGCCAGCCGCCCGTGACATTGATCATGTCTACTCCCGCTTTCTCCAGCTCCCGGCAAAAAATTTGTGCTTCCTTGTTGCCCAGTCCTCCTTCCATGAACTCGTTTCCAGCCACGCGGAAGATGATGGGAAAATCAGGGCCCACCTCCTGGCGAACTTCCCGGGCCACCTCCAGGCCGAAGCGCATCCGGTTTTCGTATTCTCCGCCGTATTCATCCTTTCGCCGGTTCACGATGGGAGAAAGAAACTGGCTGATGAGGTATCCGGCTGCGGCAATGACCTCCACTGCGTCGAAGCCCGCCCGCTGCACGCGCGCGGCGGCCAGGGCGTAATTCTTCTGGATCTGTTTGATCTCTGGAATGCTCAACTGCCGCGGGGTCTCACCCGTAAATTTTGAACGCACAGGAGAAGAAGAAACGGACTGTTTTCCGCCCAGGAGCATGGAATGAACGAAGCGCCCGGCGTGGTAGAGCTGGGCGGCGATCTTGCTGCCGTGGGTCTGAACGGCTTTGACCAAAGCGGCAAGTCCCGGGATGAATTTGTCATCCCGCACGCTGATCATATTGGGAGCCCCGCTATATTCATCGATGGTGCAGCCGCCGATGATGATCAGGGCCGCGCCCCCTTGGGCGCGTTCCACAAAATAATCGGTATGATGCGGGAGGAGCATTCCCTCCCATGAAGGGAGATAGTGCATGGCGGGCATGACGATGCGGTTTTTGAGTTCCATCTTGCCCACTTTGATCGGAGTGAAAAGCATCTTCAGCATACAGTTCTCCTTTAAAAAAGTGTTGCCGTGTTGCTGTGCTGCGGTGCTGCGGTGAAAAGAGGAAAAGTAGCACAGCAGCACGGCATCACAGCAGCACTGCAGCACGTCAGTTCCGCAGCACTCAGCGCCTGCCTTTTAACTTTAGGCACTCTAGGCACTTCAACTTACTTTAGGCACTTATTTTAAGGGCTTTCTTGCCGGCCTGGACCATCCTGGCGATCTCCACGGCCCGCAGGACTGCCTCCCTGGCGGTGAAAAGACCCAGGGCATCCTCCAGGACCATGTGCCGCACCCCTTGGGTGGTCTTCCCCTTGCCGTCGAGGGAGGTGAGGGCCAGCCCGCCGCGGCCCACGCCGATCATATTGAAGAGAGCAAAGGTGGTATTAAGATTGCTGAGGGTTATTTCCAGCCCGCCATGGCGAAGGAAACCCACTACTAAGGCTCCCCCTATTTTATCTTTCAACCCCCCCCGGTGGATGTTGCCATAAACAAACACCCGCATCCGGTCAATCATGTTGGCCATCAGCCCGGACATCCGGCCAATGTGCACAGGGGTCGCGAGGATGATCACATCGGCCCGCACCAAAGCAGAATAAACTTCATCCATTCCGTCGGAGATGACACAGAATTTGTCCGGAGTCTGATTCTTGATACACCAGTTGCAGTGCTGGCAGCCGGCGATCTGCAAGCTCGAGAGATTTGAGACCTCGGTCTGAATTTCCGGGTCCGAAGCCGTGACGCCCAGCGCCTCCTGGAGGAGGGTTTCGGTATTGCCTCCCTTTACCGGGCTTCCAGCGATACCTAAAACTTGGATCATAGGTAAGCCTTTCCGCGTTCCTTTTTTTCAAAAAAAATACCACAGAGTTAGATGGGAATCAAGGATCCGGGTTAACAGACCCACCCCCAGTTTTGTGCAAATCTCTGGGCCCGGCGGGGAGGGCGATTCCTTCGGACTCCAAGGCGGTGGTTCCTCCCTCGAGCAGGCGGGCTTCAACCGAAGTTTCTCGGCGGCCCTTCGATCCCGCCGTCCTTTGCGGAAAGACCCTGGATACCCCCAAGAGAATCCTTCCCCGCCGGGATTCCTCATCCATCGCTCTCCCCGCCGGGCGATCCTGGCGGCGGAAAACTGGGGGTGGGCAAGTCCGGGTCAATCAGGGTTTAGAAGTATCTTGTCTGCGTCTATCTGCGAAAATTTGCGTCCCCAATAAAGATTGACGAAGTTCTTGACTTCATTCTTGGAAAAAAATATATTGGGTCCATCTGCGCCCGCAGGCTTTGGCAAAAGATTCGAGGTGTGAGGTAAAAAAAGATGGCCCTGAACTTTGATCTGACCGAAGAGCAGAATTTGACGCGCCAGGCGGTTCGGGATTTCGCCGAGAAGGAAATCATCCCTCTGGCCCAGGAGCTGGACGAGAAAGAAGAGTTTTCGGTCGAGCTCACCCTGAAAATGGGCGAACTGGGGCTTCTGGGCTGCTTCGTGTCGGAGAAATACGGCGGCTCCAATATGGGTTATATCTCTTACATCATCGCCGTCGAGGAATTGGCCAGGGTCGACGGATCCCAGGCGGCCACGATTGCCGCGGGAAATTCCCTCGGGATCGGGCCCATTTATTACTATGGGAATGAGGCGCAAAAAAAGGAATGGCTCCCCCGACTCTGCTCGGGGAAGATGCTCGCCGCCTTCGGGCTTACAGAGCCCCAGGCGGGATCGGATGCCGGCGGTTCCCGGACAAAGGCCGAACTGAAGGGAGACCAGTGGGTGATCAAGGGGTCCAAGATTTTCATCACCAACTCGGCCAATCCGCTCACGGGCGTGATCATCGTCCAGGCGATCACCGGAATTAAGGAAGACGGAAAGCGGGAGTTGAGCTGCCTGATCGTGCCCAGAGATTCCCCCGGGTTCACGGCCCGGGAGATGAAAAAAAAGATGATGTGGCGCGCCTCCAATACGGGGGAGCTTTTCTTTGAAGACTGCGTCATCCCCCGGGAGAATCTCCTGGGTCAAAGGGGAGATGGGTTCCACCAGATGCTCTCCACACTGGATGGAGGGCGCCTCTCCGTCGCGGCCATGGGGCTGGGGGGAGCCCAGGGCGCTTTTGAGATGGCCCTGAATTATGCCAATACGCGGGTGCAGTTTGGCCGGCCCATCAGCTCCTTCCAGGCCAATGCTTTCAAGCTGGCCGACATGGCCCTGGAGATTGAGTTGGCCCGAAACCTCCTTTACAAAGCCTGCTGGCTGCGGGAAAACAATCGTCCCTTTACCAAGGAGGCCGCCATGGCCAAGTTATACTGCTCGGAAGTGATGGGCCGCGTCGTGAACCACGCGGTGCAGCTTCACGGGGGGTATGGACTGATGAAGGAATATAAGATCGAGCGTTTCTACCGCGATCATAAGCTCCTGGAGATCGGGGAAGGGACGTCCGAGATCCAACGAATCGTCATTGCCCGGAATATTGGGGTACCCGGACGGGCGATCTAAGGCGATGGCGTTCATGGAGGAGAGAAGATGAATAAGAAGAAAGAAAAGAAAACGGTATCGTCCAGAAGCAAATCCAAAGGGCCCGTGCGCCCAGAGGAAGAAACCCACGACCTTTTGACGGATCCTTCTCACTTCCAGCGTTTGGCGGCAGCGACCGAAGCTCCGGGAGGGAAAAAAGAAAACCTGGGAGATCGAATTCGCCGGGCCCGGGAGATGCGGAGTCTGACCTACGGTGACCTGAGCAGCCGCACGGGAATCAGCGTCGAAAAACTGGAGCGGATCGAGTCGAATGAATTGATCCCGCCCCTGGGCGAGCTGATCAAGATCGGAAAGGCCGTGGAGATGAGGATGGGGTATTTCATCTCCCCCGGGGTGCAAAAGCCGATGGCGGTGGTCCGTTCCGACTGCCGCCCCGCGATCTCCCGTTACGGGAAGGGGCGCAGTGAGCAATACGGCTATTTCTACGAATCCCTGGCCCCGGAGAAGGCCAACCGCTTCATGGAGCCATTCCTCATAACCATGGTACCCACCGATGTGCAAGACCTTTCCACCCACGACGGGCAAGAATTTATTTTCGTCCTGGAGGGGGAGATGAAAGCACAGGTGGGAGATCAAGTGGAGGTCCTGCGAGCCGGGGATGCGGTTTACTATGACTCTAACTGTCCCCACTTGGTGAAGTGTGGCGGCGACAAACCCGCCAAGATCCTCGCGGTTCTCTATACCGGCTCCAAGTAGGGCCGGTGTCTGGGGTTCGTGTCCGTGTTGTTCTCGCCCACACGGGAACTGATCCGGATCCTAAATTCCCCCTTTATACATGGCCTCGATCAGGTCCTTGAAGGCTTGGTTGATGTATTTGCGCTTGACCTTCATGGTGGGGGTTACTTCTCCGTCTTCCTCGTAGAGCTTCTTGGGCAGGATGGTGAACTTCTTGATGGTTTCGACGCCGGCCATGGTTTTGTTTACGCCGTCTACCTCCCTCTGGATTAATTTGGTGACCTCAGGGTGCTGGGTCAAGCTGGCATAGGTGGTGTACTGGATTTTATTGTCCTGGGCGAATTTGACCACGTTGTCCTCATCGATGACGATGATGGCCACGAGATATTTGCGCCGGTCCCCGATGACCACCGCGTCGTTGATGTACGGGCTGAACTTGAGCTGGTTCTCGATATTCTGGGGAGCGATATTCTTTCCGCCGGCCGTGATGATCAGGTCCTTCTTGCGATCGGTAATCTTCAGGTAGCCGTCCGGGTCAAGCTCTCCCACATCCCCGGAGCGCATCCACCCATCTTTCAATACCTCCGATGTGGCTTGGGGATCTCGGAAGTACCCTTTGAAGACATTCCCTCCGCGGAAAAGAATCTCTCCATCTTCGGCGATCTTAACCTCCACGCCCGGCAGCGGCTGTCCCACGGTGCCGATCCTCACCCGGTCGCCCTGGTTGGAACAGGTTACCCCCGTCCCCTCGGTCATGCCGTACCCTTCGCGCAGGGGGACGCCGATCCCCTGGAAAAAGCGCAGCACGTCGGGCGAAATGGGGGCGGCCCCGGAGAAAGCCAGGCGCACCCGGTCGAAGCCCAGGCGTTCTTTCAGCTTGCGGAAGATGGAGAAGTACGCCAGGCTGTAAGCCAGGCGCAGCCCCAACGAGATCGGCTGGTGTTTGGTCTTGAGGGCCGCATATTTTTTCCCCACCCCCAGGCTGAGCTGGAAGACCAGGCGTTTGAACCAGGTGGCATCGGACATCAGGATCATAATGGTGGAATAGTATTTCTCCCAAATCCGGGGGACGCCGTAGGCCACGGTCGGAGAGACCTCCCTCATGTTATCCGTAACCGTATCCGTGGACTCGATGAAGTTGACAATCGCCGCATACTTGATGTTCATGAAGATGGTGAAGAGCTGTTCGAAGATGTGGCAGAGGGGCAGGAAGGAGAGAAACTCATCCGCGTCATATACCGGGTTCCCTTCGGCCATGGCCCGGGCCATCCAGGTAATGTTGCTATGGGTGAGCATGGCTCCCTTGGGAGGGCCGGTGGTTCCCGAGGTGTAGATTAAACGAGCCAGGTCGCCCGGTTTGACCTGTGCCCAGCGTTCTGCAAAAAGGCCGGGTTCCTTCTTGTCGAGGGCTTCTGCCAGCGCCAGGAATTCTTCAAAACTCATTACCATCGGGTCCTTGAAGCGCTTGAGCCCTTTGAGATCCCAAACGATGATCTTTTCCAGGCGGGGGGCGTTTTCCCGGAAGCGCAGGGCTTTGTCCAGCTGCTCTTCATTTTCCACGAAATAAAAGCGGGACTCAGAATGGTTCACGACGTACTGGCACTGTTCCCAGCTGTTGGTCGTGTAAACCCCGACGGTTGTGCCTCCGGCGTGCACGGTCCCCAGGTCGACGTAGACCCAATCCGGGCAGTTTTCGCCAATCACGGATACGCACTCCCCCGGTTTCAGACCCAGGGAAACAAGTCCAACACAGACCCTCCTTGCCTTTTGATTGTATTCATTCCAGGTTACATCGTGCCAGATCCCCAGTTTCTTATAGCGAAGGGCGACCCGGTTTCCCGACAACTGGACACGGGACTGGAACATCTGGGGAACGGTATCCCCTTCGGCAAATTTAACGATCTCCATGGGCGATCTCCCAACCGACTCCCTCCCCAGGATTGCTTACCGGTGCGGGGGGAGGAATTTGCGCTCCTGGGGGCTGAAGATGACGGCAAAGTTTTCAAAGCTGAATTCGATGAATCCCTTATCTTTTACGAGCGGTTGTTTCTCCTTCCGCAAACGGTAATATTTCGTTACCCATTGAGAAGGGACAACCGAAAACCCGCGGGTGTCGATATCCGTGTACACCACGGGGTCCGTGTACACCCGAATCGTTTCAACCTTTAAAATTTGAGAACTGGCTCTCTCATTTTTAATCTTTACCTTGAGGGAAGTGATCCGGAAGGGCGCTTTTTTTATGCTCCCCGTGCCGTTCACCCGGACTTCCATTTTAAAGGTGCAGAGGCCTTCCTTGAAATTGCGGGTCTCAACGATGGTGAATGCCCAGAGGTCGCCAGTCGGTACGAACAGGGCAAATCCCAGGGCGATCAGGGCAATCCGTAAGACTCGAACCATATCTTCCCCCTCTCAGATCGGTCGGAGGTCATCGGCTCGGGGTATCCCCCCGCAAAGTTGCCGAAACGATTTCGGCCCCGCCGATCCATCTCCTCACGGAATTATGAGGAATTCGCTGGAAATGTCAAGAGATTTTTCCCTTTCCCTTGGCCTTGCCACCCCCCAGTTTTAGGTCGCCAGCTGAGTCGTGACCCAGGCGCAGGCACGATGCTTGAAGGCAACATCGGCCGGGAAAGAGCTCTTTCCTGTCGCCGGGCCCTCGAGTCCCGGCGCCCGATCATCACCAGGCCGCGGGGATTGCGGGTTCGCGGAGAAGAAAGGGGTTCGTGAAGGTTCTTTCACTCAGGGGCCCGAGTGAAAGGAACCGGCCAGGTCCGTTCCCCCTTTATATTGCAGGTGCGGCTGTTCGATGGTCACCATGGTATCGGGTGGAACATCCCGGGTAATCCAGACATTCCCGCCGATAACCGAGCGGGTGCCGATGACCGTGGGGCCGAGGATCGTGGCGTTCGAATAGATGGTCACATCGTCCTCGATCGTGGGGTGCCGCTTGACGCCCCGGATCAAGTTCCCCTGGCCATCCTTGGGAAAACTCAGCGCTCCCAGGGTCACACTCTGGTAAATTTTTACCCGATCCCCGATTTCTGTGGTCTCCCCGATGACAACCCCCGTGCCGTGGTCGATGAAAAAATTCTTCCCGATTTTGGCCCCCGGATGAATGTCGATCCCGGTCACGCCATGGGCGTACTCGGTCATGATCCTGGGAAGCAGGGGCACTCCTTGCACGTGCAGCTCATGGGCAACGCGGTAAACGCTGATGGCCAGGATGCAGGGGTAGCTGAAGATGATCTCATCCAGACTCTTGGCGGCCGGGTCTCCATCATACGCGGCCTGCACATCCCCGGCCAGGACATCGCGGAGCATGGGAACCTTCTTCAGGAAAACCAGAGAGTCCTTCTGCCCGCGTTCCAAACATTGGGTGCAGAGGCTGTGGAGGCGGCGGCATTCGTGGCGAATCGAACGCGCAATCTGCGCGGCAAGTTTCTCGAAGATGCCGTTGATCAAATTGCCCAGGTGGTAGCTCAGGGAATAAGAATCAAACCCCTGGTGGCGAAAATAACCGGGGAACAAGAGATCCTTAACGTCTTCGAGAATCTCGATCACCGATTCCTTCGAGGGGATCATGGCCGTATCATAATGGGCAATCGTGGGCACGGCCTTGCAACTCTCGACGATTTCATCGATGATCTGGGGGAGTCGCGCCCGGTATTCCTCTTTAATCTCGAGGTCCACCGTACATTGATCGCCTGTGAGAAAAATAAGCTTCTCATCCATCCGTGCATCTCCTCTCTTTATCCATTGCGTACGCTCCGGGTCTGGATCCGCGGCCGGGCCGCCCATCCCTCGGGACTTAATCGGCCGGTGGGCCCAAGTTGTTTTGGGCTGCCGGGGGACGTTTCCGGCGCAACCCCTTCCAGTAGAAAAGCAGGAAAAGGACCCCCGATATTGCAACGATCGTCCCCGAAGAAGGCCAGTCCAAATAGAAAGCGGCGACCAGCCCGCACAGGGCGGTAATTCCGGCGAGGACCGCCGAGAGGAACAGGGCTTCCTTGAAATTCCTGGCGACCTGAAGGGACGCGGCCGCCGGGATCACCATCAGGGCGGATACCAGAAGGATTCCGACCACCTTCATTCCCAATACGACGGTTACGGCCGTGAGCACGGCCATTACGGCTTCCAGCCGCTTTACCCGCACTCCGGACACTTTCGCCGATTCGGGGTCGAAGGTGAGGAAAACAAACTCCTGGTAGAAAAGAGCCACGGCGCTCAGCACGGCCAGAGCCAGGATAAAAGACATCCATACTTCCCGGGCTTCTATGGCCAGGATATTTCCGAAGAGGTAGCCAAAAAGGTCTACGTTATAGCTGCCTGCCGCGCTGATCAGGATGATGCCCAGGGCCATTCCCAAACTGCTGATAATGGCAATGGCGGTATCCCCGTACAATCCGGCCCTTTCTTTCATCTTCAGGATTCCCAGAGCGGAAAAGACCGCTACCGCCAGGGCCATCAGAAGCGGGGCGACATACAGGAAAATTCCCAGAGCGACGCCCCCAAACGTGACATGGGCCAGACCATGGCCGATCATCGCGTCCCGCCGAAGTACCAAGAATACGCCCAGAATGGCGCAGGTAATGGAGATCAAGAATCCGGCCAGGAAGGCCCTCTGCATGAAGGTATATGAAAAAAGAATCTCCATGGTTGAGTTTAGTGACGGTGACAAACGAGATGGTGTTCTCCGCGGAGGAGTTCCTGAACCACTTCGGAGCTGCAGAATTCTTCATGCGTTCCGTGGAAGAAAAGGCGTTGGTTGAGGCAGGCAACCTTGTTGGCATGTTTGGTGATGATCCCGAAATCATGGGTGATGAGCGCAATCGTCAGGCCTCGGGAGCGGTTGAGCTCGGCGAGCATGTCGTAAAACCGGGTCTGCGTTTCCGCATCCACCCCGGCCGTCGGTTCGTCCAGAAAGAGAACATCCGGCCCGTTGACGATGGCCCGGGCGATGAAGACCCGTTGCTGCTGTCCCCCCGAAAGCTCCCCAATCCGCCGGTTCTTCAATTCATTCATGTCCACTTGCTCCAGCGCCCTTTCGATGGCGGCTTCGTCCTGGCCGGTTAACAAGCGCGGGAAGCGTTTTTTGGAGAGGAGGCCGAGGGCTACGACCTCCCGGACCGATGCCGGGAAGTATGGGTCCACGTGGGTGGCCTTCTGGGGCACATACCCGATGCGCTCCCATTGGTTGAATTGATCGGCCTCCTGCCCCATCAGGAGAACGCGTCCGCTGGAGGGCTTAAGGGTTCCAAGGATGATACGGATGAGGGTGGTCTTTCCGGACCCATTGGGTCCGATCAGCGCCATAAAATCACCCCGGGAAAGGGAAAAGGAAATATTGCGGAGCACCTGCAGGTCCTGGAGGCCGTAGGAGACATTCTCAACGGAGATCAGAGGATCGGTACTGACCATATTTTATCCTATCGATTAACCCGGCCACTTGCAAGGCATTTTTGGGAAACAATGGGAAAAGGAAGAATGGAAGAAGGGAAAATTGGAAGACTGGAATGATGGAAGACTGGAAGACCGGAATGGCGGGTACTACATACCCTTTCTTCCACTATTCCAACTTTCCATTGTTCCGTATTCAAATACGGGTACAGGAAGGAGGGGATGAGTTCAAAAAACTGGACAGGATGGGGGAATTTCTATAAAATGAGTCGTTCCCTTGGGCGGGTTTCCTGCATTTTCAGAGCGCCGGATTTCCTGGGGAAAGGTTTGCAGGCGGGTCCTATGGTCTCTTTTATGAGAGCGACGGACATTTTCATTTTTCATCTCATCAATGGGAGGGGACAGAATTCCTTTTTGGACTGGTTTATGCCGTTCATAACCAACCTTAATAATTTCATCTACGTTCTGCTGGCCCTGACCCTGTGGATTCTCTGGAGGGAGAGGAAGGCGGGGGTTGTCTTCGTGGTTTTTGTTGGGATCCTGGTGACCATCACCGACCTTTTTTCCAGTTACTGGCTTAAGGATTGGGTGGGACGGATACGCCCCTGCCGCGTGCTCGAGAATGTCCGCCTGCTGACCGACTGCAATACTTCCTATTCCTTCCCTTCTTCCCATGCCGTAAACATCTTTGCCGCGGCCTTTTTCCTTTCTCAGCCCCTGAAGAAATTATCTCCCCTGTTCTATGGAATCGCCGGGGTCGTGGGATACTCGCGCGTCTATATCGGCATCCATTACCCCCTGGATGTCATCGGCGGGGCGGCCATTGGCTTGCTCATCGCCTGGCCAATGCGCTGGCTGAAAGATCGAGTTCTGGCCCGGTGGATTCTTCCGCGCGCCCCGGATGTCATTCGAAGATAAAATTTTATATTGGACGCAGATTCACCCTGTTAGATGTTTACTATCTACCAGGGTAAACGCAGATTTCCAAGATCTAAAAACGTGAATTCAGGGGTTAGAAGAAAGACCCCCTTTCTGCGATTATCTGTGCTACTAACGTTCAAATTCTTTATATTTTATGAAGAATCCCCCCCACCCGTTCCCTCCCCCTCGAGGGGGGGAAGTGTGAAAAAATTGGAAATGTTTCCCCTCACTCTCCCCTCTCCCGCCAGGGGAGAGGGTAAAGCCACTGAAATTCAAGAAGAAATTCCCTC
>Ga0214473_10005725_pt1 | contig 14883 bp, 9 predicted proteins | sample RVTome_7_FD_203509 | JGI IMG/M metagenome (GOLD analysis project Ga0214473, IMG submission 203509) | Soil microbial communities from uranium-contaminated site in the Upper Colorado River Basin, Wyoming, United States - RVT98D197 | ecosystem: Environmental > Terrestrial > Soil > Contaminated >... | reverse complement strand
TCCAGGTTTCCAATCAGAGTGTCGTGGACGTCTTGGTGCGAGCATTGGAGGCGCGTGGGGGCGAGACTGGATCATTACAAAGGGTGGCAAAGGCGGCGATGGCTTTGGCTGACCGTTGCGGACTTTCTCCGGCTCAACGCGAGTCACTTGAGTTGGGCGCTCTCTTGCATGATATCGGTGAGATCCGCATCCCGGAAGCGTTGCTGCAAAAGCCTGGACCACTCACACCCGAAGAACAGCAGACGATTGAACAACATCCGCTCTGGGGTGTGGAGATCTTGGAGACGGTTCCCCTGCTCACTCCCGCGCTGGATGTGGTCGGGGCGCACCACGAGCGTTATGATGGGAGTGGTTACCCTCAAGGGCTGCGAGGCGAGGAGATCCCGCTCACCGCCCGTATCTTCGCTGTAGTGGATTCCCTCGACAGTATGACTCATAATGGACCAAGTCGTCAGACCATTTCTTTGCCAGAGGCATTGGAAATTCTAAAAACGAAGTCAGGGAAACAATTCGACCCACGCGTAGTCGAAGCCGCTCTCAGTATTCCAGAGCAGCAATGGGCTGAACTTCTTGAACGCCAAACCTCCGATTCGAATCTGGCACCACCAAGTTCAGAACCAAAGAAGGGAGTTCCTATTTAGATTCTGCGCAATTCATGCGGCATGTCACCGTGGTGGAATCCGGAAAGATGAAATTGATAACGGTAGGATTGTAAACGCGCCTGGCGGCAGAGAAATTTGTTGCGCGCCAACATGGATTATTCCATCCTTCGCAGGCTCGTAGTTGAGAATCACCGCATCCACCTGATCCCCCTGGGGATATAAATCAGCAATTACTGCGCCTTGAGCCGAGACTAAACTGAACCTATTCGGCAACGCAGCACTATTCTCTACATTCTTCAATTCCCTCCCACGCATTTCTTCGTCAAAAGGGATTTGCACATTAATTGTCTGTCCTGTTTTCCACGCAGCGATTAACGGCTGATTGAATTCATAAGCGTACACCCAAGGTTGAGAATCAGTCCCATTTCCTGTATGTGGAAGATACGCATAACGCAGACGGTGAATGCCAGGATCAGTGACACTTTCTTCATCTCCTGTGGCTTGACGTACCAGCATTACGCCACGCGTCCCGCCTCCCGAAACGCCCTGCAAGCCGTGTGTGATCAGGGTCAACCCCAAATCGTCACTTGAAACATCGCTCCAATACATAATTGGGTAGAAAATCTCGCGACGATAGGTGCGATCGCCGGGCTTGATAGGACGGGTATCAATTGGATGGGTAAATGAGCCAAAACCCAGATCATCCGTGCGCATGTCTGTATCAAGGATTGTGGGTGTTTGTGCGATGGCAATCGAATTCGGCAACGCGCTGATCTCCAACTCCACTTCGATCAGCGGATCGTCCGCGCGCAGAGTCACTCTTTTGACGATCTGCTGACCGCCGAGCATAAAGACTGCCTGGGCGCGTGCAATGAGCGGGCCCGAGGCAAGCACTGTCAGTTCCGCAGTGACTTCACTCTCGCGCGCGATGACATCCCCGAAGAATGCGCCATAGACATCGCCTGTGTCGGTCCAGTACGTCACGTCATCGCCGAAGCCTGAAAGCAAGCTATCAGGCGCATCTGTTTCGTTGGTCCTGAGACTCGAGAAGGCTCCACCATGATCGCCATCCAGCGTAACAGAAACCAATCCATTGAAGAGTGTAATGTCGTTGCCACTTAGGGCAACGTTGGAAGGATGATTAATCGTCGGCTGCTCTCCATCCAAACCCATGTATCCAAGCGCAGGGACATCCTTTGCAAGGAAGGCAATTGTGTCTGAGTCGATTTGTTGTACTGGCGCCGGCAATGAATTCGCATCAGGCAATGTGCCCGTGATTTCAAGCACCTCAGAGCGCGACCACGACGTTGGGTTGAAGACAATCACAGGATTGGGAACGCGGGCGGAGATACCTGCGAGGGTATTTGCCAAATCAGCTTTTGCCGCGGCAAGCGTTTGCTCATAACGCGGGCGCTGACTCTGCTCCCATACCCAATCGAATCCCACACCCGAGATGTTGTCATAATGTGTGTTGAACGCGGCAAGATTCCATGCAGCTGAGGTCGGTGCATCGATGAGCAATCCAAATTTATTTGCGGCGGTGAGATAGTATTCGCTCTCCTTGTCTGCGATCTTTGCAAAGGGACGCGTGTTGTAAAACGCCTGCCAAATCGGATTCATGTCAACGGTGATCTCAGGGAGTGGCTGCGTCGCCAGGTATTGAAACGCGCTGTCTGGATCGGATATGACGAGGGCTGTATCTTTATCATCGGCATTCCAGCGAGCCACAAATGCGGGCAAGCTGGAACGTGGGTCAAAGAAGTCGAAGCCCACCGGCAGGAACAAGAATCTCGAATCAGTATTTTTGAAATTTTCTTCGATGGTCTTACGCAACTCTGTCATTTGAACATTCGGATCATTATCCGAATAAAGATTGCCCGATGCAGTGGTATACGACATATACGCTACTAGCACACGTCCCATCGCTGAACGCTGCGACGCAGCGGGACTCATCCAATAAAACGCGGGCGGTAGAGGTTGGCAGGTTTCGTAATCAGGATCGCAGCGTCCCTGGTGGCGACCAATAAAGAGATAAGGAATATTGACTTGATTCAGAAAGATGGGCAACGCCGCGGAATTGCCAAACGCGTCTGATTGCCACGCAGTCCGCGGCACATACTCTGCGCCAAACGTTTTCGTAATCCACTCCTGGCCAAGTCTGAGGTTGCGCACTTGAATGGAAGGCGCGACCAGGCTGGTTTCGGGCTGGGTGATCCCACCCCAGGCGAAGGTAAGTTGTCGGTTGCGCACCAGAGTCATAAGGTCCGCGCGGGAGGCGGGATGTGTCTCCCAAAAATGCTGCACGAACAAGACCTGTTCTAGCGTGAAGCGATAACCCGGATCTTGCTTTGCGATCTCGATGGCTTTGAGGATGTTTCCATCGGCCTTTTTGCTGTACACGTCAAAGGAATCGTGCCAGTCTGTGTCCCAATGGGAGAAAGGGATGAGGAAGACGACGCGTTCCGCGCGCGAGATGAGTGCTTGAGTCTCGGGATCGAAATTACCCAATGGGTCACGCGTCGCTTTTGGGTCTGAAGCTGGACGCGCGTATAGAAAGGCGATCCCTGCCCCGATCAGGATGACGCTGGCGGCAACAATTACCGCGGCGCGCCGGGGAGCCTTCATGGCTTGAGCGCCAAGGCGATGCGGTCTCCCCTACCGTCATCGTATATCAATTGGTCGAAATCTTCACGCGTAGCTAACGTGAAAACAACAAGCCCTACCGTCCCATGCTGTGGCTTGATTGTGCGCGTATGAAATTTCTCAATGGCTGAATGAACATTGATGGCTTGAGGCTGCAAGAGTTCGCCACTCAGCGTAGATAACTTCAAATGATCAGGACTAAGGGTGATCGCCTGGTCATCCAAATCGCTGAACGCTAGGACAAGGATGAGGAAGGTACCTTTGTCCTTTCCAATCGCGCTGGCATGCGCGATCTGGTCTACCTGAATCCGCAGTCTCTCGTTTTGCGCGGCGATCGGAAGGTCACGCGTGAGAGGCGGGTCGATGAGTATTGCATTATCCGAGGGAGGGAAGAGTCCGCCCTGCGCCCCACCAGACATTTTGCCACCAAAGGTCGCGTGTGCATTATCTGCTGTCAGAGGTGATTCGAGTGTGATCTGATTCTGATTCAATTCGTAGGCGATGGCATTGTAAATCTGCTGGTCGGTCAGCGCCAGCAAATTACGTTCGCTCCCGCTGCGGATTACGTCAAACACAATTTGCGCGTTCGGATGACGCGACTGGAATTCATCTCCCAAGAGCGGCCAGACCTTGAAACCATTACCAGATTTAATACCCTCGCCCTGCGTTCCATGACAGGCACTGGTCGCGCAATTCTGTGCGTAAATGGGCCCGCCGCTTGCCAACTGGCTTTCTACTGAGGTTGGTATCTCATTGGATGTATTGCGTGTGGATGTACAGCTGATGGTGAGGAGAATAAAGCCCAACGTAACCACGATCACTGAAATCAGGCGTCTTGCCATGTTTCGATTATATGAACGCGGCAGGCTCGTGTCAATCTCGAGTAGGTCGGATTGGCAATCCGACTTACAGCGCACTGTTGAGTTGTAACAAATCGTTGATCTGAGAGACTATATTTCAAACGAAGGAGCAGAGGATGACAGATCATTACGATGTAATCATCATCGGCACAGGCGCGGGCGGCGGCACGCTGGCGTACAAGCTGGCGGGTTCGGGCAAGCGCATCTTGTTGCTCGAGCGCGGCGATTTTCTGCCGCGCGAAAAAGAGAACTGGGACGCGACCAAGGTCTTTGCCGAAAACAAATACACCACGATGGAACGCTGGTACGACCGCAAAGGTAATCTCTTCCAGCTCGGGCAGCATTATTACGTGGGCGGCAACACCAAGTTCTTCGGTGCCGTACTCTTCCGCATGAGGCGCGAGGATTTTGGAGAGATCCGTCATCACGGCGGCATCTCACCTGCTTGGCCGATCACCTATGAGAACATGGAACCATACTACACGGAGGCGGAAAAAATCTACCATGTGCGCGGGGTGCGTGGGGAAGACCCGACCGAGCCGCCTACCAACTCGCCCTATCCTTACCCTGCGATCAATCATGAACCGCGCATTCAGATGCTCGCCGATGCGATGCAGCAAAGTGGACTTCAACCATTCCATTTGCCGATGGGGGTTCGCCTCAACGAGGCCCTGCGGCACAAAAGTCTGTGCATCCGCTGTGAGACCTGCGATGGCTTCCCTTGCCTGGTCAACGCCAAATCAGACGCGCACCTCATGTGCGTCAATCCCGCGCTGGAACATGCAAACGTCACGCTAGTGACCAATGCAAAAGTGACGAAACTGGAAACCGATGCAAGCGGCCGCCTGGTGACCCGCGTCGTTGCAGAGCGGGCTGGGCAAACTGAAACATTCAGCGCGGACATTGTTGTTGTCTCGGCGGGCGCGATCAATTCGTCTGTATTGCTGCTCAAATCAGCCAATGAAAAACATCCCGATGGGCTGGCCAATAGCTCAGGAGTCGTAGGACGTCACTACATGGCGCATCACAATACGGCCTTCATTGCACTCTCAGGTGTGCCGAATGAGACGATCTTTCAAAAGACTCTCGGCATCAACGATTTCTATCAAAACAATAACGACTGGGGATACCCGATGGGCCATATCCAGATGCTGGGCAAATCCACTTATGATTTGCTCAAGGCAGAGGTTGGCGCGCCAGCTCCCCGCTTCAGCTACGAATGGATCGCCAAACACGCGATTGATTTTTGGCTCACTACCGAAGATTTGCCTCATCCCGATAATTGCGTGACCCTACACCGCGATGGCGGGATTACGCTCAATTATCAAATTACGAATGGAGAGGCACACAAACGACTCATCCAAAAACTCAAGGATGTTTTGCACAAGATCCACTGTAATGACAAGATCTGCTATTGCAACGATCATATCTTCCCTGACAAGCTCTTCCTGGATCGTGCTATCCCATTGGCAGGGGTCGCGCACCAATGTGGAACAGTACGCTTTGGGAATGATCCGAAAACATCCGCCTTGGATGTCAACTGCAAAGCCCATGATCTGGATAACCTGTACGTGGTGGATGCCAGTTTCTTCGTCTCAAGTGGCGCGGTCAATCCCTCGCTGACGATCATAGCGAATGCGCTGCGTGTTGGCGAGCATCTGTTGGAGAGATTAAGCTAACATTTCATGTCATTGCGAGGGTTGAGACGCGCTAGCGTCGAAATCCCGAAGCAATCTCCTGTCTCACAGAATACTCTCCAGCAACAGGAGATTGCTCACCTGCATGATTTGCTTACGCAAAACACGTGCGGCGCAAGTGTCGTCGGGATCCTTCGACTTCGCTGCGCTGCGCTCAGCATGCCCTCCTCGCAATGACAGTGAGAGGATAATATGAAACACAAAACCGCACACGAAGACCATCGTTTGTATGAGACCAAAAAGGGTGAGGTCAATTGGAAAAAGTGGGGACCATACCTTTCTGAACGCGCCTGGGGAACCGTGCGCGAGGATTACAGTCCGTACGGCTCGTCGTGGGATTACTTCTCGCACGACCACGCGCGGTCGCGCGCCTATCGCTGGAACGAGGATGGGCTGGCCGGGATCAGTGATGATGAGCAACGCTTATGTTTCGCCCTCGCGCTTTGGAATGGACAGGACCCGATTCTTAAAGAACGTCTCTTCGGGTTGACAAACCCGGAAGGCAATCACGGCGAGGATGTCAAGGAATATTATTTCTATCTCGACTCCACGCCGACCCATTCGTACATGAAGATGCTCTATAAATATCCACAGCGCGCCTTCCCCTATTCGGATTTGGTAGACACCAATCGTCAGCGCGGCAAGCAAGGATTCGAATACGAGTTGTTCGATACGGGCATCTTCAACGAGAATCGTTATTTCGATGTATTTGTTGAATACGCCAAAGCGGACGCGGATGATATTCTAATTCGCATCACCGCGTTCAACCGCGGACCCGAAGCCGCTGACCTCTATATTCTGCCAACGCTCTGGTTCCGCAACACATGGAGTTGGGGCTGGGAACATGACAAGATGGAGCGGCCATCCTTGAAGGAAATCGCCGCCGAGGACGGCGGCGGGAGCAATTTAGAGAAAAATGTCAAATGGATAGAAGTGAGTCACGCCACGCTTGGGAAGTACCTGTTCGCTTGTGAGGGCGCGGATACTTTGTTGTTCACCGAAAATGAGACCAATACGGAAAGATTATTTGGTTCGCCAAATATAACGCCTTATGTCAAAGACGCGTTTCATAAGTATGTGATTCATGATCGCAAAGAGGCAATCAATCCTGAAGGAGCGGGGACGAAAGCCGCGGCTCTATATCATCAAACGGTGGCGGCAGGAGAATCTGTCAGTTTAAGATTGAGACTGATGAAACAGGGCCAGGCTGAGGCGGCGCGCGAAGCGACGTTCACCTCCTTCGATGAAATCTTTGCGAACCGTCAATCTGAAGCCGATGAATTTTATGCGGATCTCCAGCCATCCACTTTGAGTGAAGATGAACGCAATGTCCAACGCCAAGCGTTCGCCGGGATGTTGTGGTCGAAGCAGTTCTACCATTACAACATCGAAGAGTGGTTAAACGGCGATCCCTCTCAGCCCGCGCCACCCGCGGAACGAAAAAAGGGACGCAACCACGAGTGGCGTCATTTGAACGCAGGCGATATTATTTCGATGCCTGATAAATGGGAATATCCTTGGTTCGCCGCCTGGGATCTGGCATTTCATTGTATTCCGCTTGCTCTCGTGGATTCAGAGTTTGCGAAGGAGCAGTTGCTCCTGCTTGGGCGCGAATGGTATCAGCACCCGAATGGACAAGTGCCCGCATACGAGGGGTCGTTTAGCGATGTAAACCCGCCTGTCTTGGCGTGGGCGGCGTGGCGCGTTTATAAGATTGACGAGAAACATCACCGCGAAGGTGACCGCGGTTTTTTGGAGCGCATGTTCCATAAGTTGATGTTGAACTTTACGTGGTGGGTGAATCGCAAAGATGCCGAAGGATTGAATGTCTTTCAGGGCGGCTTCCTAGGCTTGGATAACATTGGCGTCTTCGACCGCAGCCGGCCCTTACCGACCGGCGGTCACATCGAACAGAGCGATGGCACAAGTTGGATGGGGATGTTCTGTCTCAATATGCTTGCGATTTCACTAGAACTTGCTGTGCATAATTCCGCTTACGAGGATATCGCCCTGAAATTCTTTGAGCATTTCCTCTTCATTGCTGAAGCCATGAACAATATCGCCGGCGAAGGCATCTCACTCTGGAATGAAGAGGACGAATTCTTTTACGACGTTCTTCACTTGGAACATGGTGAGAATATCCCTCTCAAGATCCGCTCGATGGTGGGGTTGATCCCGCTCTTCGCCGTGACGACGATTGAACCCTCGCTGCTCGACAAAGTCCCGCGCTTCAAATATCACCTGGAGTGGTTCCTCGAACATCGCCCTGACTTAGCGAAATTGGTCTCGCGCTGGCAAGAACCAAAGATGGGCGCGCGGCGTTTGTTAGCGATCTTACGCGGACATCGCATGAAGCGCGTCCTATACCGAATGTTGGATGAAAACGAATTTTTATCTCCCTATGGCGTGCGCGCGCTTTCAAGAATTTACGCGGATCAGCCTTATGCCTTGAGTATGGACGGCGCAACGTATACTGTTTCTTATCTACCCGCTGAGTCTGATAGTGGATTGTTCGGCGGCAACTCGAACTGGCGCGGTCCGATCTGGTTCCCGGTCAATTACCTTCTCATCGAATCGATCCAACAATTTCATCATTACTATAGTGATGACTTTCTCGTAGAATACCCTACTCATTCAGGTAACAAGATTAGCCTTGATCAGATTGCGGATGAGATTTCCCATCGTCTCATCAATATCTTCCTACGTGCCGCGAACGGACGCCGCGCTGTGTTCGGAGGAAATGAGACCTTCCAGAACGATCCATACTGGTGTGACTACATTCCCTTCCATGAATATTTCCACGGCGACAGCGGCGCGGGCATTGGCGCAAGCCATCAAACAGGCTGGACGGGTCTCGTAGCAAAACTAATTCAACAGCAAGGGGAACACCATGAATAGCCCTCACCCCAGCCCTCTCCCAAAGGGAGAGGGGGCAGTCATTTACTTCGGCAGAGACATCTGCGGCGATTACGACTCAGCCACTGCCCGCGAATGGCTGGTGACGAACGGCATTGGCGGTTATGCCTCCGGAACGATCTCAGGCGTGTTGACGCGTCGCTATCATGGTCTATTGGTCGCGGCGCGCAAACCGCCGCTTGACCGAAGGTTATTGCTCGTCAAACTTGATGAGCTTGTGCAATATGACGGTGAGTCCATCAGCCTGTTTACGAATCGATGGTCCGAGGGATCGGTCAATCCGGATGGTTATCGTTATATCGAAAATTTCTATCTCGATGGAACCATGCCGGTTTGGAATTATGCCTTTGCGGATGCTTTGTTGGAAAAACGCGTCTGGATGCAACAAGGTGCCAACACGACATATATCCGCTATCAAATCAGCCGCGCCTCGCATCCTGTTGCGCTGACCCTCAAAGCCCTCGTAGATGATCGTGACCATCATGGTGAGACACATGGTGGTGCACCAATGCAAGTAGAACCTATAAGGCATGGAATGAAAGTCACTGCACCTGGCAATCCTGCATTCTACTTGTTGAGTGACAGAGCCAAGATTCAGCTACAAAATGAATGGTACAGAGCCTTTGCGCTTTCGGTGGAGCAATACCGCGGCTTTCGCGGCATTGAAGATCATTTCTTTGCTGCGGAGTTCACAGCGACACTTCAACCTGGTGAGTCGTTCACAGTCATCGCCAGCGCGGATGAAAATCCAAACCTTGACTCCGCTTCTGCGCTTCCCCAACGAAAAAAATACGAGTCAGATATCATTGCACAAGCAGGTTCCACATTCGATGATGCACCGCCTCCCATAAAACATCTGTTACTTGCGGCGGATCAATTCATTGTCAAACGGGAGGCAATTGGAGACGAAGAGAGTCGCAGTGTCATTGCGGGGTACCATTGGTTCGGCGACTGGGGACGTGACACGATGATCAGTTTGCCTGGTCTTACTGTTTCCACCGGCCGCATTGGAATTGCGCGCAGCATTCTGAGAACCTTTGCCCGCTATGTAGATCAGGGCATGCTTCCCAATCGGTTCCCTGATCTTGGTGAAACGCCGGAATACAATACAGTAGACGCGACTCTCTGGTATTTTGAAGCGATCCGTGCCTACCATGCCGCTAAAAACGACAGTGCTTTGCTCAAAGAGTTATTTCCTGTATTGAAAGAAATTATCGACTGGCACATGCGTGGCACGCGGTATCGGATCCATGTTGATCCTGCCGATGGTTTACTTTATGCAGGGGAACCTGGGGTACAACTGACCTGGATGGACGCCAAGGTAGGCGATTGGGTTGTAACGCCACGCATCGGTAAACCGATCGAAATCAATGCCTTGTGGCATCATGCCCTGTGTGTAATGGCTCAATTCGCGAAAAAGCTGGGTGAGCCCAATTCTGATTTCGAGATTGCGGCTGAGCAGGTTCGGCGAAGCTTTTATAAGTTTTGGAATGGAGAGGCGGGTTATTGTTTTGATGTGATCGATGGGCCCGATGGGAACGAATCATCTCTCCGTCCAAATCAATTATTTGCGATTTCTATTCCTATGGAAACTATTGATGAACCTGCTTTACTCACCGATAAGCAACAAAAGGCAGTTGTAAATGCCTGTGCACGTCACTTGTTGACCTCACACGGTTTACGAAGTCTCGCGCCGTTTGACCCTGCTTATAGTGGTCATTACGGCGGCGATACGCGTCAACGCGATGGAGCTTACCATCAAGGGACGGTTTGGGGCTGGTTAATTGGTCCCTTTGTCGAAGCCAGTTTGAAGGTGGGAGGAGATGCGCAGGCGGCGCGAGCTTGTTTGTATCCGCTGCTTGACCATTTATCTTTTCACGGATTAGGGAGCATTAGCGAGATCTTTGATGGGGATCCTCCGTTCATGCCACGCGGCTGTATTGCTCAGGCCTGGAGCGTGGCAGAAGTCTTACGAGTTTGGCAAAAAACAGAACCTGTGTAACGAATGGGGAGATTCCGAGACTAATCATCAACTACGTTTCATTTACTGGAGGACTCAATGGTTGATGCAAAAGTGACTGTCTATGGCGCATATTGGTGTCCCGATTGCCGCCGCTCAAAGAAATTTCTAGGGGAGCAATTTATCCCTTACAACTGGGTCGACATTGAACAGAATCAAGATGGTGAATTGTTTGTCCTGGAAAAGAACATGGGCAAACGAATTATCCCAACCATTGTGTTTGAGGACGGATCATTTCTCGTCGAGCCAACCAATGCAGAGATCGCCAAGAAACTTGGTCTGCCAACCGAGGCTAAGAAGACCTATTACGATCTGATCATTATCGGTGGCGGACCTGCCGGCTTGACAGCCGCTATCTATGCCTCCCGTGAAGGTGCGGATACGCTTCTAATTGAACGCTCTGGCCTCGGCGGGCAGGCGGGAATTACGGTTGGCTTGGATAATTTCCCCGGCTTCCCCGAAGGGATTGGTGGACAAGAGTTCTCGGAACGCGTCACCCAACAGGCGCGGCGCTTCGGCGTGGAAATTTTGCAGGCCGTCGATGTAGAAAAACTCGAAATGGAAGAAGGCTATCATGAGGTCTACACTTCGGATGGGAAACATTACCACTCGCGCGCGGTGCTGCTCGCGACCGGCGCCTCCTATCGCCGCCTCGATGTGTCCGGCGAAGATGATTACATCGGCGCTGGTATTCACTTTTGCGCCACCTGCGATGGTCCCTTCTACAAAGGCTCGGAAGAAATCGTCGTAGTTGGGGGCGGTAACTCTGCCGTCGAAGAAGGGCTTCATCTCACCAACTTTACTGACAAAGTGACCCTATTGGTACGTGGTGACAAGTTGACTGCGAGCCAGATTGCTATTGACAAGGTCAACCGGCCAAACTCACGCGTCGAGGTGAAATACAACGTCATCGTGGATGCATTTGAAGGACAGGACTCAAAATTGAAGACCATCAAATATCACTACAAAGGCAGCGACAAGATGGGAGAAATTCATCCCGCGGCTGCATTCATCTTCATTGGGCAAATGCCAAATACCACGCTCGTAAAAGGTTATGTGGATATGGACAAATACGGTTTCATCATGTCTGGGCATGACTTACTCCATGAGGATGATATGCACAATCACCGTGCGCTTCCCTTTGAGACGAGCGTTCCTGGAATTTTCGTTGCCGGTGACGCTCGCTATGGCAGCACCAAGCAAGTCGCTTCAGCAATTGGCGAGGGCGCCGCAGCATCTATTTCGATCAGAGAGTTGTTGAGAAAGATGGGTTGAACCTAACTTAAGCCTCTCATTCTTTATGATCATTCTTCTTCTTTAGAACAGGAGCTCATTATGCTAGGTCTCAAAGATAAAGTCGTCCTCATCACAGGTAGTACCTCCGGCATTGGTCAGTCTATTGCCGTGCGATTCGCACAGGAAAGCACTAAGGTTGCCATCAACTATCGAAAAGCAGAGGCCGACGCTGCGGAAACTGACTCGCTGGTCCATCAAGCCCATGAGCATTACATGCACGAGATGGAGCAACATGGCGAAGATCATATCCTGGTCAAGGCAGATGTATCGAAGCCAGATGATGTAGAAACGATGGTACAGGAAGTGATTGCCAAGTTCGGCGGGTTGGATTTTCTGATCAACAATGCGGGAATTCAAATCCCCGCCGACTCAGACAAAATTTCCCTGGAGGATTTTGACCGGGTAGTAAATGTCAATCTCCGTGGAGCATTCGTCGCGGCCCAAGCAGCGATCAAACATTTCCTGGCGATGAATAAGCAGGGTGTCATCATCAACATCTCCAGTGTCCATCAGGTTATTCCCAAGCCACGCTTTTTGAGTTACTCCATTAGCAAAGGCGGCATGGCAAACCTGACCCGGACATTAGCCTTGGAGTATGCGGGCCGGGGCATTCGTGTGAATGCGATAGGACCGGGTGCGACGGTCACACCGATCAACCGAGCCTGGATTGATGATCCAGTCAAACGTGAACAGGTAGTGAGTCACATCCCCATGGGCCGCGCGGGCACATCTGAAGAAATGGCTGCTGTGGTAGCATTCCTGTGCTCTGATGAGGCTGCCTACATCACTGGACAGACTATTTATGTGGATGGCGGTCTAGTGCTCTATCCTGATTTCCGAACTGCGTGGTCCTCGGAATAAGAATTCGAGAGGTCTGCACCAATACAAATATTAAACCTCTCTTTGACTTATCTCAGGAGTAGGACGAGATGGATACACTGAATGATAAAGTGGCCATCGTAACCGGAGCATCTTCCGGGATTGGTGAAGGAATCGCAAAAATGCTCTCAGCCGAAGGCGCCAAAGTTGCTCTGGTCGCCCGGCGTCAAAGCGGGCTACAACGTGTCGCCGAAGAAATCCGCCACCAAGGCGGCACCACCCTTATCGTACCAGCCGACCTGGGGGATGAGCAGTCTCTGAGGGCGGTCGTCGAGCAGACTCAGAATACGCTCGGTTCTATTGATATTCTGGTCAACAGCAGCGGAATAATCAATGTCTCTCCCATTCATGAAATTGATATGCAGGCCTGGGATGCCAATATGAATATCAATCTGCGCGCACCCACCGTACTGTGCGCTGCTGTTCTTCGGGGGATGCGAGAACGCAAAAAAGGCTACATCATCAACATAGCCAGTGAAGCAGGCGTATTCATCTATGGGGTGTGCTGGCTACTTGCTTCATCCGCCCAGATTTGTGAGATAAAGCAAATGAAAGGAGGAGTATCATGCTATTACATACTCATCTCACAACCTAACCAGGAGCAGCAAGATGGGCAAATTCCTTCCCTGGCTTCAAAGATGTATCCAACACTGGACAAAACCTGCTACTCCAATGCTGATTTCTGGCTTTCTTTCAGATCTACCTCGCAGCCGTACCGACCTGCTCATAGAAAATGCGCTGTTACGCCAACAGTTGATCGTTCTGAATCGGCAAGTCAAACGACCTCAGCTAACCGACCGTGACCGTTTTCGCCTCGTTTTCCTTTCCCACTTCACGAAATTCTGGAAACAATCACTGCATATTGTCCAGCCGGAGACACTCCTGCGGTGGCATCGGGAGTTGTTTCGCATCTATTGGCGGCAGAAGTCGCAAGGCAAGCCAAAGGTTTCGCCCGAAACGATTAGCTTGATTCAGAAGATAGCGAAGGAGAATCACTTATGGGGAGCCGAACGGATACGCGGAGAACTGCTGAAACTGGGGATCGAAGTGAGTAAACGGACCATCCAGAAGTACATGCCGAAAGAGAGGGGATCGCGCTCATCCAGTCAAACCTGGGCGACCTTCCTGAAGAACCAAGCTGGAGACATCTGGGCTTGTGACTTTACAGTAGTTTACGATTGGTTGTTCCGGCAATGGTATATCTTTGTGGTGCTGGAACTGAAGACGCGTCGGATCGTGCATACGGGTGCCACAAAATTCCCGACCGATGAATGGACGGCGCAACAGCTGCGAGAAGCAACGCCCTGGGGGAGCGGACCGAAGTATTTGATTCGCGATCGTGACAGCAAATATGCGAGGCGCTTTTCGGCAGTGGCTGCGGGTTCAGGCATCCAGGAGTTGAAGACACCCTTTCGAACACCGCGCGCCAATGGAATTTGTGAAAGGTTCATGGGCAGTCTGCGAAGGGAATGCCTGGATCATATCCTCATCTATGATGGGAAGCATTTGCAGCGAGTGGTCCAGAAATACACGAATTACTACAATCAGGAACGACCGCATCAGGGGATCGGTCAGCGTATTCCCAATCACTATGCTATACCAGAGTCAAAGCCAACAAGAGGGCGGATCACCTCGAAGGCGATCCTTGGCGGATTACATCACAGTTATGCGCGTGCGTCGTGTCGGAACTAACTCACACCGCTCCCGTCAAAACTTGACACGCAAGGGAAGATAGTATCCATCGATCCTCAGGATATGAAATCGAGTGGTATTTGTTTGCTTGTGAATGGCGGATTTCCCCGAATCGAATCTTTCAGAGGCACCCCAGTGGATCAAAAAGGTTTATTGCCTGACGAAAATCACATCTCCAATTCCAAAGAACTTGGCGGAGGGATCAAGTAGCCAGCACAGGGGAAATAGGGCACAAAAGTATTATCTTTTTACGAATTTAATTGAAGATTGAGGAATCG
>Ga0214473_10005724_pt1 | contig 14883 bp, 10 predicted proteins | sample RVTome_7_FD_203509 | JGI IMG/M metagenome (GOLD analysis project Ga0214473, IMG submission 203509) | Soil microbial communities from uranium-contaminated site in the Upper Colorado River Basin, Wyoming, United States - RVT98D197 | ecosystem: Environmental > Terrestrial > Soil > Contaminated >... | reverse complement strand
TGTTTCTCCGAGGGTACACTGGACCGGAGAGCGTCTGGATCGAGCAGCTTGGGACGAAAGTCTGGCGCGTGTCCGCGTTGCCCCCATTATCGCATCCTGCTATCCCAGGCCGCCCAGGCCGCGCGCTAAGTGCGCTGGGGCGCGCGCTCACCCTGCCGCGGCTGATGCTCGGCCTGGTGGCCGCTGGCCTGCTCTGGCGCACCGTGCGCTACGCGCTGGGTTTTCCGATTTGGGGTGACGAAGCATTCGTCGCGGTCAACTTCATCACGCGCGACTACGCCGACCTGGTGCGGCCGCTGGAGTACGGCCAGGTCGTGCCGCTGGTTTTCATGTGGGTCGAGCTGGCGCTGAGCCGGCTGCTGGGCCTGTCCGAGTGGGCGCTACGATTGCTGCCGTTTGCGGCCGGCGTCGCGTCGTTGCTGTTGTTTTGGCGCTTCGCGTCCGCGGTGCTGCCACGCCGCCCGGCGCTGCTGGCCGTCGGCTTCTTCGCCGCTTCGTACTACGCGGTTCGTCACGCGACGGAGGCGAAGCCCTACAGCACCGACCTGCTGGTATCGCTGGGGCTGACGATGCTCGGCTGGAGCGTCTATCAGTCGCCGCGCTCGATCCTCCGGTGGCTGACGTTGATTCTTCTGGCGGGGTTGGGCGTGTGGTGCTCGTATCCGGCGGTGTTTGTCGCCGGCGCGCTAGGGCTGCTGCTGACGTGGTGCCTCGTGCGCGAGCAGTGGCGGCCGTGGCTCATTCTCGGCTGGCTCCCTTTTGGCATGGTGCTCGTCGGCAGCTTCCTCGCGCTTTACCTCTATTACGCCGGGCCGCACGCCGCCTACGCGGCCCGTCTCACGGAGATCGGCATGTGGCGGAAAGCCTTTCCGCCGCTAACCGAACCGCTGAAGCTCGTGGCGTGGTTGGCCGCGATCCACAGCGGCTACATGTTTGCCTATCCGCACGGCGGCCCGAACGGCGGCAGCACGGCGACGTTTCTTCTTTTCCTCGTCGGGGCGGTCCAGTTGTGGCGCAGCAACCGCGCGCTGCTGCTACTGCTGCTGGGGCCATTGCCGCTCACGTTCATCGCCGCCGCGCTCGAGAAATACCCGTACGGCGGCACGGTACGCACGTCGCTCTACCTGGCCCCGGCGATCTGCCTGCTCGCCGGCTTGGGGCTGTTCGCGACGCTGCGGCGCTTCCTGCGGGGTCGGCCGCGGCGCGCGGGGCTCCAGGTGGCCGGATTGGCTTTGGCGGCCTTTGCGCTGGGCAGCACCATCGCCGACGTGTGGAAACCTTACTCATCCCGCGCCGTCTACAACAGTCATCGGGCGGTTCGGACGATTGCGGCCCAGACGCAGCCCGGCGACCGTTGGATCACGTTCAACGCGGCCCAGCGCGTCGATTACGCGCCGTACCTGGGCGACTGGCGGGGCGTCGGCGGGCAATTCGTGTTCGACGCCCTCCGCTTCCACCCGGTCCCGCTGGATTGGGCCCCGCAGCCCGAGAGCGTCCAGCCCGACCCGCCGCACCGCGTCTGGCTCCTCTGCTACCGCGGCTACAAGGTCGCGTTCCCCCAGGGGCAGTTCGATGCGTACCTGGCCCCGCTCACGCAGCGCCTGGGCCGGCCGGAGCATACGCGCTACGTCATCAAGACCCGCGGTGTCGAGGTCGAGGCCCTGGACGTGTACCTCTTCCTGCCCAGCGCCCCGTGAGGCACCCCGCGCTACCCGCACGCGGAGGGGTATGGAACGATACACGGCTTGGGCGGGCGACTTCAGGGAGCAGCCGGGCCTACGGTATACTACGGCGGGGGTTCAGGAGGCGCGTGCGTGGGCAGCCGACAGGCGTTCGCAGCGGCGACCCTGGCGACCGTTGTGGCAATTCAAGGGGTTCCCGTCATGGCTGGCGAAGTTGGAAAGGTTCGACCCGCGGCGTGTGCCGGCACCTGGTACCCGGGCGATCGCGCCGGACTCACGAAGTTGCTCGACGACCTCATGGCCGGCGCGGCCGCGCCCACCGTCCCGGGCAAGCCCATCGCCGTAATCGCTCCGCACGCGGGGTATCGGTACAGCGCGCCCGTGGCCGCTGCGGCGTACACCAGCCTGCGGAGCCAGACGTACAAGCGCGTGATCATCCTGGCATTCAGCCATCGGGCCGCCAGCCTCTACCGCGGCGTGGACGTGCCCAAGGAGCTGACGGCCTACGCGACGCCGCTCGGGAACGTGCCGATCGATCGCCACGTTTGCGACAAGCTGTTGGAGAGTTCGGTCTTCACGTCGAATCCGCGGGTCGATGCGGGTGAGCATTCGCTGGAACTGCAACTGCCCTTCTTGCAGCGCGTGCTCAAGGACTTCGCCTTGGTGCCGCTGCTCGTCGGGCAGATGTCCGACCGCGACTACGCCGCCGCGGCGCAGGCGCTGCGGCCCTGGCTCGACGCCGATACGCTGCTCGTGGTCAGCAGCGACTGCACGCACTTCGGGCCCAACTACGGCTACCAGCCGTTCCAAAGCGACGTCGAGAACGAGCTCCGCAAGCTCGCGGATCAAGCCGCGGCGACCCTCCAGGGGTGCGACTACGACGGCTTCGCTGCCCATCTGACCAAAACGAACGATACGATTTGCGGCCGCGGCCCGATCGCGCTGCTGCTGAGAACACTTTCCATGGGTGGCGGTGCCCAGGCGGTACGCGCGGCCTACGACACGTCCGGACGCATGACCGGCGATTGGGCAAACAGTGTCACCTACCAGTCGTTCGTATTCACGCGCCGGCCAGGGACGCTCGCCGAGGGAGAGCGGGCCGAGCTGTTGCGTCTGGCCCGGCTAACCATCGCCGCACATCTGAAGAGCGAACCCGCGGCCAAGGTCGAGCCGGACAAACTTCCGGCCGCGCTGCGCGCCCCCGGGGCCTGCTTCGTCACGCTCCAGAACCGCGGCGAGCTGCGCGGCTGCATCGGCAACATGAGCGCTGATGCCCCCCTGTATCAAGCCGTGCTCCGCAACGCGAGCGGCGCGTGTCAGGACCCGCGTTTCGTGGACCACCCCGTGACCGCCGCCGAGCTGGATCAACTGCACATCGAAATCAGCGCTCTGACGCCCCTGCGGCGCGTGGCGAATCCCGACGAGGTCGTCGTCGGCCGACACGGGTTGCACGTCGCGGCGGGCGCGGCGCGCGGCGTACTCTTGCCACAGGTCGCGTATGAACGCGGCTGGACACGTGAGGAGTTCTTCGCCCAAACCTGCCGTAAGGCGGGGCTCCCGCCGGACGCTTGGAAGCGGCCCCCGGCGGAGATACACTCGTTCGAGGCCGAGGTTTTTGGCGAGCCCGAGAGATAGCGGCCGGTCGCCGTGCGCGTCACGCCGCATGGAGTAACCTGCATGTCGCTGCGCAGCACGCGCCGTCAGTTTTTGGTCCAGGCCGGGACCGTGGCCGTTGGTGCCGCGCTGCCCGCGAAAAGCGTCCTTGCGGCGGGCGGGGAGACGGAGCCGCTGCGCGGGCGGGTCGTGATCGCGAAGGATGAGGCGCTGACGCGCGGCCAGCCCGACGAGCATCGGGAACTCCTGCAAAAGCTCCTCGATGCCGCCATGCAGAAACTGACGAAATCCGCCGAGCCGGCGGTCGCGTGGCGACGCCTGTTTGGCCCACAGGATCGCGTCGGCCTCAAGGTCAATACGCTGGGCTTCTCGACTCGCCCAGCCGTCGTGGCGGCGATCGTGGCCGGGCTGCAACAGGCCGGCGTACCGGCCGAGAATATCCTCATCTGGGACCGCTTCGACGTGGAGCTGGGCAAGGCCGGGTTTAAGCTCAACAAGTCCGGCAGCGGCGTGCCGTGTCGCGGGACCGACGCCGAGCGCATCGGCAGTGGTTACCAGGAGCAGGTCGAGACGAACGGCCAGATCGGTTCCTGCTTTTCGCGCATCCCGGCACAGGACATCAACGCCCTGATCTCGGTGCCGGTGCTCAAGGACCACAACCTGGCCGGCGTGTCCCTGGGAATGAAGAACTTCTACGGCGCGATCCACAACCCCAACAAGTATCACGACCACAACTGCGACCCCTACATCGTCGATGTGGTCGCCCACCGCTACATCGCCAAGAAATGGCGGCTGACGATCTGCGACGGCGTGCGCGGCCAATGCCACGGCGGGCCGGGTAACCATCCCGCCTACGCCTGGCCGTTCGGCGGGCTGATCGTCGGGGCTGACTTCGTGGCGACGGACGCGGTGGCGGCCGACTACATCGAGGCCCAGCGTCGCGAGAAGGGGCTCAAGTCGCTGGCCGAGGACGGTCGCCCGCCGCGGCACATCGCCACCGCCGGCGCGCGCGGCCTCGGCGAAGCCGACCTGAAGAAGATCGAGCGGATCGAGGTCTGAGGTGGAGAACCACGCACCCGTGCCGGCGCGTGCTTCCACGGGGGGCGCGTCCAGCAGCCCGCTGGACCGGCCCACGCGCCGTGAACTCCTTCGCTGGGGCGTCGCGTGTGGTACCGCATGCGCTCTGGCGCGCGGTCACGTCTTCGCGCAGGATGTCGCCGGCAGCGAAGCCCTGCCCGGGCCCAAGCTCAAGGGCGTCGCGCGGCGTGCGGCCATGTTCTGGGAAAAGCTCGACGAGAAGAAGGTCAAGTGTACGCTCTGCCCACGCGCCTGCGAAGTTGCGGACGTGGAGCGCGGCTATTGCGGCGTCCGCGAGAACCAGGGCGGCCAGTATCAAACGCTCGTCTACGGCGCGCTCTGCTCGGCCAACGTGGACCCGATCGAGAAAAAACCGCTCTACCACTACCTGCCCGGCACGACGGCCTTCTCGATCGCGACGGCCGGTTGCAACATCGAGTGCAAGTTCTGCCAGAATTGGCAGATCAGCCAGTTTCGCCCGGAGCAGGTCGAGAGCGTCGTGGTCGAGCCGCCGCAACTGATCGCCGCCTGTCAGGCGCGCCGGTGTCCGACCATCGCCTACACGTACTCAGAACCGGTCGTCTTTTACGAGTACATGCACGACACCGCCGCCCTGGCCCGCCAGCAGGGCATCGGCAGTGTGCTGATCTCCAACGGCTACATCCAGGAAAAACCGCTGCGGCAGCTCTGCCAGCAACTCACCGGCGTCAAGATCGACTTCAAGGCGTTCACCGAGAAGTTCTACGCCGAGACGTGCTCCGGTGAACTGAAGCCTGTGCTGGCGGCGCTGGAGACGCTGAAGGACATCGGTATCTGGCTGGAGCTGGTGATCCTGATCGTGCCGACCCTGAATGACTCGCCGGACGAGGTGAAGCAGATGAGCCAATGGGTCGTGCAGCACCTCGGACCCGACGTGCCGATGCACTTCACCCGCTTTCATCCGACCTACCGGATCACGAACTTGCCCCAGACGCCGGTCGCGACGCTGGAGACGTGTCGCCAGATCGCGCTGGACGCGGGCGTGCATTACGCGTACGCCGGCAACGTGCCGATGCATCCGGGCGAGAACACGTACTGCCACAGTTGCCGGCACGAGCTGATCCGTCGCCTCGGCTTTCAGGTCAAATCCAATCGCATCGAGAACGGCAAGTGCCCCCAGTGCGGCACCGCGATCCCCGGCGTGTGGTCACAAGAGCAGGCGCTGGCCTTCAAGCCACGTACGTAGCGGTGGCCGTCGGCGTACCGCCAGCGCGTGGGACGAGCGGCCTCAGCCCTGAGCTGCACCCTCCGCTACCCAGTCCGCCAGCTTCAGGCCCGGGATGCTCTCGAAGTGTCGTACGTTGTGGGTGACGAGCGTCGCGGCGTGCGCGAGCGCGCTGGCGGCGATCAGGGCATCGATCTCCCCCGTGGGCTTACCAAGGCGGCGCAGCGCGCTGCGTAGGTTCGCGTAACCGTCGGCGCAGGCCTCATCGAACGGTACAGGCGGAGCGATGGCCAAGAACTGTGAAACCTTCTCAAGGTTTTGCTCCGGCCGCGCTGAGGCCCTGGCACCGTAAAGCAGCTCTGCGAGGACGATCGCGCTGATCCGCACGTCTGGAACCGATTGGCGCAGACGCGCGCCAACCCAAGCGTTCCCGTTTAGGAACGCAACGACCGTGTCGGTGTCAAGCTGGATCATCGAGGCTCACCGCTCGGCTTTCCGATCTGTTCCGCTGCGCGGCAATCTCCTCGAAGATCGGTCCCAAACTGGGGTCGTCCGCCCACGAGCCACAAAGTTCGTCGATCAGCCGAAGCTTGTCAGCTTCGGACACCTCGCGCGGACTGACCAGCACGGTAACTGGGGAGCCGTCCGGCAGGCCCGTCAACGCCTGGTCCAGTTGAATCTGGTTGCCGCGCAGGATTCCCTTGGCTCTAACGACCATGGCTTCCGCTCCGTCGGTAGTCTACACGACCACGCCCATCATTATAGTGGTTACCGCTGACGCCCTGACAGCCCAGTCGATCGCACCGAAGCCCGTGCCTGCCCCCGCTGCGGCAGTCCTGTCGCGCGCGTGCCTGTGCGAACAAGTGCTCGCCTTTGTGTCGCGCACACCGTTGTTGCAGCGGCCGCGAGCGGCGTAGACAATGCCGCCGGGGAGGTGCACGTGGGCGCTTTGCGACGCCGTACGCCCATCTTTGCGGTGGTCATCGTCCTCGCCGCCGCCGCGTTCGTCGTGACGGCCTTTACTCCGTGGCATCCGGACGGTCGCGTGCGGCGGGCCGCCGCGCTGGTGTTGGCGACGCTGATTCTGTGGATCAGCGAGGTCATGCCGCTCGGCGTGACCGGGCTGTTGATTCCCGTGGGCGCAACGCTGGCCGGCGTCTTAACCTGGTCGGAAGCCCTGACGGTCTGGGGCGACCCGATCCTGTTCCTGTTTCTGGGCGCCTTCCTGCTGGCCCGGGGACTGGAGAAACACGGCGCCTTTGACTTTCTCGTCCACGCCGGCTGGACGCAGCGCTTCCGCGGCGGCGACGGCGTGGCGCTGGCGATCGTGGTGATGCTCGTGGCCGGCCTGATCTCCACCGTGCAAAGCAACACCGCGGTGGCCGCGACCATGCTGCCGGTGGTGGTCGCACTCGCCCGCACGGTGCGCGCGCCGGCCATCGCGCTACTGGGCCTGTCGTATGGGGCGACGTTCGGCGGGATGGCAACGCCGGTGGGCACGCCGCCGAACTTCATTGGGTACGCCGCGATGCGACAGCTCGACACGACCGTGAATTTCCTGACGTGGATGCGGGTCGGATTGCCGGTGTGGCTGGGCACCACCGCTCTGGCGTGGGGGGTCCTGAGCCTGTCTGGCCGACTGGTGCGGAGAGTGGCGTGTGCGGCCGTGCCGGCCATCGTCGTCGGCAGTGATGCGGACCCGCCGGTCACTCCAGCGTCCGGCGCCGCGCGAACCGCGCGGGCCTGGGCCGTGGGCGTCTTTGCGGTAACGGTCCTCGTCTGGCTGACCTGCGGCCTCGTCATCAGCGTCACCGATCCGAAAGGTCCGGCAGGCGCGTGGGTGCAGCGCTATCTGCCCGAGTCGCTCGTGCCCATCCTCTCGGCCGGGGCCCTGTTCCTGATCCGCGTCGGGCCACAGCGTCAGCCGGTCCTGGAGCGCCGGGATTTCCAGGCGCTCGATTGGGACACGCTGTTTCTGATCGCCGGCGGGCTGTGCCTGGGAAAGATGCTCCACAGCAGTGGCGCCGATGGCGCCCTGGCGGCCACGGTGAGCCAGGCCCACATTTCGCCGCTGTCGGCGATGTTCGGGCTGGGCGCCATCACCGTGCTGCTCTCCGAACTGACGAGCAACACGGCGACGGCGTCGCTGATGGTGCCTATTGCTGCCTCGCTGGCGCCGGCCGTCGGCCTCGCCCCAGCCCAAACGATCTGGCTGGTCGCGCTGTGCGCTAGTTTGGGATTTGCATTGCCGGTGTCCACGCCGCCCAACGCCATTGTTTACGGCACGCGGCTCGTGCCGCTGCGGCTCATGATCCCGTTGGGGATCATCGTGGACGTGCTGTCGCTGCTCTGGGTCGTGTGCTGCGTACGCTGGCTGGCCTGACCGTTAGCCTCGCTCCGCGGGCGGGTGAGCCGGTGGTCGCAGCGCGGTGAGCAACCCGGCGGTGGCCAGCTTGATCCCCGCCAGGAGCACGGCCGTCGCGACGGTGCCGAACACCGGCACCAGGATGACGCCGCACAGCAGCGCCCCCAGGCACGCGCCGATGTGGTCCGCGCTGACGACGGCCCCAGCCGCGGCTCCCGGCCGTCCACTGAAACGCAACTGCAAACGTCCGGCCAGCGCGAATGTCGCGCCGCCCAGCACTCCCGTCACCACGACCAGCAGCGAGATGCACCCTTCCACCAGCACCAGCGCCCGCGGATGGGCCTGTAAGACCGCCAGCGCCGGCAGCACCACGGGCCCACTCGCCGCCAGCACGGCCAGCAGCACGTCGACGAGAACCAATCGCCGCCACACACGCTTTTCGCGGAGAACATCGGCCCCTACGCGCGGCCCGGAACCACCCAGCAGACATCCGACGACGAGTCCGCCCATGAATAGCGCGACGATCCAGCCGACGCGTTGATACACGTAGCCGTACAGATTCTGAAAGGCGAACAGCCACACCAAGCTCAAGGCCATCGTCGCGAAGCCCGTCGTCGTGACCGACAGGCTCAGCGCTCCGGCGGACCACCCGTGGTGCGGGCCGCGCCGCACGCGCCCGCTCAGCAGGATCACTGCACTGAGCACCGCCGTCGCCGCCACCACCTTCGTCAGACTGACCGTGCGCAGCCACGCGATGATGCGGGACGTTCCGACGGCGGCTTCCCACAGCGCCAGCCGCTGCACGTAAATGACGGGCCGCAGATCGGTGCTCACCACGGCACCGCGGACTTCGTCCAGCTCGGATGCCCGCCAGGCCAGTTTCTCCGGCGACAGCCAATCGGTGGCCCCCGCGAACCAAGCCGGGTCGAAGCCCTCCGACTCGACCCGACGCTGCGTGTAGCGGGCCGTGAGCTCCGCCGGGTCGGTCGAAACCAGATCCGGCGCCGTCGCCGCGAGCACCTGGGCCGGATCGCCCCAACCGACGACCACATGGGGGAAATGGCGACGCAGCGTGGCGCGAATCGACGCCAGGTACTCCTGTGTGGCCGACGACAGCTCCGCCGGCGCCGCGGTGGCGGTGAGGCACAGCACCGAGCGGGGCGTCATCGCGCGGCGCAACTCGGCGTAGAACTCGGCGGTGTAGAACCGCGCCCGCAGCGCGGACGTCGGCTCGGGAAGGCGCGCGATCACCAGATCGAACCGGTCGCGCTGCGTCTTGATGAAGTGCCGACCATCCACCGCGTGTACGTGCACGCGCGGGTCGCGCAGCGCCGCCTCGTCCGGCGCTGTCAGGTACGGCTTAACCAACTCGATCAGTCGCGGGTCGGGCTCGACGTAGTCCACGCGTTCGACCGGATGCCGCAGGATTTCGGACAACAGCCCCTCGGCGCCGCCGCCGAGGACGAGCACGTGACGCGGGGCTGGATGCTGGCACAGCCAGAAATGGGCGAGCGGCACGAACGTGTACGGATCGGGGAAGTCCGTCGTGACGTGCCCGTCACAGTAGAGCGTGAACTGCCCGGCCCGCGCCCCGATCGCGAGGTTCTGATACTTCGACTCCGTCTCGGCCACCAGCTCGTAGCCGGGTGCGAGGTTGCGCCAGCGCCGCTCCACGAGGCGCCGATTCAGCGTGTTGCCCGCCCCTGCCGCGACGAGCGCCGCGCCCGCGGCGACGATTCCCAGGCCGACGGGCAACCAAGCCACGCGGCGTCGGCGGGCCGCGTGTCCGCCTGGTATTTCACGCCTGAACGGTGCGGCGTGGCTGACGTTCGCACGTCGCGCCAGGAGCAGCCCGGCCGACGCGGCGGCCGTGAGGGCCCCGCTTGCCAACGCGGTTTGAAGCGGCGCCAGGTGCTCGACGGCCCAGAAGCTGAACGCCGCACCGCCCACGAGACCGCCCGCCGACTCGAGCGCGTAGACGTGTGCGAAGGAGAGGCAGGGCCGCGCGTTGGCGGCCCCGATCGCGCAAGCCAGCGGAAACGCCATTCCGATCAACGCGCTGGCCGGCGTGATGAAAACCACCGCCGCGAGCGCGGTCTTCGAGAGCGGGAGCATCTCGCCCGGCCCCACCTCCAACCAGGCCCGGGCGCCGCGAAAAACCCACAACTCCGCACACGCCGCTGCACTCAGCGCCAACAGCACCGCTGCGAGGGCCGCATCGGCCCCGCGTCGTGCCGCCCGCCCGGCCAGTACGCCGCCGAGCGCCGCGCCGCCGGCCACGCCCAGCAGCCACGCGAACAGCATGACGCCCCAGGCCAATTCGCTGCCATACAGGAGCACGAGCGACTCACGCAGCAGCAGCGCCTGCGTGACCATCGCCTGGGCTCCCCAACAGAGCACGACTACGGCGAGCCACACGCGGCGCGCACCCGGCCACGCAGGCTCAACCTGCGCGACGTCAGCGTCGGACACGAACGTGCTCTCCGCCAAACCGCACCGTGCCCATATAATACGCCGCACCCAAGCGGAGGTACGCATGCCCACCTTCCTGGCACGACGTTATGCGCGGAAGCTCGATGCCGTCGGCCGGACGGAGCGAGCCGTGGGGACCTTCATCCTGTTGCTGGTGGTCGGAATCGTCGCAGCATACGCCGTTCAGGTGGCTACGGACCGCGACTACCTCTTTAACGTGGGCGCGCCGGACTACCGCGCGGCGGATGCGCGGCGGGGGGCTTGGCCGGAGCCTATCGAGGAGTTCGCACCGGAGCCGGTCGCGCGCAGCGACGGCAGCGCACGGGAGGTCGAAAACCCCTTCCCCGATCCGGACTTGCCGGGCTGGCGGACTCCGGTTCGCGTGGAACGGTTCGACGCCGAGAACCTCTTCGCCAAGATCGACGGCCGTGCGGACCTCTACTTGCAGCACGGCGTCGCGGGTCTGACATTCGGCGCATATACGCACGCCGACGGCGACCACACCATTGATGTCTACTGGTATGACATGGGACAGGCGGAGCAGGCGGCGGCGATTTTTCGCGCCGAGCAGGACGCCGAGGCTCCGCGCGTCCGCGTAGGGGAGGAAGCCTACCAGGTCGGCGGCGCCGTCTTTTTGCGCAAGGGCTCGAGCTACGTGCAGGTGCTGCCGAGCCGACTCGATGAGGACGCCGGGGCCGCGCTGCGAATCGCGGAGCAGATTGCAGGAAGCATCGGCGAGTAGAAGCCCAGAGTCAAACGGACGACGAATACGGCCGGCAAGGGCACTGCGTCCATGGCTGAACCACGCTGGACACGGCGCGAACTGTTGACTCGGGGCGCCGGCGCCGTGCTCGGCGGCGGCGCCGCCGTGGCGGGTGGCTACCTGCTTTACGATCCAAAGGGCGACCGGGGTCTGCCGCGCTGGCAACCCCGCCTGGGCCTAAAGAACTTCTTCGCGCAGATCGACCTTCCCGCCGGCCACCCGCGTCTCAGTGTCGCCGTAGGCCCTGAGCACCGCACGGAGGAGCTGGTCCGTGCCGCGGTGGGCGGACTCGATCCGGCGCTGGGCCTGCGCCGCTTCGTGCAGCCGGGCGACGTCGTGCTCATCAAGCCGAACGTGGGCTTCGATCGCCCACCACACGTTGGGGCCACGACCAACCCGGAGGTCCTGCGCTGGATCATCCGGTTGTGCCGCGAGGCGGGCGCACGCGAGATTCTGGTCACCGATAACCCGATCGAGTCGCCGCAAGCGTGCTTCTCGAGATCAGGAATCGCGGCCGCCGTCGAAACCGAGGGGGCGAAGGTTGTCTTGCCGGCGCCCGCGCAGTTCGAGCTGGTGCTGCTCGGCCAGCCGCAGGCCCGTTCCCGCGCTCCCGGGACGGCGGCCGCCTGGCCAGTCCTTTACCGACCGCTGGATCGGGCGACCAAGCTCATCGGCGTGGCTCCCATTAAGGATCACAACCTGAGTAGTGCGTCGATGACCCTCAAGAACTGGTACGGCCTGCTTGGCGGCCGACGCCATCAGCTTCATCAGACCATTCACGAAGCCATCAGCGACTTGGCCGCGCTGCTCAGCCCGACGCTGGTCATCGCCGACGGCACGCGCGTCATGCTGCACAACGGTCCCACCGGCGGTCGCGTCAGCGACGTGCGGCCCGGCGGCCAACTCGGTCGCCCCGTGCTCGTGGCCTCGGTGGACCCGGTCGCATGTGACGCGTGGTGCTATCAGCGTCTGCTGGGCCGCGATCCGGCCGCGCTCGACTACCTCCGCCTGGCCGAGCAGAAGATCCAGGCGCGGGTCGCCGCCGGCGAGCGACGCTTCGGCCAACGCGACTGGTTAGCTTACGACCGCGCGGGACAAGTAGTCACCACAACTCTATAGAACAATGAAGCGCACTCTTGACCAGACTACAGTGCCTTTTACCCGCTTCGGCGAATCGTGGCAGAACGTGTTGCGAATCACGTCTATCCGCATCCTGGTGCAGGCCGCGATGTTCGCGCTGTTCTTGTCGTTTGTTCTGCTGACCACCTTCGCCAACCTCGATCGCCTGCCGGGGCTGCGGCACTGGGCGAGCAAGTTCCTGGAAATCGACCCCTTCATCGCACTCGCCGCCGCCATCACTACCCATACCGTCTACAAAGGGCTGTTGTGGTCACTGGTGATTCTGGTTCCCACGCTATTCCTGGGCCGCTTTTTCTGCAACTGGATGTGTCCCTATGGGACCCTACACCAGTTCGTGGGCTGGCTGTTCCGCCGTCCAGCGCGCACGCCAAACCCGTCTGGCGCACAAGAGCCAGACCCAGCGAACCGACCGGCGGCGCCCGTACGCCAACCCTGGTGGCGCGCCGCCAACGAATACCGGCCGGCACAGCGCTTCAAGTACTATCTGCTGGTTGGGTTGCTGGTCGCCGCGGCGTGCGGCTCTCTACAGATTGGACTGCTGGACCCGCTGTGTCTTTTGTACCGCTCACTCACGGGGGCCGTGCTGCCCGCAGCGCAGCAGCCTTTCTCCCGCCTGCTCGGCAGCGGGCGCCTGCACCAAGGTGCATGGTTGATCGGGTTCTTGCTCTTTGTCCTCGTGGCCATGAATCTGGTCTATCCGCGCTTTTTCTGTCGGGTACTCTGTCCGCTGGGGGCGCTGCTGGGCGTTTTGGCGCGGTTTGCGTGGTGGCGCATCGACCGCGACCCGGCCCGCTGCCGCGGTTGTGACCGGTGCCGTCTGGACTGTGAGGGCGCCTGCGACCCGCACGCGGAACTACGCCGGGCCGAGTGCTTCGTGTGCTTCAACTGCATCGAGGAATGTCCCGAGGGGGCGCTGCGCTTTGCTTTCTTCCCGCCCAAGGAGCGCGAGGTGGCCGGTCCGGACCTGGCGCGCCGGCAGGTGGTTTTCGCTGGTCTGACGGGCCTGCTGTTCTATCCCTTCGTGCGGACGACTGGGCGTGCCACGCGCGATTTCTCCAGCCGCGTCATTCGTCCACCGGGCGCGGTCGAGGAGCTGGAGCTCCTCGAGCGCTGCGTGAAATGCGCCCAGTGCGTCCGTGTCTGCCCGACGAACGTGATCCAGCCGGCGTGGTTCGAGGCGGGTGTCGAGGGCCTCTGGACGCCGGTGCTGAACTTTCGGATCGGCCATTGTCAATTGCACTGCACCGCCTGCGGCTACGTCTGCCCGACGGGGGCGATCCAGCGCGTCACGGTTCCACACAAGCTAGGGCTCGGCGAGTACGTCGATCAGGGTCCGATCCGTCTTGGTACGGCCCACATCGACGTGGGCCGCTGCCTGCCCTACAGCGCTGGTATCGCGTGCCAAGTCTGCGAGGAGGTCTGCCCGACTAGCCCCAAGGCGATCCGCGCCCGATATCGCATGCGCCGCGGACGACGCGGCCGCGGGGCCGAATCGGCCGAGCGGGATGACGCGCCGCCCGTGCCGACCGTGGATCTCGGCCTGTGCATCGGCTGCGGCTTGTGCGAGCGCGAGTGCCCCGTCGTCGGGGACCGGCGCGCCATCTACGTGACCGCCGAAGGCGAGACGCGATCGCAGGAATACCCAGAGCGGGACCGCAATCGCGCCGTGCGCGTACCGTCACAGCGCTAGCATCGCCGCCGATCAGCCGGCCACGCGCTCCGCGCGGTGGCACGCGACCTGGTGGCCCGATGGCGTCGCCCCATATTCGCGCAGCGGCGGCGCGACCTGCCGGCACATCGGCTCCGCCCAGGGACAACGCGGGTGGTACGCGCACCCGCCCGCCGGGCCAGACGGATCAGGCGGGTCGGCCGCGGGAGCCGGTGGCGGCGACCCCGCTGTGGCGGGCGCCTGGCGCGGGACGGGTGATTCAGGCACCGCGGCCAGCAGCGCGCGCGTGTACGGGTGCGCAGGGCGCGTGAAAAGCTCTTCCGCGGGTGCGTACTCGACGATCCGGCCTAGGTACATCACGGCGACTTCATCACTGCAATGCCGCACGACCGCGAGATTGTGTGCGATGAGCAGGTAGCTCAACCCGAGTTCGCTCTGGAGGTCGCCGAGCAGGTTGAGGATTTGCGATTGGATCGACACGTCGAGCGCCGAGACGGGCTCGTCGCAGATCACGAGCTTGGGCTCCAGCGCGAGGGCGCGGGCGATGCCGATCCGCTGCCGCTGGCCGCCGGAGAATTCGTGCGGGTAGCGCGTCATCGCGTCCGGCGAAAGGCCGACGCGTGAAAGCAGTTCCGCGACGCGCCGGCGGCGCCCCGCGCGATCGCGGATCAGCCGGTGTACGGTTAACGCTTCGCCAACGATGGTCTCGACCGTCAACCGCGGGTTGAGGCTGCCGAAGGGGTCCTGGAAGACGATTTGCACCTGCCGGCGAAGGCGTCGCAGCGCCCGCGGCGGCAGCGCGAAAACGTCCTGGCCGTCGAAGTAGACCTTCCCGCCCGTGGCCGGGATCAGCCGCAGGATCGCCCGCGCCAGCGTCGTCTTCCCGCAGCCGCTCTC
>Ga0214473_10005723_pt1 | contig 14886 bp, 18 predicted proteins | sample RVTome_7_FD_203509 | JGI IMG/M metagenome (GOLD analysis project Ga0214473, IMG submission 203509) | Soil microbial communities from uranium-contaminated site in the Upper Colorado River Basin, Wyoming, United States - RVT98D197 | ecosystem: Environmental > Terrestrial > Soil > Contaminated >... | reverse complement strand
GGTGTAGCATGAAGCAGTTTGGCGTGATCGGGATGCTTGCCGGCGTGGCGCTACTGGGTACCAGTGCGTGCGCCCATTTCGAGCGCGTGGAGGGTCCCGATGACGAACTCGGCGGGCGCGCTTCGACCGCCGCCGCCGCCCCGGCGGACGGCTCCAATAATTCACGTGATGCTTCCGCAGAGCGCCGTGCGGACCGGTCCACCGACAGCCGCGCCGACACCCGCGCCGACACCCGCGCCGACACCCGCGCCGACACCCGCGCCGACACCCGCACCGACACCCGCGCCGACACCCGCACCGACACCCGCGCGGAGCGCAACGCCGAGGATCGCAGCCGCCGCGCCGAAGAGCGCAACAGCCGCGCCGCCCTCGAAGCCGAGATGCTGCGGGCGAGACTACCGCGCACCCCCGCCGCGGGCACGCCGAACGGCGGCACCTCCACCGACGTGTTCACCCGGGCCATAGGCGCGGAGGGCTTCCGTGTGGTGGTCTCCGCCACCGACCGCGCCCTCTGGGTGATGCGTGACACGACCGTGCTCTTCCGAGCGCCCGTGGCGGTCGGCCGGACGGAGGACCTGGTGTGGAAGGACCGCGTCTACGATTTCGACACACCGCCGGGCGTGCGCAGGGTGCTGGGCAGGGCCACGAATCCCCTCTGGACCCCGCCCGACTGGCACTACTTCGAACTGGCCGTGGAGCATGACCTGGAGCCCGTGCACCTCGAGCCCGGCCAGAAGCTGACGCTGGGGGACGGCACCCGGCTGGAAGTGCGCGGCAAGGACGTGGGCCGCGTCAACCAGTTCGACAACTTCTGGGCGTTCACGCCGGGTTCGGAGATCATCTTCGACGGCAAGATCTACGTGCCGCCCTTCGGCACCAACCAGCGCTCCATTCCCGAGATCCTGGGCACGCACAAGCTGGATCTCGGTGACGGCTACCTCATCCACGGCACCAACCAGGATGACTCCATCGGCGAGGCGGTGAGTCACGGCTGCGTGCGCATGTTCAACGGCGACGTGGTGTGGCTCTACGAGAACGTCCCCGTCAACACCCCCGTCTACATCTTCTAAGCGACGTCCCCGCGCGGCCGCCCGGGCCGAGCACCCTCCGCGGCCGCGCCAGCATTCCGGCGCTCTTGTGCGTCTGGCAGGCGTAGGCTAGTTGTACGCTTACCTGTACCATGAACGCCGGTGGGTGCCATGGAACCGATTCCATTCAGTGAGGCCCGCGCCCGTTTGCCGGAGCTGGTCCACCGGGCGGCCCGCAACCCCGGTGAGATCGTGGTCATCACGCACCGTGATCTGGCTGTGGACGTGGCGCTGGTCTCCATGGCCTACGTGCGTGGTATGGAGGACCGCCTGGCGGAACTCCGCGACCAGCTCGGTCCGCCCTTCCGCCTCGAGGGCGCCTTCAGCACCGATCACCCCGCCGACGATCTCGACGCCGCACTCGCGGCGCTCTTCGAGGGCCGCTCTCCCGCCGTTGCGCCCGGGGACTAGCCGTGCACGACGCCGCGATCACAGACCTGCACGGGCTGGTCTGGTGGGGGCTCGGCATGCCGCACCGGTTCGGCGCCGCGGGCGGCGGCTATTTCCGCCGCGCGGACGCGGGACGCGGGGCAATCCATGTACCCTCGTTCGTCCTGGACAACCTGGCCACGGCCGAGGAGCAGGGGCTGATTTGCCTCAAGGACCCGCTGTCGGAGTTCATCGACAGGCTCTTCAGCACGGGCAGCTACTTCCCGGCTCCGCTGACCCCGGAGATCATCGCGCGCGCCGGCACTTATCCGCCCACGGCCCATCGGGCGGATCGGCTGCTCGCGGCCACCGCCGCGGAGTTGCAGCGGCCCCTCATCAGCGTGCGCCGCGAGATCGGCCGCTGGAGCGGTGTGCAGCTGCTCTGGTAGACGATTCCGCGGCATGGCTTGTGCACCATATCCCAGTACAAATAATGAACTTAGGCATTGGAGGGATAGATGTTGCGCAACATTGCCAAGGCCGCGGCCTACGCAAAGGCTCCCAAGGCCACGTTCGCCGTGCTGCACCCGTTCAAGGCCGTGAAGTACGGGATCCTGCTCTGGACGGCCAGGAAGCTGTTCAGCGGCGGCAACGGGCGGAGTGGCGCCCGGGCCTGATGCGGACGCGGGACGGCGCAGGCGCTGGACGGGAGTGGGGCGAGCCAACCGGCTCGCCCCTCTTCGCTCCGGTCGGCCCCGCGGGGCGGGGCAGCGGACGGGAAGGAGAGCGTCGAATATGAAGGAGCGGTTCCTGGATCGCACCGACGCGGGCCGCCGCCTGGCCGAGGCGCTGATCGACGACTACGGCGGCCGCGACGACCTGCTCGTGCTGGCGTTGCCGCGCGGCGGCGTCCCCGTGGCCCGGGAGGTGGCGCGGGCGCTGGATGCGCCGCTGGACATCTTTCTGGTGCGGAAGCTCGGGGTGCCGGATCACCCCGAACTGGCCATGGGCGCCATCGCCACGGGCGGCGTGGTGGTGCTGAACGAGGACGTGGTGCGCATGGCCAACGTGACCGAGGAGGACATCGGCCACGTGGCGCGACAGGAAACGGAGGAATTGCGCAGACGGGAGCAGGCCTACCGCGGGGACCGGGCTGCCCCGGAGCTGGCCGGCCGAACGGTGCTGCTGGTGGATGATGGACTGGCCACCGGGGCCACCATGCGGGCGGCCACCCTGGCTGTGCGCGAGCAGGGTCCCGCCGCGGTCGTGGTGGCCGTACCGGTGGCGGCGCCCGAGACGTGTGCCAGCTTCCGCGATCTGGCGGATGACGTCGTGTGCGCCCGGACGCCCGAGCCCTTCCAGGCGGTCGGACGCTGGTACGAGGTCTTCGATCAGACCACGGACGAAGAGGTACGCGCCATTCTACGGCAGGCCCGCGAGGAGGAAGCATGATGCCCGTACAGGAAAGGGGCACCGAGCGTACCGTCAGTCTGGAGCTGCCCGACCGCACCCTGGAAGCCAGCCTGGGCGTCCCCGTGGACCCGCTCGCACTGGTGATCTTCGCGCACGGCACCGGTAGCAGCCGGCACAGCAGCCGGAACCGCTTCGTAGCCGAGCAACTCCGCGAGGGGGGGCTGGCCACCCTGCTGCTGGACCTCCTCAGTCAGGAGGAGGAGCGGGAGGACGAGCGCACGCGCCGCCTCCGCTTCGACATAGACCTCCTCGGGGAGCGGGTCCGGGCCGCCGTGGACTGGGCGGGTCAGCGCCAGGAGCTGGCCGCGTTGCCCATCGGCCTGTTCGGTGCCAGCACCGGCGCGGCCGCGGCGCTCGTGGCCGCCGCCGAGCGGCCGGAGCGGGTGGGCGCCGTGGTCTCGCGGGGCGGCCGTCCCGACCTGGCCGCCGGGGCGCTGCCGGCTGTGCGGGCGGCCACGCTCCTCCTCGTAGGCGGTGAGGATCAGCCCATCCTCGGCATGAACCAGGACGCCATGGCCCGCATGACCGGCGCCGAGACCCACCTCGAGATCGTGCCCGGCGCCGGCCATCTCTTCGAGGAGCCGGGCAAGCTCAAGGTGGTCTCCGACCTGGCCCGCGCCTGGTTCCGCCGCCACGTGGCCGGCGAGCCGCCCGAGCTGGAGGGGCTGGAGGAGGAGGAAGCGAGCGGCTGACGGGAGGCTCCAGCATTGTTATTCATGGCGTGAATGATTATCACTCACGCCATGAATAACTTTCCGCCGAGGGGTATCAGCGCGCACTGGAACGGCATCTCTCCGGCATGCCAGCCGTGGTCCTCACGGGCGCGCGGCAGACCTAGCGGCCGGAACCTGCCAGCCGCCTAGCGGGTAGTCCCGCTGTCATGTCAGACACCACCGCTGTTTGCCGCCCCGCGCGAGCTACGATGAGTGCGAGCTCGTTCGCCCTCTTCCTGCTGCTGTTGCCGGTATTGGCGCCCGCCCCGCGAGCCCTGGAGGCCCAAACCCTCCGTGGGCGTGTCGTGGACGCGCTGACGGACCAGCCCATTTCCGGCGCCCTCGTCCGCCTGAACGACGGGGAGCGCGCCACTACGACCCAGGAGAACGGCTGGTTCCAGTTCGACGGGCTGACGTCTGGCGCGGTGGAGTTGTCCGTCCACCAGCTCGGCTACTCAGACCTCACAGCCACCGTGGCTGTTCCCGGAACGGATCCGCTGGTGCTGCGCCTGCAGCCACAGCCCATCGAGCTGGAAGGAGTGGAGGCTTATAACGAGCGCCTACGCCACGACGCCCTGCGCCGCGCCCACGATCTGGACGCCTTCTACCGCACCTTCGATCGGGATGACATCCTGGCCAGCGCCGCCACAAACGCCCTGGGCTTCCTAACTGAGGACGTGGGCATTCCAATCCTTCCGTGCGATGGGGCACGAGAGGAACTCGGGCTCTGCGTACGGAAGCCTGGGCTTCATCCATGCGACCTGGGAGGGTGCCGGGCCACGAACGGGCAGTTCCGTGGCATCAGCGGTATCCGATGGGTTGCCAGGGTGCCCGTCTACCTCGATGATGCCCCGCTGCCCGGCGGCCTGACCGCCCTGGAGGAGCGGACGCTGGAGGACATCTATCGGGTCGAGTCTTTCGGCGATCGGGGCGAGCGCCAGCTGCGCTTCTACACGGGCGGCTACCTTCAATACCTGTCCACGGGCGCCGAGCGGCCGGGTCGCGGTGAAGCGGGCTGGAGCGCAGCACGGGGTGAAGCGCAGGGCGATCTCACGGCTATCGGCGCCGCGGCGGAGGGGCCGCTAACCCTTCGGCTCGAGGTCGTGAACGCAGCGGCGGATGCGCGCCAGGTTCCTTTTACCATCGTCGGCGCCTTCGCCAGGGATGGCGCGGCCATGGCAGGGGCCGTGGTGGAGCTCCTCGGCCCCGCCGGCGAGCGGTTCGGGATCACGCGGGTGGAGGATGAGAGCGGCGCGTTCCTGCTGCGCGCCCCAGGCCAGGGATCCTACGTGCTGCGGCTCCTCCATGAGGAGCTGGGTGCGCGCCGCTCGCAGCCGTTCCGGCTGGGCGGCGGAGAATGGGCACGGGTCGTGGTCACCGCGGGCGCCGGCAGCGCCCAGCGTTAGCCCCGCCGCTGCGCCGCCACGGCAAAGTAAAGAAAATAGCGCAGCGGTCCCTCCGCCGAGCCGGGCGGTGGGGCGCCCTACTCCAGCTCCCAGATGCGCGCCCGCCCGTCGGCCGCGGCGCACGCCAGCAAGCGGCCTGTCGCGGAGAAGTCCAGCCCGTAGACCCCCTTGGCGCCCACGGGCATGCGCTCCAGCAGGACGCCATCCTCCACGGACCAGAGCGTGACCTCCCGCTCGCTGCCCAGGGCAAAGAGGCCGCCGTTCGGCGCCACCGCGAGCGGCAGCGAGCCGCGCCGATCGGTGGCCACGCGCCGCGCCACGGTCCAGTCCGAGCGGTCCCAGACGATGACGCTGCCCTCGTAGCCTACCGACAGCAGGCAGCCGCCGTCTGCCGTGAAGGCCAGCGCCGGCACGGCCGTGGCCGGGCAGCGTCTGCAGCAGCTCGCCCGCCGGCACGCTCCACAGGAAGACTTCGTCGCCCACTCCGCCGGTGGCCAGCACGGCACCGTCGGGGGACCACGCCACGGCGGTCACGTTGCGCGGATGCTCCTTCAACACGCCGGCCGGCTCTCCGTCCGGCAGCCGCCAGAGGCGGACCGTGGCGTCATAGGATGCGGAGGCCACGAGGCTGCCGTCGGGTGAAACGGCCAGCCCCGCCACCGTGTTGCGGTGCCCGGCGAGCGTGGCGCGCGGCTCCGCGTCTTCCGTCAGCGCCGCGTCCCAGAGCCGCACCGTCCGATCCGTCGAGCCGGTCACGAGCGTGCCGTCCGGCGCCAGCGCCAGCGCGTTCACGCTCTTTTCATGGGAAGCCGCGACGCTCCCATCCTCCCACGCCGGTCCGGACCACAAGCGCACCCGCGCGTCCATCCCGGCGGTGAGCAGGCGTCCGTCCGGCAGGAAGCGGACGGCGGTGGCGTGCCCCTTGTGGGCTTCGATGGTGATGGGGTCGGGTACCATGGGGCGCCAATGTATGGCCTGTTGCCCTGAAGCGCGCCCCCCGGCTAAGCTGCGGGGGTCGGCAGCCCGAAGATCCCAGCGCCATTGGAACCGCCGCGACCGGGAGCGCGGCCCGGAACTGTGGGCGGCCGCCCGGTCTTTCCCCTACAGGAATCCCATCAGACGGAGGCGAGTATGGAGCAGTCGGAGATTGCCGCAGCCGCGGGGCGTGTGCTGGCGCTGGCGGAACGGGAGACGGGCACCACCCTGCGGGTGCTCCAGGCCTACCCGGCCGAGCAGGCCGAGCTGCGCCCGCACGAGAAGTGCAAGACCGCCCGGGAGCTGGCGTGGCTCTTCACCATGGAGCAGAAGCTGGCCGTGATGGCCATCCGGGATGAGCTGGACATCACCAAGGGCATGACCATGCCGCCCCCGCCGGACAGCTTTGCCGAAGTGGTGGCGGCCTTCGAGCAGGGGCGCGCGGAGTGCCTGGACGTGCTGCGGAGCGCCTCCCCGGAACAGCTGGCGGGGACGGTTAAGTTCATGACGGCGCCGCACACGCTGGGGGACGTTCCGAAGCTGGACTTCCTGGAGTTCCTCATCCACGACCAGATCCACCACCGCGGGCAGTTCTCCATCTACCTGCGCATGGCCGAGGGCAAGGTGCCGTCCATCTACGGCCCCACCGCCGACGAACCATGGATGTGACCCCGCTGCCTGATGCCCCGAACGGGAGTGACGAATGAAGCACACCCTGCTGACCCTGGCCCTGGGCGGGACCGCCCTGCTGGCTGCCGCCCCGGTGGCCGCGCAGGACCGGCCCGCCATGCCCCCACCGCTCGAGATCGGCGCCGAAGCGCCCGACTTCGCGCTGCCGGGGGCCGTGCGGCACGGCATCCTGGCCGAGCCCGTGCGCCTCAGTGACTACAGGGGAAAGGTGGTGGTGCTCGCGTTCTTCTTCCGCGCGCGCACCCGTGGTTGAACAGTCCAAATGCACGCGTACCGTGATCAGTACGCGCAGCTCTTCAACCACGGCCAGGACGCGGTCCTGATAGCCATCAGCACGGACCCCGTGGAGGCGCTGGAATCGTGGGCGCGGGATGACCAGTTCCCCTTCCTCATGGCCAGCGACGAGGGCGCCGAGGTGGCGCTGGCCTACGGTGCCAGCTCCCGGCCGGGCGGCGCCAGCCGGAACCTCTACGTGGTGGGGCCCGACGGACGCATCGCCTGGCGGGCCACGCCCTTCCGCGAGATCGACCCGCAGGCCTACGAGGCGCTCGGGGAGGCCGTGCGGGCGGCGTTGCCGCCGCCGGCGGAACCGGGCGGTAGCTGAACGAGAGAGCGGCCGGCCCACACTCCGTGGACCGGCCGCTCTTCTCTCTCGGACCGCGCGACCGCGCGACTTACCTAGCGCCGCCCGCCCATCCCCTTGGCCACCAGCGCCGCCACGTCCTGCTGCGCCCCGGCGCCGCTGCCCACCACCTTGCCGTCGGCGTCCAGCATGATGAGCACGCCCGTCTCGGGCGCGTCGAAGGCGCGCACCAGGGCGCCTTCCGCGTCCCAGACCATGGTGCCGGCCGCCGGCATGCGCGCCACGTGCGCCTTCACCTGCGGCAGCGTCTGCGCCACGCCCACGGCCACGACCAGTACCTCCAGGTCGTCCCCGTAGCGTTCCAGCTCGGCGCGGATCTTCGGCTCGAGCGCCTTGCAGATGGTGCACCACGTGGCCCAGAACTGTACCAGCGTGGGCTTCTTGCCCACCACGGAGGCCAGCTCGAAGGGCTCCCCCGCCAGGTCCTGCACGGTAACGGCCGCCGGCGTCTCCCCCACCGCGAGCTGCGCCGCGGCCGGCCGGGCCGCGAAGCCCAGCGCGAGCAACAGAAGGAGGAGCGGGGACGTCGCTTTGAACATGCACATGGGGAGCTTTCCGTGACTGAGGAATCCGCGCCATGTAACCCCGCTGGCGCGTGCGAGGTTCCCCGTGGACGCCGAGCGAAGCCGTGGACGCTTCCGGCGTAACGAGGCACGTCCGCCTGGCCGCCGGCAGGGCTTCCGAATGCGACCAATCGTAGCGGCTCCCATGGCTCGTGGAGGGCGCGTCCGCCGGTCGGGTCCCCTCGTGCCCGTCCTGCGGCGCCGAATCTCCATCAATACCACTCGACAACAGCGCCTATTGTGCGCCTCCTGCCATGGTGGTACGTTCGATCAATGACGATCCGGGAGAGAATTTCTCTCCCGCGAACCTCGTCTGATTGGAAATCGGCCTTCCTGCCTACCGATGACCACATCATCCGCACAATATCAGACGAGGCGGGCACATGAGGGCAAGTGGTGGTCCAGTGGTCATCGCGTTCTACTGCGTGCTGTCCTTCGGTTGCGAGTCGCCGGGCTCAGGACCGGTCGATGAGGGATTCGGCAGTAGCGTGGATGTTCAGCAAAACCCGAGGCGTGAAAATCCGCAGGGTTGGGTGGGTGCCCGGCACAACGAGGGCATGCAGGCCCTTACCGCAAGAACCAAAGCAAGCCTGAAGGCAGGCACGTTCAACCGGGCTAACGCCCTTCTCATGGTGAAGCAGATCTGCCGGGATTTCCTGGATGATGTGAGGGATATCAGAACCTGCGTTCAGGCGGTCGAGGATCGGATGCACCCCGGCGCGCAGTCGTCGGTGCAGCTTATGGACGAGGATCCGCCCTCTCAGGCAGCCCTGGATTATATCGATGATATCGTGGCGGCTGCGGAATACGAAACGACGGCAGCTCAGCTGGAATCCGCGATCAGTTCGATCGAGGCGGCAGCCTCCGCGACGCTCATCCCCGCAGAAGCCGAACTGGTCCTCGCGATCTCGTCCGTCGCCGTTAGTTCGGCGTACGAGTGGGAGGGAAGCGCGGACGAATGGCAGGATTATATCGACGAGTGCCTCGATCCAGAGGGGCCCGGCGACCCGGAAGACCCGGAAGACCCGGAAGACGACCCAGCCTGTCTCGATATGTTCCCCGATATACGTGTGGGGGCGCCTATTGGAGCAGCTCTTTCTACGAACTCGATCACGTTGGTGGCTCACAATAGCGGTTCGTGGGAGTTTGCACCGACGTTCGCTTCATCATCGATGGCCGTCCAACGCCGGAGATGGGATCATTGGCGGATAACGAGGCACGATCTAGGTGGCGCCGTGATCGGCGGGTTGATTGGTTGGGCCGTCGGTGGTCCGGCTGGCGCGGCTACAGGAGCCTTGGCCACAGCCATAGGGGCATCGGCAGCTGAATTCATCGAGCAGCTGTTTGAGCTTATCGAGTAATATCGGGAGCTCTCGTAACATCCGAAAGGCGTGCCCATGAATATTCGCGATAGAATGGCGGGACTCGCTCCGCTTCAGAAGACGGTCGTTTCATCAATGGCGGTCCTGATCCTCTTGGCATTGGCGATGTGGCTGATGGGCGAGGATCCTCGGAGCTATGCCGTGATTGGCGGCGCGCTCGCCTTCGCTGGAGCCATGTACTGGCGAATTTTCCGCCACGGTAAGTGACTCGCCGGCCGGGAGCTTGTTAGCACTTAGCACGTGCAGCGTTCCGTCGTAAGCGACGACGCCCGGAGCCCCGCCGGTGGGTTCCGGGCGTCGTCGTTTTGCACGCTATGTGCATCGCTGCCTGGCTGTGCAAGGATCGGCAACGCGACATCTTTCGAAGGTTCTGAAAGGAAAGGCGTGCATTTGCATATACGCGACAGGTTGGCGGGGCTCGCTCCGCTTCCGAAGGCGGCATTTTTATTCGTGTGGTTTCTGATCCTCTATCCGTTGGTGGTATGGCTGATGGGCGAGGAAATTCGGTGGTATGCGGCGCCGTTGACCGCGCTCTTCTTCGCCGCATTCATGTACTGGCGAATTTCCCGCCACGAACGGTAGCTGGCCGGCCGTCCCGCTGACGCGGTGGCGCAGTCGACTGCTTTGCTCAGTGGCCGCCACGGGCCGGGACCGCGCGCGGCTCGTCTTCCGGGATGGGGTCCTCGCCGGGATTGATGAAGAGGTCCGTCTCGAGCTGGTGCTGGCGCTCGTAGAGGCGGCGGTAGAGGCCGCCCACCTCGATTAGCTCGTGGTGCGTACCGCGCTCCACGATGCGGCCGCCGTCCATGACCAGGATCTGGTCGGCGCTGGTGATGGTGGACAGGCGATGCGCGATCACGAAGGTGGTGCGGCCGCGGCGCAGCGAGCGCAGCCCGTCGCGGATGAGTGCCTCACTCTCGCTGTCCAGCGAGCTGGTAGCCTCGTCCAGGATGAGCACGCGCGGGTCGGCCAGGATGGCGCGCGCGATGGCCACACGCTGGCGCTGCCCGCCCGACAGCTTCACGCCGCGCTCGCCCACGATGGTGTCGTAGCGGTCCTTGAAGCGCTCGATGAACTCGTCCGCGTGCGCGATGCGCGCCGCCGCCTCCAGCTCCGCGTCGCCGATGTCCGGGCTGGCGAACGCAATGTTCTCGCGGATGGTGCCGTCGAAGAGGAAATTGTCCTGCAGCACCACGCCGAGCTGGCCCCGGTAGTCGCGCAGCCGGATGCTCGTCAGATCCCGCCCATCCACCAGGATGCGCCCCTCGTCCGGATGGTTGAAGGCCATGATCAGCCCGATCAGCGTGCTCTTGCCGGCGCCGCTCGGCCCCACCAGCGCGGTGGTGCTGCCGGCGGCCGCCGCGAAGCTCACGTCCCGGAGCACCGGCACGCCCTCGTCGTAGCTGAACGTCACGTTCTCGAAAGCGACGTCCCCGCTGAGCTCCTCCGCGAGCGCCTCCTTCGTCTCATCCTCGTCGTCCTCGGTGGCTACCTCCCGCACTTCCCGGATGCGGTCCAGCCCGGCGAACGCCTCGCTCACCTGCGTGCTGATGTTGGCAATGCCGATGAGCGGCGAGACCATCATGCCCACCAGGATGGTGTAGGAGATGATGTCTCCGAGCGTCATGGTGCCCGCCAGCACGGCCTGGCCCCCCACGATCATGATCATGACGCTGACGCCACCCACCACCACGGCGGACAGGTTGGCCACGATCGAGGTGCCGGTGATGGTGCTGGCTATGTTGCGGAAGAGCCGGTCCACGCCGCCGCCGAAGACCGCCTTCTCGCGTGCCTCGGCCACGTAGACCTTGAGCAGCCGGACGCCGCCCAGCGCCTCCGCCAGCCGGCCCGTGACCTCCGCGTTGATCTTGCCGCGCTCGCGGAAGATCGGGCGCAGCTTCTTGAAGGCAATGGACATGATGGCCGCGTAGAGCAGCAGCAGGACCACCGTGCCCAGCGTGAGGCGCCAGTTCAGCGCCATGAGAAAGCCGAATGCTATGGTGGCCGTGAAGAGGCCGCCCACCAGCTGCACGATGCCCGTGCCCACCAGATTCCGGATCCCCTCGGGGTCGGTCATGATGCGGGAGATGAGGACGCCCGACTTGTTGCGGTCGAAATAGGAGACGGGCAGGCGCAGCACATGGTCCTGGATCTCCACGCGCATGTCCGCGATGGCGCGTTGCGCGGTCACGCTCACCACCCGCGCCAGCGCGAATGCGGTCCCTGCCTGGACGATGGTGGCGGCCAGCGTGGCCAGCGCCAGCGGCACCAGCAGCTCGGCGCGGCCCAGCGTGAGCACCTCGTCCACCACGTACTTGGAGGCCAGCGGCACCACGAAGGCGGCCAGGCGGCCCACCACCATGAGCACCAGGCCGATGCCCAGTGTGCGGCGGTGGCGCCACATGAGGCGGCCCGCCTCGCGGCGCACGGTCTCGAGCGTGACCTTGGTCTTTTTTCTGGTAGCGGACATGGCTCGGCGGCAGGAGGCGCGGCCGCCCGGCGGGCGGCTGTCACACCGGGTACCCCGCTGGGCGGGATCGGTTGCGGCCGGCGCGCCGGCCGGTGATCACCCCGGCTCGGGCAGGTTCCGCGGTTCCTCCGTGTAGGGCGTGCGCAGGTGGAGGGGCTCGCTCCGCTTGCGCATCCACAGGTTCATCATCTCCACGAAAACACTGAAGCCCATCGCGAAGTAAATGTAGCCCTTCGAGATGTGCTGCCCCAGGCCGTCCGCCATGAGGGTCACGCCGATGAGGAGCAGGAATGACAGGGCCAGCATTCTAACCGTGGGGTGGCGGTCCACGAAACGTGCGATCGGACCCGCCGAGACCAGCATGATGAGCACGGCCATGACCACCGCCGCGATCATCACGCCCACCTCATCCACCATGCCCACCGCCGTGATGACGCTGTCCAGTGAGAAGACCATGTCCAGCAGCAGGATCTGCGTGATCACGGCCGCGAACGATGGCATGATGCGCTTGGAACCGTGGCCGCTCTCACCCTCGAGTTTGTCGTGGATCTCGTGCGTGGCTTTGGCAACCAGGAACAGCCCGCCGATGATGAGGATCAGGTCGCGCCCGGAGAAGCCGTGATCGAACAGCTCGAACCACGGCTCGGTCAGGCCGATGATCCAGGCCAGCGTGAGCAGCAGGAGAATCCGTGTGAGCATGGCCAGACCCAGCCCCAGATTTCGGGCCTTCGCCTGCTGGTGCTCGGGGAGCTTCTGGGAGAGGATGGAGATGAAGATGATGTTGTCGATCCCCAGGACGATCTCGAGGCTCGTCAGCGTGAGGAAAGCGATCCAGATGGACGGGTCGCTGATCCATTCCATGAGCTGTGGCTCCCGCCAGGTATGGTGAGGGTGTGATGAAGCGCGCGGGGACCATTCTCCGCCGCTCGGGGGGGAATGGCAATCCCCCGGCCACCGTGGGGGCAGCCGGGGGATCGAGGATCTCGACGCGGGTTGGCCGCGGGTCTACCTGGAACGCTTCCTGGCCGAGCTCGACTTGGGCGTCGACTTGCGCGTGCCCGTGCGGCGCTTGGCCGACGCTTGCTTCGCGGCCTTCTTGACGGCCGGCTTGCGGGACACCGAGCGGCCGGGCTTGGCCGTCCCGGTGCCAGGCTTCCGGGAGGTTGCGGATTTCGCGGCGCTGGCGGGCCGCTTGGCGGCGGCCGGCTTCTTTGCCTTCGCGGGCTTGCTGGCGGCGGTTGGCTTCTTTGCCTTCGCGGGCTGCTTGGCCTTAGCGGGCTTGGTGGCGGCGGCCGGTTTCTTTGCCTTCGCGGGCTTGCTGGCGGCGGCCGGCTTCCTTGCCTTCGCGGGCCGCTTTGCCCGCGCGGGCTTGGTGGCTGCGGCCGACTTCTTGGCCTCCGCGGGCTGCTTTGCCTTGGCGGGCTTGCTGGCGGCGGCCGGCTTCTTTGCCTTCGCGGGCTTGGTGGCTGCGGCCGACTTCTTGGCCTTCGCGGGCTGCCTTGCCTTGGCGGGCTTGCTGGCGGCCACCGACTTCGTTGCCTTCGCGGGGTTGCTGGCAGCGACCGCCTTGCTGGCCTTGGCGGGCCTCTTGGCCGCCTTCCGCGCGGTGGTGGCCGCTTCCGAAGCGCGCTTCTTGCGCGCCGATTTGGCAGCGACCACGCTCGCCGCGTAGGCCGCTTCGGCAGCCGCGGCCTTCTTGCGGGCTATGCGCTTCCTCCTCGACGCCGCGCGTTTTTCGGATGCCGACGCGGGGGCTACCAGGACGTTGGAGGAGGCGGCGAAGAACGGTGGCGTCCGCTCGCCGGGCAGCTGCAACTCCAGGAGACGGCTCCCTTCGCCGGTCTTGCCCAGGACACGAATGAGTTCCGCTTCGCCCTCGGCGCAGAAGACCGTTTCACCCTTGCGGGGGAGACGAACGTCGGCGGTAACCCAACCCGGCCGGTCGTTCGGATCCACGAACAGGTCGTCCATCGAGATCCGCCGCGAGCTGTTGGAATTGGCCATTTCTTCACTCCGCATGCCAGTGATGCGCGCGAGCACGCGCGTCCGCCCGGCACCAGTACGGTGGTGCCGCCGTCGATTCGGCAGGTCGGAAAAGTACTTGCGCCGATTGGCGTCAGCCCGAATACACCCCATGCCTCCAAAAGTTGCATGCGCCCACACGCCACCGGTACGATCCGTGCTGATGGCGGGTTCTCCCGCCCATTCCACCACGACAGGACGTCATGATCATCGATTGTCACGTACATCTTAATAGGTACGACGACGCCGAGCCAGCACGGCTGGCCGATCGCTACGCGGCCCTGAAAGCGGAGATGGCGGCCAACGGAGTGGATTACGCCCTGGTGCTCTCATCCTACGAGGCGAACGAGTGGCGCCCCCATGTCCATGAACTCCTGGAGGTGGTCGGTCAGGACCCGCAGATCGGGGTGGTCGCGGGCGTCAGCTACGAGAACTACCGGGCGCATGATCTTGCGGATCTTCGCATCCTGCTCAGCGAAGACCGCATCAAGGGTTTGAAGCTCTATCCCGGCTATGAAGCCTTCTACGTGCACGACCCGCGCATGCGGGTGGTCTATGAACTGGCTGGCGAATTCGGTGTGCCCGTGATGATCCACACGGGGGATACCTTCACGGCCAGGGGAAAGGTCAAGTATGCCCATCCCCTGGAGGTGGACGAAGTGGCCGTGGACTTTCCCGACGTGAACTTCGTCATCTGCCATCTGGGCAATCCATGGGTGACGGACGCCATGGAGGTGATCTACAAGAATCCGAACGTGGTGGGGGATGTTTCGGGGCTCACACTGGGCAAGTTCGAGGAACGATTCGAAAAGCTCATGCTCCAGCAGGTCAACGAGGTGGTGGCGTTCGCGGGTAATCCCGAGAAGCTCCTGTACGGGACGGACTGGCCCATCTGCAGGATGGACAGCTACATCCGGTTCGTGCGGAATCTGCAGCTTTCCGAAGAGGAGAACGACCTCATCTTCTGGACCAACTCCGCACGGATCTTCCGCCTGGACGTGGACGAGATCCGGCGCGCGCGCGCAGGCGCCGGTACCCAGGCGCCGCCACGGGAGGAGCCGGCCACGTGAGTCCTCCGGTGAACGGTGGCAC
>Ga0214473_10005722_pt1 | contig 14887 bp, 15 predicted proteins | sample RVTome_7_FD_203509 | JGI IMG/M metagenome (GOLD analysis project Ga0214473, IMG submission 203509) | Soil microbial communities from uranium-contaminated site in the Upper Colorado River Basin, Wyoming, United States - RVT98D197 | ecosystem: Environmental > Terrestrial > Soil > Contaminated >... | reverse complement strand
GTAGACTCCCTTACAGGAGGGCGGCCGACTCTCGCGTGAAGAAATCCTTGACGTCGGCCCAGGAAATCTCGGTCAGCATCTCGAGCGGCGGGTCGGCCTCGGCGTCCTCGAAATAAGTGAGCGATTTCAGGAGGTGCAGCCGGCTGTACTCGATCCCGGCGTACTTTCGGACGAACAAAGAAAGAATCTCTCCGAGCGAGTACTCGTTCGCCGCCAGGTAGAGGTCGACGAAGTCCCGCCGCGTTCCGCGGCTCGCGACCGCGCTCAATTTCATGCAAGCGATGTCCCTGGCATCCGCCACCTCGACGGTGGAGAAGCGTTCCGTGGAAAAGAGCAGCGGATAGGGATAGCCGATGAAGCTCACTTTGATCTCGAGGAGCAGCAGATGCAAGGTCGAAGGGGCCCGACTCAGGACCGAGGGCGAGTGCTCTCTCAGCGAAGCAAGCAGCGTTTCTTCATTGAAGGTCTCCTGAGAGAAGAAGTCGAAATCCACGGAGCGCCGGTGACCGAAGCGCAGTGCGAGTCCGGTCCCGCCGGCAAGGTAGAAGCGGGAAGAGAGCGATGCCGTACCCAGGCCCAAAAGGAGGTTTTGCGCCGCCGGCGATATCGCCTCCGGATGCCAGCTGCTGAATTCTTCCATCAGGGTGCGGCGAGAGCGGCAACCTCGTCGCGAGGCAGGCCGTACACCAGGGACCAGAAGTTCGCCGTTCTTCGCGTCAGACGCCGTTCGCGGAGAATGACGTCTTTGATCTCCTCCTCCGAGAAGACCTCTTTGAGCCAGGCGTAGGCCCGCTCATCTCCCCATTCGAGAATGCGCCCGATCGTGTAGCGCGGGTAGGACCTCGGGTCGAAGCCGTCCGCATCGATCTCCCAGAACAACGGGTGCACGTGTCGGGGGATCACTTGTAAATTATAACTCACCCCAGCGCGCCGCTCAGAGCGAGGCCGTCGCCCTCCTCGAGCTCGAGGCGGTTCACGCGCACGGCGCCGGAATCGACCTGCACCCAGGCGTGGCGTCCTGGGTTCAGGACATGCTCGACTTGGTCCCCGTTCCGAAGGATCGACGCGTAGGGCCTCGGCATCCGGTCCGTGCCGGCCGTGGTCATCGACGGGACGCTCGCGGACTGCTGCGCGGGTCGAGGGCCGGACGAGGGGACCCCTCGCGCCGCGGGGCTTGGGGCAGGCGTAGAGGGGTCGAACCGCGGGATTCTCAGCGCAGGCAGAGGCGGGCGGGATATTGACTCAGCGACACTCCCAAGATAGTATTCAGTTGTGCACATCGTGCATTTTATCCATCGATAGGAGGTTATGCTTCGTTGCCGGCCAAGACGAGAGGAATTCGCGTTCCCGAAGAGTTGGAAAGCGAGATTCGAAGGCAGGCCGAGGAACGAGGCAAATCCTGGTCGGCAATGACGAACGAGCTTCTTACGGAAGCGATCCGGATGCGACGGGTTCCCGGAATAGTCTTCGCGGATGGACCCTCGGGAAGGCGCGCCGTGGTGGCTGGAACCGGGCTCGACGTCTGGGAAGTCGTTGCCGCCTGGAATGCCGGCGGTCAAGATCCGGAGACGCTTCGCGAGGACCTCAGCTGGCTGAAGGAAACGCAGCTTCGGGCCGCGCTCGCCTACTACGAGCTCTATCCGTCCGAGATCGACGCCCGGCTCGAGCGCGAGCGCTCCTGGACGGCCGAGCGCGTGCGTAAAGAACTGCCATTCACGTCGCCGCTGAAGCGATAGCTCCACCCTTGAGCTTTCTGCTCGATGAGGACGTGAACCCCGCCGTTGCGGAAGTCGGTCGCGGTCTCGGGCTCGATATCGTGAGCGTTCACGAAGTCGATCGCCGCGGCCTCGACGACGCTCAACAGCTCGAGTTCGCTTCGGCATCAGGCCGAGTATTCGTAACCCGGAATCGCGACGATTACATCAAGCTTACCGTGGCCTTCTACCAGAGGGGCGCGCCGCACCCGGGCATCATCATCGTTCCCTATACGCTCCCCAACAGGGAGCCGAAGCGGATTGCGCATGCCCTGAGGGCGTGGCAAAACGTGCACACCATAGACGACAGCCTTCGCTACGCCATTTTCTTTCTCGCGGAGCCCTGACGGCATTCGGTCCCCTTCTCATTGTCGGGCTCGCGCCTCTCAGCCCACCCGGAGTATGGACATCGGCTTGTGGCGGAGGACGTCGAGGGTGACGACCACCCCCACCAGGCTCACGGCGAGCGCCGCCACGAGGATCGCTCCCGCAGGCGTGAGGACGTCGGGGCGAAAGGGAACCTCGAGCACCCTCTCGCTCAAAAGGAATGTGAGAACCTGCGCTCCCAGGGCGCCGATGGCGCCGGCGATGGCGCCGAGCGTCCCGTACTCGAGGATCATCATGGCCGCGACCCGGCGTCGGCTCGCGCCCAGCGTCCGAAAGATCGCGGTCTCGTACGAGCGCTGGTACTTGGTCATCGCGACGGACCCCAGGAGGATGAGACTGCCCGAGAGGAGGGCTACGCTCCCCACGACCGAGATCGCGAGCGATACCCTGTCCACGACCCGCGCCAGGTCGTCGAGGATGTCTCTCAGGTCCACGATCGAGACGTTGTAGAAGTCCTCGACCAGGTCGCTCTGGAAACGAGCGCGCTCCATGGGGTCGTTCGGTCCCTTCACGAAGCCGGCATAGGTATTCGGGACTCCCTCCAGTCCTCCCGGCCGAAAGACGAACATGAAGCCGCCGTTTCGGGCGTCTGCCCACTCGACCTCGCGGATGCTCGTCACTCGGGCCGAGATCTCCCGGCCCATCACGTCGAAGGTCACGAGGTCACCGACCTCCATTCCAAAGCTCTCCTTGAAGCTTTCTTCGATGGAGACCTCCGGGTCGGATGAATGGGAATCGGACCAGAAATCTCCCTCGAGGATTCGCTCGTTATCCTCGAGATGATTCCGGTAGGTGAGCGTGTACTCCCGACCGAGCCATTCCCGCTCCCGCACTTCCTCGTACGTCCCAAGGTGGAGCCTCTGGCCTTCCACCCGGACGACCCTCCCTCTCAAGACCGGAACCAGCTTCACCGTCGAGGCGCCGAGCCGCCGCGCGCGCTCATCGAGGAGACTCCTCTGATCGGGCTGGATATCGAGGAAAAACAAATCGGGCGTGTCCTCCCGGAGCTCCACCGCGAACTGCTCCAGGAGGTTCGTCTGGATACCGCGTATCGCCAGCACGAAGCAAAACCCCACGCCGACGGCGAGCAGGATGACCCGCGTCTGGTTCCCCGGGCGGCTCACGTTCAGGACGGCATGGCGGAGCGGGAAATAAGAGCTTCTCGAAAGCGGCGCGACCGCCCGGATCAGGAGGCTCCCGGCGAAGTGCAGCGCAACACAGAGTCCGACGAACGTCGCCGAGACATAGCCTCCGATTCGGAGGGACTCCGCCTGCCACGAGGCCACACCCACGAGCGCAAGGACCAGAAGACCCCCGGCGGCTAGCTGCATCCGATCGAAACTCGAAAGCCACTCTCGAAACTTCGTCTTGTGAGGCTCGGCCTGAACGCTCTCGGGTCTGAGGAGCCACAGCGGACGGACGAGGCGCACGTGAAGAAGGGGAATGAGGGAGAACAAAATCGAGACCAGAAGCCCGATAGAGATCCCCTGGACGACCGAAGAAGTCGTGAGCCCGTACTCCACGTCTTTCAGATCGAGCCCGAGGCCGACGGGGATCCAGGCGACGACCAGCCGGGCGAGCCCGAGACCCAGAATGCAGCCGGCGACGCTCAGAAACAGGACCTGAACGACGTAGATCGCGAGCACCTGACGGGTCGTCGCCCCGACGCATTTCAGGACGGCGATGCTCTTGAGCTTCTGCGCCACGAAGACCCGGACGACGCTCCAGACGCCGACACCGCCGAGGATGAGGATCACGAAGCCCGCGAGGCTCAGGTAACTCTCGCCCCGATTCAACCGTCGGGCGAGCTGGTCGCCGGCCTCCCTGTAGGAGCGGACGCGGACGAATTCATTCGCGAGGGCGCCCTCCAGATCCCATACGAGCTCCTGGAGCTTCACTTCCTCGATCCGGACCAGGATCTGCCGGCGGATACGGCTCGCGTAGTCGAGAAGGCCCGTCGCCTCGAGGTCCCTGTAGTCGATGAAGACCCGCGGGCCCATGGTGAACATGCTCAGGCTCCGGCCCGCCTCGCGAACCACGACGCCGCGGATCTCGAAGCTCGCCTCTCCGATTCGGATCCGGTCGCCGACCCGAACCCCGAGCCGCGTGAGGAGCTCGGGCCTCACCAGCGCCCCCCGCCCCTTCAGAAGATCGTGCGCGTACGGGGTCCCGTCCGCGAGCGCCATTCTGCCGTAGAAGGGAAACGCTTCCTCGACGGCGCGAAGCTCGACCATGGTCGCGACTTTCCGGCTCTCGTCCTCGGGCCGCGCCATGGCGGTCGACTCCACCGATCGGGTCGTCTCGAGCGCTCCGTGTTTCTGGAGCTTTTCGTCGACGATGTACCGCGCGTTGTCGCTGTACGGCCGGTCGGCCCAGATGAGGAGATCGGCGGCGGTGATGCCCTTCGACTCCTTCATGAGGGCGGCGCGCACGCTCTGGATGACGGAGCCGAGCGAAATCATGGCGCCGACCCCGACGGCGATGGAAACGAAGAAGAAGAGGAGCCGCCTCGAAGACGCCCGCAGCTCGCGGGCCGCCATCCGCAGGACGAACTTCATCCTCGCGAGACCGCGCTCACCAGGGGAACGATGCCGGCGAGCTCGATTCGGCCCCCTTTGAGAACGAGGACGCGATCCGCTCTCCCCGCAAGCTCCTGGTCGTGGGTCGCGAGAACGATCGTCGTGCCTCGCCGCTCGTGGATCCCAAGGAGGATCTCGACGATGTGCTGGCCGTTCGCGGCGTCGAGGTTGCCCGTGGGCTCGTCCGCGAGCAGGATGGGCGGGTCGTTCGCGAGTGCCCGGGCGAGCGCGACCCTCTGCTGCTCGCCGCCCGAGAGCTGGGAAGGATAGTGGTGGGTTCTCTCGGAGAGACCCACTTCTCGCAAAAGCTCCCGCGACCTTGCCTCCGCCCCCGAAATCCCGGCGATCTCCATGGGCACGAGGACGTTCTCGAACGCGGTGAGCGACGGGAGCAGATGGAAGAACTGGAACACGAAGCCGACCTTGGCCCCGCGCAGCCGTGCGAGCGCATCCTCGTCGAGAGCGGTCAGGTCCTCGCCATCGATCTCGACCCGGCCCGACGTCGGAGCGTCGAGACCGGCGATGAGTCCGAGGAGCGTCGATTTCCCGCTTCCAGAGGGGCCCACAATCGACAAGAACTGACCCTTGGGTACCTCGAGGTCGAGGGGATGCAGGATCGTGAGCTTCTCCGGGCCGCTCTGGACGATCTTCGAGACGCTCTCGAGGCGGATCATGGAGCGCTCGACACTCCGGGCCGCGAGAGAAGAGGCTCGAGCGCGCGAAAGACGTTCTCGGCGAGAACGCGAGCGCCCTTCACGTTCGGGTGCTTCCCATCTTCCTGGCTGAGCTCGGAGACCCCGGCGACGTCCTGGAGGAGAGACGGCAGGAGCGCCAGCTCGTGCTCTCGCGCGAGCTCCGGAAAGACCGAGACGAACTCCTGGAGGTAGCGGTCCCGGGAGTCGGGCGGTGCTTCGAAGCCCGCGAGAAGGACCCCGATGCCGCGGGCCTTCGCCCGCTCGATGATGTCCGCGAGGTTCTTCTTCATCTCGGCAGGCGGAAGACCGCGGAGGCCGTCGTTCGCGCCGAGGGCGAGGATCAAGACCTCGACGTCGCGGCCATCGAGCACCCAGTCGAGTCTTCGCACTCCCCCGGCGCTGGTGTCTCCCGAAACCCCGGCGTTCACCACTTCGTACCCGTAGCCCTCGTCGTCGAGAAGCTCCTGAAGCACCGCGGGATAGGCCTCGTCGAGGCCGATTCCGAACCCCGCGGTCAGGCTGTCGCCAAACGCGACGATCTTCGGCAGGGCGCTTCGATCGGGCGCCGAAGCGCTCATCGCGGGGGGTTTCTCCTCTTCGACTCCCTCGCAGCCCAGAGCGACCAGAAGAGCGAATGTCCAAGGCCCCACGCGGCAGAACATCGACCTAGACTATCGTTCGGAAGAGTGGCGCGCCAATTCGAAGGTCGAGGTAGAATTCCGCCATGGCGAAGCTGACCAATCCCGAGCCTCTACCCCAGGAAGCGACCCAGGAGCTCGAGCGGATCCGCTCGGCTCACCGTCTCCGGGCGCTCACCGATTCCGAAAGTGGAAGCGGCGTGAACCGGCTGCCGAAGGGCGTCTACGGTTTCACCTACTCCCCGGCCGAGGAGAATTTCCCCCTCTTCAACGATCGAGACCTGCGCTCTTTCGAGGGCCACAAGCTCGAGGACGGAAGCATTTTCCTCCTGGGGTTTCTGACCCCGGAGGACAAAGAGGCTTTCGAGAAGACGGGAGCGGGGCCGACGATTCACCTCTTCCCCGAGCCAAAAGGGAAGGCGGACCAACTCGTTCGCGTCCCTCTCCCCCGCATCGTGAGGCACGTCGAGAACTCGGTGCGGAAGGGGACGGGGCTCGAGCTCCTTCTGCGGCCGGCTTAGCGCGCCCGCTCGACCTCCGAGGTCGAGGTGACGGGCGACGCATAGAGATCGAGGTAGTACCGATACCTCGCGAGCCCAAAAAACACGAGCCACACGGTGAGCGCCACCGCGGCGACCTTACCCCATCGACGGCGTCCGAGTGCGGTGAGGCTCGCTCCCGTGAGGATAGCCACGAGGGGCGCCGCGAACTCGATCTCCTTGATGTCCTTGAAGACGCCTCCCCCGAAGGCGCGAAGCGAGACCATCAGAAGAAACGCCAGCCCCCAGGCGGCGAGGACACGAAATGCGCGGGCGTCGGTGCGCCGACGCGCGATGTAGAAACCCGCGAGCGCAAGCGGAGGATAGAGAAATCCGTAGAACAGAGGGATGCGGGAGAGCGCCGTCCGCACCGGAGCGGAAGCGGCATCCCCCGCGGGTCCCGGAAGTCCGGAGGCCAGGGCCGGCAGGATCTCGCGGAAGAACGCGATGAGAAACGGCCAGTAGAGCCAGGTCACGGTTAGGGTGCCGGCGATGGCAACGACCCCGAGGAGCTTGAGCGCGAGCCTTCGCTCGAGGAGCGACTCGAAGAGCAAGAACGCGCCCATCGAGAAGAGGCTCGAGGTGTAGGCGAGGAGGCTCGCAAGCGTGGTTCCGAAGACGGCTCCGAGTCGGCGGTGGCTCCGACGCTCGAAGCTCAGGGCCAACACGGAAGCGATCGCCAGGGTGTCGAGGAGATTCCCGACGACGGTGGCGTGGAGGGCCAGGAGCAATCGGCTGAAGACCGGCGGGGAGAAAACCCAGAGGAGCGAGGCGAGGACGGAAGCCGAGGGCGAGAACGCGGTCGAAGCGAGCCAGAAGATGGGAAGCGTTTCGAGCGCGGAGGCGGCCAGGCCCGCGTGGCGCACCGCGTCTTCGATGCCGCCGGGCGTCCGGGCGAGACCGAATGGGAGAAAGTAGAGCGGAGAGTAGGGAAAGGCGTAGTCCTTCCCCGCCACGTGCCGCGGGTAGCCCACGTTGGTCCTCGTCTGGGTCTCGACTCCGCGCTCGGCGAGGCTACCGGACGTTTCCCGGAAGGCCTCCACGTAGTCTCGCGCGTTGGCGACGTCCCCGTAGAAAGTCTGCGGATGAAAGAGACCATAACCTCTGAGGAGGTATCCGGCGACGAATAGCGGGAGCACGAGCGCGCCTTTCGCTTTGCGCCGGAGGTAGAGCCCCGCCCCCATCGAGAGAGCGACGAGGGGAAGGCTCAGTTGGCCGGCGACGTGCGCGAGCCCGAAGATGTCGTGATGCATCGTCGAGACCACGACTCCCACGAAGACGAGGCTCGAGGCGAGAGAGCCTCGAAGCCCGAGGCCTCCCCACCGGAAGAGCGCGAAGAGAAAGGCGGCGAGAAGGGCCGGGAGGAGCCGGGCGTTCCCGCGAAGGCGCAGACACGCGTCGGGACCGAGCGCGACTGCGACCCAGTCGAGCTTCAACCCGAGATTGCGTCTCTCATGAGAATCGACGTCGAAGCCGATGGAGAGCGGCGTCGAGGAGAGAGCGGGAAGCCGTATTCGGCGCGTTAAGACGGCGCCCCCGCGCGCGGTGAAGCGATCGATCGTGCCCCCGCCGAGCGTGACCTCGGCCTCTGCCGTTTCTCCGAAGACGCGAGAGAAACGGTAGAGCACCTCCGCCGGCCCCTCGAGGACGAGCGGGAGGTCGATGCGCGCGTGGTAGGTCGTCCAGCGCGTGCCTACGACCCCGTTCTCGACCTCGTAGTGAGGAGCGAAGCCTTCGATGTAACGATGATCGTTCGGCCCAAGCTGAAAGACGAGGAGGTCGTCGTGAACGGGAATGCCGGTCAGGAAGAAGGTGAGAAGACCGATTCCTCCGACGGCTGCGAGATCGTGCGTTCGCCGCGCTTTCGCATCCATCGACGCGGTATTCTACGCCATCGCCCGCATGAGATATGCTTCGGGCTCCGTTCATGTGTGGCATTTGCGGCGTCTTCGATCCCGCTTCCGGCGCGAAGCCGGAAAAAGCCATTCTCGAGGGCATGTCCCGGTCCATCGCCCACCGGGGACCGGACGATGAAGGGTCGTTCTTCGACTCGGGAGTCGGTCTCGCCGCGCGGCGGCTCTCCATCATAGACGTCGAGGGCGGCCATCAGCCCATCACCAACGAAGACCGCACGGTCTGGATCGTCTTCAACGGCGAGATCTACAACCACGAGAGCCTTCGTCACCTCCTTTCGAAGCTGGGACATCGGTTCCAGACCCGCGCCGACACCGAGGTCGTGGTCCACGCCTACGAGGAGTTCGGTCCCGACTGTGTCCGCTACCTCAACGGGATGTTTGCGTTCGCGATCTGGGACGCCCCGGCGCGAAAGCTGTTCCTCGCCCGCGATCGTTTCGGGATCAAGCCGCTCTACTACACCCTCGTAGGGGACGAGCTGGTCTTCGGGTCCGAGCTGAAGGCGATCCTCGAGCACCCCCGAGTGGAGCGGCGCATCGACGTCGTCGCCCTGAACGAGTACCTCTCGTTCGAGTACGTGCCGACGCCAAGGACCATCTTTCGCGGGATCCGGAAGCTTCCTCCGGGGCATACGCTCTTCTACTCGACGAAGGGACTCGAGCTCGCGAGCTACTGGGACTTGAGCCTCAAGAAGAGCGAGAGCCGGCCGCCGGTGAGCTGGCGCGACTACCAGGAGCGGCTCCGGCACGAGCTCGAGCAGGCGGTCCGCAAGGAAATGGTGAGTGACGTCGGAATCGGCGTCCTTCTGAGCGGAGGCCTCGACTCGACGACGGTCCTCGCGATGATGACCAGGAGCTCGACCCAGCGGGTGAAGAGCTTTTCCATCGCCTTCGAGGAGAAATCGTTCGACGAATCCCGCTACGCGAGGCTCGCGGCGTCGACGCTCGGATCCGAGCACCACGAGCTCACCGTCACCTCGGGCATGATGGCCGAGCTCGTTCCGCGGCTGATGGACATCCTCGACGAGCCCTTCGCCGATTCCTCCATCGTTCCCACGTACTTCCTTTCGCGGTTCGCCCGCGAGCAGGTCAAGGTTGTTCTCGGAGGCGACGGGGGCGACGAGATGTTCGCCGGCTATCCCACGCTCCAGGCGCATCGCCTCATCGAGTACTACGAAAGGTGGGTCCCGTTCTTTCTCCGCGCGGGCCTGGTGCCGAAGATCATCGACCGCCTCCCGGTCTCGAAGGACAACATCAGCTTCGATTTCAAGGCCCGGCGCTTCATCTCCGGCCGGGGAGTTCCCGTGGCGAGCCGCCACCACCGGTGGCTCGGTGCCTTCGTACCGCAGGAGAAGCGATCTCTCTTCGTGCCCGAGCTCGTCCAGGACGACGTCGACACCTATGAAGTCGCCTACCAACATCAAAGGCGGTGCGACGCGCAGGAGACCATGAACCAGTTGTTGTACCTGGACCAGAAGCTCTACCTCGAGGGGGACATCCTCACCAAGGTGGACCGGGCCAGCATGGCGACCTCCCTCGAGGTCCGGGTGCCGTTTCTCAACCACAGGCTCGCCGAGTACGTCGCCGAGATCCCCCACGAGCTGAAGCTCCGTGGCCTCAAGGCCAAGTTCCTGCTGAAGAAGGCGATGGAGGACGTCCTGCCACGCGAGATCGTGAGGCGGCCGAAAAAGGGCTTCAACGTTCCCGTGGGCTACTGGATCAACGGCTCGTTGAAGGAGCTCGTGCGGGACCAGCTCGCCGAAGACAAGCTGAAGCGCGAGGGTTTCTTCGAGCCGTCGTACGTTCAGAAACTACTGCGCGAGCACACCGAGGGCGTTCGCGACCACCGGAAGCTCCTCTGGACGCTCCTGGTCTTCGAGCTCTGGCAGGAGAAGTACCTCAGGCGCTGACCCGTTTCCTCCATCGCCACCGTTTTGACCCGAGCCATGCGGCACCTCTTCGGCGTTCGAGCCTTGCCTGAAGCTGGATCGCGCTCCCCTACCGGTTCACCAGGAATTTCCTATCCTTCTATCGAAAACGTGGGCGCAGGGTCAATCGTTGATTTGAGGCTTACTGCCCGGCTCGCTTCGGCAACACACGAACTTTGAGTTCGAATGGAGCCGTCACCGGCGGGCGGCAGGAACGGTCGTCACATGCCTGGTACCTCACCTTCCCCTGGAGCGTATGGACCCCGGCGGCAGTCGACGCCGAGGATCGAATGGCAACGGGCACCGTGATGACGCCGTCGTAAACCAGAAGGTCCTCATTCGTACCCTTCAACCGGTAGCGGCTCGCGCGAGGATATCGAGGCGCGCGGACGGCGAGCGCTTCCGTCGGCTCGACGGTGAGTGTGAGCGGTATGAGAAACTCGTTGGCGGCGGGGTTGGCCTGAACGTGAAAACCTTTTTGCACCACGAGCTCGATGGCCGCTTCCTCGGCCTGACCGGACTTGAGCTTCAGCTCTTCCGGAGGACGAACGGTAACGATCGCCTCCTCGGCCGCGGTGAGCGCGCTTCCCGTAAGGGCCGCGAGAAGGATGGATCGGAGCATCAGCGCGCCTGGGATAAGAGGTTATCCAGTTCTTTTCGAAGCGCGACAAGCCGGGCGTCGAAGTTGCGGCTATCGAGGAGCGAGTAAAAGCGGATGACGCCCTCCTTGTCGATAATCAGGTTACTCGCAATGGGAACCTGATCCCGAGGGAGATCGGGCAAGACCCCCTCGGGCGCATAGCTCTCTGCGACCCTCGCGTCCTCGTCGAGAAGCACCGGGAATGTAAACCCGGTCTTTTGCGCCCAGGCCGAAGCGACCTCCCTCGACTCCTTTACATCCACAACCAGGACCTGGACCCGGTCTTTTTGCTCTTTCCAGAGCTGCTCGAGGTGCGGAGCCTCCGCACCGCAGAACGGTCACCAACTTGCAGCAAAGTGCAAGATGACGAACTTCTGCCCGGTGAAGCTCGCGAGAGACACCTTCTCTCCGCTCAAACTCGGAAGCTCGATGGGCGGTGCCGGCTTCCCTATCCAGGGATGACTGGAAGTTGGCGGATCCTGGGCGGATTCCCCGGTTGCGCTCGCCCAGAGTGGAAGAAGAATCGCGACCATCCACGAAATCAAACCCATTATCCCCTTTCGCCTGCCACAAAGGAACCAGCGGATCATCAAGTCCTCCTTCTTTTCCGGAGATCGCTACTTTAGCGAAGGACCCTTCCCCTGTCCATCTCGGAAACCCGCCCTTGGAGGGAGTTCTATCTGCCCTGCGCTCGGCGCCGTACTATCGACTCACGCAATCTTTAAAATGACCAACCACAGGGAGAGAATCAACCATGGCCATCGCCTGTCCGGTAGACCTAGACACGAGGAAGCTGCGAGAGGAGATCGAGTCCATCTACGGCGGGTCGCACGAGACCCCTCGGGCGAGTTCCACTTCCATCGCGGTCCCGATTACGCAGCCGAGTTCCTCGGATATGACCGCCCGGCACTCGTGGAGCTGCCCCCAGCGCCACCCACTCGCTGATCGTCGAGGCCTCGATCAGGATCTTGGCCGGGGGCCGCTCCCTGAAGTACTGCATCAGCCGCTCCCGCTCCGTCCGCATCCCCCTCTCCACCAGCTCGCCCCGCCTCCGTCATGATGGCGATGAGGGTTTCTTCGAGTCGTCGTACGTTCAGAAACTACTGCGCGAGCACACCGAGGGCGTTCGCGACGACCGGAAGCTCCTCTGGACGCTCCTGGTCTTCGAGCTCTGGCAGGAGAAGTATCTCAGGCGCTGACCCGTTTCACTCCCCCGAACTTCCAGGAGTTCCCGTTGCGGAAGACGACGTAGCTCGACCCCGGCTCGATCCTGGGGTCGGAGAGCCAGGCGTCGACTTGCGCTCGCGGAATGTAGGCGGTCGTCGGCGCCACGAGCTGGTCGAAGGCGACGTGGTGGAAGAATCGAAACTCGCGCTCCGCGATCCAGAGACTGTAGTCGTGAAGCGGAAGGAGGGGCCGGAGCGCTCGCGGCGAAAGGAAACGAACACACTTGGCGTAAACGAAATAGGGCACTACGAGCGGGAGCGCGAGCCCGTACTTCGTGAGCCACCAGGGAAGCCGTGAGCTCACGTGTCGCAGAGGGTCGACCAGGTTCCGGACGAGCGCGTTGCCTTCTTCGGCATAGACCCAACAGTGGAATCGCCCTCCCGGGCGCGTGTGCCGGAGCACGGAGTCGAAGCCCGCGCTCGGATCCTGCAGGTGATGGAGGACTCCGATGCAGTAGACGAGGTCGAACTCGCCGAGGTCGACCCGGGTCAGGTCTCCGCGATGGAGCTCGATGCGAACGTCAGGGACGTCCTCGAGGTTGCGACGCGCGGTCTCCAGGGTGTCCCCGAGCTCGACTCCGCAAAGGCGAGCGGGGCCGAAGCGGGCCATATGATAAAGGAGAGAACCGTTTCCGAAACCGAGCTCCAGTACGTCCTTGCCGCGAAAGCTCTCGGGATCGAGAGGGGCCATCCACTCGAGGAACTGGGGGCGGGTATAAGCGGAGCCCTGAGGGAGTCGATTCCACGACTGGGCGAAGGCGGTCGCGGTCTCGATGTCGTCGTAAGTCATTCGCTTGATAGGGGACGGTGTTGCTACCCGTTTGCTACCCATGGGAGCATGATGGTGTGAAAATTAGTGTGAGCCTTCCGGACAAAGACATCGACTTCCTCGATGAGTATGCCCGAAGCCGGGGAGTTCGATCCAGGTCGGCGGTCATTCAGCGAGCCGTACGTCTTCTGCGGGCAGCCGAGATCGGTCCGGCCTACGCGGAAGCCTGGGAGGACTGGCAAGCGAGCGGTGACGCCGAGGTGTGGGACTCGGCGGTTGCCGACGGGATCGAGCGCTGATGCTCGTTCTCCGACTCTGAAACCCGCTTCTTCATGAGCCTCCGCCTCAGCACGAAGCTCGTCGTCCTGGCGATGGTTCTCCTCATCGCCGTCCCCTTCTTCCTCAGACTGTCGCTCCTGAAGACCCGGGGCTTCAATCCCGACGAGCTCGAGTGCATTCACTGGGCCTGGTGCGTCTCGAAGGGCATGGTCCCCTACCGCGACTACTTCGACCATCACACACCCGGGTTCCATTTTTTTCTCTCGAGCTTCTTCCGCTTCTACGACGTCGAGAGGATTCCGTCCGACGCCGTGGCGTTCTTGTTCCTGGCGCGGACGTTGACCTGGGTTTTCGCCGGCGCCGTCCTCGCTGCGACCTTCTTCCTCGGACGGGCGTTTCGCGACGCGCGCACCGGCCTGGTGGCGGCATTTCTACTGAGCAACGCCGCCTTCTTTTTTTCGAAGAGCCTCGAGGTGAGAGCCGACGTCCCCGCCGCCGCCCTGGTCGTAGCCGCGGTCTATCTCGCTCTCTCCGGCCATCGCCGAGGGGCGGAGCTTCGTCTTTTCACAAGCGGTCTCGCCCTCGGCGTCGCGACCATGCTCACCCAGAAGGTCCTTTTCGTCGGACCCGGGTTCGCTCTCGCGGCGCTCTGGCTCCTTTTCGATCCTCGACTCCCCTCTTCCCGCAGGAAGCGGTTCGGGCTCGTCGCGCTCCAGACCCTGGGGTTCCTCGTCCCGCTCGGAGCGACCCTCGCCTACTTCGCTTCCAAGAACGCGTTCTGGCGTTTCGTCGAGGCGAACTTCCTGGTGAACGCCCGCTGGCCCGGCCTCGATGCCGGCCCGTTCCTCGAGGAGCTGATGCAACAGGACGCGGCGTACGTCCTTCTGGGAAGCGTGGGGCTCCTCTATCTGACGTTGAAGGCGTTCCGGTCGAAGGAGCTCCCCCGCATGGAGCCTCTCGTGGCTCTGCCGATGATTTCGCTGGTCGTGACCCTGCCGTTCCATACGGGAATGTCGTACCAGCACTTCCTCTTGATCCTTCCCCTGTTCTCCCTCTACGCGGCCTCCTGCCTCGTCGATTTGGCGGCGCGCTTCAAGCGCGCGCCGGACGCTCTGCTCTCGATCGCCGTTCTGCCTCTCAGCATCGTACCTCTGTCGCGGTTCCGCGCCGCGTTCGATCGCGGCAACTGGGGAACGCTCCAGGGAATCGAGTACGTGCTCCGCAACACGTCGCCGCGGGAGACGACCTTCGACGGATTCACCGGTCTCGGGCTCTTCCGCCCGCAGGCTTTCTATCACCACTTCCAACATCCGCACGCCTTCGCCCTGCAAAGCAAAGGGGAGCACCAAGAGATGCTCGAAGCGCTCGAGAGCGGCCGAGCGTTCCCCAAGATGATCTTCTGGAGCCACTACCTGAGGGACGCGGTGACTCCCGAGATCGCGGCGTTTCTCGAGAGGAACTACGTCGAGTCGGGTCTCGAGCCCATCCGGATACGGCCGTTCGACAACGGCGTCGGTTTCTGGTCCGACGTGGAACCGCG
>Ga0214473_10005721_pt1 | contig 14888 bp, 19 predicted proteins | sample RVTome_7_FD_203509 | JGI IMG/M metagenome (GOLD analysis project Ga0214473, IMG submission 203509) | Soil microbial communities from uranium-contaminated site in the Upper Colorado River Basin, Wyoming, United States - RVT98D197 | ecosystem: Environmental > Terrestrial > Soil > Contaminated >... | reverse complement strand
AAACAAGGTGGCCCGGCTGAGCTTGAGTACGCCTTCCGGCATATCTTTAGAAAATTTCAGGAAAAATATCCAGATTAAGCTTGCCACAGACGGCGTGTAAAGCTATTCTAGTCCGAATGAAACAGTACCCATCGATTCCTTCCAAAATCAACGGAGAGTTGGATATTTATGCTTTCGGGAAGTATGATGGGTCCAATATACGTGTGGAGTGGAGCCCTAAAAGTGGCTTTTCTAAGTTCGGGACCCGCAAGCGTCTGCTTTCGGAGAAAGATGACCATCTAGGGAAGGCTGTTACCCTCTTTAAGGAGAATTGGGAGCCCCATCTGCCCAAGATATTCGCTAGACAACGGTGGCAACATAAGGTAGTTTTGTTTTTCGAATTTTTTGGGGAAAAAAGTTTTGCCGGGTACCACTACGATGATGATACACACAAGTTGGTGTTGATTGATGTCGATGTCTATAAAAAAGGGCTAGTCTCTCCCAGAGACTTTGTAGATATTTTTGGTGATTTGCCCATCCCCAAAGTCCTTTATCGCGGGAAGTGTAACAGTTCTTTTATTGAAAGTGTGAGGACTTCTAAATTAGAAGAGATGCCGTTCGAAGGTGTGGTCTGCAAAGCGCACCATCCGAAAAGGGGAAATATTATGTTCAAAGTAAAGAGTCAAGCATGGCTTGATAAGGTAAAAGAAAAATTTGGAGATAGACCAGAACTAGTAGAAGAATTGATCTGAGTAGTTTCTTGACAAAGCTAATCATTAAATTGCTATAATCAGTGCATGAGATCATGCTGCAGTAATTGTAAACAAGGAAAACCGTGTTGTGGCACCGATATGGCGCCCGGCCCTCTCAGCGGAATATTCCGCCGGGGGATAGGATATGGGGTATATACCTTCGGAGACGAAGCACCCCCACCCGCACCCCCACCTGTAATAGTGACACCACCTGACCTGGTATTTGGACTGTCTAAGCAGACACTTCTTTATTTGATTGGCGCCCTAGTAGTTTATAAGATTTTGTTTTAGCGCCGACTAACTGGCATCGCATTTCTTACCAGGAAATATCCACCGCCATTTTTATCTCCGACTTCACGTAGAAACGCTTGGCAGGCCGCGTCGGATGGTTTTCCACCGGTAGTATATCCGATATTTTCGATTCCAATTGAACAAATTAAAGCAGACCCATAATTATTGTTTCGACGCCATTCTTGCCCCGCAGCAATGGTTTGACGAATAGTCTCAAAACCACGACCTTCGCAAGCCTCTGTAAAACCCCCATCAGTTATTAAAACAATAGTTAACTCAGGTCGTTCTAGATGTAAGGCCATGTCAATGGCGTGTTGGCCATAAGATAAAATACGCATTTCAGCTTCTATCCAGCGACTAGCCTCTCGAAATTCACGGTCTGATGATGGACGCCAATCTCTGAATTTCTCCATACTTCGGTTGTTAAACGTAATAACAGAGAAAAAAAGCTCATCAGTCGGATAACTGGTGGCATGTAAAAATGCAGCTCGCGCTTTATCAAAAACACCCCGCATACTATGGCTGGTATCAACAACAAAAACCCAATTTTTAGTTAATTGGGTTTTGGGGACTACCGGATTAGTAATTTCTACCTGTGCTAATGCGATTCCTACGGAGACGAGCAACAAGGACATTATATATTTAACAATGTTTTTCATGCTTCTCCCATTGTAGCAAATATTCTATTTTTTTAGTTTTCTCCCGTTCTTAGCGCAAATTGCTTCTACTACGTCATCTTTCGATGAGTAGTTGGTTTTAGTTTTATCATCCTCAATTTGCCAGAAATTATTTTTTTCTGAATAATTGAAATTCTTTACAAAGCCTTGGCTTTTTTTATTTACCAAAACTTGATAACGATATACCTGGCTACTAATTTGTTCTACCATGTTCACGGCGATTCTCATGTTTTTCTCCTCCTAGGAGGATACATAGTATATGCAATTTGTCAATCGAATTTTTCGCCGTGCTTCCAATATTCATCATCGACATGCGTTTTCAGTTGGGCATTTTGTAGGTGTAAATTTTGAATCTGCAGTGTTTGCAGGGTCATATCAATCTGGGTAAAAAAGACTCCCGAAATTTTCTCTGCTCGAAAAATACCTTTGATTAAACCCCCAGAATCTTTTAAGACACATAATTCATTATTCCTGATGCACTGAAATACATAATTTACAACTTCTATGTCCTTGCCAGGCTCATACCCTAAATTAACTTGCATCCCCTCTATTATCAGAGCTATTACATTTTGTAACTGGGTGTTGTGCAAGTTCGTGCCCTTAAGCGATTTAAGTTAACTCCAGCGTAGCCGCATAATTTTTCGGTTTCAAGGTCAAAACTTAGTTCCAGCTTGTTGAAAACAATCTCTGATTAATTCCATTTGAAGTGATTCAATCATTTGCCAGTCAGGGCTGTGTGGTAAGGAAGAAGTTTTGTAAACTTTTTCTAGCTCCTGTTCCATGTGCTGTGCATATTTAATAATCTCATCGTAGCTCCAAGCACCATTTCTGATGGCCAGTAGTTCCGCGGCATCCGGACGCCGGACGTAAAGTTTTCCCTCAGTTAGCAGCTCATAACCCATTCTTAGAAGTCTTACTAGGTGCATCGAATGTTTCGTGTCGATGGCGTGTTTAGCCTCAAGTGCTGCACGAGCTTCATTTCTATTTTTTCTCCATGTGGTGTAATTGGTATATTCTGTTACAGCATAGTCATATCCCTCACTATCAAAACGCTCTACTTCTAAGTTGAACCAGCCAGCTTCATCTTGGTTTATAACCTTCAATACCTTGGTATTTCCAGACAGTTGAGTGCCTAAGGGTCCGATCGCAATCGTGTGTTTGTGAACAAAATCGCTTTGTTCCGGTTTAGAGGGGCTTTTATCCAGCCATCTCTTGTGTGCCTGCATACGGTGCATTTGCGAAATTGCGTAACCGCTGAACGTAAACTTGGCCTTCTTGGTTAAGAAACTTTGCCTAGCATCTCTTAGCTTCTTGCCAGCAGGTGTCATCGTTAGTATGTCAGAGTCATTTACCCATAATGTTTCAATGATGTTCGGGTTATTATCTCCTAAAAGTTTCAAGTATTTGGGCAAGTGATAAACTACCTTATCTTCGTTCCACCCACCGTCTTGCTGTTCAAAACCTTGCATGCCGATAAAATACCTAGCATCTGGGATGAGACAAACACCCTTTTTATCGGTGTCACTGGTAGGCAACGAAGTTCCATAGGCCTTGCTGCCGTGGATTACTTCGTAGATGGTATACTTTTGTACTAGGGCATTATCCACGTTTTAGCTCCCCTTTCAGATAATGTATTTGTTGTTCTAACAGATTTTTTTGACCTTTTAGTGAGTCCAACGCCGTGGCAATAGCTGATTCTCTAGTCTTAAACAGTTTTCTTTCCGAGATTTTGCCACACAGTTCCGTTACTTGCCCGGGTGCCACATACCAATCATCTTCAAATGATTCCGCTAAGATTTGAATAACTCTGGGAGTTGATTCACTTAGACCAGTAATAACCCAGAAGGGAATTCCAGTAGGACGATCCATGGTTACTCCTTAAATTTTCGAACGGCAGGGACTAAAAATTCTTTGCTGGTGAAGCCTGCGGACGCGACGTGGCCGCCCCCATTAAATTTTGCAGCCAAAAATGAGCAGTCGAAATCACTTGTTGCTCGCAATGAATAACGAAACATCCCCTCACCTAGATAGGACCACGCCACCGCAAATGGATACCCACGGGATAAGATATTACCAAGCTCAGAGTTAAGAGTGCTAGCATTTACCGCCGGAACTTCATGCCCGTCTAATTTAGTAATATACGCCTGGTTTATATGCATCTCAGTCACATTTTCCTTATATTTACTAATCGCCGAACCTTCTAAGCTAAGTCGAAAAACAGATTTAGATGCCATATCATCCCAAGCTTCGAAAGTAAACGGACGACAACTGATGGCATCGCTAACTTCACGAGAGTTGGGAAGAACCCAAGTCCATAAATCTCTATCTTGGACGTAGTCCACTAGCCAATGTCTACTGCCGGGATGGTTGTTGTTATAAAAATAGTCCCAGGTAATTGCCGCCCCACTTCGACTCATATCGAAGTTGCAAAAATCTAGGCCTTCTAGGTTTTCTTTGGCGGTTTTGTGGTGGTCTAGCACTACTAAAGAGGCAGCTCTAGCCTTCATCTCCAGCAGGATTTGTCGCGGAAAGGAGAAATCACAAATATAGACTTCTTTTCCGGTGACATCTGGGGGCGGTTGATTGTGATGCATTGGGACGCATTCAATGCTTGGGGGAGGAGAGCCCTCAGAAATATCAGAATTGCGCCACTCCGTTAGCAGAGCGCGATGCGCAACCCAATTACTAGTAAAGCCATCTACACAGTTCGAGTGATAAATGATCATCTTACTTGTCATCTAATTCCTTCCTTATCTTCATTAGTAGTTTACCTAGGTGATTATGGCCTTTTCCCTTGCATACACCCCAGAACGTATCGTTCCACCAGTTGTTTTCCACCAATTCTTCATCACCAGTATTGAGCAATGCACGTTTAAAGTCCGGTTGGTTAAACTTTAAGTGCAACAATTGTTCCATTACGTCTAGTTTGATAGACTCCCAATCAGGACGTAACACTATCTTACGCCCTAACTTTTTGGCATCACCCGGCTTTGTGCAGTCACGGAACTGCTTACGAAGGGATGTATCCGTGGTTTTGGCGGCCTGGTAAGCATTTTCTGTGGATGGATATTCCAGACCTTCATAGGTCACTTTGCAAGGGGCAAAGTTGGAGAGAAATCGGTATTTCCCATTAAAAGAATCAATCATTTTCCTTTTCCTCTGGCAACACTATAACTAAAATTTGGCTATTAGCAATGAAGAAGTCTATAAAGAGAAACAGCTAGGCCGATGTATCCTTCGGCCTAGCTGCATTTGTGTCCATGAATTGCTGTCGCCAACAATGCGTTTAAGCTATTCTCTCACTTTTAGCAACTGCGCTTTCCTGCTAAGCTACTTTCGCGTGTTATGAGGCCGAAGTGAAGCGAAAGCTGGGATTCGCGCCCAGGTCTCAGTTGAAATACAGGAGAACAGCGTTCGAGATGGCGAACCACAGACGAATGCTGAGTTTTGAGGTAAAGTTAACTGCGTTCAGCTTATGCCTCTGCCGCTGGGCTACCGGAGCGGGTTTTGTTTGGTAATGCTCCGAGTGGGATTCGAACCGCACGCTTTTTTGGCTGAACTTATGAAATTCAAGGCGAGTTTGAGTTTGAGATTGGCCTCATCGTAGCATCCGCTACGAGTTTTGTTGCGGAGGCACAGCCTCTACGCGAAGTTTCTTACTAGCTTTCAGAAGAAGCCTCTTATTGGGGGCTTTACCACCCCCAATAAGTGCCTCATTCTGGCGTTTTAGGATCTTTTGTGCAATTCGCTTATTCATTGGGCGCCTTTTAGCGGCTCAAAATAAAGTCGAAGATACCTTCACCCATGATTCGCTCAGGAGCATCGACGGTGTTAGCAGCTTCTCGGGCGAACTTGACAGCTTTCTGGAGTTTTTGAATGCGCTCCAACATGGATTCTTTATCTACAGCCCTGATTGCACCGCTCTGTTTGACGTTAGTCCAGGTGCCGACGATTTCGTCCTCGGTAACCATCTGCGCTTGGCCCGGATGCTTTTCCGTGGGAGCCAGTAGCACTAGGGATTTCTGAACCTTCTTAGTGCGACTAGTGACTTGGGGCTCACTCTGCCACAGACTAAGGGGTTCATCGAAGGACCAACGATGCGCCGGATCCAGAACCGGAAGCTTCTCTACGAAAGTATTGACATCGTTGAGTTGTTTTTCCAGAGCTAGCAGGGTGGTAGCCGGAACATCCTTAGCCAAAACTTTGCCGCTGACGACAATATCAGCTTTAGCATTCTGATTAGCAGAGTCTTTGGTGAGAATGACATCCAATTGCTCAGAAAGCAATCGGCTCATTTGCTTCAATACATCAGAACCGCGCTTTTGAACAAGCTGCTTTTCCGGCTGTTGCTCTTCTTGCTGGTCATTGAGCTTCGCATAAGAACGCGAAAAACCTTCAAAAAGGCTCGCCTTCTGCGAAGCCTTATGAAGCTCCGTTAGTTCTGAGTGTACCCGACTCTTGACGTTACGCTCTACTGCGAGCACTTGATTTAATCGCTGACCCATGACTATTCTCCCGTTTTAGGTTGAGCGTGAATTATAGGTCCTGATTTATCCGTTACAAGAAAGAATTCAAAAGTTAATTCGTTAGCGGCAGTTGCTGGTGAAGCTAAAATTATAATAAACATTCTGTTCGGCGGCCACTTCAACTAATCCAACAGCCGCCCATCGCCGCTTATCTGCATACCACGGATCAAATCCCTCTAAGAAAGGGTCTTGATGCTGATCGATGCAAATGGTAAGTCCAGGAACATCTAACATGTTTCCATATCTATTAGGACGAACCACTATATGTATCTCACCACCATCAGTATTACTGCTCGCGAAATAAATAGTATCTGATCTGGTAATACCATCTCCTACAAAGCGAATATCTTTTCCGTGAATGAAAATTTTTCCATGTTTGGGCGCCCCGAACTGGTTGGCGCCTCTAAAAGTATACCAAACATCGTAATGGGCCCGAACTGCTGTTAAAATACAGGTAGTTTCCGGATATGACCAAGTGCGATGGATGTAAACTTGATATGGTCCATAATTTAAGTTGGGTGAGGCGGGCCAGTAGGATTTGTACTGGGAAGTATCAGATTTTCTTCTACTGTTACAAGAAGGTGTTGCCACCATCAGAGCAGCTAATAATATAAGTCCACAATGGCGCATAGATAAACTCCTTGTTCATCTTCGTGCAGGCTCAAGAGAAAATCAGAATCTAATACTCATTGTCCGCAGAAACAGGCTCATCTTCTGACGTTTCCTCAGGTTGATCTTCTCCGTTATGGCGATTTTCAAAATTCTTGGGGCGCTTTCGCTTTACAGCGTAGATAGTTTTGATAGTGCCGGCCAGTTTTTCTGCCTGCTCTTCTTCCTCTTCTGTCAGATCATCTCCTGCCAATGCTTTACTGATAATGCGAAGTTCTGTGGTAGTAAGAGCCAAATTCCAAGCGTAGTTATGCAAGTGCATGTTTATTTACCTCAAAGTCTAATTTAAGGTTAGTATTATTTTTTAAATTGTCTAGGAACGGACAACTAATTTCCGTTATGGAGAGTAAGGTTCAAAATTGTAATCAAAAATCGACGTTTTGACCAATCTAACTCTAGTTCTATTAGAGTTAGAAAGGAGACACGTAATTTAAATTCAATCTTGTCTAATTGTTTGGTTATCGATGTCCAGCCATTTCTAAATTTCATATCTATATTGTAGCAAATCTAGTTCCAAAAATTGCTTGCTAACCGGCTCGTCGTATGAGACTATGGGGCCGGAGCAAAACATGACCCCCGTTCAGGATCGACGCCCTATGATGTTCCTCGAAGCCAAGCGTGACATTCGCCGGCCCTACCTTTCCTGCAAGCATTGCGCGAGGCCAACCCATGAAGGCAAGGCAGAATGCATCGAACATCTTAGCAAGCGTCCCTATATTGCAGCGTTGTTCCAAAAGATGGAGCAACATGAGAAAGATGTTATCCGCATTGAGAAGCAAGGCACTCGGGCAGTAAAGCTCGATGGTATGCATGTCTCTGAAATTTTAAATGAGTTACGGATGTATGGACCCAAGACAGTCGAGGGCCTGAAGCGAGCCACCCGTTTTTCTGAGACTATTGTCCTAGCCTGCGCAAAGAAAATGCGACAAGCAGGTTTGGTAAAAACGCTAACTAATAATCGTGGAAGTATGGTTGTTGGGCTTACAGCAGAAAACGTAATGTAATCATTTATTTTCTTCCGCCCATTGCTTCGCCCAGGCCAACGCACCTTGGAGGTCGGAAAAACTATCTTGATGTTGCGCCAGCTTCGCGGCACTCAGCAATTTACCTATTTTATTGCCAGGTGGCAGAATACCGCCATCAATAATAAGGCGACCATTAAGCAAAGGCTTGAAGACTTGACCACGAACCCAAACTAGTGCTCCCTTCTCTTCATAAAAAGATCCTGTCAATTGTGCAGCATAAGCCTGCTTAATAATAGTTTCCATCTGTGGGCTTGGTTCTAGTAATTTGTGATGTAGCAATAAACTTTCTGTAACTAAGGGTAGGGGTCCTCGTTGATAGACGCCCAATTCCAGACTTCTAATTTTTAATTTTTTAGCTTGTTCTGGCAGACCCTTGGGTAGTGGCGGTCTTCCAGATACATCAGCCTCAATTAACCAGAGTAGTTCTTCTATGCTGGCAGGCTTTAGACGCTCTGCCAGATGGAGCAAAGACTTATCAGTTTCTACATTTACATAAGAAAGGTGTTCAATCACCAATTTTTCTAATTTTTCGTATAAGTGTAGGCTAGAACATTCAATTTGTTGGAAAAACTTTTTGGCGCAACTGGTGCTAAACATTCCATGCTTTGGAGATGTCCACCGGCTATTTTTAAGAAATGTCGCTTTTACTTTGCCAAAATCATGAGTTAATGCAGAAAAAATAAGCAACTCTCGGGAAGACACACTCATTTCTTCCCGAATGGCAATCTCTGATGCAGCATCTAATACATGACAAGTATGAATATAAACATCCCCTTCGGGATGCCACGTCGGATCTTGAGGCACACCAATCATGTTAAATATTTCAGGGTAGAGTTCTAACTCACCGCTATCTCGGAGTTCATGTAGCCATTTACTTGGTACCGTGGCAGTTTGTGCCCACTGACTCCAAGTCTCCCAGGAATGAATCATTACTTTGCCTGTTCTTGGTGTTTATCACACAGAGCTGCTAACCAATAGCGACCCACCCGTTTACCGGGTGCACCACATTCTTCACAGGTCTGCATACTTTCTTCATCAATTTCATCAATAAAGCGATAAAGAGTGTCTAACTGTGGAGGCTTGGGGAGTTGATGGCAGTCAGAGTCAATGTAAAATCGCAAACCACCAAATTTCTGTTTAACTTGTGACGCGGTGAGAAAATATTCATCTTTATACTTATCTGGTAACTGCGAATAAAGTTCTTCTATTTTTTGGCAAATGCGGTCTACGAGATGATACCAACCATCTCCGCAAGTAATACCCCATCCCATGCAACTTTTGGTGACAGAAAGATTCTTTTGTTTAAAGATGCGGGGGTATTTGGCGTACAGTTCTCGCTCTTTTTCAGGACTCATTTTTCCTCGTTTTCCTCGATTATTTCTAGAAGTTCTAATAACTTCTCATAATGGTGCAGCATCATGCCATCATCAAATGTTACATGAACGTTTTTTCCTTCCAAATCCAAGTTCTCATCATCCAATGATGCCCAATGCGTGATTTCTCTGTGGTAAGAAAGCCACGTTTCTATTTCTTGTACTCGGGTACTTGTGAACGTGCGAGGGGTCACCCAATCTTCGTGAACAAGCTCCCATGAAATGCCGTTTTCTTCCAGAGTAGGTTTGACAGTTTCTGTTCCCAAACGGCCCCAGGTGCTGCTAATTACCAGCTTCGCCCCAGTTTTCTTTAGGACATCATTGAGGAGAGCTACGGCCACCGGATCAAATTTGCTGGGCCTGTACGTTTGTCCGGGCAAATAAAAAGCACGACGGGGAATCATCGGACCGTCAAAGTCAAGAAAAAGTACTTTGTGTGTCCTATTCATAGGCGCATAATAACATTTTCTTGATAAGACGCAAGCCTTCCCTCCTTGGAGCCCCAAATTTGGCTTGCCAAGCCCGCGAGAAATGCTACATTCGGGGGTTAGCCGGGGAGAGCTATGAACGATTCCGCTCGTATGATCCGGATGGTATATAGAATCAACCCAAATAATGGGCTCTACGACGCAATCGTCAATAACTCACATTTTGGGATGCAGCCAGAATATGTAGAACCGTCACGACCAACTACACAAACTCATCCAATAAGCCAAGCGCAAGGACGCGCTGATAGGGTGCAGTCTGCGAGCAGAAAAGCGGCGAACACCAACGAGTGCGCGACTTGCTTCCAAACTATTAAAGAAGGAACTTTCATAAACGGAAAGCATTCCAGGATGTATTTTTGTGAGGGGTGTGGGATGAAACATTCCTATGACTGGAAGCGACCTATATTGATGTTGGTGCTCACCCATTTTGTTGGGTGCGCAATCTTACTTCTCTGCTGAGAAGAGTCCGCTGCCGCTGTAACGTCCTTGCTCCGGCCCAGTCAGGGCCCCATGGAAGATGTTGTAGGCGCATTCTTCTACGTTAGAGAGTGCTGCTGCCGCATCTGTCATCACTACTCGTTTGGTACAGGAAAAGATATTGGAGTTTCTGCCGCCAGAACCGGCGACTTTGATTTTATCGATGCTTAAGGTCGGTTCCAGATGAATTGGCGGAACATCTTCCAAGACTAAGGCTTGATGCTCACCGGGGAGCCTCCATCCATCCATTAAAAATGGAACTTCTAAGGAATCCCAGACAGCACGAAAGAATGCTTGGTCGCGATCTCCAATAAGCACAGTATTTGGAGATTCTGCCTTCCACTTAATTAAATCAAGTTGGACCGAGATGGACTTAACAAGCTTGCCTGTCGTACCAGGCTCATGCCCCATACAAGTATCCCAGAGCAACTCCGCTGGGAAGAGATGCTTGATGTCAAGAAAAGCGTCTCCTCTCCTTAGGTAGATATTAATGAGTTGTGCTCCGATCTCTGGGCTCTCGGTTGCACGATATAACCGTTCAAGCTGACGAAGATGGTAGTCCATGTTTATATGATACTCTATCTCAATGATATTCGGTAGTGTCACCCTTGCGCAGCAAATATCCTTCACCGACCATCTTGAGAATAACTCGGCCGACTTCTTCGGAGAAGCGTTCCTGCTGCGGGCGAACTACAAAACCTTCGCGAACATTGTTGGCGATGGTGCTCTTGCCTTCTGCCAGAGACAGAAGATCCTTGGACCACGGACCTTCGTAGAGCATTGGAGCCGGTAGCAATCCAATGTCTTCGATGATCTTCTTGGCATCCTGCCAATTCATGTATTGGCCGGTGGCGATGTCGTAGACATCGAAGAAACGAAGTAGGTTCTCGCCCTTCTTGGCGTCGTACTTTAAATCTTGACATTGCCCGAAGGTCTCTCCATAAAATACCTTGTCTGGAGCACTACGAAGTTTCTCCCCTAGACCGAACATCTTTGCAGCTCTCCACCACAGGTTGTTTTCATCATATTTCTTGATGCATGTGCGAGATCCGGCCCAAAGTCTTCCTGTTTGTGTGTGGTAAACGTAGCGAGAGTTGCAATTATGAACAAGTACTGCGTGTGAAAAAAAATTATGTGTTTCGGTTTCAAGATTGAATCTCTTAGAGTTGACTGTGATTTTCTCGATAGACGTGATTTTTTGTTCTACAAGCCAAGGTTTGAAAGTGCTGGCCTCTCCCACAGGGAGCCAACCGAGATGGCCTCTATAACGCTCCGGAAGTTTGTATTGCATTACTGCAGGAATGTATGGAGCTACCAATAAAAACAATTTTTCAGCTTCCACAGCATTCAAGCGGATGCGTGAGTGACGCACTTCTGTGTCGTTAGAACTCTGATAGTAGACTCCATTGATATCATATTTTTTTAAGGCTGTCAGGAGTATTTGGCAATCTTCACTGGAGAAATCACACACAGCGAAGTTAGCTCTATCTTCTTGATCTCCGTGATGGCCTAGAGAACCATCATCCATATACCAAAATGCTAGTACGATAGGGGTTAATTTCTCTACAATCCAACTAGGGATCTTTTTCTGTTTGCCTGCGGTGGAATTCGAAGTATAAAATCCTTTGAATTTTTCAAGAATAGTGTGAGAAAAGACAGTTCCATTTCTGATCATCTGCGATCCGTAACCGCTAGTATAAGTTTCAACGCCTGGACGAAGTATGCCTGCCAGGCCCCGCTTAATCCACTCTAAATACCCATCTTGGTTGCTACTATGAGACCACGTTACTGAGGCAGACATTTGTGAGCCCGCCACCTGCAAATAACCATCTCCAAGTAAAATTCCTGAAAGGACCTGTTCTTGGATCGGAGATAAATCGATATCTATTCTATGTAATAGAAGTGTGTCTATCGTGCTAAGATCTTTAGCTTGCACATATTTATTTTGGTTGACACAAAAAATCGGGTGCTCGGGAGTACATTTAAATGAGTAAAAGTTGCTACCACTGCCAGATTTACGACGAGGACCTGTAATTTTTAACCATTCCTTAGTTTCTCCGTTATTAAATACTTTTGTAACAAGACTCGGAATTATTCGGTTATCCTTTACCCCCAGTACTAGGTCTCCTTGTTTAATTTTGGAGATCTGTTTAGTAGTCCCATCTTCCATAGTTATCCTAGCGGTCGATTGAAAACAGCCGTGTAGTTTTTCGGCAATCACCACCAATTCTCCATCAGTCAGTAGATGTGAGTATCTCCTGTATCCCTGGATGTCAGTGTAGCACGGGATGAAGCCAGGATCTCGCTCGTTTTCACCGCCCATCGACGTAGGTTCTGGCTGCTCATACTTGGCGAATCCAAGTTGCGTGGCCACGTCGTCTCCGATCTTCGCTCCTTCTGGTGCGCGAGTCAGCAGTCCCATGCTGAAAATGCCTCTCAATTTCTTCGCCTTGATCCGGTGCGAACGCTCTGAATCGCCCAGGAAGGCCCACTGAGGCGTCATAGGAGCCACAGCGTCAACAGGAACGTAGGCGACCAGATCTCCTTCCTTGAAATCTTCCTTCATAGAAAAGATTACTGGGTAGCTGAAAATATTTACAATGTTCAGCGAGTCAGCGTTGGGATGCTTGGTGAACGCCGGAAGTTTTACCACTTCAACTTTAAATGTGGACATAGTTTCACCGTCCTGGATTTGCCCATTGTAGCACTTCCAGCCGGCTTGGCAAGGACCAGCCATAAAAGATTGGTCGGAAATACACATTTTCAAGCAAAGCTACATCGAGAAGTGAATTTTATCGGCGGAAAAACCCTAAAACCCGGAGGCCCGCGCAATGCAACTACCTTCGCGTGTCCTCTGCCGAGGATGTTGCCATCCTCTCCAATCTAGGCTGGGATCGAACCAGCGCGCTAACCATCCAAGCTCCAAGCTCACGATATTACCATCGTGACTTTGATGCGAATGATCTGCTCTACCGACTGAGCTACTAGATTACCTTGATTCCTTTCAATCCAGCTACATCTGGTGTAGTTCGTGATCTATACATAGATGAATGCCACAGCAGTTTGGGCACGCTGTCTCCACATCAAACGTGAAGGACTTACCATCGAAGAGCCTCTTGACCAGAAGCTCATCGGCGCTTCGCCAAAGCACCCGAAGATCCTGCTCTGTGCCCTTCGGATGCCGCTTCCTCATATCGAACAGCAGGCCACACAGTGGATGGTCCTTGATCATCATCGCATAGTCCTTCTGAACGGTCGCATCCTTGGTCTTGGTCCAAAGGGCAACCAGTTCCAAGTACGCCTTGTCCAAGATGTCGCGAGCCTCCAACATCGCCGTCTTGGTCTCGGGAAAGACAGCAACTACTTCATCAACCTCGCCAGCCAAGACGATGGGAACAACTCGCTTGGGCAACAAGATGCAACCGTTGTCCTTCAATTGATGAAGGGCGACATAGGTCTTAGTCTTCCACTTGTACCTACGATCCGTGCTGTCACGCAGGATGACCCCTTCGAAAGTCTTGTCTCGATCTTCCATCGAGATGAGGAACTCAGAGATGGCATCCTTGGATGGGAAGGTGTAGTGGTTGGGTAGCATCACGTTTCGATCTTGGAAACGATGATGCAAAGCACGCACACCTTCAATGTCATTTTCCTCCCACCCATCCTTGTCGCAGTGGAACGCTGACAAGAAGTAGACCCGGTGCGATGGGTAGCGACGCACTACCTTGTTGTAGGGGGTGCAAAGTTCAAAGACCAGTGTGTAGGGCTCCAGGCCCATCAAGTCCTCGGGCTGGATTTTGGATGTGGACCAGAAAAGATCCTTCCACGTCATCGAGTAGCCTTGGACTTCGCCAAAAGCGAAGGAGCCGCTGGTGTTGACGTGCCACGCATCGTTGTAGTTGTAGAGGAGGATCAACGAGCCGTCCTCTTTCGACGTGCAAGCGAAGTTGGTCCAATCGAACTTTGCGAAGTCCTCGGCATCTTCACCCACGTTGAAGAAGCGGTTGAACGCCTTGGCGACCAGGTTCCAGGTGCCATCTTCCAACACGATGCCGCGACACTCCCGCACGATGGGGTGCAGCTTGGGGCTGTCGATCTGCGAATACTTGAAGTTGACCAGAGGAAGCGTCGGATGTCGGTTGATGGCGAGATGCAGTTCTTCCGCGAGCGATGCTAGGGTTGCGGAGCCATCACGGAGAGCAGTTTGGAGGGCTAGGGGCTTCATCTTGCTTTGCTTTCTTTTCTCGATTTAGACGTGCTCTTTTTGTGTTTCTACCTGTAAACGTGGGTGTTTGTGAGTCACAGTTGGCACAACAGTTGGCACAAATGAGGCGAAGATTCTCAAGGCGCCAATCCTCTCGAAATCCATTAATATGGTCTAGGCGTAACACCAGAGGTTTGTTTTTTCCAGAACGGGGGCATCCCACACAACGCACATTTGTTTTTTAGCAAGTTGGCGTTTAGTAGTCTACGCTTTAGCGCAGTAGTACTTATTTGAGTAGGCGGGTTTATTACTAAAAGCTCTTCTAGTGTGTATTTATACCGGGGTGGAGTTTGAACCTTCTTCCCTTTGTTCCAAAGTTGGCCTGTGAAGTGGCGGGTGTCTAAGTTTAGCTCTCTAATTCTCGTCT
>Ga0214473_10005720_pt1 | contig 14888 bp, 16 predicted proteins | sample RVTome_7_FD_203509 | JGI IMG/M metagenome (GOLD analysis project Ga0214473, IMG submission 203509) | Soil microbial communities from uranium-contaminated site in the Upper Colorado River Basin, Wyoming, United States - RVT98D197 | ecosystem: Environmental > Terrestrial > Soil > Contaminated >... | reverse complement strand
GGAGCAACTTCCCGGGCGCAAAGACCCACTCCGAGGCCACCAGGACGCCCACCAGCACCCAGCCCCACTTCTCGACCCCGGGGTCGAGATCGAGCAAGTAGAGGGCAACCCCGATCGCTGCGCCCAACACCGTGCGCCAGAGCTTCGTGAGGAGCCGTTCCCGGGTCACGCTGGTCAGCTTCTGCATGACGCCGGTGGCCGTCGGGGCAGCCTTCGCGGGATCGAACACCATCAGCCCTCCTTCGCGGCCACGGCCGCCTTGACCGCCGGCAACAGGTCCGCCATCGGCGCCGGCTTCATCACCCAGATCCCCCGGAAATCCGGGGGCGGGGGCCCGCCCGAGATCACCACGACCGGCACGCCGGGCCGCTGCGCCACGACCACCTCGTAGAACCGGTAGTGCACGATCACCACGTCCGCGGGCCCGGCCCCGGCCAGACACTCGGCCGAGGCACACGCCTCGACCTCGGCGATCTCCTCTTCATGCCGGAGCCGGGCCGCCAGCGCCTCGCGGACCGCGGCGCTCTGCTCCACCAGCAGGACGCGGAGCGGCCTCATGCCACGCCCCGCAGCTTGTTGATGGCCGTCCAGACCTCGCCGAAGTTCCGGTCGTTCCGGTCGTTGCTCTCGGTGATCCGGTCACAGAGGTCGTCGTGGTTCTTCTCCACCAGGCGATCGAGCCCGGCGATCCGCTCCTCGAGCCGCCCATAGCCATTGCGCGGCGTCCCGTTCGCGCGGGCCCGCTCCGTCCGGACGATCTTCCAGGCGAGGGCGCCGCCCGGCAGGACGACGGCGATCGCGCCCCCAAGCTGCACGATCCAACTCCCCGCCAGGGCCGCGGCCTCGACCGGCAGGGCCTGGAGCAGCTCGGCGAGTGGCGTCACCGGAGGACCAGCCCCAGCGCGAGGCCCAGCGGCCCGCCGAGGTGCGGGGCCAGGACGTCCATCCAGTTGTCCGTGCTCATCGGCTCATCTGTGAGCACCTTCTCTCGCCGCGCATACCAGCCGAGCAGCCAGGCCATGGCGCCAACGAGGAGGAGCATCACCGGCGTCACCGTCATCCCCCCGACCACGCCGGCGCCCCAGTGCCACCAGGCGCCCAACACCGCCGCGTCGTAGCCCAGCGCGAACAGGATGGACCCGTGCGCTACCCAGGTGCGGGGATCATCCGCCCAGGTCCAGGCCTCGACCTTGTGGTAGAGGGGGCGCAGCGGGCCGGCCGCGACCAGGAGGACCACGGCGAGGAGGGCCAAGGCCATCAGGCGGGGAATCAGCTCAGGGGACATGTGCCGCTCGATTCGATAGAGACGAGTTCGCTCTGCCCGGTGTCCAGGACGGTGGGCACCCCGTCCACGAGCTCGTAGCTGTACTCCCAGTCGTAGACGATCCCGGAGCCCGCGTCCTCGAAGTCGTCGACGTCGTCCACGTAGGAGAACACGGAGGCGGGGTTCAACTCGGTCTTGCGCAGATTCCACCCGCTCCCGGTCACCCGCCGGTAGATCCGCAGGTTATGGGTCGCGTCCACGACTGCGCCGTTCGGCGCCCAGCCGACGGTGATCTCCGCGGGCGCGACGCAGCTGCTTCCGGCGGCGGTCTGGAACGCAGAGAACGCATCCAGCGCCGCCCCACTCGCGCCGGCCATCGTGCGGCTCGCGGTCACCCGGGCGCCGGCGTTCCCGTTCCGGTCCATCGGGACCACGATCACCTTGACGACTTCGGTGGCATAGCCCGTCTCCTGCCAGGTCGTCCCCCCGATGCCGGGGCCGGCCAGCATCCCGGCCAGGGGGGAGCCGATCCGGTCCCACGCCCCGCCGTCCGCGCGCACGTGGATCGTCCCGATCAGCTGCGCCTCGTCCAGCGGACCGTCGATGTTGTTGGTCGTGGTCGGCCAGCCGTTCCCTCCCCCGGCGATCTTCCGGTACAGGCGGACGAGGACCACGTCGTCGTCGGCGGTCCACGCCACCCGGAGCGTGCCGGCCGTGGGCTCGCTCAGGGTGAGCGTCACTTCCGGCTCGGTATCCTTGTCGATCAGCCAGGGACGGATTGCCGACCGGAGCCCATTCCGCTCCGCGTAGGCATGGAGGAGGCGATCGACGCTCTCGAGCTGGCCGACGTTGAACGGGTTCGTGTAGGTCAGATAGGCAGCGGCGCCGTAGGGGACCTCGGCCGCGCCCTGATCCTGGACCACGTACTTGATGGTGGCCCCAAAGTGAGATACCAGACGGACCTGCACCTGGCCGGGGCTGCCCTTGAGCGGCGTGAAGTAGGCCTCGATCGGCGGGGCCGTGAGCTGGTCCAGCTCAAGTGACGTGTAGGCCGGCAGGAGGTCGCTAAACTGCCGGATCCAGACGGTCAGGTCCTGACCCCAGCAGCCGTCCACCGCGCGAATCACGCCCAGCGCCCACATGCGGCCGCGCACCGCGGCCCCGGTGAACGGATCCCGGAGCACGAAGGGCTCGGCCTCGACCGCCACCAGGTCGCCCGGCTCCAGGTCGGGGTAGCAGTAGGTGGAGTGGAAGCGCCACTCGATCACGCCCGTGCCGCGGAACCGGATGAACTGATCGGCGATCGTCTGGGCCAGGCTCTCGGCCCCGATCCACCGGGAGATCTCTTCCGGGACCCGGGCCGGCTCGATGTACGCCTCGCCCAGGGCGGTGAACGCCGCGGTGTTCAAGCCCTGGACCTGGCCCCGGAACCGCTCCTCGACCGCGTCCCAGTCGAACGGCACGAAGATCTCCGCCGTCCGCCGCCGGTAGCCGGGACTCATGGCGAGGACCTGGATCTCCTCCTTCGGGAACACGGCCGTGAGGCCCCGCGCCGCGAGCAGCGAGACGAACTTCACCTGGCCCTGCGAGCTGATGTTCCCCCCACCCGCGAGGTAGGCGATGGCATCGAGCATCGCCTTGGCGTCACCGTCCCGGAACGTCCCCGTGACCTGGGTCGTGTCGTCGTCCACCCCGGGGCCCCGGATCCGCCCGGGCACGGCAAGTTGATTGTCGATCAGGTCGTCCCAGACGTCCTGGAGCGTGGCGTTGCCCTGCGCGTACGGCCGGCGGATGAACGCCGCAAGCGTGGCCGTGGTGACCCCCACTTCTCCGGTGACCGTGTCATCGTTCGCGAGGATGAGGACGAGCGCCGCCACGCTGGCGATCGTGTAGAAGCCGTCGTTGCTGGCCGACCCCGTGACCTGGAGGACGTCGCCGGCCTTCCACCCGTCGGCGATGAAGGACCCGGCCGCGCGCTGGATCTGCGGGGGCACGCCTTGCGCCGTCTTCCCGGCAAACGTGAGCGTGGCCCCCGTCGTTTCGTACCGGACGGGGCGGGGGATCCGCTGCCGGAGGCGGGCCAGCTGGGTGACCAGGGTGAGGCGGGCCGCGGCCGCGCTCCACTCCGTCTCGTCCAGGACGAACGTATCGACGTGGAGCCAATCAGCCCGCGACAGGTTCGGGTCCGCCACCCGGATCTCGAACGTCAGGGCCCCGGGGTTATTGGTGGCCAGGAGATCGCTGATCGCGTCCCGGAAGTCCGTCTCGCCGTCCCGGATCACCTCCAGGATGCACTCGCCGATCTCCCCCTTCATGGTGATGGGATCCACGGACCAGCGCGGGCCCTGCACCACGGTCAGGTTCTTCAACTCGGTGCGCTGGATCTCCCGGACGCCGATCAGGCGCACGACCGGCGTGACGTCGCCGCCGGCGTCGGGCGTGAGGGTGACCCGGACCTTGTAGGTCTGGTTCTTCCCGACGCCGACAAGATCCGTGGTGAGCTGCCCGTCGGCGAACGCCACCCAGGCCGCGTCGGCGTCGTTCCGAACCTCGAAGGTCGCAGCGGTCCCGGGCGGGAGTTCGGCCCGGGCCAGGAACTCGACCAGCTGGGTCGGTGTGGCCCCCAGGTCCAGCCGGTTGCCGGCATCCTGGAACGTGGCGGTCGCCGCGGTGAAGCTCGCCGTGTCGATCGTGACACGGGGGCATCCTCCCGCCGATCCGCCCAACAGGTAGACCCCGTCGCTCTGCCGCGTGAGCACGCGGGACGCGAGCCGGTTGCCGGCGGTCGTTACCGTGCCGGCGCCGGCATCATAGCCGAGCCCCACGTTCCCGGCGGACTGCCCATCCCCCTTGAGCGCGTGCACCACGACGAAGGTGACCGGGTAGATATAGTCGTTGTCGCTGCCCGGCCCGATCGACGGCTGAATAGTTTTCGGCCGGACCTTCGTCACTTGCGTCGTGAGGTCGAAGGTCACCAGCGCCGCTGACGCCCCGGCCGTCACATCCACGTAATCGCTAATCGGAATGAGCTCGACCGTCGTCGCATCGGCTGCCGCAACCGCGTAGAGGCGAACCCGCCAGCGAACCACCTCCTGGGGCTGGCCGCCGTCCTGGCGCGGGTGGAGGTAGAGCTTCACGCGCTCGAGCGCGATCTGCGACGACTCGGCCCCACCCCACTGCACCTGGACGGCGGCGAAGGCCGTGCCATCGTCCAGTAGGTCGGTGAGGTAGCCGGTATTGGTCGTGTGCTCGACCAGGGCTGCCAGGCTCCCGGTCAAGCGGATTCCGCCGTCCGGCAGGGTTTCCCAGCCGGAGCCGGTGGCGGCCGCCCACTGGGCCTTGGTCCGCTTCGAGGATTCCCGGAGCGGCGCGACGGCGTCCACGTGGAGGTAGGCCGTGGGCGCGACGCACCGCAGCCGTTCCTCTAAAGCAAGACTGAACCCGGCCCGGCTCATGGCAGCCACTCTCGGAACGCCACCACATCGTGAAGGCCGGAGGCGAGCATGACGGCGTGGTGGGCCGCCACGCCATGCTCCACGCCATCGGCATGACCGACGTGGAGCTGCTGCTCAGACCACCCGCCGGTGAGCACGTCGCACGTGTCGGTGTCCAGCAGCGTGGTGCGATCGTAGAGACGAAGCACCCCGGCATCGTATTGGAGGATCAACTCCTGCACGGTCTCGGGGGCGAAGGCCTGCGCGTTTCCCGTCACGGTCACGGTCGAGGTCGCGCCCTGGAGGTAGCCCGCAACCTGCGGGCTCCCTCCGGCCCGGAGCCCCAGCCGGTTCGCGCTGTTCGTCCCGACCTGGACGAGCCAGCGATCGTCCGTCCCGTTGCTTCCCGTGATGGCGCCACGCCAATAGAGGGAGAGTCGCGCGCGAGTGCCCACCCCCAGCGGGAGGGATATGAGGTCCGCGTTCCGGGTCGCCAAACTCGGACCTTGATAGCTCGACGGGACACTCGCATCCCAGGCATTCGCGCCGTAGATGTAGACCGTGCCGGTCGCCCCACCGCCGGCGGCGAAGATCCGGAGCTGGTTGTCGTTGTCGGCCACGACCCCAGCCACCGAGAATGCGAGGCGATACCACCCACCACCGAGCGGCTTGAGGACATAGTTCGTTCCCGTACCGGCAATGGTGGCCACGGCGAGCGTTGCCCAGGTCACCGAGACCGAGTGGCGGTCGGTGCCTCCGCCCGCGGTCGCATCCCACACCTGCACCCGACTGACTGCGGCCGTCCCGGCCCGGAGACGGAGGCTCACCACCTTCTCGCCGTCCCCCGTGAAGTCGGCGGAGTGGATAACACCCTCGTCCACCGCGTCCGCCTCGAGGAGATACGCTCCGGTGCCCCCGCGGGGATCCGCCTGGCCGCTCGTCCGGCTTGGGGTCCCGATCACCCCCCATGCGCTGAAGTCCTCGGGGCTCGTGATGAGTTGGGTCCGCGTGGGCTCACTGAGGAGGTACGGCTCCCTGACCCCGTCCCCGTCGAGATCGAGCCAGGTCACGCGGGGAACACCGCTCGCCGCGTTCCGCAGCACGCCGTCCCGGTCGATGTAGACGCCCACCGTGGCGCGCGTGAACGCCGGCGCGCCCTCCTCGCCCCCGCGGTCCGCCGGCCGGGTGACGCGCCAGAGCCGGCCGTACCGCTCGAGCGCGGCGCCGCCCACGTAGGCGAGCAGGTCCGCCGGCGCGATCGTCATGCGGCCTGGGCCTCGTGCTCGACGTACCCGAGCTTGCCGCGGCGCCACCCCCACCCGGGCGTGAACCCGAAGCCGAGCGTCCCCGGGGCCCGCACCACCAGCACCGCGCGATCCGCCTGGTCCAGGTCGTGCAGCAACCACATCGGCCGGCCCTTCCCGAAGTGCCCCTGCAGGTGGTAGCGGACCTGGTCATAGGCGGCGAAGCTCGGGAGCTTCACCTCGAGCTCGTGCGCCCGCCGCTGGATGCTCCGGCTGCGGCCGAGCCAGCCGGCATCCGACTCCACCGTGGCCCCCACCAGCTCGTCCTGGTCATCCTGGAAGGGGCGGTCGAAGTACTCCAGCGCGAGCGAGCACCCGAGATACAGCCCGACCACCTGCGGCTTGAGGCCGGTCCCCATCGCGGGGACATAGAGCCGCCACTGTTTCCCGGCCCGGAGGGCGAATCGCTTGAGCCAGGCGCCCTCTTCGGTGCGCACGCCCAGGGCGTCGTCGACCGCGCCGGGCGCGGTGGCGGCGGGCAGGGTGACCGCGAGCGCCGTTTCGTACGTGGTGAAGTCGTCGTTCGAGACGTGCAGCTCGATGGCGAACCCGGCCAGGTTGTGCCCGCGGTCCAGCGCCAGGAAGTCGGCGGCCCGCACCTGGTCGCCGGCCGCTTTCACCCACGCGGGCTGGTTCGTCGTGGTCGACGTCCAGAAGTTCAGCGCCGAGCGCCGGCCCGTGGCCACCCGGAACGCCTCGTTGCCGCTCGCCGCCTCATTCGCCAAGACGACGACGTTCGGAAACTGGGTGACGGAGAACAGGTTCTCCACGGCGATCAGCGGCTTACCCGACAACGGGCACCTCCGCACCGCGGAGCCGGTCCAGGGCATCCCGCTGGGTCAGTCGGTTCGCCTGCTCCAGGACCTCCCGGGCATTCCCGAACCGATCCACGCCGATGATCGTGATGCGGTCCGGACCCGTGCGGCCGCGCGTCAACTTGTCGGCCGCGCGGTCACTGACGTCCACCATCTGCACCGGTACCGGGTCGCGGCGGTCGGCGGCGCTCACGACCGCGCCCAGACCGCCGACCACGGCCCCCGCGATCGGATTGACGAACGAGAGCAGGCCGCCGGCGAGTCCGAGGAACCCGCCCAGCCCGCCCCCGCCGCCGCCCACCGCCTGCGCGATCAGCGCGGCGGCGGTGTTGATCGCCGCGATCGCGAATCGCTCTTGCGATTTGGCCAGCCGGTCGGTCGCCCCCGTCGCCCGGTCCGCGGCGCGCGCCGCTTCGGCCTTCGCAGCGTTGTACTGGTCCTCCGAGATCGTGCCCTGTTGGAGCAGCTGATCGAGCTGGCTGAGGGTCTCGTTATAGCGGGACTGGGCCCCGATCACCTTATCGAGGACCGCGTCCGCTTCCGCGAACCGCTCGGCGACCGGTGGGCCGGCCTCCTGACCGACGAACTGCGGTTGGGTGAAGCGCAGCCCCGGCGCCGTGCCCGCGATCTGGCGGATCGACGGCGGGGTCAGGACCGCGCGCTGGAGGGCCGCGCCGATCGTGCCCGCCTGGCCCAAGAGGCGGGCACGGTCCTCGGCGCTGAAACTGGCCTGGTCGCGGAGCTGCGCCGTGACCTGGTGCTGCAGCTCCAGGAGCCGGGCGAGGTCGGCCAGGCGCAGAGCATCCAGCTTGGCGAGCTCGCTCAGCGCCTTGAGCTCCTCGTCCCGGGCTTTCCGGGCGGCCTCGGCCGCGTCGTCCGCGGCTTTCTTCCGCGCCTCCGCGAGCTCCGCCTCGAGCACCTGGACCTTGGCGTTCACGAGCCCGAGCGCCGTGGTCGCCTGCCGCACCGCCTCGGGATCGACGACCAGCTCCCGCACCCCCTGCCCGCGGGAGACCAGCTGGCCGGCCTGGGCCGTGCGCAAGTCCGCCCGGCGCTCCGCCTGGATGCCCCGGGCCCGGGCGAGATCGGTTTCCAGCACCGTGATGGGTCCGCCGAGCCGGCGTCGGGCCTCCAGGGCCCCCGCGACGAACTTCTCCTGCTCCTCCCGGGCTTCGCGGGCATCCCGGGTGAGGGCTCGATAGGCCAGGGCGATCGCGGCGACGCCGGCCACCACGCCGACCGCGATGGTGTTGCCGGCCGCGAATTGGAGGACCGCGCCGGCGAGGCTCCCCACCGTCCCGCGCGCGCCGATCGCCTGGGCGGACATGCTGGCCAAAGCCGAGCGGATGGTGCCCAAGCCCCGCCCCCCGGCGCTGGCGGCGGGTTCCGTGGCGCGCAGGATCCGGTTGAACGCGGTGAGGTCCCGGCCGACGGGCTGGACGCCGGCACTCCGGAGGGCCACGGCTTCTTCCCGGGCCCGGGCCAGGGCCACCCGGTAGTCCTCGACCGTGATGACCCCGGCGTTGAAGTCGGCGCTCGCCTGCTGGACGTCCTGGTCGAGCCGCTGGAGGGCCGAGCGCATCCCCTGGGCGGACGCCGCCACGGAGGGATCGAGCTCCCCCCGGATGCGGACTACCGCTTCGTCGGTTGCGATCGGCATGGGGCTACTCCGCCAGGCGCTGTAGGCGCTCCCGGACACGGGAGCCGTCGAATCCATCGAGACTGGCCGCCTGCATCCCCGCGGCGATCGTCAGCGCCTCGAGCGCCGCCGCCCCGTCCGCATCCGCGACGAGCAACAAGAAGTGCGGCCAGGCGAGCGTCGGCGGGGGCGGACCGTACCGGCGCGTGTAGCGCCGGAACACCTCGTCGATTAACTCCCCGAAGCTTCGGTGCTCGGCGACGAGCTGATCTTCGGCGCCAGGCCGCGCCGGACCGAAAAAAAATCCCCGACGACTCCCGAGAACTCGCCCGGCGTCAGGCCCTCGAACTCGTCGGCCGGAACACCGATCGCCAGCGGGAATTGCTCCATCAGGTCGGCCAACGCGCTATCACTGACCCGTGTCCGGTCGTAGAGTCGGAGCAGCTCGGCCGCCCGGGGCATTGGCAACGGTTGGCACTCGACCACCCGGCCCGTGTGCGGGAGGGTGAACCGGACCGTGGTGTAGCCCTCGAGGAACTTGGAGCTCATGGCGTCACCTCAGTGCGCCGTCCGGATCGCCCGGAACAGGGCCGCGCGATATTCCCGGGGCCAGCGGCGCTGGAACTCCGCGACGGCCGTGTCCCGGAAGTGGAGGGAGGCGGGAATCCGCGCCCCCGGCGTCAGGATGTAGAGGAGGCGCAGCTGGCCGCGGTCCCGGCCCGCGCGGATCTCGCCGCGGCGCGGCCGGCCCCGTTGTCCGCTGCCCCCCACGCGCTGGAACAGCACGCCGGTCTTGGGGCCGGTCTTCAGCAGGAACGTCCGCTGCTCGCCGGCGAACACCGTCCCCTTGGGGCCGCGGCCCGCAAACTGGAACCGGAAGGCTCGGGGGCGTTGGCTCGTCGGAATGACGTCCTGGGCGCTGGGCCGGGCCGCGCTGGTCGGCACCACCACCGACCCACCGCCCCGCGCCTCCTTCAGGCCGCCCGGCTCGAACTTGGCCAGCACATTCCGGGTGGGATCGATCTCCAGGGTGGCGGTCAAGTCCTGCTTGGTGGAGAACTTCGTGATCTTCACCGACTCGGTGAGGTACTTCTGCCGGCGGATCACGAACGTCGAGAGGACGTTCCGCACGACGGCCAGCTGCGCCTGCTTGAGCGCGTTGTTCATCCCGAGCGACACGGCGAACGGCAGCTGCCGCTCGAGCTCGCCCGCCAACCGAATCGGCGGCCGGGTATCCACCGTGATGGTCACCGCCATCAGTCGAAGACCAGGGTCGGCCGGGGATCCGACCCTTCAAACGGGTTGTCGAACTCCAGGTCGACGCCGGCGAAACGGTTCCGCTCGGCATGGCCGGGGTCCCGCACGTAGGCCTGCGGGCAGGCAAGATCCATCCGGTTGTACTGGACCGAGCCCAGCGTCGCCGCGATCGCTCGCGGGGTGGGCGTCCGGGCATCCGTGTAGGGGTCGTGGGTGGCGATCGCCGTCAGCAGGGCCCGAATCTGCGTCACCGGCAGGTGGTCGGAGATGTCGAAGGCCGCGACCCCGTCGGCCGCGTTGGCGCCGTCGTTCCGCTGGATCCGGGCGCCCAGGTCGTAGACCAGCTCCTCGTACCGGTCCGGGGTCCAGGCGCCGACGGTGAGGCCCAGACTGACGGCCACGGGAGCGACGGCGGCGCCGTACGACGTGATCGCGCCGAGCGCCGTCTCCGTGGGAGCGGTGCTCAGCAGGCCCTGCGCGGTGAACTCGAACCGGGCCTGCTGGCCGGGGCGGATCATCAGCCGGCCGGTCACCCGACACCCCACGCCCTTGTACAGCTTGCCGCCCCAGTAGTACCAGATGGTGCAGCTGCCGTGGGCGGAGTCGGCCGGCGTATAGGTCACGCTTTCCGAGCCGCCGGTGATGACCACGGCTTCGGAGTAGCCCGCCGCCTTCAGCAGCGGGGAGATGGGCGGCAGGTTGGACGCGCTGTAGGCCGTGGTCGCGCGACTCCCCTTCACTTCGGCCACGCCGCCGAACGTGATCAGGCGGCCGCGCTTGGGCGCCGGCTTAGCGGCACCGAGGGTGCCGCTGGCCGCGTCCTCCCGCAGGTTCGGGAAGGCGTGTGGGATCTGCGGCTCGAAGGCCTCGAGGAGGCGTATGCCATCCGTCCCCACCACCGGCGTCGGATCGGTCCCATACTCGGACTCGATCTTCGCCAGCAGGCCGAACAGGCGGCGCTGATACGGGGGGGCCATCTATTCCTCCTCCTCTTCCGGGTCAGGCACCGGCGACGCCGGCGCGGCCGGCGCGGTCGCCCCCGGGATCCCCCGGTTATCGGTCTCGTGCACCAGCTGGCCATTGACGAACTGGCCGCCGTGGCTGGTCGGGGTCGGGTGGTCGGTCATGGGTTCGTCTCCGTCACCTGGAAGCCGGCAAAAATGGCCATGCTCACGGTGCTCTGCGCGACCGGCGCGATCGGGCGGGGGACGCTGACGCCGTGCATCGCCTCGATCACGATCCCGTTCCGGGTCCGGCTCGCCACATTGGCGTTCTCCATCAGCGCGTTGATCGCCCGGAGCACGGCCCGCATGGTGTAGCTGCCCTCGCGGTACCCGACCGCCGTGTTGGGCTCCTGCGTGATCCAGACGAACGCCACCGGGAAGTCCGCGGCCCGGAAGATCTCGGTCGCGATCCCGTCCTCGAGCTGCGCCTCGGTGGGCGGCAGGATCAGCAGCCCCGGGTACGCGAACTCGCGCGGGAGCTCCAGCCGCCCGACGCCCTGGTGCGTCGTGGGCTCGGCGATCGTGGCCAGGGCCGTCGGCACCGGGTCCCCGGCATCCTTCTCCACCCCGGCCAACCGCGCGTTCACCCCGTTCGTGCCGTCCGTGAGCCAGGCTTTCCAGAGCCGGCAGACCTCGAGTAGCATCAGGCCGGCACCAGGACGACCCGCGTGAGCCGGTTGTCCACCATCCCGGGCCCGTAGTGCCGCACGACGTAGGCGACGGCGTCCACCGTGCACGCCGCATCGATCGCCAGACCCGTGAGACTGCCCTGCTTCACCAGCACCACCACCGCGTCCGCCGGGGCCCGGAGCTCGACCAGCAGCGCCGGGGCCTCGTCCGTCACGTCGCGGATCGCCTCGACCGCCTGGACGCCGAGCACGATCGTGACCGTCTCGCCCAGCTGCGCGAGATCGGCCAGGATCGCGTCGACGTCATCATCCAGGAGGCCCATCGGTTACGCCGCCGCCTGCGACCACAACAGGACGGAGTCCAGCAGGACCGACCCGAGCCCGGCGTCGGCGTCCTTGTCGATCGAGAAGTAGGGCTGGACCAGGGCCTCGGCATCGGTCAGGGTGGACATGTCGAACGTGGTCCCGGCCGCCACGTGGACCCCGTCGATGAAGAACCGCACGTCGGCCAGGTTCCCGAAGTCGATGCGGTAGTTGTGATAGACGCCGGCCACCACGGTGACCCCGCTCGCCTTGTCGTCGTTGTCCACGCCCGTGTCGTCGCTCTCGCAGACCACCGCGCCGTCGCCGTCCAGCTTGAACCAGGCGTTGACGGTCACCGAGTCCTTGGCCAGGTCGTGCGCCGACGCGAGGCCCATCACGATCTGACTGGTCAGCGTGGGCAGCACGCCGATCGCGGCGCGGAACTGGATCGAGGCCAAGGCCTTGAGGTTGAAGGCCAGCTGGTCGCCGAAGTAGAGCACCGCGTCCTCGGCGTTCACGTCGGCATCGAACACCAGCTCGAGGACGCCGTTCAGGGTCGCGGCCTTGAGCGCGATCGCGGTGTTGAGCGCGACCTCGACCGTGAGCCACGGCCCGCGAGAGCCGGTCTCGCTCAGGAGCGGCTGGTAGCCCAGGAAGTCGTCGCGGAACTTGACGGACGCCACGACGTCCAAGATCTGGTGCGTGGTGCTGTCGTAGTACTCGATCATGCCGTTGCGGTAGCGGGCGCGGACGGTCGACATCGTCAGACTCCTGTTCCGACCCCGAAGGGCCGCTCAAACGGTGAGCGAAACCAGGGACCTGCCCCCGGGGGCGGATTCCCACCCCCGGGGTCCTCGCCGCGGGTGGCTTACGCCACCATCGACGTCTCGTCCTCCGCGAACCGCGGCTCGAGCAGGAAGGCCAGCACCCCGCCCAGGACCGGCGAATCCGTGGTCTCGTCCGCGAACAGGCGGACGAAGTTGTACCCCGTCGCCTTGACCAGCGCGGCGGTGGTCTCGATGAGGATGATCTGATTCGACCCCGCCGTGTTGGAGAAGCCGGTGGCGGGCGTACCCTGGTACGTCACGGCACCCGGGGCGGCCCCGCCGACCAGGGTGCGATACCAGAACGGGATCGCGGTCACGTTCGTGGGCGTGACGTCGTCGCACGCCTCGACGGTGAACTTGTTGACGCCGGTCGCGCCGACGCCCCAGTGCACGACGAAGCAGACGCGGTTGTGCTTGCGCATACTGAGGACGTCCGAGCCGACGCCATCGGCCCCGAACACGTCCGCCACGGCCACCAGCCCGACTTCGGCGTGGGCCTGCTCGATGAAGAGTCCTTTGAAACTCATGGTGCGATCTCCTCCTCAGTCCCCGGTCCGGGGAGTTGGGCGCGGGCCTACGCGCGCGCCTGCAGGGTCACGAACGGGGACAGGGTGGCACCGCTGGCGCCCTTATAGGGCGTGATCGCCGACTTGAGCTTGGGCGCGCCGTTCACCCGGGCGATCCACCGGAACGTGCGCTCGTTGTTCAGGAACCGGACGTGGATGGAATCGTCGGCCTGGATCCCGCCCTTGGTGATGATCTTGTACTGGGTGAGATCGAGGAACGCGATGTCGCCGACGTCGCCCAGGGCCGAGGCCTGCTCGATCTCGATCACCGGCCGGCCGAAAATCGCCCCGAACGGGGAGCCCGACAGTCCACCCGGGGGCATGTAGACCAGGTGCCCGCTCGTGCCGGTGCCGATCTGCATGTTCTGCAGCTGGGGATTGCATTCCGTGTTGGTCACCCAGATCCCGCGCGCCTTCGAGCGCGGCAGCACGCGAGCCCAGATCTTCTGGACGTTCTCGGCGACGATCGTGTCCGGCGGCTGGCCGGTTTCCTTGGCCACGGACACGGTGCACGCGGCGTTCAAGACGCCCATCATCATGCCGACGCCGGTGCCGCGGTAGACCTCGTCGTCACCGACGAACCCGAATTCGTCGACGAACCCCTCTTGGAACACGCTCTCCATCGCGGGCGCGTCCTGCAGCAGCCGCTCGGTCATGTACGCGGCGCCGATCAGGTCCTCCAGCCGGCACTCCCACTTCCCGATCTTGGGCTTCTTGGCCGTGGCGGCGTCGGCCTCGGCCCCGCGGTAGATCTGGATCCCGCCCCAGCGCGAGCCGGTCGCCCGGCTGGTCTCGTCGATGTAGATCGTCTCGAGCCCGTCCGCGTTGGCGCCGATGGGCGTGACGCTGCAGCGGCTGGTCAGCGCCCCGGCCTCGAACCCTTCCTTGAAGAGCTCGGTGGTGAAGTCCTTCTGGATCAGGAACCCGCCATCCCCGCCGACGCCGGCGCCGGCGCCGGAGACCGCGGCCGAGATGTGCAGGAGCCGCTTGTCCACGCTTTCCGGGACGTTCGGGCGGACGCGGGCGATCGCCTGGAGCTGCTCGCCCAGCGAGGCGAACGGCTTCTCGGCCTCCCGGTCGGCGCCGGGACGCACATCCCCGGCCCGCATCGGCTGGGGCCGGTGCTTGCCCTTCATCTTCTCCATCAGCTCGACGTTGATCGCGCTGATGGACTTGTCGCCCTGCGCGTACTCGGAAGCCAGCTCCGGGCACTCGGCCGCGACGCAGAGGTTGGTGATCTCCGCGAGCCGCGCCTTGAACGCGACGAGCGGGTCCTGGGCCCCGGAGGTCGGGGCCGCTGCCGTGGGTTCGGGCATCCTGCGGTCCTCCTGGTGGTCGGCCTGCGGGGCCGGTGGTGAGGCGGGCGCCGGTGCGGCGGCCGCGGGAGCAACAGTGAGGGCTTCGACGAGGTCGGTCAGCGCCCCGACGCGCAGGCCGCGCAGGGCGGCCGCGGGACGGATGGCGCCCGGGAGATGCAAGGCGCGGAAGAGTTGTTCGACGGCCACGGCGGTGGCCGCGGGCTGGGCCTGGGCCGGCCGGCGGAAGAGCAACCCGCCGCCCTGGATCCGCTCGGCGAGGGCCGCGTGCGTGGCTTCGAAGGTCGCGATACGCTTCGCCATGCCGACCTCGACCGCGTCCGTACCGACGAAGACCTTGCCGAGGCCGAAGCTGCCGAACACCTGGGTTTCCTTGATCCCGAAGTTCCGCGCGAGGTCGGCACCGAACACGCCGGCGATCTTGTCCACGATCGCCTGGTACTGCTCCCGGCCCGCCTTGCTGGTGGGATCCAGGTTCTTGTTCGGGCTCTGGCTCGAGATGAACTCGACCTCCTGCTCCCCGAAGAGCT
>Ga0214473_10005719_pt1 | contig 14891 bp, 9 predicted proteins | sample RVTome_7_FD_203509 | JGI IMG/M metagenome (GOLD analysis project Ga0214473, IMG submission 203509) | Soil microbial communities from uranium-contaminated site in the Upper Colorado River Basin, Wyoming, United States - RVT98D197 | ecosystem: Environmental > Terrestrial > Soil > Contaminated >... | reverse complement strand
CGGACCGTGCGGATCGCGTCGAATCGGCTGTGTCGTACGGCAGTTCATCACTCTAGTCGTTTGCGGCGCGATTCGCCTTAATGTTATAATCACGCCAGAAAGGCGTGGTTCTGACATTATGCGGCCCTTTCAATACGAGACAGCATCGCTCGACACCCTCTTTGCTCGGCAGCGGATCGCTACGCTCGAAGAGATCAAAGCAGCGCTCGGAACCGACGTGTACATGACCGTGCTGCGCAAACTGCGCCCCCTCGGGTATCTCTGCAGCTACTCCCACGGCGGAAAGTTCTACACGCTCGAGAAACTGGCGCCGTTCGACGAACACGGGTTGTTCCGAGTGGGCGCCGCGTGCTTCTCGCGCTTCGGGTCGCTGCTGAATACCGCGGCACATTGGGTGACCGGGTCGGCGGCGGGATATTACGTCGCGGAACTGAACCGCGAGCTGGGAGTGAGCACGAAAGACGCTTTGCGCATACTGGCTCGCCACCGTCGTGTGGTGCGCGAGAAGCTGGCCGGCTACCTGTACTGTGCGCTCGACCCGCAGGTGCGCCAGGCTCAGCTCATCCAACGCCGGCAGCCACTCGCCCCGGCACCGGTGCCCGGTGCGAGTGAGCAGCTCACGGACGAGGCGAAGGCGGCGTTGCTCCTGTTCTTCAGTACGCTCAATGAACATCAGCGCCGGCTCTACGCCGGCATGGAGTCCGTGCGTCTGGGACACGGCGGTGATCGCTGGATTGCGCAGCTCACGGGTCTGGACGTGCACACGGTGTCTCGGGGGCGGCGCGAACTGCTGGCGCAGGACCTCGCGCTCGAACGTATCCGGTGCCGCGGGGGCGGGCGGCCACCGGTGGAAAAAAAACGCCCGAAGTAGTTGCGTGCCTGCACGAACTGCTCGAACCCGACACCGCCGGCGATCCGATGACCGGTCTGAAGTGGACGCGCAAGACCACGCGCAAGATCAGCGAGGAACTGGGCTTTGGCGGCGGCCAATCTGAGATCCACCTTGCGGCGGTGAGGAGATCCAACTCGGGGTTGGTCCTCGAAGTAGAACAACTAGAAGCTTCAAAATCTCTGATCACCCCTTCTGAGCGTCTCGCCACTTCGAGCGCCATTTAGTCTGACCGCAACGCTGAGTGGATCACCGCAAACCGCCGCAAGTGGATCAGTTCCTGACCGCCGCCGAAGAACTGGGAAAGGCGGGGCTGTGGGTGTCGCACACCACGGTGGCGCGGCTGCTGGAGCAGCTCGACTACCGGCTGCGGGTGAATCACAAGAAGCTTGCTGGCAAAAGTCACCCGCAGCGCAACACCCAGTTCGAGTACATCGCCACTCAGCGTCGGCGCTGCGCCCAGCGCGCGATCCCCCTCATCTCCATCGACACCAAGAAGAAGGAAGTGGTCGGCTCCTTCAAGAATGCCGGTGTCGCCTGGAGTCGCCATCCGCGCGCGGTTTGCGATCACGACTTTCGCAGGGAAGGCGTCGGCATGGCGATTCCCTACGGCATCTACGATGTCCGCGCCAATCGCGGATCGGTCTTCATCGGGAAGTCGCACGACACCGCCGACTTCGCACTGGACTCGATCGCCGCGTGGTGGCGGACCGAAGGCAAGACCCGTTACCCCAACGCTTCGCAGTTGTTCATCCTCACCGATAACGGTGGCAGCAACGGCTCAACCCACCACGCATGGCGATACGCGCTTCAGCGCAAACTGGCCAATCCCTTCGGACTCAAGCTGACCGTTTGTCACTATCCACCGGCCACCTCGAAGTGGAACCCGGTTGAACACCGTCTCTTCGCCCAGATCAGCCGCAACTGGGCAGGCGAGCCTCTGATCTCCTACGAAACCATCGTCAATTTCATCCGCAAGACCACCACCGAAACCGGCCTGCAGGTTATCGGACAGTCCGGCGCCTCCGCCGCCGATGGCGAAGGGTTTCAGCAATTGGTCACCGAAGTCGGGATGGGGCGCGCCGTCGCAGGCGGCACCTCTTACTGCACGTCCGTTGGGTCTTCGCGGCGCACGGCTTTGGTACGTACCAGCCCCGGCACTCGCAACAACGCCGACGTCCGTTCTTGCCGAGCGTAGGTGTCATCCACCGACGCTGGCACCTGACCAACGCCGCCGCGAGCCTCGGCACAAACTACGACGGGGTGGATCTCCTCACCGCCGTGAGGAGGTCACTGCTGTTCCGATCTAGCAGCGCACTGATGGCTGCCAACTCGGGTTCCAGGCGGACCCCCTGCCGCTCGAGTTCCAAATCGGCGAAGCTCCGTTGCCGATGTTTGATGCGCCGCATCCACCACCTCCCACGCCCCGATGACCATGACCGATAGCATATCTAGGTTACCGGTATCAAGCGTGCCCCCGGCCACCCGCCGCGCTACAGTCGCCCGCATGGCGCACGATCCGCAGACCACCCTGCAGCACCACATCGACGCGATCAAGGCCGCGATTGCGGCGCTCGGTCCGCTGCGCCCGGGCACGCTCAGCCGCCAGTGCAACGTGTGCGGCACGCCGGGCTGCCGGTGCAAGGACGATCCCGCTGAGCGCCACGGACCGTATCACCAGTTGAGCTACACCTGGCACGGCCGCAGCCGTACTGAGTTCGTCCGGGAGCCGGAGCTCGCCCGGGTGCGCGAGCAGCTGGACAACTACGCGCGGCTGCGCGACCTGGTCGACCAGTGGCTCGACGCCGCCATCGAACTAGCGCGCCTGGAGCGTCAGCAATGGCGTTCTCCACAGGAGAATTCGCGCCCGAAATCGCGGATTCCTAGGAAGAGGCGTACGACCCGATGATAAGCCGAACTCCCGTGGATCCCCTCAAACCCTTGCGGCACAAGCGCTTGAGGCATATCGACACAGAAACTAGCTAATAACCTGTTCTGTCGCGGAAGTCGTCGGCGTTGAGGTCGTGTTTCTTCAGCAGGCGGTACAAGGTGCCGCGGGGCAACCGGGCTTCACGCGCCGCCCGTGAGACATCGCCCCGGCAGCGCCGCAGCACTTCGGCCAGATATTCTTTCTCGAAGGCGACGACGCGCTGGGCGCGCAGCTGAAAGAAGCCGCCCGGAACCGCCGGAGCTTGATCACCCGCCTGAATCACGATTTCGTCGGGAAGGTCATCCAACGAGATGATTGCCCGCTCGCTCATCGCCAGAGTGCGCTTCACCAGATTTTGCAGCTCGCGGACATTCCCGGGCCAACGATAGCGCGACAACACCTCGGTCACGCCGGGATCGATTTCGGCGTTCGCCTTGCCCATTTCGGCGGCATAGCGCTCGACGAAGTGCCGCAGAAGCAGAGCAATGTCCTCCGGGCGCTCGCGCAGTGGTGGAATCTCGATGCGAGCGACGTTGATGCGATAGTATAGATCCGCGCGGAAGCGGCGCTCGCGCATCTCCACGGCGAGGTCACGATTGGTGGCGGCAACCACCCGCACGTTGACGGAGATCTCCTCCTTGGCGCCGACGCGGCGGAACTTGCGCTCCTGCAGGGTGCGCAGGAGCTTGGCTTGGGTTTGCAGTGGCAGCTCGCCGATTTCGTCGAGGAAGAAGGTGCCGCCGTCGGCTAGCTCCAGGAGCCCGAGGCTGCGGCTGTGGGCGCCGGTAAAAGCGCCGCGCTCGTGACCGAACAACTCGCTCTCGAGCAGGGTCTCCGGTATGGCGCCGCAGTCGACCGGAACGAAGCGCTGGTTACCGCGTTGGCTGCGCTTATGAATGCTGCGCGCGACGAGCTCCTTCCCGACTCCGGTCTCGCCGAGGATGAGGACATCGGCGTCGGTGGCCGAGACCCGTCGGATGGTGTCGAATACGGTTTGCATGGCCGGGCTGGTACCGACGATCTCGTCGAAGGAGTACGGCCGCTCCAGTTGCCGCTCGAGTAGCAGGTTTTCCTGGCGCAGTCGGCGCTCCTCCAGCAAACGGCGCGCGGTGACGAGCAGATCGTCCGGCAGGAACGGTTTGGTGACGTAGTCGGCGGCGCCCAATTTCATACTCTCGACGGCAGTCTCCACCGTCGGGAAGGCGGTCAGCATGAGCACGGGGATGTCCGGATCGCGTTGCCGTGCCAGCCGCAGCAGCTCAACCCCGCTGACTTCAGGCATACGGATATCGGTGATCAAAAGGTCGAAGTGCTCGGCGCTCAGCAACTCGGCGGCCTTGCGGCTCTGCGGCTCCACCACGATGGCCGTCTCGGGCAGCCGGCGCAGCGTATCGGCACAGACTTCGAGCATTCCTTCCTCGTCGTCCACGACGAGAATGCGCGCCCTAGCCATGCTGTACGTACGCCTCGCTTTCCGCTTGCGCGAGAGGCAACCTCACGGTGAAGCCCGTGCCCCGTCCCGGTTCGCTCTCGACCGCAATGGTTCCGCCATGACTGCGAACGATCCCCAGGCAGATTGCCAGCCCGAGTCCGGTACCTCGCCCTTCTTCTTTGGACGTAAGGAACGGTTCGAAGATCTCACCTTGGATTTCCCGGGGTATGCCGATGCCTGTGTCAGCCACCACCACCTCGACAGACGGCGCGGCTTGGGAGCCGTTGTTCCGGATCGTTGTGGACGTGGCGAGCACGCCGCCGCCTGGCATGGCGTCAAGGGCGTTGAGGAAGAGGTTGAGAAAGACCTCCTCAATCTCGCCGGCATTGGCGCGCACCTTGAGGATTGCATCGCCGAGCCGGTCTTCGACCCTGACGCCGTTGGTTCGGCTCCGTTGCTCCACCATGGAGAGTGCCTTGCGGATGGGAACCCGGATGTCCACCAGGTCGCGGCGAGCCGGAGATGGCCGGCAATATGAGAGCAGTCCTTGTGCAATCCGCGCCACGCGGTCAGCAAGCTCGATGATCTTGCCGATCTCCTCGGTGACTTTCGCCGACATGCCGTCACGGTGATCCGCCAGGAGCAGTCGCGCCTTGGCACTGAGGATGGCAATTGGATTGTTGACCTCGTGAGCGACGTTTCCGGCCAACTCGCCCACGGCGGCCAACTTGGCGGCGCGCATCATCTGCGCTTCCTGGGATCGAGCCCGCGCCACCAGCGTGGTCACCACGTATGCCACGAAGAAGAACAGCGCGGACTGCAGGCTGGTCACACCGGCGACATAGAACGTGTGTTGCGCCGCATCCGCCTTCCAGCCCTCCTCGCCGTGCGGCAAAGCCGGCACGAAATAGTGGGGCAGCACGCCCGACCATTCCCCCCAGGCCATGAAGACGAACAACATGCTGGCGACAGTCGCAACGGCGTAGCATTGCCTCCGCGACAGCAAGATACCTCCCAGAACCACGTGGATGACCAGCGACAAGGACAGGGGATTCTCAACGCCGCCGGTGAAATGCAGTATCACCGTGAGGATCACCAGATCCGCATATACCTGGAAGGCGAGCAGGACCGGCGGCTTCCAGGTTTCGCGATGCGCCAGGATTGCAAAGCAGACGTTCAGGCCGGCCAAGCCTGCCAGTGCGAAGAGCAAGCGCACGCAGACATCAGGCGGCAGCACGTGTTGGGCGGTGGCGCCGATGGAAACGAGGCCCCCAGCCAGCAGCACTCGCCAACGCATCGAGATGAACCAGCGCACTTCCGGAGCACTACCGCCAGACAGGTCAGCGTCAAATCTCTGCTTCACAAACAAACGCAGCATGGGGGCTGTCGCAACCGATAACACACGCCGGCTGAAAACGACACCGTTACGAAGGTCTGTTGTCACAGGTATGTGACCCAGATCTCAAACCTGTCACGCGGGTGTGACAGGGGAGCCGCACGTACCCCCGCTACTCTGTGGCCGAAGAAGCCGGCATATCTCTTGCGCTTCAGTGCAGCCCAGGTGGAACCGGGCAGTCCATAACCAGAATCCTATCGCGTGTGGTGACTCTTCGCGTCACACGTGGCCGGCAAGACAAAGGAGCAACCATTCATGACGAGAAGAATACCTCCTCTCTTCAACTATACCCTACTCGTGACAGTGACGTTTTGCGCCATCTTGTTCACGCGCACGGGTGTGGCACGAGCTTACACCGGAATCGACGGCGGCTATGTCGGTTCGGAGGTCTGCGGCACATGCCATACGGCGCAGAAAGCAGACTTTGACAAGTCGGGGCATCCGTACAAGTACAGGGCAACCAACGGTGACATTCCGAACGCTTCGACGGATCCAATTTCCGCCCTTCTGATCGGCCACACACCGCTGCTCTCGACGCTCAGCCCGAGCCCCGCCGGCGTTGCTGTTGACGACGGCACGGGACATCTCGCCTGGTCGGCAGCTGATTACGTCGTCGGCGGCTTCGGTTGGAAGGCGCGATGGGGAATCAAAGACACAGTGAATGTGGATGGCTCCGGCAACGCCACGGCAGAGAATCTCACCGGTTATGTCTGGTCGAGCGGGTCCTCGGGCGCTTCCGGGGCTCAGTACAACCTGCTGGCCTGGGGAGCCTACGACCCGCTGAACAAGCGGGCTGACTGGTCGAGCTACGGCAGCGCCGGGGGCCAAACCAAGGCCTACAACTGCGCCGTGTGTCACAACACCAACGGCACCAACGCCAAGTCCGGCGAGGAATGTTACACGCCCTTGGCGGGCGACCGCGCCCAGCCCTGGGACAACAACCCCGCGTTGAGCCTGAGCGTGCCTGGCGGGTTCAAGAGCGAATGGACTTTCGACAGCGTGCAATGCGAAGCCTGCCACGGAGCGGGGGAAACACACGCCAACGCCCCATCGAAGGCCAATATCGGCAAGAACACCAGCCTCATCGCATGCGGGCAGTGTCACACACGGCACAAGAACGACGAGGAATGTGTCGGCCTCGAGGTCAGGGGTGGCGCGCTCACCAACGGCGCCTCCGACGGTTTCATCAAACACCACGAACAGTACAATGAGATGGTCGGGTACGAGGAGTCGGGCGCCGGCAAAGGCGTGCACGCCGAGCTGACCTGCGTGACTTGTCACGACCCGCACAAACGCGCCCACAAGGTACCTGAGGAAGTGGCAACGGCACTCGGTATTACCGACAACCACTTGTCAGCAAAGGCCAGAGGCGCGGTGGTCGACTGCGCCTCGTGTCACGCCGCACAAAAGAACGCCGCCGGTGGAGCCAACAGCAGTGCGGCAGTCGCTGCCCATAACGCCGCGGGCGTGGACTGCGTTGACTGTCACATGGCGGAGGCGACGAAATCCGCCACGGGCATCAAAGGCACGTGGGGCAAAAAGGGTGACGACAAAACCCACATCTTCAGGATCAATCCCAGTGCCGCCGCGGCAACGGTAACCGACACGCGGGTGAATGCCAGCGGCAAAAAAATCGCGGAGAACTACCTGTCGACCGATTACGTCTGCGGCAAGTGCCACGACCCAGGTGTATTCGAAGGCTTTGGTGCTTGGACAGCAGGATCCACGATTGCCGGACCGGCCGACAAGGCGGCGGCTGAAACTTCTGCAAGCAACTACCACAATGTCACCGGTATCGATGGCGGCTACGTCGGCTCCGATACCTGCTCCGGCTGCCATACGGAGCAGTACAACAACTTCATCAAGTCCGGCCACCCGTACAAGTACCGCGCCACCGACGGCGAAACCCCGACGGCTTCGACTGATCCTCTTTCGGCCCTGCTGACCAACACGCCCCTCATATCGGCTCTGACTGTAGGCGCAGTACCCTGGGATCCGGTGATCGCCATCGATCGCGGCGACGGCCGCTTGTCCTGGTCCGCCGTGGATTACGTCATTGGCGGCTTCGGCTGGAAGGCGCGATGGGGCATCAAAGACACCGTCAACCCGCTCCCTGCAGCCAACAGTATCACCGGAATGGTGTGGGGTAGCCAATCTTCAGGCGCAAACGGCGCCCAGTTCAATCTACTCGCCCAGAGCGATCTCGATCCGCAGGGCAAGCGGGAAGATTGGTCCAAATACGGTAGCGCCGACGGGCAAACGAAGAAGTACGAGTGCGCTGTGTGCCACAACACCAACGGCACCGTGAACCCGGCAGGTTACTCCGGTGGCTGCGGTGAGGATCCGACCGGTCCGACTGGTCCGAACAGTCACGCCCAGCCGTACGGCAACAACCCGGGGATGGACGTCGATCACCGTGGAGGCTTCGACAGTGAATGGACCTTTGACAGCGTCCAGTGCGAGGCCTGCCATGGCCCGGCCCGAGACCACGTGGCCAGCCCCACCAACCCTGCAAATTATCCAGAGAAGGATTTGACCCTGGATGATTGCGGCAAGTGCCACACTCGCGCCGCGGATGACAAGGAATGCTACGGCAACGGTGCCATCGGCGCTCTGACCAATGGCGCGGCCGACGGGTTTATCAAGCACCACGAGCAGTACAATGAGATGGTCGGCGCCTGTATCGACAAGAGCTCGCCGGCTAACGGCAACTGCACAGACCCCGGGGACATCAACCTACCCGGCGTACACGCCTCGCTGAAATGCCAGGACTGCCACGACCCGCATAAACGTGCACACAAGGTCACGGCTGACGTCGCGACTGCGCTCGGCATCACGGACAACGATCTCTCCGCCGAGGCCAGAAGCGCGGTGGTCGCGTGCGAGAGCTGCCATCCGGGCAAGACTTTGAAGTTCCCGATGGGCGGCAAGGTCGCCTGTATCGACTGCCACATGGGGGAAGCTACAAAGTCCGCCACCGGTGAGAAAGGCACGTGGGGTAAGAAGGGAGACGACAAGACCCACATTTTCAAGATTTCCCTGACCGAGCCGGATGGACCCACTGTCGGCGCTCTCACTAACCTGAAAGGCAAATCGGTCGCCACCAACTATCTCACGGTCGAGTACGTGTGTGGTAAGTGCCACGACTCGAGCATGAGCAGCTACGCAGGCGCGTTCCCAACAACAAAGGAAACCGCCCAGTCGCTGGCAGCCAACTTCCACCCGCAGGCGCCGGCGGTGACGCCAACCAACACCGCCACCCCGGTCCCGACCGCCACTGCTACCCCCGTCCCGACCGATACAGCCACGCCAGTTCCGACCCATACCGCGACACGGGTTCCGACTGACACGCCGACGTCGACACCCAGCACCACTGCCACCCCGGTCCCGACGGACACGGTTACGCCGGTCCCAACTGACACCGCAGCCCCGGTTGACACGCCGACGGTGACACCCACCAACACTGTCCCGCCTACGGCAACGCGCACGGCCAGTGCCGTTCCGACTGCTACCGCAAGCGGTGGTGACGACGATGGTGGGTGCAGCATCGCCGAACCGGGTACCACCTCCGGCAGTGCGCTACTCTGGCTGCTCGTTCCCGCCGTGCTAATCGCTTCGCGGCGGCGAGCCGGCAGCTAACACGTCGGGTTTCTTGAAGGAGCAGTGCCCAAGAGGGGAGGCCAGTTGGGCCTCCTCTCCTTTTTTGCGCGACACGGAACATGCGCACTGTGTCACACGGCTGTGAATCCGCCCCGCCAAGTGTCACTTGCGCGTGACGGACATCACGCAACTCCTGGGCTGGCTTCTGGACGTATGCGGCTGATTGACACGTGACACGTCACGTGCCTGTGACAAGAGAGCGCGGCCGCAGTCAATGCCTGGTGAGGGACAAGCCCGGGCATGCCTCTTGCGCATACAGCCAAGCGTTAAGTTCTGAGCGAGGCACGTGCGGTACAAGATCCAAATACTTTTGCTCTTGGCGATTACGCTGGTCGGTCCGGCCTCGGCTGCGGAGCCCAGAGCGGCCGCCGCGCCGGCCGGCAAGCAGAAGGGCACGGTGGAACGGAAAGCCGAGGGCCAAGCACCGGCCGCACCGTCATCGGGCGTCAAGCTCGACACCGAGGATCAGAAGACCGTCTACGCCCTCGGGCTGTTACTCGCAGCCAGTGTGGAGCAGTACAACCTCTCTCCGGAGGAGCTGGAACTGTTCAAGGCCGGGGTCACGGACGGCGTGCTGAAAAGGACGCCGCAGGTCGAGCTGAAGGAGTATCAACCTAAGCTCCAGCCATGGGCGCAGACACGCGCCTCGCAGATCGCTGAGGCGGAAGAGAAGGCCTCGGAGGACTTGCTCCAGAAGATGGCCAAGCAGAAGGGCGCCGTGAAGACCGAGTCCGGCCTGATCCTCATCACGGAGAAGGCCGGCGTCGGTGATTCTCCGAATGCAACGGACACAGTGAAGGTGCATTACCAGGGCACCCTGCGCGACGGCACGCTGTTCGACAGCTCGCTGGAGCGCGGCATCCCAGCGACCTTCCCCCTCAATCAGGTCATTCCGTGTTGGACCGAAGGCTTGCAGAAGATGAAGGTAGGCGGCAAGGCCAAATTGATCTGCCCCTCCAGCATTGCCTACGGCGATGTCGGTAAGCTGAAGATCAAGCCGGGTGCGGCGCTGACATTCGACGTTGAGCTGATCGAAATCGTCAAAGCAGCCACACCGTCGGACCAACCTGCTGGACACCTGTTATTCGGCAAATGACCTATTGCGTATCGCTCATAGCTCGAAGCGCTTCGTGCAGGGGCCGCGGAACATCGCCTCAGCCTTCTGACGATGTGCGATACGCGTACGCGATCAGCAGCCAGATCGGTCCTGCGCAATTTCACGCACCCAGCTGTGTGTTTTCACCCACACAGCATGTGATCTCCCACACTTCCTGAACCGTATTTCCCGCAAATTGCGAACATGGGCTGCGGCATGCTCCTTGCGACCAACAGCCTGGCTCTGCACCTCGGTGCGGAGCTTCTTTGTTCAGGATACGGCAGGAAAGACAGGTGCAATCATAACAGGCAAGGATGACGCGATATTGACGAGCTGATGACAGGAATAAGGGGGAAAGAGGAATCGTGACTGAAAATGGAGGAGCTAAGATCATGAGAAGAAAGAGAAGAATGCTGCTGCCAGCTGTGCTGGCATGTTCGGCCGTCTTCCTTGTCGAGTCGGCCCATGCTACCGGAATCGACGGCGGGTATGTGGGCACCGATGCGTGCCTGAGCTGCCATAACGGCTCTCCGGCGAGTGACCAGACCGGCTTCACGAAGACAGGCCATCCTTGGAAGTACAAGCACACGGGCGGCGGATCCCCGAGTGATCCGCTTTCGGGGCTGTTTCCGACCCCACTCATATCAACAATCCAGACGACCTCACTCAATGATCTGATTGAGGGTACACCCAACCTTGCGTGGTCAGCCATCAACTACACGATCGGTGGCTACGGTTGGAAGATTCGCTGGGGCGTACTGGATCACGGCCAGGATAGTGACGGAGTCAACGAGACAGGCTACGTCTGGGCAGGAACACAGGCGCAGTACAACATTGAGACTGGCACGTGGTCGGGATATCCAGCCACTCTTCCCTCGAACAAGAAGTACGAGTGCGCGACCTGTCACAACACCAACGGCATCGTTTCGACGGCGGGATACTCCTGCTGGACTGACCCGGGCACCGATGCAGCACCTACCCGGACCGAGCCTTGGGGAAGCAATCCCGGAATGGGTCCGGATACCCACGGCGGGTATTACAGCTCTTGGACTTTTGATGGCGTTCAGTGCGAGGGCTGTCATGGTAAGGGCAGCAACGCGGGCAATACCGGCCATGCCAACCTCGGCGCATCAGCAACTCAGGGAGTGCTCACCATTCCTGGGCCTGGCGGAACGACCGTCGAAATCTGCGCCAAATGCCACGTCAGAGCGGAGAACACCGCTAGCACCGGTGCCGAATGCGGCGGCGATGCAAACCCTGCCATCCTGGCAAACGGCGCCAAAATAACCGATCCCTGGATCGGGCACCATGAACAATACAACGAGTTGACAGGCTTGAACGGCGACGGCGTCCACGCCTCGCTCGCCTGTACCACCTGTCATGATCCGCACAAACGAGCAGCCGGCGTGATCGGGGCGGTTGCGGCGGCCCTCGGGATCAGCGGCGACAACACGAAGTCGGAAACCGGAGCCATCAAGAAGGCTTGCGCTGACTGCCACGGCGCGCAAGCTGCTGCTGATACTGCATCGGCGGTAGCGAAAGTGGTCGCCCACAAGAATGCTGGCGTGACCTGCGTAGATTGTCATATGGCCGAAGCGACCAAGACAGCTACGAACTCCTCGACAGCCGGCTGGGGACGCAAGGCAGATCTGAAGACCCATATCTTCAAGATCGATCCGGCAGCGTCCAGCATCGTGAGACCCAACGGTTTCACCAATGTGGCGCAGAACTACATCTCCCCCAAGTATGCGTGCGGCAAGTGCCACGACAGCAACATCTACGGCTCGGCGATCGCCGGTCCGACCAGCGAGGCAGAGGCACAGACCGCAGCAGCTGATTACCACAATGTCACCGGCATCGACGGCGGCTACGTCGGCTCGCAGGCATGCTCCGGCTGCCACGCCGACCACTATGGTGACTTCGTCAAGTCCGGCCATCCCTACAAGGTAAGGACAACCAACGGGGCGACGCCGAATCCGTCGACGGATCCGCTGTCAGCGCTGCTTACGAGCAGCGGCAACAACACCATCGCCGCCGTCGCTGCTCTCAACGCCGATGCGAGCTTGCCCATTGCACAGATCGACGCGGACGGCGACGGAAAGCTCGACTGGGCTTCCGTGCAGTACGTCATCGGTGGCTTCGGCTGGAAGGCAAGATGGGGCATTCTGGATTCAGGAACGGACTGTGACCAAGCCACTTACAATCCCTCTTGTGGGACCGGCTATGTCTGGTCGGCTGCCTCGTTGGTCGGCGGCTACGGCGCTCAGTTCAATATGCTCGCCGCCGACATCACGCTGGATCCGACCAACAAAAGAGCGGATTGGTCGACGTACGGTTCGGCTACAGGCCAATCCAAGAAGTACCAGTGCGCCGTCTGCCACAACACCAACGGCAAAATCACAAGCTACGATCCCGATCATCTCGATTGCAAGGCCTCGGACGTAGTCGCCACCCGCACGCAGCCGTGGGCTTCCTCGAGCCTCTCGTTCGCTAATCATGGCGGCTTCTACAGTGAATGGACCTTCGACGGCGTGCAGTGCGAGGCTTGCCACGGGCCGGCCATCGACCACGTGAAGAGTCCGTCGGCCTCGAACATAGAAAAGGACGTCACCAAGGAGGCCTGCGGTAAGTGCCATATCCGCGCAACCAATACCGCCGTGACACTGGGCGGCAAAAACGACGAGTGCGGGGGAGACAGCAATCCCGAATACCTCATCAATGGCGCACCATCCACGGCCGGTGACTTCAACGGCCACCACGAGCAATACAACGAGTTGGTGGGAGTGACCGGCGACGGGGCCCACGCTTCGCTGGACTGCGTCGACTGTCACGATCCGCACAAGCGTTCGCACAAGGTAACCAGCGCTATCGCGAGTGCTCTCGCCATCACTGACAATGAAGAGTCCGCCGAAGACAGGGGTGCCGTAGTGTCCTGCGAGAGCTGCCACGGCAGCAAGATACTGAAGTACTCAATGCCTGGCGTCGAGTGTGTCGACTGCCACATGGCCGAGGTCACCAAGTCAGGCACCGGTGAGAAAGGCGCCTGGGGCAAGATGGGCGACGTGAAGGGACACATATTCAAGATAGACCCCTCACAGATTTTGAATACGAGAACAAACTCCGCGGGCAAAGTAGTGGCGACCAACTACCTCACGGTCGATTACGCCTGCGGCAAGTGTCATGACTCGAGCCTGAGCACTTACAAGTTCCCCGCACTTACACGGGCGGCCGCTCAGCAGTTCGCCCAGGGTATGCACAGTGCGCACGCTCCATCGTGCGCGGTGACGTTCAGCTACACGACCGTCGGGCTCACGCTGAACCCGGTTGCCTCCGTCGACTGCAGCGGCGCCTTTACCTACGATTGGGATTGGGGCGACGGCAACAGTTCCCCGAATGCGGGCGCGACACCACCGGGGCACACATACGCTGCAGCCGGCTGGCACTGCACCGACGGCATCTCACCTGACAAAGCAACCTGCCAAGCCAATAACGCCGTCTGGACGAACACGGTGACGAAGTCGATCACGCTCACCGTGAGCAACTCCGAGGGCACCGTCGGCTCCGTAACCCGCAGCGTCACGGTTACCGCTCCGGACCTTCCGCCCACGGCGGCCGGTTCGTGTACGGCGAACAACAACACCTGGCAGGCGACGCTGGATACCAATACGTCGTCGGATGACAACGGCACCCCGAGCGTCATCGTGTATTGGGGTGACGGCAGCAAGCAGGCCGTGTCGGCGACACCGATTACCCACACCTACGTCAAGGCGGGCTCGTACACGGTCACCCTCAAGGCGATCGACAGTGCGTTGCAGGTGAACACCAGTGCGACCTTGTGCACGGCGGCGCCGAGCCCCTTCACGATCGGCGGTACGGTGTACAAGAGCGATGGGACAACCCCGGTGGCATCAGCCACGGTTACGGTGAAGACCACCGTGACTCCGCTCGGTGGCGGCAGCCCCATCACCAAGATCGTCAAGATGGTGTACACCAACAGCTCTGGTGGGTTCTCAGTCAGCGGTCTGAAGCCGGGCACGTACACGCTGACGGTCAAGAAGGCTCATTACACCTTCGCGGATCCGTCAGACACAGTCACGGTCGGACCGAGCAACTCGATCAGGGTCATCAACGCGGTCACGCCGTAGGTAGCAATGGGAGGGGGGCAGGCGGTCGTTTCGCCTGCCCCCGCTCGGAGGACGGAGAGAAAGACAATGCGAACAGACAAAACCATTGGAGGAGAGATGAAAAGATACGTACAAGGATTGTTGGTGGGTGGACTGGTCCTGTCCCTGGGGTCGGCGGCGATGGCCTTCACGGGTTCGTACAGCCCCGGCAGCGGCATCAACGGTACGGTCCACGATCTGGGCACGGCGCACAACGGCATGAACCACGTGGCCAATCCGGCCGATCCGCTCAACCGCATCTGCATCTTCTGCCACGCCCCGCACAACACTTACCGGCTGGCCGGGGTTACCGGCGGCCTTGGAC
>Ga0214473_10005717_pt1 | contig 14895 bp, 17 predicted proteins | sample RVTome_7_FD_203509 | JGI IMG/M metagenome (GOLD analysis project Ga0214473, IMG submission 203509) | Soil microbial communities from uranium-contaminated site in the Upper Colorado River Basin, Wyoming, United States - RVT98D197 | ecosystem: Environmental > Terrestrial > Soil > Contaminated >... | reverse complement strand
AGTTAAATCTACTTGCTGGGCTATTCTCTATCTACCTCGGATTCATATTACCTTTCAACATTCTATCATACAATGTTATTACAGGCAATGTCTTCTCAAATCCAATTGGAATATCAAACATAATTGGAATCATTATTATCTACTCGTGCATGTCAATATTCTATTTTAAGATCGGAGGCTCTTTAAAATACGCAGTATTTACACCGATAGCCGCTGCAATTTACTTCACTATGATATTGGTTTCATTCTATAAGGTTGTTATCGGAGGTGGAGTTGAATGGAAAGATACAAAATACGATCTCGTATCAATGAAAAGTCAGGAATGATAGTGAAAAGTAAATTACCGTCTACAGCGCTTTACTTGCATTTTCTTCCAAGTTATCTGCGATGAACTTGACTGGATCTTCCATTTCACTGACTATCTTTTCTGCTTTTGCTCCCAGACATTTTTTTATTTCATTATCTACCATTAATTCTCGGGCTAACTTTACTATTTGCTCTGCATTTCTAGCTTTGAACAAGAGTCCTTTGTTAATTAGATATTTCTCCGTGTAAAGATCTGGTCCTTGGAACGCAGCAATCGTCGGTATACCAAGTAAGGCTGACTCGCAAGTCATCGTACCACCCATCCCTATGAATAAATCAGTTACACTAAGAAGATCTAATCCATTCAAGACATCATCTGCAACTTTTACTTTTGCACCGTATGCTCTTTTAATCATTTCAATCTGATCTTCATATCTTCCCAATATGAATATCTCACAATCTCCAAAATTAAGAATAAGTGAGTCAATTATCTGGCTAGAGTAAGATTTATCGTGAGAAAGCAAGTATGAAGCCTTGCTCTCTTCTAATCTTAACGTGATTGTCTGCTTTTTTGGATTCAATCCAAATTCCTGCTTCTTGATTTTCTTAGCGTGTCTTCGCTTAATCCAGACTGCGGGATCTAAAGCCTTGTACCTGATTATTCTAGAATTTATTATACCGTAGTTGCGCCACGCGGAAAAAGGAATTATCCAAGGGGTGAAGAGAATTTCTGAAAGGGGTATTGTTAATCTGTTTACTTTATCAGAGTGCGGTGAATCGTTTACGCACATATGTTTTACTCCCAGTCCAAATGCGACTCTAGCGCATTCGGGCGAGCTAAATGACAACGCATAGTCTAGTTTGAGATTAGAAACGAAATCAGCAAGTCTAACTGTTCGTTCGCAACTGGCTTTTAGCTTCTCATCAATTGAGCTGCCTCCATGTCTTCCAATAAACTCGAGTTTGGCGTTCTTCATAGCTGATAAGCTATCAACTTCCCTGTATTGTCTGGATGTGCACATGACTTTATGTCCTCTACTCTCCAGCTCTTTCGATAAAGGGTCAAAGAATAGTAGCTGTTTGGGTGTTAGAATGTCAATCCATATGAACAATGTTTGTCACATGAATTGTTTTTACACCTTCTTTAATTCTTTTTGTTAAGAAGATTTTAAAAGAACTTCTTTCATACCCCATGATATTATTTCTTGAAAAAAGGATTGATCATATTTTGGGTGGCAATAAAGGAGTAGCCACTATTGTGGGTTTGAGTACAGAGGGCTACGGTATGTCTTCTATGCTCGTAGCTAACGGTTTTGAAACTACAATTGTTGACGAGACTCTTCAAATGGGGATGAAACTCACTCCAGAAGTAGTTTCGTCATGTAGAACCGTAAACGAGTTAATTGATGAAGAACCTCTTATTATCCTTGAAAAAATGGATGATGCGATAAACAGGGCCAAGTACGTCTTCTTCACACCTAAGATGAGGCGTGTCGACAAGGAAGCAAAGACTGAGGTCAATACACGGTTGAAAGAGGCTACTAAGAATCTATCCAAAAACTCCACTTTAATCAACTGTGTTCCAATGGGATTTAATGAGAATAAAAGCAATGTCTCGATGATTGAACGAATATGTGGTTTCAGATACGGCGAAGATTTCGAATACGTTTATATTCCTTTACAGCCTCGAACAAGTTATTCTCCGATAATTGGCATTGAAAATAATCCAAGCAAAAGTTTGATTGAAGTGCTCAAACAAGCCGGATTCAAATCATTTCAAACAACAACTCTTGATGTCGCAGAATTACTTTATTTCAAATATCTCTTAGATAATCATTTGTCACTAGCGTCAGATCTTGAAATTTGTAAGAAGTTTATGAATCGTGATGAGCGGAAGAAAAATAAGAAGATCTCTAAGAATAATGAGGTTTACATTGATACAGTCACCGAATTTATTTTTGATTTCAAATTTATTTTAGGAACACTAGATACTGGAGACCCTTCCCTGTATATCTCTTCAGGGATACTCAAAAGCATTGATAGCTACGTTAAGTATCTTATCGATGAAATTCGTCAGGTTATGAAAGATTTGGACTTAAAGGCAAGTAAGACCAAAGTTACTCTAGCTTGGTCGATTGACAAGTATGAGATGAGAGGCGGTAGACTTTCCGCACTGGACCTAGTGGTTGAGAAGCTTCATGACTATATCGGTGACATAAGTGTTCTTAGTGGTCCTGATAATAGAAAAACTAGTAAAGGCTTTAGCGGAGGCATGTCTGACATGTCTAAAGTAGATATTATCGTTATATGTTCAGAAAACGACTATAATTACGCTTCAAAACTATTCAAAATGGATGATAAAAGATCTGACATGGTTGTGCTAAAGGCAAATCTACTAGTGGATCATTTAGTGTGAATGTAAATGGCAAAAATAGGTATAATCGGGGTTGGCGGCTGGGGAAAAAATCATTTAAGGGTCTTCTACGAACTTGGGCTGTTATCTGCTTTCTGCGATTTTGATCAGTCAAGGGTTGACCTTTATGGTAAGAAGTATGGTGTTCCGGGATATACTTCAGTTGATGAGTTTTTAGAGAAAGCTGATATTGATGGAGTAACAATATGCACTCCAACAGTGACTCATTTCGATATTGCAAAGAAAGCTATGGAACACGGTTTACACACATTTGTTGAGAAGCCACTAACGGCAATATCAAGTGAAGGTGAGGCTCTTATTGAGATTTCTAATAGGAAAAAAGTAAAATTCACAGTTGGATATATTGAAAGGTTCAACCCGGCAGTCATAGCGCTTAAAGATATTTTAAAAAGTGGAAAGCTAGGCGAACCGTTGCTGCTTGAATTTCATAGGGAAAACAAGTGGCCATCTAGAATACAGGATGTTGGTATCGTTGTTGATACATCAGTTCATGACATCGATACAGCGCGTTGGATATTTGAATCTGAACCTAAACTGGTGTTCGCGAGAACTGGTCAAGTTTTAGGTAAACATGAGGATTTCGCCGCAATAATACTTGGGTTTAAAGATCCAAAGAACGCTTTCATAACATCAAACTGGGTGACTCCGAAAAGGGTTAGACAGCTAATAACAGTTTGCACTGAAGGTGTTGCAACCGTTGACTTTGTGACACAAAACATTGTAATAGATGATGCTGAAGGTTCTAAAAGTCCAAGGCTTACTTGGCAGGAGCCTTTACAGAATGAACTGAAGTGGTTCGTCGAATGCATAGATTCAGATCGTAAACCAGTTGTTACCGGACAAGATGCGGTAAACACTACGAAAATAGCTGAGGCTGCTTTAATTTCTAGTAAATCCGGGTCTCCAATATATCTAGACCTTTGAATTAAGATGATAAGTTAAAATAGAAATCAGGCGTGGTGTAGCAAATGGATACTAGTGGAATAATATATCATTTAGGTAAAGGCGTGAAGCTAGGCAAAAACGTGAAGATTTGGCATTTCGCCTATGTGGGAGATAACGCTGATTTGCGTGATAATGTCGTCATTGGTTCACTCGCACATGTAGACTACAACACATTTGTAGGGAAGAACAGCCGAGTCGCAGGATTGGCATATATTCCGCCATTATCGGTTATTGGGAAGAATGTCTTTATCGGTCCTTCAGCAGTTTTAACTAATGATCGATATCCGCTTAGTAAGCACCTTGAAGGTGTCAAGGTTGAGGACGGAGCTATTATCGGTGCAAGATCCGTAATAGGAAGCGGTTTCAAAGTGGGTAAGAACAGTGTTGTCTGTATGGGTGCCGTTGTCACCAAGGATGTTCCTGCTGAAACGGTTGTTATGGGTAATCCAGCTAGGCCAGTTTACAGCAGGGCAGAATATGAAAAGAAAAAACGTATTTGGGAAAACGTCTAAGTTCCTTCTGGCTTTGAAAAAATCTTATTCTTGGCGTATACGTTTCTAATCTTTAGCATTGCGTATATCCAAAATAGTGTCAGTGTTCCAGCTAGACCAGTTTTGACAACAGGTTCCACTATGCTTATCCCAAAGTTGATTGAAGTTAATGATAACGGAACTATTATTTTGAATATAATGTAGGATTCTACTAATGTTATTGCCCACACCGCTGTTATTATTATAATGAGCGAGCGTAAACCACTAGGCATATTATTTCAACCAAGTCATAGACGCAGTAATAATAGCTAGAAAAGCTGAATAAATAGTCAGTTTCAATATATTTAGCGTTATTTCCTTTTCAGTCAAAGGCCCGTCAGCAAGTATAAGTCTTACGAGCGTCAAAGGTGCTGAGACGCTTCGTGACGCCGCCAATCTGTTTTCTCCCAATACGATTGTTGGCCTTTCCTTAAGCTTCCTATGTTCAACTAGACGTTTGACACTTGAGAGGAAAAAGAATGAGTTCAGAATCGCCGGTAAAATAGCTATTATTCCTATTATCTCAACTCCTCCAACTATTGCGATTGCACCATAAATCGCTCCTAAGCTAAGGCTTCCCGAGTCCCCCGGGAATATTCTAGATGGAAACTTGTGGAATATGTAAAAGCCAAATGAAACTGTGAATATTGGAAGTGCTGCTAGAAACATGTCTGTATTACCTTTAAGTGCTAACGCGAACATAATTGGAATAGCAGCTATAGTTATGAATCCGCTTACCACCCCATTTAGAACATCTATCGTATTTACGGTGTTGGCAGTTACGGGTATTGCTATTAATACAAGAAGAGGATAGATAAGTGTAAGTCTAACCGCGCCGAATATAGGGAATTCAGGATGAGAGCTAAACGTTCCAAGTAACAGAATCGGAAGCGACGCAATCAACAATGAGACAGGTTTCATTACTCCGCTCAACGTGTATGCGTCATCAAGTAAACCGATGACTCCTGATATTGCAGTTACAAGTATTAACGCCAGTATTCCAATGTTTCCAGTAAACAGGTACACTGCTGATTCCCCTATTATCAGCGAAATTATTATCGCTGGGCCACCGGGTTTTGGAACTAACGGTTTACTCGGCTTGTGAAAGTCCTGAACGAGAAATCCTCTAGATTTCAGAATCCTTATTGTTAATGGGGTTAATAGAAGTATTGATACAAGAGATATGACTATCACTAAAATGCTTGCCAATAATGTTACAAGCGTTAAAGGTATCATTCGATTATCAAGCTAGGCTGATGTAGGTATTAATCAATTGTTACATAATCGTGAATTTCAAATTAGCATAAGGTAGCAAATTATCGACAATCGGTTGATTGTGTCGTTTCTTAACTCTCTTAGGTTCTCAACTGTAAAGTTATATATTGGATTTTAGAACAGAATAGACCTGATAGGCGTATTATTTTGAAAATTAGTACTTTAAGAGACGGTATGCGCAAAGTAGATGTTGAAGGTGAGGTAACCGAGATATCTGACTCTAGAGACGTGAATTTAAGGACTGGTGGCCAAGCAAGAGTTGCTGACGCTGTGATTACCGATGATAGTGGCTCAATAAAGCTTTCTCTATGGGATGATCAAATAGATCAAGTGAGTGTGGGTCTTAAGATAAAAGTTGAGAATGGATACACTAACAGTTTCAGAGGCGAGGTTAAGCTTAACGTCGGTAGATTCGGTTCACTATCAGAAGTAAAGTAGTTAGTCTTCTTTTAGCTTTCTGTAAAAACACGTTTTTTCACCGGTGTGGCAAGCAGCTCCGACCTGATCAACTAAGTATAGCAAAGTATCGTTGTCGCAATCTATACGTATTTCATTGATTTTCTGTACATTACCAGAGGTTTCGCCCTTCTTCCACAATGATTTACGCGATCGGCTCCAGTAATGTGCGAAGCCAGTTTCTACAGTGTGTTCCAATGCATCCTTGTTCGCGTAAGCAAGCATGAGTACCTCGTTAGTGTTGATGTCTTGAACTACGACTGGAACTAGCCCACCGCTTTTTTCAAAATCGATTGTGATAGGTTGTTTTTTCTCTTTCAAAGTCTTACCCGTATTTCATTTTCACTTAGATACTTTTTTACCTTATCTATTGAATATTGTTTATAGTGAAATATTGATGCTGCGAGCGCGGCGTCAGCTTTTCCATCCGTTAACACTTCACGTATGTGCTCTGGTTTTCCACAGCCTCCGCTTGCTATTAACGGTATTGAGACACTTTCAGAGACGCCGCGTGTTAAAGGTATGTCGTAGCCATTCTGTGTACCGTCTGAGTCGATTGATGTTAGAAGAATCTCGCCTGCACCGAGGTTCTCAACTTGTTTAGCCCATTTTATCGCGTCTATTCCAGTTGACTTTGAGCCTCCGTAAGTGTGTACTTCAAACCAGAATTCCTTTCCGTTCTCTTTTCTTACTATCTTATCTTCCAGCGTGTCAAATCTACGTTTCGCATCGATTGCTACTACAATGCATTGGCTTCCGAATTTCTCTGCTAGATTGCTTACGATCTTAGGTTCGTTTACTGCTGATGTATTTATCGACACTTTATCTGCACCATTCATAAGAACTATTCTCGCATCGTCTACTCCACTGATTCCTCCGCCTACCGTGAAGGGTATGTCAAGAACCATCGCTACTTCTCTCACCATTTTCTCTAATATCTTCCTTTTTTCTGGAGAGGCTGTGATGTCTAAGAAGACTAACTCATCTGCGCCTTCGTCTCTATATTTCTTAGCTAAAGCCGCTGGTTGGCCCGCGTCCTTCAGGTTGCGGAAATGAATTCCTTTCACAACTTTTCCATGGTCAACATCTAGGCATGGGATTATTCTTTTCGCAAGAGGCATTTTAGTTCTACCTAAGCGTTGAAATAGCTTCTTCCAAACTGATTTTCTCCTCGTAAAGAGCTTTGCCGATTATTGCTCCGAATAACCCGCTTTTCTTTAATCTAATTAGGTCCTGTATTGAAGTTACACCGCCGCTGGCGATAACCTTAGCGTTTTGCGTTTTAACTATACTGCTTAGGGTTTTATGATCTGGACCGGACAGCATTCCATCTCGTTCAACTGCCGTTAGCAGGAATACCTCTACCCCTCTCTCTTGTAATTTTGAGATCGCATCTTTCAATATTATTCCTGTTGATTGTGTCCATCCTTTTATTACTACTTTTTCGGCAACGTAGTCTAATGCTACAGTTATCTTGTCTTTTCCAAATACCTGTATCATTTTATCAAGCTCTTTCAGATTCCTAAAAGCTACTGTTCCCACGACGACCCGTGCAACTCCTTTTTCTAGTAGTGTTGAAGCGGATTTGTAGCTTCTAATTCCTCCTCCGACTTGTATCGGTATCTTTGTTTTCTTCACAATTCTTAGAATTTCAGGGTGATTATCTATTCCTGTTCCTAAAGCTGAGTCGAGGTCTACAACATGTATCATTTCTGCTCCTTGAATCTTCCATTTTTCTGCGATTTCAACAGGGTTGTCACTGTATATTGTGATATTCTTCGGGTCTCCTTTTACGAGACGCACTACTTTGCCTTTGAAAATGTCTATCGACGGGATTATCTTCAAAGATAATCACCTTCGGCAAATATCTATGAAGTTTCTAAGTATCCTTAATCCAACTGGCCCAGATTTTTCAGGGTGAAATTGAGTTCCAAACACATTGTTTTTAGCAATTACTGACGGGACTTTTACTCCGTAGTCAGTGAAAACGGCTATTGCTGTGGAGTCTTTCACTTTTGGATAGTAGGAGTGAACGAAATATACCCATGATCCGTCTTCAATGTCATTAAGAAGCTCGTTATTTCGAGTAATTTCAAGGGTGTTCCAACCCATATGCGGTACTTTTACACTCGAGGGGAGTCTTACCACCTCTCCCTCAAGAAGGGCTAGTCCGAACCCTTTGTCTTCTTCGCTCTTTTCGAATATCAGTTGAGCTCCTAAGCAGATGCCAAGGTAAGGCAAGCCGTTTTTGATAATCTTAACCAGTTCTTCTCTTGATTTCTCTAATTTTTTAACAGCTGACCCGAAGTTGCCTACTCCTGGTAAAATCACGCCGTTGAGATTTGTCTTTTTCGAGAATCTCTCAATGATCTCTACTTCGGCGTTACATTGCTCTAAGCCTTTTTTTAAACTGAATAAGTTTCCTGCGCCGTAGTCTATTATTCCTATCTTGGGCATTGTTACATTACGCCTTTTGCGCTTGGCGGAGTTTTTCTTCTAGGGTCTATCATCATAGCTTGTCTTAATGCTATTGCCAAGGCTTTAAAAGATGCTTCGACCTTGTGGTGGTCGTCTTCTCCGTATTCTGTTTTCAGGTGGACTGTTGCTTCCAGCGATTGGGAGAGTGATTGTAAGAAATGTTGTATATCTTCTCTAGTCATATCTTCCACCGTTTCACGCTCAATTTTAAGGTTGATTTGACTATATGGTCTTTTAACAAGATCTATGCTTGATGATGCTAGTGAATCATCCATGGGGATTGTTGCGTATCCAAATCTCATTATGCCAAATCGGTTTCCTAGTGATTTCGAAAGGGCTTCGCCTAGCGTTATTGCGGTGTCTTCAACTACGTGATGTTTGAGATCTCCAGTCGCTTTCACTTTCAAGTCGATTAAACTGTGTTTAGCCAGTGTGTTCAACATGTGATCTAAATATCTTATGCCAGTATCAGATTCGCATCTTCCTTCCCCGTCCAAGTTTACTTCTATTGTTATTGTTGTTTCAAGGGTTTTACGTTTAGTCTTCGCAGTTCTCATTTTTCTCCACCTGCTATAGTTTCTAATAGTCTATTAAAATCGTTAACTGACTTCGTTATAAGGTATACTCCGCTTTCAATGAATAGATCTACAATATCCTTCTGTTGGTGTGAGCATCCATAAACGCCTGCTGAGATAAATCTATTTGTGGATTTGTTAGCTTGCTTTACCATAATAATGTCTTCCTTTGAGTCGCCTATGTACAGTATTTTTCCATTTTTAGGCGCGTTCTTCTCTGCCTTCAGCAAGCCGTATGGATTTGGCTTCCCTATTTTTTTAATAATTTCGTAGTCACCTTTGTCAAGTGCTAATGTTATCTCATCTTCTATGAATACTGTCAGGTTTTCGCTAAACATTTTCAATTTATCTCCTAACGTGAATTGCGCCGTCACATATGACCTGCCTGAGACTATTCCTAAACAATTCTTTCCGAAGGTTTCTGTAAAAGTTGTTAAAGTGCTGTCAGTAGCTATTGGTTCTTCGTTGGCAATAAGCCCTGGTCCATTATTTAGGAAGCTTGGCTTAAAGCCGTATTTTCTGTTGAACAGTTCTGGCCCTAGAAACATTTCCTCAAAGACAGTGCTTACGGTGCTTACTCCAATTTTTTCTGGGTATGACATTAATTTGTAGAAACCTTTTGACGCTTCTTTTAGATTATTTCTAAGTAACATCTCTTCTATTGATGCTAGTCCTCTTTTGTCTGCTTTTTTTGCTAGCCTGTTTAGACCTCTAATTATACTCTGAGGGTTTTCATCTGATTCTTTTGCGTCTTGAAGTAGTTTCTTGGCTATTGTGATTCTCTCTATCAGTTCACTTGACTTGGAATCTTGAAGAATTAGGTTGAGTTTTTCGTATTTTGTTAAGGTTTCTTTGGGAAGTCTTGTGAAAAGATATAGAAGAATCGCGAATGAAGTGTCCCAGTCGTTGTTAAATCCCCCGCTTTTTCTGAAATTGAAAAGTAAACTGTCTGATATGTATTTCTCCGGTAAAGACGTTTTAAGTAGTTCATTCGCTAAGTATGAAACAGTTCTGCTAATTGAGCGGTTATACGAATCACGGGCGTCTATCAACACTCCGTCGCAATCAAATAGTAACGTCGATACTTTTCTGAGGTTCTCCACTCCCTCTCTAAGAATGTATGCTGGGGCGCCGTTTACAGTTATTCGCTTGTAATCTTCCTTCTTCATTAGGCATCAGTTTTGAATCGTTCTTCTATTGCTAGGCTGTGATTAAATAATCCTTCAGATGAAGCTAGTACTGTCGCTGATTTTCTAATTTTGCTCAAAGCTTTCTTTGAGCAGTCTACGAATTCTATTCTCTTAATGTAATCTAGCGATGAAAGCCCTGACCTTGTTCGTGCGTAGCCTCCTGTGGGCAGCACGTGGTTTGTGCCTATGCAGTAGTCGCTGGCTGCTGACGGTGTGTATTTCCCTATTAGTACGAGTCCGGCTGAAGTGACTCCGATTGCGGTTTTTCCTGGGTTTCTAGTCATTATCTCTAAATGTTCAGGTGCGTATAGGTTTGAAAACTCGACAGCGGTATCGATTTTGTTGCATGTTGCGATGAATCCTTTCTCCATTAGAGATTTTTCTATTATTTCTCGGCGTTGTATTTCATCCAAGCTGATTCTTATTAATCTGATGACTTTCTTAGCTAGGTTAGGCGAGTCTGTTATTAATCCGCAAACGCTGTCGTTTCCATGTTCTGCTTGTGAAATCATGTCCCTGGCAATGAATGATGGGTTGGCCGTTTCATCTGCGATTATTAGGAGTTCACTCGGGCCGGCTGGGAGATCAATATCCACTATATTAGACACGTTTAGCTTAGCTGCTGTTACATATATATTTCCTGGACCAACGATTTTCTCAACAGGTTTCACTGTCTCTGTTCCATATGCTAGCGATGCTATTGCTTGAGCTCCTCCTATTTTGTAGAACTCTTCTACACCGCAGATGTCGGACGCTACAAGCGTCAGTGGGGCTATTGAACCATCTTTTCTTGGGGGTGAAGTCACAACTATTCTGCTAACTCCAGCTATTTTTGCAGGTATAACTGTCATTAGCAGTGAGCTTGGATAGATTGCTTTTCCTCCAGGTATGTAGCATCCTACGCTTCTTATTGGGATGAATTTTTGGCTGATGCTTAGATCGTTTTCATCTATGAGGCTCAATTCTTTTTGCATTATTTTTTTCTCGAGCTTCTCCAATCTGATTTTGGCGAACTTCAAGGCTTTTATCTGGTCTTTAGAAACTTTGAGGTATGCTTCCTCCACCTCTTCTTTTGAGATTCTGACGTTGCTACTATCTAGTTTTACCCCATCTAATTCGAAAGTATATCTGAAAACAGCTTTGTTTCCTGATGCTTCTACGTCTTTTAGGATTTTCTGGACTATTCTGTCGATTTGAGGAGGTATCGGAGTTCTTGAACGCAGTTTTGAAACTTCTTTCTTAATGTTTGAATTTTTGATCTCTATTAAGTGAATCTTAAAGTCAAGCTCCACTTTCGTCACCATTAGGTATTTCTGACAAGTGAAGGATTTGTCTGGGTTCGTGAATAACTAACCCTTGGGCTAGTCTTCTTAATGTGGGTAGTAATTCGAGGAGCTGTTGCTTCTCGATGATTGTGTTAACTGATACCCAGTTCTCATCTGATAATAGGCTTATTGTAGGTTTTTTCAGTGCCGGTAGCTCTGTTAGAAGTTTCTGAAGATTTTCCTTCTTAACGTTTACGAATATATGTATGTTTTTTCTACTGGCGACAACGCCTTTTAGCAGTGCGAGAATGTCATAGATCTTTTCTCTCTTCACTGGATCTTTCATTGTCTTCTTGTTTGCGATGAGTACTGCATGGGATTCTACGATAGTCTCTATTTCTTTGAGATTGTTTGCTTCAATGGTGGACCCTGTTTCTGTTACGTCCAGTATAATGTCAGCCACTTCAGGTGGTTTGGCTTCTGTTGCGCCAAATGAAAGAAATATGCTGACGTTGGGATTTTCCCCTATCCTCCACCAAGGTGTAATAATCATAGGATCTTTATCTCCGTATTTCGCTTTGTAAGTCGGGTTCTTTTTAACCCAGTCTGCGCATATCTTAAGATATTCTGTTGAGATTCTGGTTTCTCTTTTCTTCGACCAGAGATCTTCTAATACTTCTGAAAGCGAGTTTGCAGCCATTGTTTTTGGGATTGCCGCAGCTAGTCTCACTCTACCGTACTCTAGATTAGCGAGTATTTCTACGTCTGCCTTCGTTTCAGATATCCAATCCTCCCCAGTTATGGCTATATCCTCTATTCCTTCGGATACGTAAATCGGTATTTCCTGAGGCCTAAGTATCTTAAGTGCAATATCAGGGTCGTTTATTCTAGGACGATATGTTCTAGAGCCGCCTGAAATAACGTATCCTGCTTGGGCGAGAAATTGAAATGTTGCGGTTTCAAGCGACCCTTTGGGTAGCGCGAATTTTACTATTACCATAATTAAATCCCTATTCTAATTCACCTAATGCTGGACTAATCTCAAGTGTAAAAGTGTTTGCAATTATGAGTCTTAACTCTAGTATGAGGTATAATGTGCTAAGTGTGAATGTATCCACCTTTTATGAAGATAATCACTCATTTTTTACCACTCATTGTTACCTGTTATTTGACTTGATATAATATTTTCTACTTTCCAAACTCTATACTTTATCCGATTCTTGGGATTGCTGAGTTTTGGCTGTAGACGGCTGGACTGGTTTGACTCGGAATCGCTCCATCGCTTTTTCATAGTGCTTCAAATCATGCTCAAGTATTTCAATGTCTTTTCTCAAAAGTTGTAACTCTTTATGTTTCTTATCACTTAGTAGACTAATTTTACTCTTCCTATCCTCTATGAGTCTCCTAAGCTCGTTTTCGTAGAGTGTCGACATATTGAATATTCCTATTAGTCTACGGTTATTAAAGTATTTCAACTATGGCTTAGATACTAATGTCAAGGTAGTTTATTTGAGTAATTCTGATGAGCTTCTAAAAAAAGCTGATGCACCTAACAAAGTTGCTGTGAAGTATCATAATTTCTATGGAGGGAAGATGGAGACTATTCCCAAATGTTCAGTCCTGTCTTTTGACGATTTTGCGATTTGGTATACTCCGGGTGTGGCTGAGGTATGCAAAGCTATACGTAAGAATCCTGAGAAGGTTTTCGACTATACTAATCGCGGGAATACTGTTGCGATAGTTAATGACGGCACCCGTGTCTTGGGACTGGGGAACATTGGGCCTGAGGCTGGTCTACCTGTGATGGAGGGCAAAGCTTTGCTTTTCAAGTATCTGGGAGGAGTAGATGCCGTTGCCCTCTCGATAGGTACTACCAAGGCTGAAGATATTATTCAATTCTGCAAGTGGGTTCAGCCGTCTTTTGGAGGGATTAATCTTGAGGATATTGAGAAGCCAAAGTGTTTTAACATTCTTGACACTCTTAGAAACGAGATGGATATTCCTGTATGGCATGACGATCGGCAGGGTACTGCCACAGTTGTAACTGCAGGCTTGATCAACGCTTTGAAAGTTGTTGGAAAGAAAGCTGGAGAAGTTAATGTATCAATGGTTGGCAGTGGCGCTGCTAACATCGCTATCGCAGAAATGATTATTTCTGCAGGTGTGAACCCTAAGAGAATTTACATGGTTGACAGCAAAGGCATTCTCAACCTATCGAGAGAGGATGTTAAGAATGATGAGAAAAAGTGGGAGATGTGCAGAGTTACCAATGGTGACTCTCGCAAAGGTGGAATAGCTGAAGCGATGAAAGACACTGACGTTTGCATTGCTAGCTCAACTTCGGTTCCAGGCACGGTAAAGAAGGCTTGGGTTTCAAGTATGCAGAATGATGCAATAGTTTTCGCTTGCGCTAATCCACTTCCGGAGATTTGGCCTTGGGAGGCTTCTGAAGCTGGTGCGAGGATTGTTGGCACTGGACGGTCTGATTTCCCTAATCAGCTGAATAACTCTCTCGGATTCCCTGGCATTTTCAGAGGCGTATTGGACGTCAGAGCTACAAAGATTACTGATGAGATGTGCTTGGCAGCTGCTATTGAGATTGCCAAGGTCGCCGAGGATAGCGGATTAAGCGAAAAGTATATTGTCCCATCAATGAATGATTGGGAGGTCTTCATCAGAGAGTCTGTAGTGGTCGGATCTAAAGCAATGGAACAAGGTCTCGCTAGGGTCAACCGAAGCCGTGATGAGCTTCGCGAAATGAGTTACAAATCTATCAAGCGTAGTAGGGATATGGTTCAGTCTTTAATGAAGGGGCAATTCATTAAACCTCCTCCCACAGACTAAATAGTCAATGTTTACTTCTTCCATCTAACTTCATAATTTAATATATTATAGGTTGGGTGGTTTGTAGAGACCTTTTCGCATTTGTTCCTCTCCAGTTCGTCCTGATGGTGTTGACATTTTATCGAGTTCAAATTCTAATAGGTCTAGGAAATCATTGATTAGCGGTTTTGGAATTCTTGCGCCACATGCTTTTTTATGTCCTCCTCCCGAGCCTGCACCTAATATTCTAGTTACAACTGAGACTATTGTCGCCAGATCAAAATCTGCGTCATATGCTTCTCTGAGCGAGACTTCGTAAATATCTTCATCTCTAATATGTCTATATGCTACTCCTACTGGTACGTCAAAAGCACCTATCAGAATTGTGGCTATTGTGCCAGTTGACCCTTCATTTGACTCCATATGTGCCATCAAGCTGTGTTTTACTCCTTTCTCTGCTACTTCGATGAAGAGTTTAGCTGTTTTATCCAGTCCTGCTTTAGAGTAGTTTATTGTTCCTTCAATTTCATGTGGGTATTTCAGCTTTGAAAGATCTTCTATTGCTTTCTGCTTGAATCCCTTATCATCCGTTGCTCCAGCTAGCGCGTATGATAGAAG
>Ga0214473_10005716_pt1 | contig 14896 bp, 13 predicted proteins | sample RVTome_7_FD_203509 | JGI IMG/M metagenome (GOLD analysis project Ga0214473, IMG submission 203509) | Soil microbial communities from uranium-contaminated site in the Upper Colorado River Basin, Wyoming, United States - RVT98D197 | ecosystem: Environmental > Terrestrial > Soil > Contaminated >... | reverse complement strand
GCGTTGACTGGGCCGTCGCCTTCGGCGACCTGGTGCTCGACGGCGTCGCTGACGTTGAGTTTGACGATCGCTTCGGTGGTGCTCGGCTCGCCATCGTGCTTCAGAATCACGCAGCGATAATGGTCCAAGCTCCAATAGGTCGGCCGGGTGCCCAGCACGTCGTGCAGCAGCAGTTCGAAGCTGGCGACGGCGGCTTCGAACTGATAGCCGCGATGCTCCAGCTCCTGCACGCGCTCGAGCACTTTGCGCTGGACGGCCTTGTCGACGTTGAACTTTTCGCCGAGCGTCGCGGCCATGTTGCTGGCGCCGGATAGCTCACTGACCAGTACGCGTCGCTCGTTGCCGACGCTCTGCGGCTCGATGTGCTCGTAGCTGCGGGCGAGGCGCTGCACGGCGTGGACGTGCATGCCGCCCTTGTGGGCGAAAGCGGCCGGCCCGACGAACGGCTGACCGGTGGCGAACGGCAGATTCGCCAGTTCATAGACGTAGCGACTGGTTTCGGTCAGGCGCTCCAGTGACTGCGGGCCGAGGCAGTCGCGGTTCATCTTGAGCTTGAGATTGGCGACGACGGTGGTCAGGTCGGCGTTGCCGCATCGCTCGCCGATGCCGTTGATGGTGCCCTGGACCTGGACGGCCCCGGCGTCGACGGCCGCAAGTGCGCCGGCGACGGCCAGACCGCTATCGTTGTGCGTGTGGATGCCGAAGGCGACGTCATCGCCCATCGCATCGCGCAAGGCGCGGAGCACCTCGACGATCTGCGCGGGCAGTGATCCGCCGTTGGTGTCGCATAGGACCAGGTGGCTCGCGCCGGCTTCGAGCGCGGCTCGCAGGGTCGCCATCGCGTAGTCGGGATTGGCGCGGTAGCCGTCGAACAGGTGCTCCGCGTCGTAGATGACCTGGCGGCCGGCGTTGCGGCAGAAGGCGACCGACTCGCCGATCATGGCGAGGTTCTCCTTGTGACTGACGCGCAGGACCTCATCCACGTGCAGGTCCCAGCTCTTGCCGACGATGGTGGCCACCGGCGCTTCGGAGGCGACCAGCGCCTGCATGCCGGGGTCGTTGGCGGGCTTGGCGCCTTTGCGGCGGGTCATGCCGAACGCGCAGACCTTGGCGTGCCCAAGATCCAGCTTGCGAACCTCGCGGAAAAACGCCTCGTCCTTGGGATTGGATAGGGGGTAACCGCCTTCGATGTAGTCCACGCCCAGCGAGCCCAGGCGTTGGGCGATCTTGAGCTTATCGACGAGACTGAAGGCGATGCCCTCGCCCTGCGTGCCGTCGCGCAGCGTGGTGTCGTAGATCTCGACACGCGTGAAGGTTTGCGGGTCGGCGCAGCTTCCGGGGGTCTTCCGGGGGTCGGGAGTCTTCCGGGGGTCGGGAGTCTTCCGGGGGTCGGGGGTCATGGTTCAATCCTCGGCGATGTTGGGCCGGGCGGTCTGAATTCTACATACGAAAAAACCCTGCCGCTCGGCAGGGTGGTCGGTGTCTCGCTTTGGGGTACGATCGCCGGCCCTACCGTGGGGAAGGGGTGCCAATGATGCTGATGATGGCGATCGTGCGATGTCGGGTCATGGTCGATCCTGTCAATTCACCGGATTATATCGGCGATTGACGTGGCGGCAAACAGTATGGGCGACGAAAAGCGACGATCCGCCCAGCCGATCATGTGCGTCGGCGACGGCCGAAGCTGACAGCGCCGAGGCCCAGCAGGATCACGACGCTGGTTGGTTCAGGGACGACCGCGTCGGCGATACCCTGGACGAACGCGGCCTGAGCGGCGGTGACCGAGACGTATCCCTCGTAATTCTTGCCGCCGAGATTCTGGTACGGCAGTCCCGTAGTATCCGGGACGTTGTACATCATCTTGAGAAAGACCAGCGACGTCAGGTAGATGCCCAGTGCGTTGGGGTGCGAGTCGTCGGCATACAGGTCGAGGCTGGGGAAGGACGCGATGCTGTTGTAGGCCTCTTCCCAAACGTCGCCGACGGGCGCGACGGGCATGCCAAGCTCGGCCCCGATCGCGTTATAGTTGGTCCGCAGCTCGGCCATCATGGCGGCGGGGTCGGCGAACTCAACGGGGTAGGCGGGCAGGCCGTTGTCAAGATTCGTGCCCGGCTCGTGCGCCCAGGTCTCGAAGAACATGATCTGCGACGACCAGCCGTGGGCCGTGTTGCTGTTGTCGATGCGAGTATCGAAGTCGCGCGAGGCGTCCATGAAGGCGGTGATCGTGTTGTCGGGGTACCCGCCGTCGTAGTGCGTCGGGCCGGTGGGATAATCCTGCAGGACGACCCAGTCCCAGTTGCGCTCGTCGACGGTGCTCAGGACGTAAGAACTGGCGAAATTATCGGTCAGCGACGCGCCGCCGGTGGTCCGCATCGCGACGTAGGGCTCTTCAAAGCCCGCGGCGACGGCGAGGTCCCGCACGACGTACGGGACGCCGCCGAGCCGGTGCGTGTAGCTGTTGCCGACGAACAGCAGTTCGAGCGGCGCGGCGCCGGCGGTGTCAGCCAGCGGTCCGGTCAAACAGATGAACGCGGCGGCGCACAGCGCCGCCACAACGATCGCCCTCGTTTGCTTTCCCACGTCCAACCCTCCGCGGGCCTGCGCCCGCCGTACTACCCCATACCCACTGCTCGAGAGTCAGTGGCCAGGCGACGTCCGATAACATCAACTGCTCGCCGTCGGATGGCCGATGCAGTGGCGTCCGTATGGAACCAGAGCCCGACAGCGGCCATCGCTGGACCGACTCTCACACGTTGTCTAGGGGCCTTTCCACCCTCCCAATTACAGGTAGACAGGCGACCTCTCAGATCAGCTTACCTGCGCAGCCCGCAAAGTCAACCCAAAAGTTACAGCCGCGCCAGACCGTACAAGCCGGTTTTCACATAAGCTATGGCGTACCTTTGGGTTATCGTGAAAAAAGACCATTCGTCCCATGTGACGCCCGATGCGGGTAGGATTGGGGTTCTGGGGGGTGACAGGCCGATCGGGGCCGCGTGCGGGAAGGTTTAAGGTTATGGATTCACGGCAGCGGACATTCCTGAGTCTGGACCATCAGATGGCGGATCGACTGCCGATCGACTTCTGGGCGTCGGCGGCGATGAAGCGGAAGCTCGAAGCGGCGCTGGGCGTCAGCTACACGCAGTTCCTGGATCGGTACGACGTGGATCTGCGCTACATCGCGGGGCCGCGGTACGTCGGGCCGACGTTGGGTGACGGCAGGGATCTTTGGGGCGTCGAGCGTACGACAGTTGATGTGCCCGCCGGCGACGGCGTCGAGCAGTACAGCGAGGTTGCCGCGTCGCCGCTGGCTGACGCCCGGACGGCCGAGCAGATCGAGCAGTACGCACACTGGCCATCGCCGGACTGGTACGACTATTCGCCGATCAAGGCGCAGTGCGAGCGCATTCGGGCCAACGGGCGTGTGGTGGTGTTCATGGGTGACCGGCTAAACCGGATCGCGCAGCTCAAGCCCGCCATGTACCTGCGTGGAATGGAAAACATTCTGATGGACCTGGCCACGCGCGAGGCGATTGCCGAGGCGATCATTGCGCGCGTGAAGACGTTTTACCTGGCGTACCTCGAGCGGATTCTCGACGCGGCCGACGGCGGAATCGACATCGTGCTGACCGGCGACGACTTCGGGTCGCAGCATGGCCTACTGATCTCGCCGGCGATGTGGCGGCGGTTTCTTGGGCCGGGCTTTGCCCAGTACGTGGCCTTGGCCAAGCGCTACGGCGCGAAGGTGATGCACCATACGTGCGGGTCGGTGGTCGAGCTGATTCCGGACTTGATCGGCTGCGGGCTGGACGTACTTCAATCGCTTCAGCCCGAAGCGGCGGGGATGGCGCTCGCGGATTTGAAGCGGCGGTTCGGGCGTGATCTATGCTTTCACGGCGGGATTTCGATCCAGCGCGTGCTACCGTTCGGGACGCCGCAACAGATTCGCCGTGACGTGCAGGCCATCGCGGAGGTGGTGGGCGAGGATGGTGGCTACATCTTCTGCACGAGCCACAACATCCAGGCCGACACGCCCGTGGCGAACGTCGTAGCGCTCATGGAGGCGTATCACGCGGTGTGAGGCCGACGGGCGGCGGCGGGCTCTCGGCCGAGCCCGACGTCGCTGCAATTGGTTGAGGTGATGACGAAACTCGGCTTATGGCCAAGCATAGCGCTTGACGCCATTAACGCCACATGTTATGCTTCCAAGGGTGATCGCCAGCTTCAGGGACAAGCAGGCTGAAGCGTTGTTCGCCCGACAGAGGGTGAAAAAGCTTCCGGCGCCGCTGGAGCGTGTCGGCCTGCGTAAACTCGTGATGTTGGATGCGGCGACCCGTCTGGATGACCTTCGCGTGCCGCCGGGCAATCGACTCGAGGCGTTGAAGGGCGACCGCAAGGGTCAGCACAGCATCCGGATCAGTAACCGTTGGCGCATTTGCTTTCGATGGCGGCAAGGCAGCGCGCACGACGTTGAAATCGTGGATTACCACTGAGGGCACGTATGATGCCAGCCAAGAAGCTTTCCCCGATTCATCCCGGCGAAGTGTTGCGTGAGGAGTTCCTCGAGCCGATGGGACTCAGCCAGTACCGTCTATCCAAGGATATCGGTGTTTCCCCGCGACGGATCAACCAGATCGTGCACGGAACGCGGGCCATTTCCGCTGAGACGGCCCTGCGCCTGGCACGCTACTTCGGCACCAGCGCTCAGTTCTGGATGAACCTCCAGTCGCGGTACGAACTGGAGAGAACCGCCGATGAACTGGGCGTGCGCCTGGCGAGGGAAGTCGCGGTCCACGCGGCGTAGCGTCAGCAAGTGCCCGACCCAGGTCACCGGCCTCGGCAGCACCGGGCCTCGCACCGTCACGCGGCGCCACTACTGCTCACCGCCCCACGCACCGCTTGTGGACCAGTAACCCGCGCCGTCACTGCGAGCCTTGCTCTCGATCTCCAGCCAGCGGCTCCGCAATTCAGGAGGCAGTGACATGATCCAGGGACTCATGGAGTTCTCGGCGGTGTCAACACAAGCAAGTCCTTTTTCTAGCAGAACCTCCTGTAGAGTTCGGCCGTCATCCAGGTAGATAAGCCCGCCGATCTGCCCGAAACCCGCATAGGCACAATTCGTCGGCACAAACCGGAAGTGGTCGCGCGCTGCAAGCACCTCGCGAACGGCCTCGACAACGGGGCGAAGGTGCTGGACCCTCCGCTCATAGGTTGACGGTCCACCAAGCTGAGGGAATTCGACGCCCTCGAGTTGGATGGCCGTAAGCGACGCGCCAAAGAGCACTGGATCAGCGTGAATCCACAGGTGCGACGGCTCGACGCTGCGCAGCCGATAGAAGCCGGCCTTATGCCCCGCGACACGAGCCAGGACAAGTTGAGCGTCGTCGATCTGCCCAAGATCATCCCGTCCGGTCGCCAGTGGATTGGGTGAGATCGAGATATCTTGTTTGTGCGCCGACGAAAACCGCTGCGACAGCCACCCGTCAATGAGTTGGAGAACCTGGAATTCCTCTTCACTTCCCAGTTCGACGATGCGTGCCCCTTCGTGCTCCGGGTGTGTCGCGCCGACGTACCAATGGCTGAGCTTTGGGGTCGTAGAAAGCCACCCGTCGAGCGCCAGTAGGATGGTTTGCCCATCGGAATGAGGGAACCCGAAGCCCAGGCTGCCCCCGTCGCGCCATCGATGCAGTTCCACGAGCTCCACCGTCGGCTGCGCGCTTATCGCTGCCACCGGCATCGGATTCGGTTTCACCTCTTCTTGGCAACCCGGGCCGACGACGCTCATGAGTCCGACAGCGAACAGCGGGACGAGTAAGCTTCGATGCATGTTGCACCTCGGTGAAGTGGATGAATCCTGTCCTTCAGACGCCTGAAATCAATGGCGGTTCCAGTCCAGCCTCACCGACTGCGCCGAACTCTGCACGCCCTGCCTACTACGCTGTACCCCCTCTCTTGTTCGCGTTACTGCATGGCGGCGAGGCGGAGCATCCAGTAGGCGAGCGGCGCGACGATCAGGGGTGAGTCGGCGACGTCGAGGAATCCGCCGAAGCCGGGGATGTAGTGGCCTGAGTCCTTGAATCCGGCGTCGCGTTTGAACAGGCTGGCGACCAGGTCGCCGAACTGTCCGGCCAGGCCGAGGATCGCGCCGCCGATGGGCGCGGCCCAGAGCGGGTAGACGGTGTGGATGAACTGCCGTGGCTCGGTCTGCCAGTAGCCGCCGACTTGCAGTTCATTGAATAGAATCGCGATCAGCGTGGCCGCGACGGCGGACGTGGCGACGCCGCCGACCAAACCCTCCCAAGTCTTGCCGGGGCTGAGCCAGGGGATGAGCTTGTGTCGGCCCAGCAAGCGGCCGGTGAAGTAGGCGCCGATGTCGCATGACTTGACGATGAGGATGATGGCGATGATGACCCAGGCGCTGTGCCAGCGTCGGATGGCGACGTAGAACCCGGGCAGCAGTCCGAGATAGATGAAGGCGAACATGACGGCCGCGGCGACGGCGACGGCACCTTCGGTTCGGCGGCTGACGAGACTGTAATCGACCAGTGCCGTGAGGAACAGGACGACCACGACGGTGGCGAAGATGGCCACGGCGGTGGACGAGTCGGTGGCGTAGGGGATGGCGTAGATGGTGATGCACTCGCTGGCGGCGGCGGCGGCGATCATGCGCGGATGGGTCCGGATGCCCTTGGCTCGGAAGATGGCGCATAGCTCGATGGCGCCGATGACCACGAGCACCAGACAGACCAATAGCATGAGCAGGCCGGCGGGGGGATAGTGGCGGCCAAAGAGCAGGGCTTGCCAGAAGGTCCCCTGCAGTTGCTCGATGCTGAGCTGGTCCACGCGATGGTCGAGATAGAGCAGACCGACCAGAGCGACGATCATCAGCGGGCCGGTAATCAGCCGGTAGCGGAGCATGGCGAGCATGTTAGCGAAGTGGACGATTCGTGCACGATGGCACGCGGCGGGACGATGGTTTATCGTGTCGGTCTATGCGACAGCGGTTCGAGACATGTCGGCGGGGCGGCGCGGACGTTTTTGCAGGGCGGGTGGGCTGCGGCCGGCACGTGCTGTCGTTCTTGTTGACGCTGCTATGGGCGGCGGGGGCGGCCAGTGCAGCGCCGACGCAGGCGGCTGGCGCGGGTGAGCACCTGTGGGTGGTTCGCAGCGACGCGGATGGGTCGACTGTGCGTGTGCTGCACGGCGGGCCGGGGGAGCCATGGGAAGGCGATGGTGTGCTGCGTCGAGTGACTGATCTGACGGGACGGCTGCAGCCGGAAGCCGGGGTCGCGGCCAGGGGCGATCGGCTGTGGCTCGTTTTCGACGGCGGATCGGTGACGATGATCGAGCAGGTGCCGCAGGCTGAACGTCAGGAGGCGATGTTCCGGACGCAGAGTGTAGCGCGGTTGCCGGCTGGCCGGCGGGCGCGGGCGCTGGTTGCGGGTGATACGGCGCTGTGGGCGCTGGTTGCGATCGTGGGGGATGGCGCAAGTCAGACTGAGCCCGGCGGCGAGGAGCTGCTGTGTCTATCGCAGAACCAATGGACGCAGGCGGCGTTACCGGCGGCTTGGCCGGCTGACGTGCAGCGCGTCACGCTGCTGCTCGGTGCGTCGCAGTCGCGGCCGACGCTGCTGGCGACAGCCAAGTCGGCGGACGGATGGCGATTGCAGCAGTTCGATCCGCTACCGGACGAGAACGAGACCGAGTGGACCCGTGAGGATTATGAGCTATCGGGTGCGCTACCGGTGCAGGTGGCGCTGGTGCAGGGGCAAGTGGTCATCGGCCGCGACGCGGAGGGGGGCGGCGATGAATTGAGCATCGAGCTGGAGACGCTGCGTCGCGGGCGCGTGGCGGAGTTGGGGGTATTGCCGTTGGGCGTGGGACGGGAGCAGTGGTGGCAGTTGGTGGGACTGGCGCAGTGTGTCGGGGCGCTAATGATCGATGAGCGTGACGACGTGGCGTATGCGGCGATGGATCTGCAGGGGCGGGTGACCCAGCCGCGGCAGGTGTTGCGGCAGGTGGATCAACCGGTGACGTGGCGGCAGCCGGATCTGATTGTGCTGACCGGATCGCTGGTGATCGTCGCGGCGCTATTCTTTCTGGTGTTTTCACGGCGGCAAGGGCGGCCGCAGGTTCAACGACCGCGGGCGGGCGTGAGGCTAGGGCCGCTATCGTCCCGGCTGCTGGCGGGGCTGATCGACTTTGTGCCGTGTGTCGTGGGCGTAAGCGTGTTTTCGACAGATGACGTGCGGACGATTCTCGAGCATTGGCCGGGCCGGTCGGGCTCGTGGGAGGCGATGGGGCCGGCGGCGGCGGCGATCGGTCTGTACGTGCTGCATACAGGGCTAACGGAACTGTTCACGGGCCGGACGTTGGGCAAGGCGATCACGCGTCTGCGCGTGGTGAACTTGCAGGGCGGGCCGCCGCACGTCTGGCAGATCGCGACGCGCAATGTGAGCAAGGCGCTCGAGCTGATTGCGCTGCCACTACTGATCATGCCGGCCGTCTCGCCGCTGTGGCAGCGACTGGGCGACGTGGTCGCCAACACGCTGGTCGTGATGGCGGATCGGCGGCGGCCCGCATCATCGACTGAGGAAGAAGACAGATGAGTGGTCGTGATTCCGCTATGTCGGTGGATATCGCGGCTGCGGCGGTCGTGCTGCTTTCAGGCGGCTTGGACAGCACCACGACGCTGGCGATCGCCAAGGCTGAAGGATTCACGTGCCACACCGTGAGCTTCGCCTATGGCCAGCGGCACCGCGTTGAACTGGATGCGGCCAGGCGCGTCGCGGACCGGATGGGGGTCGCGTCGCATCGTGTGATCGAGATCGACCATGCGGCGCTCGGGCATTTTTGCGGCTCGGCGCTGACCGACGACGTGGCCGTGCCCAAGGACCGCGATGAAGCGGCCATGGGTAGCGGCATTCCGGTGACGTATGTGCCGGCGAGGAATACGATCTTCCTCGCCCATGCGGTGGCGGTGGCGGAATTGCTGGCTAGCGGGGACATCTTCATCGGTGTGAACGCGGTCGACTATTCCGGCTATCCCGATTGCCGGCCGCAGTACATCGAGGCGTTCGAGCGCATGGCGAATCTGGCGACGAAGGCGGGTGTCGAGGGTCGCCGTTTGACCATTCACACGCCGCTCCTGCAATGGCCAAAGACGCGGATCATCGAGCGAGGTCTTGAGTTGGGCGTGGAGTACGGCCTAACACACAGTTGTTACGATCCGGACTCGCAGGGTAACCCGTGCTGGCGCTGCGACGCGTGCCTGCTTCGCAAACGCGCGTTTGAGGCGCTGGGGCAAGTTGACCCGCTGCTGAGTCGATCGGGCTGACTGACAGGAGCCATCGCGATGGCAAACGACGAAGCCTTTTCATCGCACCGCCAGTTCGCTAGCGACAACGCGTCGGGTATCTGTCCGGAGGCGTGGGAGGCGATGGCCAAAGCCAACGTCGGCCACGCGGCGGGCTACGGGGAGGACCCTTGGACGGCCAAGGCGTCGAACCTGCTGCGTAAGGTGTTCGAGATCGACTGCGAGGTGTTTTTCACGTTCAACGGTACGGCGGCGAACGCGCTGGCGCTGGCGTCGCTGTGCCAGTCGTATCACAGCATCATCTGCCATGAACTGGCGCACATCGAGACGGACGAGTGCGGCGGTCCGGAGTTTTTCAGCAACGGTACGAAGGTCCTTCTGGCGCCGGGTGGGAATCATGGCAAGCTCGACTTGGCCGCGGTCGAGCGACTGGCCACGCGCCGCACGGATCTACATTTTCCCAAGCCGCGTGTTCTGAGCATCACGCAAGCGACGGAGCTCGGCACGGTCTATTCGATCGACGAACTCGAGGCGGTGTCCGACACGGCCCGCCGACTGAACCTTCGCGTGCACATGGATGGGGCGCGGTTCGCCAATGCGGTGGCGAGTCTGGGCGTCGCGCCCAAGGAGTGCACGTGGCGCGTAGGCGTGGACGTTCTGTGTCTCGGCGGGACAAAGAACGGTTTAGCCATTGGCGAAGCGGTCGTGTTCTTCCAGCGCGACCTGGCGTATGAGTTTGAGTACCGCTGCAAGCAGGCTGGCCAGTTAGCGTCGAAGATGCGGTTTCTCGCGGCGCCGTGGGTCGGACTGCTCGAGTCGGGCGCGTGGCTGCGCCATGCGGCGTCGGCGAACCGCTGCGCGGCGTTGCTGACGAAACAGCTTGCCGATGTCGATGGCGTCAAGATCCTTCATCCGGTGCAGGCCAATGCGGTGTTCGTGAAGATGCCGCAGAAGACAATCGACGGTTTGCGGTCGGCCGGCTGGCGGTTCTACGACTTCATCGGTAGCGGCGGCGTGCGGCTGATGTGCTCGTGGGACACCACCGAGCAGGACGTCGCATCGCTGGTCGCGGACGTGCGGCGTTTGGTCGCGGTGTCGTAGCCGATTTCTTGTTCGTCGCCATGCGCGGATCGCCACGCTTTGCATCCGTGTCTACAATTCCGGCGTGTCTCGTACGTGCGAGCTGGTCATGGAGGCGATATGACCGAAGACCGGCGGGCGACCGCGTTGACTGACAATGTCTTTCCGCGATGGCGCATGGCGCTGATTGCGGTGCTTGCGCTAACGGCGATGTCGATCAGTGCGTATCTGCTGACCAGGACGTGGACGGGCGCGGCCATCGCCGGTTGCGGGGCGGGGTCATCGTGTAACGTCGTATTGGCCAGCCGCTGGTCGTCGTGGCTCACCATTCCGGCGAGCCTGCTGGGAGTGATCAGCTATGTGGCGCTGCTGGCGGCGCTGGCGTCTGCGAGGTTTGCGTGCGGTGCCACGCTGCGATCGGCGGCGTGGACAGGATTGATCGCGCTTGCCGTGGCCATCGCCGGCGCGGCGCTGTGGTTCATAGCGCTGCAGGCCATCGTGCTGCGGCAGTACTGCGGGTACTGCATGACGGCCCACGTGCTGGGTCTGCTGGCGGCGACAGTTGTCGTATCCGCTGCGCCCGTTCGCTGGCGACGCCGGTCCAAGGGTGCGCAGCGGGGCGTGGCTGTGGATCGGCGCGTGGCGGGCGCGGCCGTGACTGCGGGATTCGCAGCGGTGGCGGCCCTGATCCTGGGCCAGGTCCTCTACGAGCCGCCGGCCACGGTGGTAATGCTGGGCACCGGCGAGGTGCTCGACACAGGTCCATCGGCCGATCGACGGATCTCGCTTGCCCGCGGCAAGATCTACCTTTCGCCGCATGGGCTGCCGATGCTCGGTTCACCGGATGCTGAGCATATCATCGCGGTCGTGTACGACTACACGTGCAGCCACTGTCGCATCACGCACGAATACCTGGCCGAAGCGCGCAAGCGCTACGGCGACCAACTGGGCATCCTCGCGGTGTGTGTGCCGTATGAGATGGAGTGCAACGAACAACTGACCGAGACCGAGCCGCAGCACCGCGGCGCGTGTGCGTATGCGAAGTTGTCGCTGGCGGTGTGGCGAGCCGCGCCGGAACTCTTCGAGCGATTCGATGCCTGGATGTTCGGCCCCTCACGGCCTGTGCCGCTCGAGCAGGCGAAGCAGTACGCGCAGAGCATCGTCGGCGCCGCGGCGCTAGAGCGTGCGATGGCCGACCCCTGGATCGACGAGCAGATCCACAAGAACCTCGGCTTCCAGGCCATGCTGGGCAAGACCACGGCGCCGCTGATCATCATGGCCGAGGGCGCGATCGAAGGCATGCCGCCCAGCGCCGAGGCGCTGTTCAAGGTGTTCGAACAGCATCTGGGCCTGAAGCCGATCGAGCCGCAGTGAAGCGCTCGGTTACAATCGGAATTGAGCCGGCCGTGGGATATCGGCGGCGACGTGAAGCGATGCGATAGAGACAACATGATGAATACAGCGGCGGAACATGCAACGGCGGCACTGCCCGATGGGCTAAGCGCTCGACTGATGGTGGGACTGGAAATACACGTCGAGCTGGCGACGCGGTCGAAAATGTTCACCAGCGCCCCGAACGTGGCCCATCCGGAACACTTCGACGCTGAGCCCAACACACTGTGCGATCCGGTGGTCATCGGTATGCCGGGCGTCCTGCCGGTGATCAACCGCGCGGCCGTGGAAATGTCGATGCTCGTGGGCCTCGCCCTCGGCTGCAATATCGCCAGGTTCACCAAGTGGGACCGCAAGAGCTACTACTACCCAGACCTGCCCAAGAACTACCAGATCAGCCAGTATGACCTGCCGCTGTGCGGCGAGGGGGCATTGCAGATCCCTGAATCGGATGAGCCCGGCGCGGCGATGAAACGCGTCCGCATTATCCGGGCGCACCTTGAAGAGGATACGGGCAAGCTGCTGCACGAAGCGCCCGGCGGCATACCGATCGACCACTCGATCGTCGATCTGAACCGGGCCGGCACGCCGCTGCTCGAGATCGTGACGTACCCCGATATGGACACGCCGCAGCAGGTGGTGATGTTCGGCCAAACGCTGCGCGATATCTGTCGGCACCTGGGCGTGACCGAAGGGATCATGCAGCGAGGCCACATGCGATTCGAGCCGAATATCAACGTCGTGATCGAGAAGGATGGCAAGACGTACAAGACGCCGATCGTCGAGATCAAGAACCTCAACTCCTTCAAGGCTGTGTACGGTGCGGTCAGTTACGAGTACCACCGCCAGATCGAGCAGTGGTTAGCCACGGGCGAAGTCATGGGCGAGCGCGCCAAGACCACACGCGGCTGGGACGACGTCGCCGGCGTGACCACGCTGCAACGGCACAAGGAAGACGCCGACGAATACCGGTACTTCCCCGATCCGGATCTCGTGCCGCTGCGGATCGACGATGCGTGGGTCGAGCAGATCCGCGGCCGACTGGTGGAGCTGCCCCTGGCGCGTCGGAAGCGGTATACCGATAGGTTGGGGCTCGGCATGAAAGACGCGGCGATCATTGTGGACGAGCCGAAGCTGACGGCGACGTTCGAGAAGGTCGTCGCGGCCGGTGTCGAGCCGAAACGTGCGGCCGCGATCTTGCTTAACTACGGCGCCAAACGCGCCAACGAACGCGGCTGCGGCATCTGGGAATTGCCAATCACACCCCAGCAGATCAAGGCGATCGAGGACATGACCGCTGCCGGCAAGATCGGCTCATCAGCCGCAGCCGAGTTGTTCGGTTACTGCATTGATAGCCCCAGCGCCGCAGCCGAAGCGCTTGCAAAGATGTACGGCTTGCTCCAGGTCTCTGACACATCCGCGCTCGAGGGCTTCGTCGATCAGGTGCTCGCCGATCCGAAGATGGCCAAGGCCGTCGCCGACGTGAAGGCCGGCAAAGACAAAGCCATCGGCGCCCTCATGGGCCAGATCATGAGGCTCTCCAAAGGCCAGGCGAACCCGCGGGTAGTCACCCAGATCATCAAGAAGAAGTTGCAGGGGAACTAACATATGCAATGTCCGCACTGTCGCGTACATTTTGAGGTTGAACCAAGAGAACAGGGTCTCGGTGTAGATGCTACGGGTATCTGGAGCTGTCAATCGGTCAAGTGTCCTGCCTGTGATCGGCTGGCGATCACACTCGTCCAGGTGTCCCTCCCGGGCAAGTCTTCCGTAGGCAACGGTGTCAACACGGTGCAGAAGTATCTCGTCTGGCCTAAGGGCACGTCCCGTGCTCCGTGCCCCCCTGAAGTGCCAAAGGAACTGGCCGCTGACTACCAGGAAGCATGCCTCGTCCTGACGGACAGCCCCCAATCGTCCGCTGCGCTTAGTAGGCGATGTCTGCAGTACATCCTGCGAGAGACCGCCAAGGTCAAGCCCTCGAATCTAAAGAATGAGATTGACGAGGTGCTGGAGAGCGGGAGTCTGCCCTCTCACATTGCAGAAGCCCTGGATGCGGTCAGAAATATCGGGAACTTCGCAGCGCATCCCACCAAGAGTAGGGCAACTGGTGAGATTGTCCCGGTCGAGAACGGTGAGGCTGAGTGGACTCTCGACGTTCTTGAAGCGCTCTTTGATTTCTATTTCGTTCAGCCAGCCTTGCGCGCAAAGAAGAAGCAGGCTCTGAACGAGAAACTGAAATCAGCCGGAAAGTCGCCAATGCCTTGAGGCTCGGCAGTGGGCGAAAGATGTTTTCACAAGGATGTATCTGAGCATGCTTCACGCCGCAGGGTGGCCATAAGACACGGGCAAGCTGCGCTTGCCCATGCCACCCGCGGTTTGGGGCATGACACGGGCAAGCTGCGCTTGCCCATGGCACCCAAGTGTGGGTGCGCCTGGGATTCCTGACTGGGTGGCATGGGCAAGACCCGGTCCGCCGGGCCTTGCCCGTGACGTTTCACCGGTCGGTCAGCGTTGGTGCCTACCGCATTCTCACGATCAGCAAAAGTCCGGCTGATCGATCGCAAGCTTCACGTCGCCCAGATCGGCATACCAACGGGCACTGGACCACGGCCAGTCGATCGGCCCGGCGGCCAAACCTCGTCGCACGGGATTGTGGTGAATATAGTCGATGATGTGTCGGGCGGTGGCGGGATCATGGATATTCCTGTCATAGCCACCGCCCTGCTGCCAGAAGCGGTGCTCAGTTCGGCCGCTTGGTCGTCTCACCGCGAGTTCTGCCAGCAAGGCGGGATCGTGCTCTCGTAGATACTGCATTGCCTTGCGAGCAACCGGCTGCTTGATGGCCTTAAGGATCGCACTCATGTCATAGACGCTGTTCGGCCGAATCAGAAGGTGCACATGTTCAGGCATAATCACATAGGCCCAGACATCGAACCTGTACCTGTCTCTGGCAAGATCCACAGCTTCCAGCAGCCATTGCCGAGTGCGGTTGTTGTTCAGCAGCTTCAGGCCGTGATAGCAGCTAAAGGTCAGAGCGTGAGCATGGCCAGCAATGTTGAAGGTGCGACGTGTTTTTCGGTGTGGCTGGCCCGACATGATCGTAGTCTACCA
>Ga0214473_10005715_pt1 | contig 14899 bp, 13 predicted proteins | sample RVTome_7_FD_203509 | JGI IMG/M metagenome (GOLD analysis project Ga0214473, IMG submission 203509) | Soil microbial communities from uranium-contaminated site in the Upper Colorado River Basin, Wyoming, United States - RVT98D197 | ecosystem: Environmental > Terrestrial > Soil > Contaminated >... | reverse complement strand
TGAGCACCTGCCATGCCAATAGTGACGAGTCGGAACCACAGTCGCGAAAGGAATGTAGTGACTGAAAAATAGCCTAAGGTGCTGATTTTGCGTAGTTTCGATTCTGAAAAGGGCGAAGTTGGGCTAGATGAGAAGTCGATCGACCCGAGGAAACCCAAGGATAGGTGCTGTCGTGCAGCGTGCGAGAGATCGAGTTCTTTCATGCCGTCAAAACGAGTACAAAGTGCTGTGATTCCTGTTGCTTACGGCGTTCGGCTGCGAAGGTCGGGCTAGGCGTCGCTGCTTCACGTGGAACATCCGGTTCAGCGTGTACGCCGCAAGATCAGCTAGCTGGAGGCCCTCTTCTGCGGACGAATCCGCGTAAATGACGCCGCCCTCGTAGATGCCTAAAGGCTCGCGAACGGCTTGAATCTTAATCGCGTCAGGCAATGCGACACGTGAGTCGACGATGATTCCCAGCTCTCCTCGCATTGCACGCATGAACCGTAAGAGACTATTGAAGAACACGTGTCGGAGTGCAGCTTCATGACCCATCGTCGGAGCGCCGAGCTCTATTAGCCGAGGAAGAATTTCAGTGTTGAACTGCTCTCCAGACACGCATGTAAAGAGCACAAGGTCTGCCTGTTCGACCAAGCGGTCGGCCAGGAACTGCAGCGCATCAAGGCGTTTTGCGACAGGCAGGGAACTGTTTGGCGATGAAGTCACGAATACCCATCACGACCTCCGGTTGTGACCGCGCGGCACCTCGCCAGACCCCCCGTTGGTCAGCTGTGACACTCACGCTTTTAGCACTTGCTGTTTCTAGCGCCGTGAACCTGAACTGGTCAAGGTGATTCTCCTCAATGCGGCGACCCAGTGCTTGACGCGCATTCCGTTATAGCGGCACGTCAACCGCTACGCCCACCGACGTTGCCTTGACCAATGCAACCAAAGCAACCTGCCTCTCTTGTCCACGCTGTCCCAGCACGTGCCCTCATTCCGGCACTCGTCGGCCTCACCAGTATCCGGGTCTGCGGCGGGCGTGCGCCACGGCCACAACCCAGATGCTCGTTTTCGTAGGCAAGTAGATGACCGTGTAGGGAAAGCGCCGCACCAAAATGCGCCGGTGTTGCGGGCCGTACCGCGGCCATCGCTCGGGCGCTTGGCGAATCAGCCGAAGCGCGCGGGCAATTTCGTCACTGAAAGCCTCCCCCAGTTCCCGTCCGCGTTCGTCGTACCACCGGAACGCTTCGGCGTAATCGGCGGCGGCCGCAGGGTGAAAGCCGAGCCTACTTGTTGGCACGCGTGCGCCGCGCCGCCCGCTTTACCGCGGCCCATGAGATGGGTTTCACCAGGCCGTGCTCGATTTCCCGCGTGCGGCGTTCGATTTCAGCCGCCCACGCGGCATCCACTTCGTCTTCAACGTCGCCTTCGAGATGGGCGAGCAACTCCGCAGCCAACTCGAGCTGATCTGGCTCTGGCAGACGTAACGCAGCGTTCAAGAGATGCTTAGCGGTCGCTCTCATTCGTGCCCTCCAGCTCCGGCATCGCGGTTGGCAATCGTAAACACTTCTCCACCCTCCGGCAACTGGACCTTCAGGCCTCTCCTAAGGGCCGCCACCTGGCCGGCCTGAACTTCGGCGACTGCTTCGCCTATGCGCTCGCAAAGGTCACCGGTGAGCCGTTGCTTTTCAAAGGAAGAGATTTCAAGAGGACCGACATCACTTCGGCTCTCGAAGGCGGAAATTAGGGGACCACGTTGCCGATTAGACAGGCCGTCAGTTTACGTGCACGTTCCGCACTAGCTCAGACGGGCGCGCAAGATAAGCTGCCCTTCTTGGCGTTGAAGCACTTTGAATCAGAGAGGGTATTGCGCTAGCTCGGAGCAAGTATAACCATCACAGGAATTATGATTTACGAGTCTCTCGCAAGCACGAAGGCGTCGCCGGCAGATCTGCTGTCGTGTTGCGCCCCTCGCTTTGCGTTGCCTCCCACCCGCTGCCGCGACTCGGCGACAGGGGGGCGGCTGGTCTCGGCCTGGCACCTCGAGGCTCGAGGGAAATGCGGCGCTGGGCCGGTTGAGTTCCTTGCAACACTGCGGCACTGAATTCGAGCACAGACGATCTGTCGCGCTGATTACTGAAGTGGGGCTGCGGCAGGTAAGTGGGGGAGCCTTCTGAACCAGTACGATAGATTCGTGCGGCGGGTCTTGCCCGTCGGGACTGGCGCGATACTACTGACCGTTATTGCGGTCGGTTGGGTAACCCAGCCCGACCGCTTCGTGCGGGGTTATGCCCCCGAGCAGCCGATCCCCTTTTCGCACCAGCTGCATGCCGGCACTCTGAAGATTCAGTGTCAGTACTGCCATACCGGCGTGGTGAAGTCTCGGCACGCCGGCATTCCGGCGGTGGAGACCTGCATGAACTGTCACCGCGTCACCAAGAAGGACGCTCCTGCCATCCATAAGCTGACACAGATCTATGAATCGGGGCAGCCGCTGGGATGGAAGCGTGTTCACGCCCTACCCGATCACGTCTACTTCGACCACCGGCCGCACGTGAACGGGGGTGTCGCCTGCCAAACGTGCCACGGAGAGATTCAGACGATGCCAGTAGTGTACCAGAACATGTCCATGCGCATGGGCAATTGTCTCGGCTGTCACCGCGATGCCCACGAGGCGGTACCGCCCGACTCGAAGATCACGCGCGCAGCCGAACACTGCGGCGTCTGCCACCGGTGAGCGAGGCCGGTCGATGAAGGCACCAACAGCTCTAGACTTGACGGAACTGTCGTCCATGGAGATCTCGCGGCGGCGTTTCCTTACGCTGCTGGGCGCGTCCGCCGCACTGGCATCCGGAGTGACCGCCTGCTCCAAGATCGACCGCGGGACGATCGTGCCCTATACACGCAAGCCCGTAGGAGTCGTACCGGGAATCGCCAACTACTACTCCAGTACGTTCCAAGAAGGGATCACTCCTTACAGTGTGTTGGTCACTACACGCGAAGGACGCCCGATCCATATCGAAGGCAACGACGAACATCCCACATTCAGCGGCAAGACCTCCCTGCGCGCCATTGCCGATATTCTACGGCTGTACGACCCCGATCGCCTACGCCAGCCGCTGATCGACGGCAATCCCGCCAGCTGGCCCGATGCCGAAGCCCGGGTCGGGGCGGCCTTGAGAGAGGCGAAACTCGCTGGCCAGCAGGTGCTCCTGATGACCGGCCCTATCATCTCGCCGACGCAGCAAGCATTGATTGATGACTTGCGACGCGCGCTCCGCAGTCTGGTGCACTTTCCCTACGAGGCGCTGGCGCCGCATGCTGAACGAGCCGCCGCGGTCGCTTGCTTCGGGGAAGCGTTATGCCCGCGCTACCGCTTCGACCGCGCCCAAGTCATCCTGTCATTTCAGCGGGACTTCCTCGGTACGGATGCGATGGCGCCGATCGCCGTACGCGAGTTCGCTGCAAAACGGCGCGTTGATGCTGCAGGCGATCACATGAACCGGCTGTGGGTGGTCGAGGGTGCCATGTCGATCACCGGAGCTAAGGCCGACCATCGTATGGCGGTGCGTCCGTCCAGGACCGCAGCCATGGCCTTCGCCCTCGCTCGCACCCTCCATGTCGAGCATGGCTTGGCGCTTCCAGCCGGCCTAGAGAAAGATGCCCTGGCCGGGTTCGATCTCGCCAAGATGTCGGCAGATACCGGGCTGACCCCTGCCCTGTTGACCACGCTCGCGGCCGACCTGGTGCGCGCGGGCAAGACGGCTCTGGTCTTGGCCGGCCCGAACGTGCCGGTGGAAACCCACACCGCGGTTCACCTGCTCAATGCGATGCTCGGCGCGGAGGGCCATACAGTCGACACCAGCACGTCGCGGACTCCGGTTGAAGTTGCGCCGCCCGAGGCGCTGCGCCAGCATGTTGCCGACATGCAGGCAGGGCGCTTCCGCGCCGCGATCTTCTGGGACGTGAATCCCGCTTACACCTACCCTGACACCACCCAGTGGGCTGCCGCTGTCGCTGCGGTGCCCACCAGGATCTTCATCGGGTTACATCCCGACGAAACCGCCAGGCACTGCCAGATCGTCCTCCCGCAGCATCACTGGCTCGAGGCCTGGGGCGACTACGAAGGTTCCGCCGATCTGCTGAGTCTCCAGCAACCCACGGTCGGAGCACTCTACGACAGCAAACAGGGGGAGGACGTAATTCTGGGGATGGCGCGAACATTGGGCGCGGTCGGACCGGCGGACTACCACTCCTATCTAAAGGCCCGGTGGGAGAAGGAAGTATTCCCCGCCGGCAGCCTGGTGTCCTTCGAGCGTTTTTGGAATGCGGCATTGCATGACGGTGTCCTGGCGCGTCAGGCACAGGCGCGCCCGCCACGGGTGTTGCGCGCCGGGGCGGTGCAAGCTGCCGCGGCAGCATCAACCGCGGGGACCAGCCCTGGTTTCGAGCTCGTGCTACATGCCGGGTCGGCCGTCCACGATGGCCGCTATGCGAACATCGGATGGCTGCAGGAACTGCCTGACCCGGTCACCAAGGTGACGTGGATGAATCCGGTGGCGGTTTCGCCGTTCGATGCCGAGCAGCTGCACGTCAAGGACGGAGACGTCGTGCGCATTGCGGTGGGCGGAGGCAGCGTCGAGGCTCCGGTGCGCGTTCAGCTCGGCCAGGCACGCGGGGTCATAAGCATCGCCCTGGGTTACGGCAGGCAGGCCCTGTCGGTCGCCCGCGGCGCGGGGGTAAATTGCTTTCCGTTGCTCGACGACCAGAGTGCGGCGGCAGGCGCTTTACGTTCGAGGGTGGCGGTGAGTCCCATTGAAAGGTGGGTGGCGTTGCCGCTGGTGCAGACACACGACAGCATGGAGGGCCGCGACCTCGTCCGCACCTACACCCTGGCGCAGGCCGGCCACAAGCTAGCCGAGCCGCGCGAGCACGAGCACCTGCCATCGCTCTACCCGGAACAGGAGTTTCCCGAGAACAAATGGGGCATGGCAATCGACCTCTCGGCCTGCGTCGGCTGTGGCGCCTGCATGGTCGCTTGTCAGTCGGAGAATAACGTTCCGGTGGTCGGGCCCGAGCAGGTGCTCAGGGGGCGCGAGATGCACTGGATCCGCATCGACCGCTATTACGAAGGCAGCCCCGAAGCACCGCAAGTGGTGTACGAGCCCATGCTCTGCCAGCAGTGCGACAATGCACCGTGCGAAAACGTCTGCCCGGTCAACGCCACGAACCACAGCCCGGACGGCCTGAATCAGATGATCTATAACCGCTGCGTGGGCACGCGTTACTGTGCCAACAACTGTCCCTACAAGGTCCGGCGTTTCAACTTTCTGGATTTCGTCGGCAGCCGCAGCGAATCTGAACAGCTGGCTTCCAATCCGGAAGTCACGGTACGGCCGCGCGGGGTGATGGAAAAATGTACCTTCTGCGTGCAGCGCATCCAGGACGTGAGGGTGCGCGCCAAAGCCGAGGGGCGTCCAATACGCGACCGGGAAATCACGCCGGCGTGTGCGGCAAGTTGTCCGGCTGAGGCGATCGTCTTCGGTGATTTGAAGGACCCGTACAGCGACGTGGCCAGGCTCTCGGAGAGCGGCCGCGGATACAAGCTGCTGGAGCATCTCGGTGTCCGGCCCTCGGTGACCTACCTGGCCAACATTACGAATCCGGCCGGTGAGGGGGGGGGCCATGCAGCCTGAAGCCCTCTTGCTGCCGGCGGTCACCATTCCGGAGCCCTTGCGTGCCCCGGCCATAGTCGAGGGCCACGTCACGCCGGGTAGCCTTGACGACCAGGTGCTGCAGTATCCCGCGCGCCGGCCGCCGGCGGTCTGGTACGTGGCCTTGGCCTTCACTGCCAGCGTCATGATCCTCGGCTTCGTGCTGATCGGCTACACCTTCTACATGGGCATTGGCGTCTGGGGAAACAACCGACCCGTCTTCTGGGCCTTCGACATCATCAACTTCGTTTTCTGGGTGGGGATCGGCCACGCCGGCACGTTGATTTCAGCCATCCTGCTGTTGTTCCGCGCCCGGTGGCGTAACGCTATTTCGCGTTTTGCCGAGGCCATGACCATTTTCGCGGTCATGTGCGCCGGTATCTTCCCGCTCATCCACGTAGGCCGGCCGTGGCTCGCGTTCTGGCTGTTCCCGTACCCGAACCAGCGGGCGTTGTGGGTCAATTTCCGCTCGCCGCTGCTGTGGGACGTCTTCGCAGTGAGCACCTATTTCTCCGTGTCCTTGCTGTTCTGGTATCTGGGACTGATACCGGATATCGCCTCGCTGCGAGACCGGACCACCAGCAAGGTGCGGCGGTTCTTCTACACGGTGTTCAGCCTCGGTTGGCGTGGCGCCGCCTCGCACTGGCAGCATTACGAGAAGGCCTATCTGCTCCTGGCGGGCTTGGCGACGGGGTTGGTGCTCTCGGTGCACAGCGTGGTGTCGTTCGACTTCGCCGTGTCGCTCGTCCCCGGTTGGCACATGACGATCTTTCCGCCCTATTTCGTTACCGGCGCCATTTTTGCCGGATTTGCAATGGTGGTCATCGTGCTCGTGATCGTGCGCGAGACGATGGATCTGAAGAATCTCATCACCATGTATCACCTCGACGTCATGAACAAAGTGATCCTCACCATGTCCTGCCTGATGGGCTACGCCTACGTCATGGAGGGATTCACCGCCTGGTACAGCATGGACGAGTACCTGCACCACATTTTCATGCAGTACATTACCGGAACCTACGGCTGGGCCGGTTGGCTCACCATTGCCTGCAACGTTTTGATCCCGCAACTCTTGTGGATGCGGGCGGTCCGCCGGAGCTATGTTGGCATGCTCTTTGTGTCACTGGCGGTGACAGTCGGTATGTGGTTCGAACGCTTTGTCATCATCGTGATCTCCCTCCACCAGGACTTCCTGCCGTCATCCTGGCACATCTACAAGCCGACGCTGGTCGATTTCGGCATTTTGGCCGGCTCGTTCGGACTGTTCTTTACCCTGGTGCTGCTGTTCGCGCGGGTCTTGCCGGTCATCGCCACGACGGAAGTGAAACCGCTGCTCCCGGGGGCGCAGCCGGCGCACGCCGGAGGTCACCATGAGTGACCGGACCTTTGCCGTCGTCGGCCTGTTCCACAACGCCACCGACCTGATGGCCGCCATTCCGCGGGTGCGGGCCTACCGGCTCGGGACGGTCGAGGCCTACACCCCGTATCCCATCCACGGCATCGAGGCAGCCCTTGGTTTGCGCCGCTCTCCGCTCGGCGGGATGGTCATGCTGGCGGGCATTCTCGGGTGTGTGACGGCGCTGTTTTTCCAGTGGTGGATGAGCGCCGTCGATTACCCGCTCGTGGTCGGGGGCAAGGCTTTGTTCTCCTGGCAGGCCTTCGTTCCGATCATGTTCGAGGTCACCGTCCTGTTTGCCACCTTCACGGCCGGGCTGGGAATGCTCCTCCTGTTGAACAAGCTGCCTTTCTTTGGGCATCCGATGCTGTCATCACAGGCCATTGCGAGCGTGACGCGAGATAAGTTTGCGCTCGCGGTGGAAGCGGACAACGGTACGCTCGACGTCGAAGCCGCCAAGACAGCCCTCCGTGCCGCCGGCGCGAGCGCGCTGGAGGTCCTGTTTGTTCCCGCCGAAGAGCCGATCTCTCTCCAGAGCCAGTTCCGCACCGGTGCTGGCATTCTGCTCTCGTGCGCGGTCGCGGGCTATGTGATGTACTGGGCGATCAAGCTGTTCCCCGTCGTGCCGCCGATGGTACACATGGAGGACCAGCCCAGACTCGACGCCCAGAGAGCCAGCGCATTTTTCAAGGATGGCCACGGCATGCAACAGCCGGTCGAAGGGACTGTCGCCCGCGGTCAGTTGCCGTATCTCATCAAGACGCCGTTCGAGGCGGGCGAGAAGCTCGTGAACCCGTTGCCGCGGAGCGGACCGGTGCTACAGCAGGGTCGCGTGGTGTGGAATCAGCACTGTGGGGTCTGTCACGGCGCCCTCGGAAACGGCGTCCCGATGCTGACCGCCGCCTATGGCGCCAAACCCGCCAATCTCCTGGTTCCGCCGATCCGAGACTACCCGGATGGCAAGTTCTACCACACCATCATGGTCGGCAAGAACGCCATGCCGTCTTACGCCGCCGATCTGACGGAAGATGAGCGCTGGGCAGTGATCGATTACGTCCGGGCGTTGCAGCGCGCGCAAAACGCCAAGGACGAGGATTTCAAATGAACGCTTCACGCGATGCGTCTGCGGGCGTGTTTCCGATAATGGCCGCCGTCGGAGCACTCGGGGTGGTTGCGTCCTACTTCGTGGCGGAGCCGGCGCGGTTCTGGGCGAACTGGCTCGTCTGGTTCATTTTCGTGCTCACCATCGGCGTGGGCTGCTTGTTTATCGTCGCTCTCGGGCACCTGGTTGCCGCCAGGTGGAGCGTACCGATACGGCGTGCTCCCGAACGCCTCTCCGGTCTGGTACTGCTCGCCTTGCCCATGGGCTTGATCGCGCTGCTTTCCCTGCCGGTGCTCTACCCGTGGACGCGTCCTGAAGCAGCACTGAAGCCGGCGATCGCCGGGAAAGCACCGTGGCTGAACGTTCCGTTCTTCAGTATCCGGGTGCTGATCTGCTTCGCGCTCTGGATGCTGGCCTACAACATCTTCACGCGCGGCTCGCTGAAGCAAGATAAGACCAGAGACCCGGCTTTCTCCTTGCGGGCCCGGGGCTTTGCGCCGGCCTTCATGTTCATCTTCGCTTTCAGCATCACACTGGTGGCATTCGACTGGATTTCCAGCCTGGAACCCGAGTGGTACAGCGACATTTTCGGTGTCTATCTCTTTGCGGGAACGTTTTTGGCTGGACTGGCAGCGAGTGCATTACTGGTGATCAATCTGATGGAACGGGGCCGGCTGCCTGGCGTGCGGAACGATCACCTCTACAGTCTGGGCGGGTTCATGTTCGCTTTCACCGTCTTCTGGTCCTACATCGGCTTCGCTCAGTACATGCTGCTGTGGTACGGCAACATGCCCGAAGAGATTTTCTGGTATAAGCAACGTATCGAGGGCCCCTGGCTCAACGTCATTCTCCTGTTGGCGGTGGTGCACTTTTTCGTTCCCTTCTTCGCTCTCGTCCCCAAAGACAGGAAGAATGATCCGAGAAGCCTCCGCTGGATCGCGCTGCTGGTACTGAGCGCGCACTTCCTTGATCTGTACTGGCTGATTGTGCCCGTGGTCGGTGCCAAGCCGCCGCTGTCATGGCCTGAACTCAGCTTTGCGCTATGTTTCATCGGGCTCGGCATGCTGTGGGTCCGCCGGTCTATGACCATGGGGGCGGACATGCCCATTGGTGACCCCTTGCTGCAGGAGGGGCTGGAGTTCCGGTCGTGATCGATCAGTACGTCAGCCCCAGTGAACTGCGGCGACTGCTTTCCACGCTGCTCGCCGTCGTGGGTGCGATCGCCATTTTTGCCCTCTTCGCGTTCATCGTCGTGCCCGGGCTCCGCAACGCCAACAAGCCCCCTGCGGCGCCGCCGGTGAGCGCCCCGCAGGGAGAGACGGGGTGGCTGGATCCCACCGAGTATCCGCCGGCTCGCGGCTACGATCTGCCGCCCACCGATCCCAAGACCGTGCTCACCGCCACCCCCGAGTTGCTGGCGCGCGGCAAGACACTGTTCGAACGGAACTGCGTGGCGTGCCACGGCCCCGAGGGGCATGGTGATGGCCCTGGAGGAGCCGGGGTCAATCCGCGGCCACGCGACTTCACCAAAGCCGACGCTTGGAAGAACGGCTATCAGATCACGGCGATCTACAAGACGCTCACCGAGGGGATCAAAGGCAGCGCCATGACCTCGTTCGAGTATCTGCGCGGGCGCGATCGCATGGCGCTTGCGCACTACGTGCAGTCCCTAGGCAAGTTCCCGCACGGTCCAGAGGATCAGGTGGCGCTCGATGCGCTCGCAAAGCAGTTTGCGGCGGGCGGTGAAAAGGTGCCGAACAAAATCCCCGTGAGCATGGCGATGGCGAAACTCGAGTCCGAGTTCGTCGCACCGGCTCCGCTCTTCTTACCGCCGGTGACCGACGCCAGTGATGCCGGTGCGCGGCTGCTGGCCCGCGCCGTGGTGGACCGGGCGCGGGCGGCGCGCACCTTGGCGCTCGCGCCCTCATGGCGAGAGAGCGCCGCCACGCTGGCATCGGTCGCGAGCACCGAGACGCCAGCCAACGGTTTCGCGGTCTCCGTGGCCACCCTCAGCCCGGAGGAATGGCAAGCGCTGTACAGTGGATTGATCGGCGCAGCTCGGCAATAATACCGTCGTGAGATATGACAGTACTGCAACACCAAGCACCGTTCGGGCGCAGAGTCGGAGGCGACCGCGTATGAAGGCCGTCGTCCTCGGAGTGCTGCTGTTCCTCTGGCCGGCCTTCAGCGGCTGCGCGCGGGCAGCGGAGGAGGTCGGCATCGATGAGAAGCTGGGCGCCGTCATTCCCGCGGATCTGCAACTCAACGACGAGGCCGGGCAAAAAGTCTCGCTGCGGCAGCTCATCGACAAGCCGACGGTCCTGACCCTCAATTATTTTCGCTGCGCCGGCATTTGTACACCGCAGCTGAATGACCTCGTACGAACCCTCAACACCGTCGAACTCGAACCTGGCAAAGACTTTCAAGTCATCACGGTGAGCTTCGACAGCAGGGACACGCCCGACCTCGCTGCGGGCAAGCGAGCCAGCTACTTGAAACTGCTGAAGCGGCCGTTTCCGCCCGCGGCCTGGCGGTTTTTGACCGGGGACGAGGCCTCCACCAGGGAGCTCACCAAGGCGGTAGGTTTCGGTTTCAAGAGGGATAAAGACGCGTTCATCCATCCCGGAGCCCTGATCATCCTGTCGCCAGACGGAAAGGTTACGCGCTACATGTACGGGATCACGTATCTTCCGGCTGATCTGCAGATGGCGGTCGGTGAGGCCGCCGCCGGGTTGCCCCGGCCGAGCATCAGCAAGGCCCTGAAGTTTTGCTTCAGCTATGATCCGCAGGGGCACAAGTATGTCATCAGCTTCACCCGCATCGCCGGCTCGATCTCGCTATTGATGGCTGCTGTTTTCGGCGTCTTTATCCTAGTGACCGGCCGCCGGCGGGACCACACCGAAAGGGCGCACTCATGAGCATGGCCGCAGTCGCCGCACACGCGGAACCCAGTTTTCTCGACGCGGGCGAACGCAAGGGACTGCTCGCATGGGTGCTGTCCACGGATCACAAGCGCATCGCCATCTTGTATCTCACCGCCATGCTGATCTTCTTCCTGGTTGGCGTGACGATGGGCATATTGATGCGTCTCGAGCAGCTCACTATGGGCGAGACGATCATGAAGGCGCAGACCTACAACGCCCTGTTCACGCTGCACGGGGTCATCATGATCTTCCTGTTTGTGATCCCCGGTCTGCCGGCCTCTTTTGGGAACTTCTTCCTGCCGATCCTGATCGGGGCAAAGGACGTCGCCTTTCCGCGGCTGAATCTTTTGTCCTGGTACTTCTTTATGACCGGGGCAGTCCTCGCCGTCACCTCGCTGTTCACCGGCGGCGGCCCGCCGGACACGGGGTGGACCTTCTACGCTCCGTACAGCATCCGTACCGGAACCAATGTTTCGCTCGCGGTATTTGCAGCGTTCATCCTTGGGCTCTCCTCGATTCTGACGGGCCTCAATTTCGTCACCACCATTCACCGGCTCCGGGCGCCCGGCATGACCTGGCATCGGATGCCGCTGTTCGCTTGGTCGCTCTACGCAACGGGATGGGTGCAGATCCTCGCCACGCCGATCATTGGCATCACGCTCATGCTCGTCATCATGGAGCGCTTCTTCGGCATCGGGGTTTTCGACCCCGCCAAGGGCGGCGACCCCGTTCTGTACCAGCACCTGTTCTGGATCTACTCACACCCGGCGGTGTACATCATGATCCTGCCGGCCATGGGTGCGATCACCGAGATCATCCCGACGTTCGCGCACCGCACCATTTTCGGCTACCGGTTCATCGCCTACTCTTCGGTGGCCATTGCCGCCCTGGGTTCCCTCGTCTGGGCACATCATATGTTCACCAGTGGCATAAGCGACATGGCGAGTCTGGTTTTTTCGCTACTGACCTTTTTGGTCGCCATCCCAAGCGCGATCAAGGTGTTCAATTGGGTCGCGACCCTGTACAAGGGCTCGATCGATCTTCAACCGCCCATGCTCTACGCGCTCTCGTTTATCTTCTTGTTCTGCATCGGCGGATTGACGGGCATCATGCAGGGGGCGCTGGCAGTCAACGTCCATGTGCACGACACCTATTTCATTGTCGGACACTTTCATTATGTGATGTTCGGCGGCACCGGGTTCGGTTTCTTTGCCGCCTTGCTGTACTGGTTCCCCAAGATGTTCGGCAAGATGTACAACCGCAAGGTGGCGACACTCGCGTGGTTTCCGATATTCATCGGGTTCAACGTCTTTTACTTTACCATGCTGGTGCTGGGATGGGAGGGCATGCCCCGGCGTTACTACAACCACCTGCCCCAGTACCACACGCTGCACGTGCTGGCGACCGTGGGGTCGTGGATCCTGGTCGGCGGCGTGCTGGTCCTGCTCGGCAACTTCATCGTGGCCCTGCTGAAGGGCCAGCAGGCTCCTGCCAATCCGTGGGGCGGCATCAGCCTGGAGTGGACCATCCCTTCTCCACCCACCGTCGAGAATTTCGAGGAGGTTCCGACCATTACCCAGCCGCCCTATCACTTCAATCCTGTGGTGCACCGATGAGCAGCCCCGCCGCCCAGGCACACACCGATTTGGCCCACGCCGAGGCGCACGGGCAGGCGGTGCATCGCGACTACGCCGGCGCCAAGATCGGCATGTGGCTGTTTCTGTTCACCGAGATCCTGCTGTTCGGCGGCCTCTTCATTCTCTATTCCGCCTATCGTGCCAAGTACCCGCACGAGTTTCACGAGGCCAGCAATGAGTTGAACTTCGTCATCGGCGTCATCAACACCGTTGTCCTGCTGACCAGCAGCTTGTCGATGGCGCTATCGATCAGCGCCGTGCAGAAGGGCAATCGACGGCTGTCGATGATCTTCCTGGCCGCGACGGTGGTTCTCGGGGGAGTGTTCCTCGTCAACAAGTACTTCGAGTGGATGGTCAAGATTCACCATGGCCTGTATCCGAACGGGCCGGAATTGCTGAAACGCAAGCCGGGCGAGATCCTCTTCTTCGGCCTGTACTTCACCATGACCGGCCTTCATGGCTTGCATGTGATCGCCGGCATGATCGTCCTCTCGATTTTGCTCGTACTGCTAGCCAAGGGACGCATTGGTCAGGATGACTACATCAAGCTGGAGAACGGGGGGCTATACTGGCACCTGGTGGACGTCATCTGGATATTCCTCTTGCCCCTTTTCTATCTCGCCGCATGACTCAACTTACGCTCGCAGAAGAACACGGGCACATCGTCCCCTACTCGACCTTCATCACCGTGTGGGTCATTTTGCTGGCCCTCACCATGATCCTGACCTATGTGGCCAAGACCTTCCACGAGGCGCTCTCGGTGTGGGCCATGCTGACCATCACCCCCCTGAAGGCCGGGTTGGTGTTCTACTACTTCATGCACCTCAAATTCGAAGGGCCGCTCCTGAAGGCGATGGTGTTCGTGGCACTGTCGACCCTCGTCGTCTTCATCGGGATGCTGTTCTTCGACACCTCGTTCCAGTGAGTCGCCCATGCCTTTTCTGACACCACCACTGAGCATTGCGGACCGAGTCGATAACGTTTTCCTGTACATCTTCGTCCTCTCTGTCGCCTTTCTGGTCTTCATTACGGGGCTGATGGTGTACTTCACCGTGAGGTACAGCCGGCGACGCAACCCGAAGCCGGTCGACATCGAGGGAAACGCTTGGCTCGAAGCGACGTGGACGTTGACGCCGCTGGTGTTGTTTCTGAGCATGTTCTACTTCGGCTGGACGGACTTTGCCTACATGCGTAATCCGCCCCGCGACGCCATGGTGATCGAGGTCACCGCACGGCAGTGGGCCTGGAACTTCAAGTATCCCAACAACAAACGCAGCGAGGAACTCTATCTCGCACTCGGGCGGCCGGTGCGCCTGGAACTGCGCTCGCAGGACGTCCTGCACGGGTTCTACATCGCCGCCTTCCGGGTCAAGGAGGACGTGGTCCCGGGGAGGCGGAATTTTCTCTGGTTCACGCCGACAAGTCTCGGCACGTTTGACATTCAGTGTACGGTGATGTGCGGGGTCGATCACTCCAAAATGCTGTCCAAGGCGCACGTGCTGTCCGAGGATGATTTCAAGGCGTGGTACTTCGCGGATGACCAGGGATAGATCAATGAAATCAAGGCTTTTATGACCTCTAGGATTACCCACAATCACTTCTTTTCGGCAAAACAGCACCGGGACCCGCACCGGCTGGATCGATGAGTGTCGCCAACCGTAAGGCTAGGGAATGGGATTTGCCGCAGGAGGACGTCGAGCGTGAGGCAAACGGCCGCTCCGCACCCACTGTCAAGCAGCACCTGGCTGCCATCCGGATGCTTTTAGACTGGCTCGTCACCGGCCAAGTCATTCCCCACAACCCGGCCAGCGCCGTCCGCGGGCCCCGACACGTCGTGCGCCGCGGCAAGACGCCCGTGCTCTCCGTGGAGGAAACCCGTCAGCTCCTAGTAGGACGATTCCACATTACTGTCGCAATGAGATTATAACCGCTCGTCCTGAGGAAGCCGCGTTTTTTCAGCGGCTGTCTCGAAGGACGCCCGCTGGGCATATTGCTACGGAAATTTGGAATCCCTGCACTAGCCTGAATTTCCACGGATCACCATTGACCTAACACGACGGCCTCGTTTGCGGCCCTGCTACGCCGTCATGCGTAGAGTGAGCCCGTTCCACCAGGGCACCGTGACGGGTTTGTCGATCAGACCC